>Ga0207693_10000221_pt1 | contig 51982 bp, 42 predicted proteins | sample LARL81metaG_FD_184347 | JGI IMG/M metagenome (GOLD analysis project Ga0207693, IMG submission 184347) | Corn, switchgrass and miscanthus rhizosphere microbial communities from Kellogg Biological Station, Michigan, USA - LAR L8-1 metaG... | ecosystem: Host-associated > Plants > Roots >... | reverse complement strand
GATGCCGGCCTGCCGCTTCCGCGAATCGTTCAGCATGCCCAGTGACAGCCCCACAATCAGCAGGATCAGGGTGACTTCCAAGGCAATAGCCACAATGCTGATCAGCGAGCGGATAGGCCGGTGAACCAGATTTGCGACGATCATTTTGTTCATCATGGATGGTTTTGAGCCTGTTCGTCGTGTTACGTCGTCAATCCAGGATTAGCGGTCTAACCGATGATACTCGGCCAGTGTCTACTTGTTTTCCGTTCTTGTGACCTGACTCGATTGGGGCTGGTCCAAGCGCACTACCTGCGCCCCCGGTGGCTGTTCCAGAACAAACTTGTCGTCCGGCAAAGGCTCGTTGAGTTGAAGCTTCACGATGGTTAAGGTGATGTCGTATTCTTCCTGAGGCCTCCAGATTTCTATCTGCGAGGGGAAATTCAGCCCGTTGTAATCCTTATAGTTCTCGTACCGGGAATCGGTGGCGAGATTACCGGTTTGATCATAAACAAGTTCGCGATGGGGCAGCAGGTCGGTACGGCTGAAAATGATTTTGCGGGAGAGAAACCATCCATGTTCACCCTTGCGGATAACTTCCATCTCATAGTCAGCCTGTTGCACCTGGTGTTGTTTGGCGTCGGTGACAATTTCGAAGCTGTTCTCCATGACCGCGATTTCGTTTTGCGGATCGATTTCACGCAAAATCAAAGCGTCGTAAATATGCTGGGGACGAAGATTCTCCAGGGGCTGCTCTAGATTGTGGGTCTCGATGTCGTTGCGACCGACGACAAAGCGGTTCCTCGGAGGTATCCATAATTTGAAATCGCGGCCGTCGCTGACCATATCAAACGCATGATTGCGCACAATCGGCATCAAGCCGATCATTCGGAGCATGGAAGGCTTGCGGGCAAGTATGTAACCGCGAATCTGCTGGTAGTCGGTAACCTTTCCTTTCTTTACTCCCCCGACGGAAGTGTCTATATCCACCGTGGCCTGAAGGGTCTTGATCTTGGCGGCCTGCGAGTTCACGTAGTCGATCAAGTCCGCCTGCGTCGCGGATTTCAATGGAGCTGTGCTTACTTGTCGTTCGACCCGCCGGGAACGGAAAAGGCACCCGGTAAGGGGAACCGCGAATACCAAAATCAAGATTGCCCGAAAGCGCGGGGATATCTGCATTAGGTTGTGTTGGATTCCCTAAGAAGCACTTTAGTTTCTTAGAAGTTCAGTATATGCGAATTTGAGGGTGAGCTGAGTTTCAGGGGTATCAGACTTGCGCCGGGCCGGCAGCGTCTTGCGGAATTCTAGCTGGTCACTTTGCCTGCATTACTTGTCGGAGTTTAGCGACATTCTGATTGTGTTCCGCAAGAGTGGCGGAAAAGCGGTGATGTCCGTTGCCATCGCTGACAAAATAAAAATAATCTGTTTTGGCGGGATGCAGGGCAGCTTCGAGAGAGGTACGACCGGGATTTCCGATCGGTCCTGGTGGCAAGCCGGTATGTGCATAAGTGTTGTACGCGGATTGGAAGCTCATGTCTGCATGGTGCAACGCTCCTCCATAGCTTCCGCCGAGAAGTTCGGCATAGATCACGCTCGGATCAGCCTGTAGTGCGATGTTTCGTCCCAGCCTGTTGTAGTAGACGCTTGCTACGACCGGGCGCTCTTCCGGAACGGCTGTTTCTTTTTCGATGATGGAAGCCATCGTGACTGTCTTCGGTATATCAATGGTCAGTCCGATCTGTTCGGCGACCAATCGGAACTGCTTGACCATTGCGCCTACCATGTCTTTCATGGTCTGGGTTCGAGTAAACTCGTAGGTACTCGGAAACAGATATCCATCCAGATTCTTCGCATCCGGCGACATATCGGAAATCAATCCAACTTCAGACCTCGCGGTATCGAGAAATTGCTGTCTCGAGCCCAATCCCGCGTCCTGAATCGCTTGCGCGATATCGAACATCGTGTAGCCCTCGGGAATGACAACCGTGTGCACATAAATGTCCCCACGCGCCAGCCGGTTGTGAACGTCGGTAATTCTCGCAGGCTTTTCAAAAAGATATTCGCCGGCCTTCAAAGATTGTTTGGGATGAAGGCGATGCCATAGGAGAAATGCGAACCTGTTCCGTATCACTCCCGCAGATTGAAGCTCAGTCGCGATGCGACGGGTTGAATATCCAGGCCGCAGCATGACGAATTTCTGCCCTGCGGGCTGGACAGGCATCCACAGCGCCCACACCAGCCAGCCGCCAGTGGCGATAGCGGCGAGCAGCAGAAGTGTCAGAAACGTGCGCAAGTTGTTAATAGTTTAGATGAAGTACGACGACCGATCGTTGGTCTTTGGTCGTAGGCCTTTCGAGGTCGTTTGTACAAGACTGTGGCCACGGATTTGCGCAGATTCAGACAGATAATTCAAATACAGAAACATGCAAGGCCTTGAATATTCATAAAGATCCGTAAAATCCGCGGCTAGCTTTTACGCCAAAACTTCGAACCAAGCACGCAAGAACTAAGTTCCCCTTGCGTCCATCCAACTCTGCAATATTAGGACAGCGGCCATCTGATCCACCACGGCTCCGCGCCGCTTGATCGACATTTCCGTTTCGCGCAGTAGACGGTTCGCCTGGGCCGACGTCAGGCGTTCATCCCAAAGATGTACTCGCAACTTAAAGCGCCGGCGGACTTCTTCCGCAAAAGCCTGCATTTTCTCGGCCTGTATTCCCTCTGCGCCGCTCATCCGCAATGGCAGACCCATAACGATCTCGCGGACATCGTGTTCTCGGATGAGCCGTTCCAGTTGGGCAAAATCTGTCTTCTTGTTTTGTCGATGAAGGGTGTCCAAACCCTGTGCTGTAATTCCCAAGAGATCGGAGATAGCGAGCCCAATTCTCCGCGCACCCACATCCATACCCAAGACTCTGTGGGGACGAGATGAAGTCGAAGCATTGGTTTGGTGAAAAGGCACGTCGCGATTATATGTCGCGCTCCAACTTGAAGAGTTACGCTAGGATACCGCTATGGCTGCCGACGAGGCCGGAATCACAATTGCGGAGATGCGTGCCGTCGCTATCCCACAGCCTAAGCCACAGAAGCCGCACTGGGCTTTGACTGCGATTGGCATCGCTACCGTTCTCGGCCTGTGCTACTGGGGTGAACTCGTTCTCGCGGTCATGCTGGTTTCAGTGCTGCTGGCATTTATTCTGGCCCCAGTGATGGACCTGTTGATCCGTCTTCACGCTCCTCGTGGCCTCGCCGCCGCCGGCGCTGTGATTCTGTTGCTCGCCTTGTTGACCAGCCTAATCTACTACTCGTCGAATCAGGCCATCGTATTCGTGCACGATGTCTCTAAGTACGCACACACGATTCAGCAGGAAATATCCGCCGTCCGGCAGCGTGCCGAAAATTTGGGAAACCTTGAGCCTGACGGACAAACCAAGAGTTCCAGTTCCAACCCCAATCTGGCGGACCTACTCACCCGCGGCTTCGGCTCTTTTTCGCAGGCTTTGCTGGCAGCATCGTTCGTCCCTTTCCTTGTGTATTTCATGTTGAGCTGGCAGCATCATGTCCGCTCGGCCACAGTCATGCTTTTCACGCTGGAGAATCGCCAAACGGCATACGTCACGCTGGGACTGATTTCCGCCATGATCCGTACCTTCATGGTGGGCAACCTACTGATCGGACTCTTCCTTGGAACTGCAAGCACAATTGCATTCGGCCTCATGGGATTGCCTTTCTTCTATTTCATTGGCTTTATCAGCGGATTTCTTAGCCTGGTTCCCTACCTCGGAGTGGTGTTGGCCATGGCTCCTCCTTTCTTCGTCGGAGTGGGACACATCAGTTCCGGGGACGCCGTCGTAGTCGTAATCGTCGTTCTCGGATTGCATCTGACCGCGCTGAACGTTCTCTATCCCAAGTTTCTGGGAAACCGCTTGCAATTAAATCCACTGGCCGTCACGATTGCATTGTTGGTTTGGGGGTGGCTCTGGGGGGCGATGGGCCTGGTTCTAGCGGTCCCGATAACCGCCGCGATGAAGATTGTCTTCGATCACGTGGAGTCGCTGAAGCCGTATGGGGCCTGGATGGGGGAATGACGCTGGCTTGCGGGGTTTGAGCAGCAATTTCGTCCTATGACCGTGAGACTTACAACCTTAGCCAACCGGTTGCGTTGTGAAGGCTGATCCAGGAAGTCTAGGAGGTCGGGGGCTGGGGTCCTGCTCTAAGCTACGAAATCTGAGGCTTCGGGGAATGGGAGCTTGCTCTTGGCCAAGGCTTTAGCCAGCATCTCCTCGATTTGGACTTCTTCCGTGTTCTTGGCCATCGCGAGTTCACTGACCAAGAGGTAGCGGGCTCGTTCCAGCATCTTTTTCTCCCGGAACGAAAGGGGTTTCGATTGGCTCAAGACCAATAAACCTTTGAGGACGGCGGCCACTTCCAGGAGTGATCCGGTGCGCATCCGCTCGGAATTCTCCTTGAAACGGTATTTCCAGTCGGCGTTGTTGTCACATTCGCCATCCGTAAGAAAATCAACGATTTTCTGGATTTCACCGTTCTTGACGACACGCCGAAGCCCTACGGTATTTACATTGTGAAACGGCACCATGACCTTAAGACTGCTGGACTTGATCTTCAAAAGATAAAACTTTTCCACAACCTCGCCAATAGTTCTGCTACTAATTTGTTCGATAACTCCAACGCCATGATTGGGATAGACGACTTTGTCGCCGATGTGGAAATTGCCATCAATTATCATGAGGACACACCCGCGAGCGCAGGGCACTTGAGGAACAGCACTTAATTAGTTTATCCCATGCAGGTCCGAAAGGCAATTCAGAAGCGGGTTCGAGCAGGGTGTAGAGGCGGACACTCCTCCCCCGATCCCGAGCGCCGTTTTCGGTCTTTCGATCGTTCAGATTCGACACCGAAGTTGGAAACAAATCAACCGGGAAGCCATGGGCGAGCGTATCCGCTCCATACACAGGTTTATAATCCACAAACGATGACAGAACAGATTAAACGGAAGTTGCAGGAAGAAATGAATGCTTTGGAGCACGAACTCGTTCACGATCTTCCGCAGGAAATCAAGAAGGCGGCTGCTTTGGGCGATCTCAGTGAAAACGCTGAGTATCACATGGCCAAACAGCGACAGGAGTTCGTCAAGGCCAGGCTGCGGCAGTTGGGGGCCCGTATGGCAGAACTCGCCCTTATCAACATGGATAATATCCCGAAAGATAAGGTAGGCTTGGGTTCCACGGTTCGGGTGTACGACGATTCCAAGAACTCGGAAGTAGAATACAGGCTAGTGACCAGCGAAGAGTCTGATGTAGCCGCAGGCAAAATTTCAACCAGTTCCCCGATCGGCCGTGCCCTGCTGAACAAGAAAGTGGGAGACACCGCCACCGTGGTTACTCCCAATGGCCACCGTGAAATGGAAATCTTAAGTCTGATCACGATTCACGAACAGCCCGAAGCTAAATAGCGCCACCATGAGCCCAACCGAAACCGGCGGAAGCATCTCGCATGCAACGGGACACGATGGGATGCGATCCGCGAGAACCTGGACCAGCGCCTTCGGACGCGCGTGCGGAGTGCTGCTTGACGCCATCGTCCGCTGGCTCGCGCTAGCTCGTATCAATCCCAATGTACTGACTTTCCTCGGCTTGGTCGTAAATACGATCGCGGCATTCCTTTTCGGCTACGCGAATATCGATAATCAGGCCCGCATGTTTCGCTATGCCGGGCTGGTAATTATCGGTTCAGGTTTCTTCGATTTGGTGGACGGTCGGGTGGCTCGAGCCAGCAACCAGGTCACCCGCTTTGGGGGCTTCTTCGATTCAGTTATTGATCGCTATAGTGACGCCTCGCAGTTTTTTGGGTTACTGGTTTTCTACTCGCGCGGCGACCGCTTCTTCTACGTGGTGCTGACCGCCTTTGTAATGGTGAGCGCCATCATGGTCAGTTACACGCGTGCCCGCGCCGAGTCGCTCATTGGCTCCTGCCGAGTTGGTTTTATGGAACGTCCCGAACGTCTGGTGCTCGTGATTATCGGAGCGTTGTTCAATCGCATGGCTCCGGTGCTTTGGCTGATCGCGATCTTGTCTACGATCACCGTTATTCATCGGATCCGTTATACGTGGACGCGAACAGAAGGCGTCGACGCGATACCTGCCAAGGCCGGGCAAGCGGCTTAACTCTTTGCCCAGTTCCGGTTTTGCGCGAATCCGCGCAATCTCTTACTATCCCAATCGGCAATCCAATTGTGAGAGGTAGTATCTTGCGAAGACGAATTGCGGTTCCGCCATTCATGGCTGCATGTCTGCTTGTCTCGGTGGCTTGCGTTGCACAGACGATCCGAGTGGACACGACGAAACCTACAAACCATTTCGTCCCCAACCAGACCTTGGGGGCGGGAATTGACCGCATTCCGGTGGAAGCCATCGACAAGGATCTGGTACCCGAATCTTTAAAGCAGGTTTTCGCTTCAGGTTGGCAGCCGGTTACTTACCGCCAGAACACCGAACTCGCAGTGGAGGCCTGGCATTGGAATCCGAAAGGATCATGGAGCGACCCGAGCGGAAGGGGTTACTTTACCGGGTCGGCGACACCAACCGAGTCGATCCGCTACTCATATGGTTATGGCTTACCGCGTCGTGGATTCACCCGTAATGACGGAACCGACACTTCGGGTTTTTCACGCGCCACGGATGGAGATACATCAACCTTTTGGAAGAGTAATCCGTACCTCGCCCAGCACTTCACGGGAGAAAGCGATTCTTTGCACCCGCAGTGGATCGTAGTCGATCTTGAGCAAGTACAGCACATAGACAGCATTCGTATCGATTGGGCCGCTCCATTTGCCACCAAATATTTGCTGCAGTACTGGACGGGGGACGATCCGATTCGCATTCCGACCCGCGGAGTCTGGCAGACGTTCCCTGGCGGCACGCTGACAAAAGGCAAGGGAGGAATTGAAACGGTTCGACTTTCCACCCAGGCCATGGCCGTGCGATTCCTTCGCATACTCATGACCGAATCATCGAATACCTGCAGTACGAAGGAAATCAAGTCAACGGACATCCGAGACTGTCTCGGCTACGCCATCAACGAAATCTACATCGGGAGCGTTACAGAAGACTGGAAATTTCACGATATCGTGCGGCACACTCCGGATCAGGAACAGACCGTCACCTACTGCTCGTCGGTGGATCCGTGGCATGAGCCTTCGGATCTGGGGTCAACCAGCAGCGCACAACTGGGGTTCGATCTTTTCTACACGAGTGGAGTCACTCGCGGATTACCCGCGATGGTGCCCGTAGCAATGCTGTACGACAACCCGGACAATGCGTCGGCAGAAATTGCTTACCTTGAGAAGCGCAATTACCCGATCTCATATGTCGAGATGGGCGAAGAAGCGGACGGTCAATTCATGCTGCCGGAAGATTATGGCGCACTCTATCTTCAGTGGGCGGCGGCGCTCCATCGCATCGATCCGTCTCTGAAACTGGGTGGACCATCATTTACGGGGGAGAACCATGACATTGAAGTTTGGGCCGATTCGAACGGGAAGGTGTCCTGGACGGGGCGCTTCATCGATTATTTGAAACAACATGGCCGAATAGACGACCTGGCCTTTTTTTCTTTTGAACATTATCCATATGAGCCTTGCAAGATTCCCTGGGGCAGCCTTTATGACGAACCCGAGTTGGTGAGCCACATCATGCAGGTGTGGCGAGAGGACGGCGTGCCGGCGAACGTCCCGTTGTTCATTACCGAGTCCAACTTGTCGTCTGCGGCCAGCGAGACATCTTCGGATATCTTCTCTGCATTGTGGCTGGGCGATTACATTGGTTCATTTTTAAACGCCGGCGGAAGCGGAGTTTATTTCTTCCACTACTTACCGCTGCAGATGGAACACGGGTGCAATGACTCTCCCGGAACGTTTGGCATGTTTACGGTTGACGCCAACTACAAAATTCAACAGCCGTTGGCCCAGTTTTTTGCTTCTCAACTGATTAATCTCGAGTGGGTCCAGCCGGGCGGTGGCGAGCATCGAATGTTTCCCGCGGAGAGCGACGTTTCAGACGGCGCCGGGCATGCCCTCGTAACGGCTTATGCACTAAAACGCCCCGACGGGCAATGGTCGCTGATGATGGTGAACCGGGATCAGGAGAATACACATAGTGTACGCATCGGGTTTCAAGATCAAGGGAGACAACGTCAGATCGAGACGTTCGTCGGTTCTGTCGATATTTCAACTTTCGGAAAGGCTCAGTATCACTGGCATCCGGGGTCGACCCGTTTCATGGCGCACGCAGAGCATGCTGCTGAGCATTCCGTAGTCGTCAACACCAAGGGGATGGCTGATCCGGGCGGCCCGATCGTTCGCCGCACTGAAAACGTAGACAAAGACACAGCCTACGATTTGCCGGCTGCGTCGATCGTGGTGGTCCGCGGCAAGATCGGTGACCGTTAAATACTCGCACACCATACTGGACGCTTCTGACCGCACGACAGCTCGCAGTGAATACTGCTGCCCTCTAGAGGATAGTGTCGCCCCCCAGATAGAAGCATTCGCGTGGTTGTTCCAGTCAACTCAAATGCTAGACTGTGCGGTAAATTCTTGCGAGGATCTTCCTTGTCCAGCAATCCTGTTCTGGTGCTTCACGGCGGTGCATGGGCCATTCCTGACGACATGGTGGAGGCACACCTACAGGGCGTTCGCAATGCCATGACAACCGGTTGGCGAGTACTTGAGCGAGGCGGTTCTGCGCTCGATGCGGTCGAAGAAGCTGTCGTCGTCATGGAAGACGACGAAACCTTCGATGCGGGCCGGGGCAGCTTCCTCAATCGCGACGGCAAAGTCCAACTCGACGCGCTTATCATGGACGGCTGCACGCTACGGGCCGGCGGAGTGGGATGTGTTGAACGGTTGCGTAATCCCGTAAGAGCCGCACGCAAGATTCTGAGCGACAGCCCGCACGTTTATTTCGTAGCCGAAGGGGCGGAATCCTTTGCCCAGGAACATGGCATCGCCTTGTGCAGCAACGAGGAATTGATCATTCCCCGCGAGGTGGAACGCCTGCGCGAATTTCAGTCTGGAGTTGTGGATGTAAAGAGAGGTTCTGACCAGGATCTTTTTGCGCCAACTATTTCGCACGACACGGTCGGGGCAGTCGCGCTCGATCAACATGGGAATATCGCGGCCGCGACTTCCACCGGCGGCACGCTCAATAAGGCTCCAGGCAGGCTCGGCGACTCGTCACTGATCGGCTGCGGATGCTACGCGGACAATCAGACCGCAGCCGCGTCCACCACCGGATGGGGAGAGCCCATCATGAAACTGGTGCTGGCCAAGTGGGCGGCAGATCGCGTCGCAACCGGCAGTTTACCTGAATGGGTCGCCGCGGAGGCAATCAACTATTTGAAAGATCGCGTGAACGGCCACGGTGGAATGATCCTGCTTGACGCGCTCGGGCGGGTCGGGATCGCGCACAATACTCCTCGCATGGCATGGGCGTTAAAAACAACCACGCAAGAATTTTCCGGGATTCAACGGCCATAGGGGGCGAGATGCAGGTCAGAGGGTCGGGCGCCAAGCGGGAGCCGGTAAACACTAAAACCGATCCGGAAAAATCCACTCTAGCATAGGTTCGAATCGTGCGAGTTTGTCGTTCTTACTAAACCGATTCTCCTCAGTTATTTAAGCTTGAACTATAGGCGCTTCCGATGTACAAACCATGCGGCGTTCACCCGGCGGAGTCTCTCCGTCTCACCGTTCTCTGCCAATGGTCATCGGCCGTCAACTACCGCAAGCCAGGTCCCTGGCGCGGGAGAAAATTATGTCGATCCGGAAAATAGCAGTAGTCGCGGTTCAACTGATCTTGCTTGCCGCAGTAAGCTTCGCCCAAGGAGTCGCCACCGGCGATCTGCACGTTACAGTCCGCGATCCCAAGGGTGGTCTGGTCACCAACGGCGCAGTTGCCGTGCGAGATGAGAGCAAAGCCCTGGAGCGCTCCACCAACGACAACATTGATGGTCAGTACCGCATTTTGCTCCTGCCACCTGGAACCTACATGGTGACCGTGACGGCGTCGGGCTTTGCCAATGTCAAAGTCACGGGCATCGCAGTCGCGGTTGGGACGACCGCGGAAATCCCGGTGACGCTTTCGGTTGCGGGAACCGAGGAAGTGATCAATGTGAGCTCCGCGGCGGAGTTGGTGGAAACGCAGCGTACGTCCACGACAGATACGATTGACCAGCGCCGCATCGATAACCTGCCTATCAATGGACGGAATTACATCAACTTCGCACTCACCGACTCGCAAGTTTTGCGCGACAACGCTCCCAGCATCGGGGCCGCTCCCACTTCCGGCTTGAACATGAGCGGCCAGCGGGCCCGCTCAAACCTCATCAACGTCGATGGCGCGGATGCCACCGACAACTCCACGAATGGAGTTCGCTCTACGGTTTCGCAAGAGGCAGTTCAGGAATTTCAGATCATCACCAACGGCTATGCCCCGGAATACGGTCGAGCATCCGGCGGTGTGGTCAATATCATCACTCGCTCCGGATCGAACGACTTTCATGGCGACGTCTATGGATATTTAAGAAACCGAAATTTTCAGGCGGTAAATCCATTTAGCACTGTTCCCGATCCTGCTTATACCCGAGTGCAGGCAGGAACGGCATTCGGCGGACCGATCAAGAAGGACAAAACTTTCTATTATTTCTCCTACGAAGTCACGCGCCGGCACGAAACCGGCTTCTCCAGCGTGGGGTCCCCTAACGGAACCTTTGGCATGGTGAACTTCGATGCCTCCCCAGTGTTTGGCGCACCGCCAGGATCGGGATTCAATATTCAGGCCACACCCCAACAAGCGGCATATTTCCAGCAAACCTTACCGTCTGCTCTGGCTACGCTGAGCGCGGTCAGCCCGGCACTCGCAGCCGGATACGGTCAGGAGGCCGCTCTGTACGCGGCTTTTGTCGGCGGTTCGTCGGGCATTGCGCTTAAGGGCTCGTATCCTGCCTCATTTGCTGCACTGGCCGGGACGCTAATTCCGATCCCCGCAAACGGCACAAGCCCTTTGACCCAGTTTCCTACCTCGTGCAACGTGGCAGCTCCCAATTTCTTATGCAATGGATTGCCCAGCCGCTTTCTTGGTTTGTCACCGCAAGCCGGCAACTATCCGATCTTTGAAGGAACAAGCCTTTACTCCCTTCGTCTGGATCACAACCTGACCAACAGTAACCGTCTGATGCTTCGTGCCAATGTGAGTCCGAGCACGGTCACCGGCATTCAAGTGAATGGCGAAAACCAGACTTTCGGCCAGAATGCTTTTTCGCGTACTTCATCCCAGACCTACCGTGACGTAGCTGGCCTGGTACAGGACACCGCGACCATCGGTGGCAATAAGATCAACGAATTCCGTTTCCAATATGCTCGACGTGGCCTGCAGTATTTTTATTCGGACGCACCTGGCGGATCTAACGTCGCCTCCAATATCGCCGGCTTCGGTTTTGTCGGCCGCGAACCTTACTCTTTCATTCAGCGCGTTGAACAGCGCTACCAGTTCACCGACAATTTTTCCTGGACAATTGGGCGTCAAGACACAAAGTTTGGGGTGGATTTCAATTACCTGCCTTTGACCGCAACTTTCACCGTAAACTACGGCGGAGTTTATAATTTCAGCTCACTCGACGCGGGTAGTCTCGGTTTTTCCAATTTGTGCGCCGCCCATGCCGCGCCGCCAGCGCTCTGTCCTGATTTCCCCGGGTTCACTGGATTGCAGGCCTTCGGGCTCGGAGTTCCCAGCACTCTGGTGCAAGGAATCGGGAACCCCAAAGACAGTTTTTCCAACAAGCCTCTCGGAGTTTTCTGGCAAGACTCTTTCCGGATGCGACAGAATCTGACGTTGAATCTCGGTGTGCGCTATGACGTCGAATTCCCGCCTCAGCTGACTCAACCGAATCCCTTGGCCCTGGCGGCATACAACCAACTGGGCCTGCAGAAAGGGATTCAGACTGATACCAACAACGTTCAGCCGCGCATCGGTCTGGCGTGGAATCCTCGAGGCGACGGCAAGAGCGTCATTCGAGCCTCATACGGAATGTTCTACGATCATCCGCTGCTTGGCCTGTACTTTCTCGGGGACGCTTCCGACGGATCGAAGAGTGGGCAATTGCTTTTCGCGGGCGGAAGCCCTTGCAAGCCGGGTACCGCACCTGGTGCAGCAAGCTTGAATGCAACCAACATCTTTCAAGGCATTTTGACGACGGGTTCATGCTTGTCGACCATTCCTGGATACTTATCCAATCAGCAGCGCTTCGATCCATCGAACGCCGATCTATTCATCAACCAGAATTATCTGAATCCGGCGACAGGCTTCCCACTTGCGTTCCAGCCTTTCGGGTATCCGCAAGGAAGGGACTTTGTCTACGCCTACTCCCAACAGGCCAACTTGACGTTCGAACAGGATTTGGGACACAACATGTCATTCAGTCTGGGCTACAACTTTAATGCTGGCCGCCATCTGAATCGTCCCATCAACGCGAACACCACGCGAGGAGATCTGCTGGTGAGGAACTGGCAGGTGGCTCTAAACGATCCGACATCTAACGCCGCGGCTGGACCGCTTTTTGTGGGGGGAGGCTCTGCGCCTTGCGGTTTCGTAGGCGGCGTACCGTGGGTTTCGTCTGCACTTACGAATTTCTTTCGACCTGGCGGACTAAATCCTGCGATCGCGAACGCCTTAATTGGCACGCCTGCGCAAGGATGCATTAACGCTGCGCTGGCAGTGATGCAACAAGGCGGGCTCAGTACGGCGTGCGATCCGTCAACCAACGGGCTCACTGGCTGCGTTCCTTTTAGCGATATGGACGCCAACTACTCCAATGGTAGTTCGGTCTACCACGGCCTCACGGCTAATCTCAAAAAGCGGTTCGGAAATCACTACGAATTTCTGGCGTCATACACCTGGTCGCACGCAATTGATGATTCGACTGATTTGCAATCGCCGCTTGCTCCGCAAGATAGCTATTTTCCCGCCAACGAGCGCTCGACTTCGCTATTCGACCAGCGTCACCGCCTGGTGTTCAGCGGCGTGTATCAAACCGGAAAGCTTTCCGGATCGGGTTTCGCCAGCAGCTTCTTCAGCAATTGGACCCTCGCTCCAATCCTGGAAATTGCTTCGGGCCGGCCATTCAACATCATCACCGGTAATCCGGACAATTTTCAGTTCTCACCTAGCACGAGCCGCCCCAACATCGTAGCGCCAGGAACGCCCGCGACGCCTTGCGGACCAACCGTGGCTTCAAAATTCTCTTCCACAGGATTTTTTCAGGAACCCTGCTACATCCAGTTCGCTGCCGGCGGTACTCCGACTCTACTCGCTCTCGATGGAAACCTGCCACGTAACTCTGGCCTGAAGCCATGGACCGTGTTTAATGATGTGCGGGTCTCGCGCCGCATCAACTTTACCGAGCGCTTGAGCATGGACTTGATCGCGGACATCTTTAATGTCGCCAACAAATACAATGTCGCGGATGTTAACCCGCTGTTTACGAGCGCCGGGCAGGCAACGGCAGCATACGATCCCCGCCAGTTTCAGTTCGCCCTGAAGGTGAATTGGTAGGCAAGAGTCGGCAGCTGTTAGTCGTTAGCAAAGGCAACAGAATATTTTGGCCGACGACCGGAGACCAACGACCATTCCCGCTCTGCTAGACTTCTTCTGCTACTCTTCGCGACTGCCGGGAGATTCCTTTCATGTCTGAAGTCCAACCTTCTACGACACGCACTCGTGTAGTCCGCGAGTCCCACCGTGGAGTCTACGATCGCGCTACCGCGTACCAAATTCTTGATGAAGGATTTATCTGCCACGTGGGCTTTGTGGTGGATGGGCAACCATTCGTAATTCCAACGGCCTACGGACGTGTTGGTGACCAGCTTTATATCCACGGATCGGCTGCCAGCCGTATGCTGCGCAACCTGGACAAAGGCATTCCTGTTTGCGTGACAGTGACCTTGTTGGAAGGTTTGGTGCTGGCCCGTTCGATTTTCAATCACTCTATGAATTACCGCTCAGTAGTTGTGTTGGGAACTGCGGTTTCAGTCAGCGATGCCAAGGAAAAACTCGACGCCCTGATGTCAATTTCCGAGCACATCCTGCCGGGCCGATGGAGCGAGTCGCGCCTGCCGAACGAAAGGGAGCTTAAACAGACGTTAGTCATATGCCTGCCAATCGAAGAATTTTCCTCGAAGATACGACAAGGCCCGCCTATCGACGACGAAGAAGACTATTCCTTCCTCACGTGGGCAGGAGTGATTCCGCTGCAGACCGCCGCAGGCACCCCGGAGAACGATCCCAGGTTAGACCCTAAGACTCCTGTCCCCCTGTACGCCAGTAAGTACTCGCGAAAGAAATAGCGGATTGCAGCCGTTGGTCTTTGACCACGGGCACAAATAAATCAGCCACGGATCTCGCTGATCCACTCCGCCGAGACAACTTGTTTTTCCGTCTTACGACCATGCGCGCAAGTCCGCAACTGAAGTTCTTGAGTAGTCAGACTGCCTACCTGCCTTGCAACCACTCCGCATAGGCGTCGAAGGAATACGGTCGTCCAAGAAAATCGCGCACCAGATCAGCTGCCGGTTTGGTTCCGCTGGGCCCCAACACGGTATCGCGATATTTCTCCGCAACCGCCGGATTCATGAGTCCGTCCTTTTTAAACTCGGTGAACATATCTTTCGCGATGACCAGCGACCACATATAGGTGTAGTAGACGGCCGAATAGCCGTTCAAGTGGTCAAAGGCAGTCTGCATGTGCGTGCCCTCCACAAACTTGAAAGGCGTATAGCGCTCCTGTAACTCGCCTACTAGTTTGTCCTGGTCGAAGTCCTGCGGGTTGCGATTATAAAAATCCAGACTGATGGCAGCATAAAACATTTGTTGGCGCACGTTCATGGCCCGGCCGAAATCGTCGGCGGCGCGCGCCTTCTCAGCCAGTTCAGCCGGAATTGGTTCATTGGTTTTGTAATCTCGGGCAAACATTTTCAGAATGGCCGGGTCTTTAGGCCATTCTTCGAACATTTGCGATGGCGCTTCAATAAAATCGTTTTCGAGATCTCCGGTCGCCCATTTCGTGTTGCCCCGCATGATTCCGTGGATGAGATGTCCATACTCGTGGAAGAAAGTAATAACGTCATCCCGCTCCATCAACCCAGGCTCTCCGGTCGCCTTGGGGAAGTTGCAAACCAGAACGTACTCAGGAAGCCGGAAGTTTGACTTGCCGGTAGCCAGCGTGAACGTCGCGTAGTGCTTGTACTTGTTTTCACGCGGAAACATATCGAAGTAAATTCGTCCCGTGCGATTACCTTTGTCGAAGATGTCATACACAGTCACTTCGGGGTGCCAGACCTTAGCATCGGTTATCTGCTTGTAAGTGATCCCGTACATCCGACCAGTGATGTCGAGAATCCCCTGCAGCACGCGCGAATATTCGAAATACGGCCGCATGATCTGGGAGTCATAGCCGAATTTTTTTATCTTGGCAATTCGCCCCAGGTGCGCTACGTCCCACGCATTGACGCTGTCCGCCTTTGGATCTTCCTGCTTCTTGTACATTAGCAGATCGTCATAGTCCCGCTTCGAACCGGCCTTCGCCGCTTCAGTGATCTTTTCTATGAAATTGGCAGCGTTTTGTTCGGTTGCTGCCATTTTGTTCGCCGTGATATAAGCCGCCCAGTCGGGATATCCCAGGATATTCGCCAGTTCGAAACGTTTCTGTAAAAGTTGCGCAATGACATCAATATTTTTTGGATAGGCGCGCTGCCGGTAAAGAACATAGAAGGCCTTTCGCGCGGACTCACTGCTGGCATAGTCCATGAACGGAAAATAATCGGTATTGTCGGTAGCCAGTGTCACCTTGCCGGACGCATCGGGACGATGAGAGCGTTGGAAGTCTTCCGGAAGTCCGTCGAGATCCGCGGCATCCACCTGGAGTTTGCGCACATCTCCAGCAATGTTCTGCTGAAACTGCTCGCCAATTTTTACCAATTCGTCTTGCAGGCCGCGAATTTTTTCCCGGGTCGGATCATCACGGTCGACGCCTGCCAAATGGTAATCGCGCAAGGTGGTGTTGAAAAAATACGTCCCGGCACGGTCTAGTTTGGATGCATCGAGCGACGCCAGAGTTTTGTACAGATCCTTGTCGAGCGAGACATCGGTAAGCACCCTGCTGCCTTCCTGTTCGCAGACCTGAGCGGCATCACGAAAGGACTTATCAGGATGCACTTGCTCTGCGAGTCCTGCGCGATTTTCTGCGTCGCCTGCGACTAGCACAGCGGTGTCGAATGCCTGCAGGGTCGCCATGGCGTCGCGGGGCGACGGGCTCGCCTTGATGGCAGCGATTTGCTTCTTGGCATCTTCGAGGTCGCTTCGACAGGAGGCTAAGAATGCCTCGGTACTCCCGGCAAGATAGTTCGACGCTCCAGGAGTTAAAGTTTGACCTGGAGCATTAGAAACAATCGACACCAACATCACCGTCAACAACCAAGCCGGAAAACTACGACGCATACTTTTCTCCAGTCAGTACTAAGAGAGCTTGACGCAAATGCGTCAGCTTAAACAGGACACCTGATCGCGTCAAGAAAAACCCTTATGCCCGTGGCAAAGATAGTTGTGGCATTCAATTTCAAACCAACTAGGTGAACGGCTAACTCTGGATGCATGTTATGTTGAGTCAGGATGCTGGTGCGGCTGGCGGTTCGTCCTAGTCAGAGCGCGCCTCTTCTCACACCCTTAGTTCCACAACAGTTGCACCACCTCCACCTTCATTCTGCGGTGGCTCAACCACGGCTTCCACGTGGGGGTGTTTTTGCAGATATTGACGCAGCGCTTTTCTTAAAATGCCCATACCACTGCCATGAACGACGCGAACTCGCGGCAGACCGGCCAGGAATGCTCTATCGACAAACTTTTCCACTTCGCGGGTGGCGTCGTCAACGGTGCGGCCAATTACGTTGATCTCTGAAGGTACGTTCACATCTTCTCTCTCAAGCGATACGGATACCCCTCGCGCACGGGCAGCCTTTACCGGCGAGTCGGAAGCGCGTGCCAGCACTTCGGCGATGTCATCGCGAGCAATTTTCATTTTCATGACGCCGATTTCGACTTCGAAGTGCTTGTCATCGAGCCGCCGGGTCACCGTCGCGAGGCGTCCTACAGATTTAAGCTTCACCGTATCGCCTTCCGACACATGCTTTACCATCTGGGGCTGCGCATTGGGGTCGTCTTTGTCGGCGCCCGTAGTGTGCGCGACAACAGTAGAATCAAACTGTTCCCGGAACTCGCGACGCAGCTTTGAGATGCGCCGATCGGCGTCTTTCGTTAGTTTTTGCGCCATCGCGCGATCTTGAATAGCGCTGATGCTTTCGCGAGCCTGATATTCGAAATCGCGTAACACGGTTTCGAGTTTCTTTTCCATTTCTCTAATTTTGGATTGCTGATCCTTGCGGCCTTCAGTTTCCAGACGGGCCTTGTCGCGTTCCAACTCCGCTTCGCGCGTTTTTAAGCGAAGACGCTCACCCTCGGCTTCACGCAACTGTTCGTGCAGTCGATTCAGAAATTGGCCGACATCCCGCGCCTGCGTTCCTAACCTCGACCTGGCGGCGTCAATGATGGTCGCATTGAGCCCCAGACGTTGGGCGATATTCAAGCCGGCAGATGCTCCTGGCACGCCGATCTTCAACTCGTACGTCGGTTGCAAGGTTACTTCGTTGAATCCAACGGAAGAGTTCACGACTCCCGGTGTATTCGCCCCGTAGACTTTGAGCGAAGTATGGTGCGTCGAGATTACGGTGACACATCCAATACTCCGAAAGTGCTCAGCGATGGCGACTGCGAGTGCGGCTCCTTCCTCAGGATCAGTAGCCGAGCCCAACTCGTCGAGTAAAACCAGTGATAGCGATGTCGCAGTGCGGGAAATGAGGTCGATGTTGGTAACATGAGCTGAGAAAGTCGAGAGGTTCTGCTCAATAGACTGGTAATCGCCGATGTCGGCAAGCACCGCGTCAAACACCGGTAGCTCCGCCCGATCTGCGGGAACGGGGATACCCGACTGCGACATCAGAGCGAGCAATCCAACTGTCTTCAATGTAACGGTCTTTCCACCGGTGTTAGGGCCGGTAATTACGAGTTCGACGCTGCCGCCTTCCAGCTCAACGCTGATCGGAACAACCTGGCCCTTTCTTCCTTTCAGATTGCGCTCCAGCAGCGGATGACGGGCGTTGTGCAGCACCAGGCGCGAAAGGTCATGGGTATGGGGTTCGTTTGACTTCACTTGCTGTTGATCTAGCAGAATGACGGGCACGCAATTGTATTCATCAGCGAATCGGGCCTTCGCAAATTGCAATTCCAGCGCGGCAAGAACGCCGGTCGCTTTCAAGATCGACTCGGCGCTGTCTCCGATCCGCTGCGTCATTTCCAGCAGAATGCGATGTATTTCAGCAAGCTCTTCGTCAAAAAGACGGACTAGCTCGTTGTTCTGTTCGATCGTTTCCAGTGGCTCGACGAACACAGTCTGACCGCTGGAACTGGCTCCGTGCACCACCCCTTGCACTCGGCGTTTCTGCTCTACTTTTATGGGGATGACGTATCGCTCCCCGCGAATCGTTACAAGTTCGTCCTGCACTGCACCGCCTTCGGACAAACGCTTTAAGTAGCCACGGAGAGATTCCTGTATCTGGCGCTTTTGCCTTTCGGATTCTCTGCGAATGCGCGCGAGTTCTGGCGACGCACGATCCTCCAAGGTGCCGTCAGGCCGAATTTTGTTGTGGAAAGTACGGAGGAATTCGCTGAAGTCGCCGATGTCCGAAGAAAGCTTTCGAACGGTAGTCCATTCCGCCTTCATCGCGGCGGGCGGGCTCATGGCAACCGCTCGCCACTCGGCAGCACGATCGACCACAAGGATCACGTCCCGAATTTCGGTGGCTTCCAGGACCGCGTCCGCAATGCGGGATTTTTCAACCGCGACGGAAACATCCAGTAAGCCGGCGAACTCGAACCGGCCGCCGACCCGACGGAACTCACGAATCTCGGTAACCAATTGATGCTGATGAGAAATCCAAACTCGGTCCATAGACGGACGAAGCGCAGAGATTTGGGTCCGCCCCAGCGGCGAAGAAGCGTATCCCTGGATGAGGTCGCGCAACGACTCAAATTCCAGTACCCGAGCACTGGTGTGAGTAAGCAGAGAGCTCATCAATTCATGTTACAAGATGCGGAGAGATTGGCTAAGTGCGGTTTGTCCGGATTGTTAGTTGTCTACTTCGAACCTGCAGCCGTGGAAGCCGTCGCCGTGTTAACAGCCGACACTGGTTGATTGGCAACCGGAAGACGAAGCACGAAGACCGCGCCACCCTCCGGCAGGTTGTAGCACGTGATCTTTCCCTGATGTTCCTGAACCACTCCATAAGTAACGCTGAGGCCCAGTCCCATGCCCTTTCCAACCGCTTTCGTGGTATAGAAGGGATCGAAGATTCGTTGCGGTTCGCGAACTCCCGGACCCGAGTCGGAAAACTCCAGCACTACGTCGTTTCCATCCTGGCGCACATCGATCTTAAGAATCCCGCCACCAACCTCATCCAAAGCGTCTGTCGCGTTACCCACAATCTCGGCGCAGCACTGAAAGAGCTGATTGATGTTTCCCCAAATCTGCGGAAGATTAGGCTGGATCTTACTCTCTGCGCGGATGTTCTTATTGGCAACCCGCAACAGTTTCATCTGTAGAGCCCGTTGCACTAATGAGCCCATATCCAGCAACGTCTTCTCTCCTGGGGACTGGCGCGCAAAGCTGAGCAAGCCAGAAACCAGTTCCCGGGTGCGACGTGCCTGCTGCCCAATCTTACGTGCCATAGTGGCTTGGTCCGGCTGCAGGCCAACGTCCGCTGCGAGCAAATCGGAATAACCGAGAATCACCGCCAATGGATTATTGATCTCATGCGCCGCCCCGGATACAAGTTGTGCGAGTGATGCCAGCTTTTCCCTCTGTACCAGTTCCGCTTGGAGGCGTTGTAGATTCTCCAGGCTGAGCCGGGACTCTTCCAGGAGTCGTACCAGTTCCCGGTCCAATAAATACTGACGAAGGAATACGAAGAGACCGAGAACGAGCGTGGCAGCCAGCGTCACCAGGAGCCGGAACTGTCGCAAGTTTGGTGGCGCCGTGTCTCTGAACCAGGCCCAATATCCCATCAACGGGAGAGAAAGCATCGCGAGCATGGCCAGACGAGGAGCCAGCATCCTCCAGCGAGAACTGTGAGGCACTACCGGGTCGGACGCAGGCTTCAGCTCCCGAGCCAGTATGGTGGCCCAAATTAGCCAGCAGACAGATGTTATGAAGGGAACATCATAGACACTACCAGTATGATATTGTCCACTGGCAATAGCGGCATTAAGCGCCATTGAGCTAGCCGTGTATAGCCCGATTGCAACGAAAAGGTTCCAATAGACGGTCTTCCATGAACCCCTTGTGCTCGACGCCAGGATGCCCAGAACACTGAGCAAGGCCAGATTTTCGACCAGATAGAGCAGGTCAAAATGTGGACTGTATACCGCCAGATTGAGCATGACAAACTCGTCTGGAAATACGATGAATGCATACAGAAAAACCCACCACACCAGCAATACCAGGAAGTTCAGAGTACTGAAGTAGAGCTTCTTCTCTTCCGATCGATGAGGACGTAAAGCCACCGCCGCGATAAAGGGCACTACGTGAACGAAAAGAATCACATCCCCTATAAAAGGATCGGGGATGGTTTGCCGCAGAATGACTTCGTACCACGTCCATAAGGCGAGGGTGGCCGACCAGAGCAGCCCACCGGCAGCCATCAGACTCCAGAAAAGGCGAATCTGGCCCCTGTTGGAGATGGCATTAGCCGCCATCAGCAAGGAAGCGATAAACAGCAGTGCAAACTGAGTGATGTCACCAAAGGCGAGCATGGCAAACCCGGCAGGTGCGCTGAGGGACACGACCAGGTAGGCCAGGACTAAGACGCCTAACCCTCCTATCCACAATTTGCGGCTTGAGCTCATGGGTATTCGCATTTTAGTGTGCGGTGTTAAGGCATGAGGGTTTCATCATGGCAAAACAATTACTTAAGTACCGGAGACCGATGACCCGCAACCACCCGCGTCTCAATTGGATGCTTTTTCCGGCTTCTCTCTTGGCGCTTGACTCTCTAATCGGCCACTCATGCTCTGCTAGAATCACCTTATGACCTTTCCGGTCACTCGCCTGCGACGCCTCCGCCAAAACGATCAAATTCGAGGATTAGTGCGCGAAACCCGTCTCACGCCCGACGCCTTCGTTTATCCGCTATTTGTGTGTCCCGGCGAAGGCGTGCGTAAGGAAGTGAAGTCCATGCCCGGGGTGTTCAACCTGTCGGTAGACGAAGCGGTCAAGGAGGCACGACGAGCGCATTCGCTCGGTGTTCGGGCCGTCATCCTCTTCGGCTTGCCCGAAACCAAAGACGAAGTTGCCACCGGCGCCTGGTCGGAAAACGGTATCGTGCAACAAGCCACTCGCGCGATCAAGAAAGAAGTCTTGGATTTAATCGTCATGGGCGACGTCTGCCTTTGCGAATATATGTCTCACGGACATTGCGGTATTGTTCGCAAGGGGAGCGTGCCGCAATCACTCGGAGCGGCAGCCTTTACTGCTGTGACACGTGACGCTGCGACACCGGAACATAAAAAAATGGCGATCGAGGTTGCAGCCCGTGCGGCGGGCGAATTCGAAATCGTGAACGACGCTACGCTCGAGTTATTGGCCCGGACGTCTGTGTCACTGGCTCGCGCTGGTGTAGACGTTATAGCTCCGTCCGACATGATGGACGGCCGTGTAGCCGCGATCCGCAAGCAACTCGATGAGGCTGGCTTTATCAACACGCCCATTCTTTCGTATGCAGCCAAATTTTCTTCCGGCTTCTATGGGCCCTTCCGGGAAGCCGCCGATTCGGCACCGCAATTTGGAGACAGGCGGTCCTATCAGATGGATGGCGCCAACTTGCGCGAAGCCATGCGGGAGATTGAACTCGACATCGAGGAAGGCGCCGACATGATCATGGTTAAGCCCGCCATGCCATACCTGGACGTCATTGCCGCTGCTCGTCAACGCTTCGACTTGCCCCTCGCGGCATATCAGGTTTCGGGTGAGTACGCCATGATCGAAGCTGCTGCCCGCAATAATTGGATCGATCGTGAGCGGGTGATGATGGAATCGCTGCTCTCGATTCGACGCGCCGGGGCGAGCATTATCGTTACGTATTACGCTAAAGAAGCGGCCCAACTGCTGGGTTAATAACGTTGTGCGTTCTGAACATAGACCACCCGGTCGTTTTTGCAAGCCCAAACCAAAGCGATCACCCATCCAATCAGACTCCACCCTAAGAAGAGATTAAGGAAGAAGATAGAGAGTTTGTCGTGCCTTTCGCGTATCAGGGCGACAATCGAGGGCAGGAAATAAAGCACGAAACCACAGCCAAAAAATGGGAAGAGGAAGAACCCGAAGACGTGATGGGCCAAAACGTGCATGGCAGCCTCCTATCTAATGTTACGCTCAACGCACCCCGCAAGTTCCCTATTACACGTTTTTGCATGCAGCAATAGTGGCCCGGGTTCGATAATTATGGTCCAGAAGAGGAGTTACTGGAAACCCACCGCGCTATCGCAACCTGCCGTCAGTGTTCTAGAATCAAACGTTTGCCTGAGGTCATCTTTATCTATTAGAGGTCTGCAGACTTGCCTGAAACCATTTATGACATTGCCATTATTGGCAGCGGTCCGGCTGGATATACTGCTGCGATACGAGCCGGCCAGTTCGGCCTGAAAACTGCCCTCATCGAAAAGGACAATGTGCTGGGCGGCACTTGCTTGCACGTGGGCTGCATCCCAACCAAAGCGCTGCTATTCAACGCCGAAATTTGGGATCACCTGAAAGACGCGAAAGAATTCGGCATCGAAGGCGTGGATTCCCGCAAGCTGAATTGGGCCGCCATTCAAGAACGCAAATCCAAGATCGTGGCCAAGCACGCCAAGGGTCTTGAGTTCCTGATGAAGAAGAACAAAGTAGAAACGATCCGAGGCTACGGAAAATTGACGGGGCCAGCACAAAACGGAGTATTGACCGTCGACGTCACAGCTGACAGTAAGGCCTCTCAGATCAAAGCGAACAGTGTGATTCTATGCAGCGGCTCTGAGGCTCGCATGTTGCCTGGTCTTGAGCCGAGTGACCAGGTGCTGACCAACATTGAAATTCTTTCGCTCAAAGACATTCCCAAGTCACTTGTGATCGTTGGTGGCGGCGCGGTCGGCGTCGAATTCGCGTCCATCTTCCGATCGTTCGGTTCGGAAGTTACGATCATTGAAATGCTGCACCGGCTGGTCCCAGTCGAAGATGAAGAGGTTTCCAAAGAACTCGCACGCGTCTACCGCAAGCGCGGTATCAACTTCCACACCAGCACCAGAGTGGACAAGGTTGAAAAGACAAAGGCTGGAATATCGGTCGCATTCACGGCGGAGAGCAAAGCTCAAAAAATTGAAGCTGAGAGAATTCTGATAGCAGTGGGGCGCAAGCCGCGCACGGAAAATATCGGACTGGAAAAAACCAAAATCAAGCCCGACCGCGGTTTTATCAAGACTGATAGCTGGATGCAAACCAGCGAACCCGGCATTTACGCCATTGGCGACATCGTGCTTGGGACACCACAACTGGCGCATGTCGGCGCGATGGAAGGTATCGTCGCCGTAACCAAAATAGCAGGCAAAACCGTCAAGCCGATAAATCCGGAACACATTCCGAACGCAACCTATTGCCATCCCGAAATAGGCAGTGTTGGCTTGACCGAAGCCAAAGCTGAGGAAGCCGGGTATAACGTCAAGGTCGGTAAGTTCCCTTTCACCGCAAATTCCAGGGCCTCCATAGTGGGCCAGCACGAAGGGTTCATCAAGATCGTTTCCGACGCCGATTACGGCGAGATTCTAGGCGTGCACATCATCGGACCACAGGCTACTGAGTTAATTGCGGAAGCAGTCGCCGCGATTGAGCTCGAAGCCACGGTGGAAGACTTAATGTGGACAATCCATGCTCACCCGACTCTCGCCGAGGCAATGTTGGACGCGTCGAATAGTGTGTATGGCATGGCAATTAATATGTAAGACCGAGACGCGGATCATCGATCAGTGAAATCTGCGGTACAGCTTGTGATTTCCATTATCCAACTCGGTGCGATTGACTATGCCACTGGCCTCCGTCTCCAGCAGCGGCTCGTGGACCTGCGCAAGGAAGACCGCATTGGCAACGTTCTTCTCTTACTCGAACATCCTCCTGTGATCACTCTTGGCCGGAATGCGAAGCGCAATAACATTCTTGCGTCCCCCGAAGTGCTCCGGCAGCGCGGGGTGGAAGTGTACGAGTGCGACCGGGGCGGCGACGTTACTTTTCACGGACCTGGTCAGATCGTTGGATACCCCATCTTTGATCTGCGCGGCTTTACCGCAGCCAACGGCATGCGTAAAACTCTGGGAGCCATCGAATACGTGCGCCGGCTTGAGGAGATCCTGATTCGCACCTGTGCCGATTTTGCTATTCCGGCGAAGCGAATCTGTGGGCTCACCGGCGTATGGACCATCCCCAATGGCAATCAAGAAGAGGAGTCCAAAATCGCAGCCATAGGTGTCCACATCTCGCGAAGCGTGACCTCGCACGGCTTGGCTCTCAGTGTGAACATCGACCTGGACTATTTCAACCTCATCGTCCCCTGTGGAATAACCTCAAAAGCCGTGACTTCCATGTCCAGACAGCTTGGTCGCGAACTTTCGCTGGAACAAGTGGCGCACTCGCTCTCGCGAAATTTTGGCCTGATTTTTGAAAGTCAGATGCTTTGGTTGGAAAATCTAGACGCACTGCTGACTCATCCCGTCGGGGTGCCGCTAAAACGTCCTGATGAATTACGTCAAATGAACAAAGAAGAAGATACTTTCTGGGCGTAGGGTTCATGGCCAAAAAAAACAAACGACAAACCCCTAAACGTGCTTCAGGCCCAGCGGGCAAGCCTAGAAATACCAATCCCAAAAACACCAATCAGCGCACTTATACAATTTTTGATTATCGCCTGGAAAAACCTAGCTTTACTGTGCGACAGGTTCGTAAAGACGACGCCGTTCGCTATGAAATCTTCGGCGATTTTAGTGCTCCCGTACCGCCTATCCGCGAGTCCAGGTACCTAAATCGCCAGCAACACATCGACATCTATCGTTGGATGCTGCTCAATCGCAAGCTTGAGGTAGCTCTCGAGAATCTCTACAAGCAAGGAAAGGTAGTAGGCGGAGTATATTTCGGTCTCGGTCAGGAAGCGTGCTCTTGCGCGTCGGCTTACGCTCTGAAGAAAGATGACTGGATCGGCCCGATGATCCGTAACCAGGGTTCGACCCTGGTTCGCGGCTTTCCCCCACGCGACATCATGATGCAGTACATGGCCAAGGCTGGTTCACCTACCCACGGCCGTGATGCCTCGTCGCACTTCGGCGATATTCAAAAACGTAATGTAGTTTCGCCCATCTCGATGTTGGGCGATTTGATTCCCGTGCTGGCAGGCGTGGCGCTGGGTGCGCGTCTTCAGGGACGCAATATCGCGGTAATGACCTACATCGGCGATGGCGGCCAATCCACTGGTGTCACTTACGAAGGCCTCAACTTCGCGGCCGTGCAGGACCTTGGCCTGGTACTTTTCGTTGAAAACAACGCCTGGGCGTATTCCACACCTGCGGACATGCAGTTTCGCGTGAAAGACCTTGCTGAACGTGCCATCGCTTACGGCATTCCGGGCGTCATCGTCGACGGAACCGACGCTTGCCAGGTCTACGATGCCGCCCACGAGGCTTGCGAACGGGCACGGCGTGGCGAAGGTCCCACGTTCATCGAAGCAAAGATGATGAGAATGAAGGGACATGCTATCCACGATGCGGCTGAGTATGTCCCCAAAGCGCTGTTCGAGTTCTGGAACAAACGTGACCCTGTGACTCGCTTCGAGAATTATTTGCTCAACGTAAAGAAATGGATCAGCCCAGTCGAGCATCGCGATCTGATCGTTGGAGTTGAACGGGAACTGGAGGCGGATCGGGAAGTTGCCATGGCCAGTCCGGTTCCGAATCCTGAATCGGCAGCCGGCGGCGTCTATTGTGAAAACGGATGTCACCAGATCAAGCCGAAATATGCGACCCCCAAAATCACCCTGCGCACTGTGTCCCGTCTCATGCGGACCGAAGCGGCAGTGCATTTGAAGTAATGTTATCTACTTTATGCCTCAACTCACATATCTCGAAGCCATCCGCCAGGGCATCTGGGAAGAAATGGAACGAGACCCTACCGTTTTCTGCCTGGGAGAAGACATTGGTATCTACGGTGGGGCGTTTAAAGTCACGGATGGTTTCATCCACCACTTCGGTGCGGAACGCGTGATTGATACTCCCATCGCGGAGTCCGCCATCGTTGGCGCGGCATTCGGAGCATCACTCACTGGCATGCGTCCCATCGCCGAATTTCAGTTCATGGACTTCATTGGCTGCGCATTCAACCAGATCGTCAATATGGTTGCTAAGTCCCATTACCGCTGGGGCACGCCGGCGCCACTGGTCATCCGCGGCCCCAGCGGGGGCAACGTCCATGGGGGGCCGTTTCACTCGCAGAACCCCGAGATGTGGTTTGTGCACTCTCCCGGACTGAAAGTGGTCTGTCCGGCAAGCGCTTATGACGCCAAGGGTCTGATCAAGGCTGCGATACGAGACGACAATCCGGTGCTCTTTTTCGAGCACAAATATCTCTACCGTCGCATCAAGGAAGAAGTTCCGTCTGAAGATTACATCGTTCCGCTCGGCACGGCCCGTGTTGCGCGCGAAGGCCGCGACATCAGCATTATCACTTTTGCGGCGATGGTGCATACAGCGATCGAGGCTGCGGAAGTTTTAAGCAAAGAAGGAATCGATCTGGAAATCGTGGACCTGCGAACTCTTTCACCTCTTGATCGCGAAGCTATTGCTCGCACAATTCGCAAAACTAACAAAGTTATCATTCTGCACGAGCATTCCCGCACGGGAGGGATTGCTGGAGAAATCGCTGCCATAATTAACGAAGATGCATTCAACCATCTCGATGGTCCGATTGTACGAATCGCAGCGCAGGACTCTCCCGTTCCGTTTTCTCCTCCGCAGGAAGAATACTTTCTACCGAAAGTCTCAGACGTCGTGCGAGAAGCTCGCAAACTGAAGGCGTATTAACCGCTCGTCAAGTGCGGGACCGGGGAAGACCCTGTAGAAAAAATTACGTCCAGGACAACGACTCCAGACTCAGGCTTTCGAAAGTGGTTATGCACGACGAACTCGTTACTATCGCCGTATTTCACAACCGAACCGAATTCTTGCTGGCTCGAACCCGTTTGGAATCGGCTGATATCGAGTGCTTCGCGTATGATGAAAACATGCTCCGCATCGGTGGCTGGCACTCACACATACTCGGTGGAATCAAGCTGCAAGTGCGCAGTTCCGATGCGCAGGACGCAATCGCCATCCTTAAGCATACTGCTCCGTTGGAAAATCTTTAGTCGATCTTCTAGCAAGCTCGCGTAAGGGAGAATCCAAAATGCGCAATTTTATCCTTGGCGTCGTCATTACACTTCTCGTACTAATTCTGGGAGGGCTATCGGTCGCCATGCTCGGTCTATTGCCCACGAAGGCAGACTCACCTCCACCACGAATTGAGCGACGCATAGCGATGACGGCAATGGACGCCTCCATGGAACGCCATGCCCCGCGCGTGACTAATCCTGTTCCGCCCACCGACGACAACTTGATCGAAGGCATGAAAATCTACACTATGAACTGCGCCCTGTGTCACGGCACCCTCGACAATAAGCCCAGTCCGCTCAAAAATTCTTTCTATCCACCTGCGCCGCAGGTGATTATCCATCCGATGGACGATCCTGAGTGGCACATTTACTACGCGGTGCGAACCGGTATCCGCTACACCGCTATGCCGGCTTGGAGCAACGCTCTGACAGAGCAGGAGATGTGGAAGGTCACTGCATTTGTCTCGCGAATTGAGAAGCTGCCTCCCGCAGTGCAAGATTATTGGAAAAAGTCCGTTGGAACCCCAGCGCCGGCCCCTACTCCTGAAGGTCAAGACCACGATCACAGTGACCATTAGATCGTTCAGGCATTAGCCCGAGAGCATACCGGTGGGTGGAATATATATAATAAAGGGTTGCGTGTGCCGGGATTTGCTCATTGTGGCCGCGTGGAAGGAAACTATGCCGACTGATATTGTCATGCCCCAGATGGGCGAGTCGATTTTCGAAGGCACGATCACCAAATGGCTCAAAAAGCCTGGCGACAAGGTGCAGCGAGACGAGCCCCTATTTGAAATTTCAACGGACAAAGTGGATGCGGAAATTCCCGCTCCCGCCGCAGGGATTTTGCAGGACATCAAAGTCGCCGAGGGATCTACGGTTCAAGTGAATACGGTCGTGGGCACAATTTCTGCCGATGGCGAGAGCGCCCCCCCCAAATCCCAGTCAGCGGCCACTCCGTCACCGGCGGCACCCGCAAAAAAAGATTCCGCACCCGCAAAACCCTCGGCTGCGCCAAACGAAGCCAGGCAGTCCCCGCCGGTTTCATCGGGGTCGGTTTCGCAAGAGCATGAACATGAGGAAGAGGATCATGCCCGGTCGTCGCCCCTGGTCCGCAAGATTGCTCGTGAAAATAATATCAACCTTGCTGATGTCTCTGGAACGGGCCTGGGTGGTCGCATAACCAAACAGGACATAACCGCGTTTCTCGAGCGAAGTGAACCAACCTCAGCCTCATCAACGCCTGCTACATCCGCACCGCCGGTGAAGCCGGCTACTGCGGCGAACGTTCCTACCTCAGGGGCGATTCCCGGCGACCTCGTTCCCATGACCCAGATGCGTAAGATCATCGCCCAGCGCATGATCGAATCGCGTCGCACCAGTGCACACGTTCACTGCATGTTCGAAGTGGACATCACTCGCATCGTGCAAATCCGCAACAAGAACAAATCCGGGTTCGAAAAACGCAATGGCGTCCGGCTCACCTTCATGCCTTTTTTTGCGCGCGCAGTCATGATCACGTTGCAGCAGTTTCCGATCGTCAATGCTTCGATTGAGGGCGACGGTATTCGCTACCATCGGCATATCAATCTCGGCATCGCAGTGGCACTCGATTGGGGCTTGATTGTTCCCGTATTGAAGAATGCCGACGAATTGAATTTCCTCGGTTTACAGCGCGGCATCAGCGATCTTGGGGAACGTGCCAGAGGTAAGAAACTCAAACCGGAAGAAGTGGAAGGCTCGACTTTCACCATCACGAATCCTGGTCAGTTTGGGGCCGTCTTCGGATTGCCCATCATCAATCAGCCCAACTCAGCGATTTTGGGGGTTGGAGGAATTACAAAAGCTCCGGTGGTTGTAACCGACGAGGATGGAAATGATTCCATCGCAATCCGCACGCTGGTGCACTTGACCCTGGGCTATGATCATCGTCTTATCGATGGCGCGGTCGCCGACCAGTTTATGGCGCAGGTAAAGAAAACGCTTGAAAATTGGAGTGAAGAAGTCGGGTGAGGTTATGGCTGGGCTAGCTTCGACCAGGTCGAGGCCTTGAGAACATAAAACGACCCCGGCGATAGCCGTACCCAACCCGCTCTTGAATTTTTCTTCGTCGACGATATCGCGCGCCGTTACCGCTGTAAACGATATCGCTCACCACCGACGTTGCGGAGTCATGCGCTACCGCCAGCGCCGCCAAAAATACCAAATAAAAAAGCCGACCCAAAGGGTGGCGCCTGTCGAAAGATATTCGGCTTCAATATCCCGATGCGCTCTCTTGAATTGGCAACTGACAAATGTTCTTTACTTCTCCGCCCTCACCTGTTCATCCAGAAACCTTTCCACGCTGCGAACGTACACATCCGCAAAATCCACCACCGGGCGCTTGTTCTCTATCAAATCCTGCGCCGCTTCCTGCGCCCAGCCCATCGAACACAATACCGCCAGCGCCATCATCGGAGCCCGGTGAACTCCAGCCGCGCAGTGGATAAACAATTTTGTAGCTTCGCTTTCGAGCGCTTCGTTCGCAAAAACTACTCCACGCTGAAATATCTCCGGCGGCTTCGGCTGAAAATCATCGTCAATCGGATTCCACAGCACCTCAATTCCATAAGGTGCCGCCAGAGCGGTGTCGTCAAATTCGATCTGCATGTCGATAATGTGCGTCACTCCCGCTCGCGCCACCGCCGCCATGTTATCTTCTCGCCAAATTCCCCCTCCGACCGCGATCCGGTCGGTCATCCACGTCATATCCATTCTCAAGGTCCCCATGTATGACGAACACTCATGTCCGCCCCGCCACTGTCGGGTCTGACCTGCCAAAGACAAAACAGGCTTCGACTCGATTTGGAGGCGCCTTTATTCTAAGCCCTGAACATCCGAAACCACCTGCGCCGTCTCCTGATCTTTGGTAACGATCGATTCCAGGGGCGGGATAGAGTCCGATCATCTCGAACAAATACTTCATTCCCAGATCGTGCCGTTTCCCTACCTCATCCATTCATGATCTCGACCATCCCGACTGCTCATTGCCGCAGTAGCCGCTGCATGGCAGACGAGAGCATTTCCGCGGCCCGGCCTTTCGCCGGAATCCACGAAATTACTTTCCTTCCCTTCTGAATGATGTCGTTTGGCGTCAGCTCGAGACTCTTGAGATGAATTCCCCCTGGCGGACAACAGCTATATGAGGTTGCTGATCGTATAGCTGACTTGTCATCAAGTCAAATAGATTTACTTTTAGTTGCTACTAGCACATCCCGTATAGCACTGCGCTATAGGCTGCAGTATACTTCGCACATGAAAATGCGCACACTCCAGGAGAATCTGCGCAGAGCACTGCGCGAGCGGATCAAGGAAGGTAAATTGACCGGCTTGGGTCTGGCGCGCGAAACCGGTTTCAAGCAGGCGCATATTTCCAATTTCCTGAACCGCAAGCGCGGCTTGAGTGTCGAGGGCATGGACAAAGTCTTAGATGTGCAACACCTGTCCGTCCTCGATCTGCTCGATCCCGGCGAGATCAATAAGCGCGCCAGCATTACGCCTCCCAGCCACGATGATTTCGAGAACGTTCTCGTCGTCGACGCGGCGGTGGCCGCGCTTCAGCCCGTGATCACCACTATGAGAGTAAAGGACATCATGAAACTCAAGAAGCGCTTCCTACACAAACTGCGGCCAGAAATGGAAAGTGACCGCGAACACTGGGAGCGTTTTGTGATCATCCGCGCCGATGGCCGCGAAGGCCTGAGCATGTACCCCCGCTTGCTTCCCGGTGCCACCATCCTTCTCGATCGCCACTACAATTCGTTCAAGCCTTATCGAAAAGGCCATTCCAATATGTACGCCGTTGCAAAGGGCGGCACTTGCACGGTCAGGTACGCTGAGGTAGCCGCAAGCCACCTGGTGTTGCGTCCGCATAACACTGCCTACCCTGTCGAGGTGATGGCAATCGAGCCTGGTAAGAAACCGCATGACTATCTGATCGGCCGCGTTTGCTACGTAGGAATCGAAACCTGAAATAATCCGATGTGGTCGGGCACCCTCGCCGCGTTTGACCAACTATTAGGTTCCAAAACAGTGGAGTAAGAAGGGGGCCTCTGGACCCGGTTCTGCTCGCGGCGACGCGAAGAAGGAACCACGCCCAGAGGCTGGGGAGAAACTCAATTCCAACGTCAAACCTCAACCATCAAAAAGCAGAAGGTCGACGTCCAGGGTCCGCCTACTGCTGGCTGTCACCGGATGGCGGGGCGGCATTTCCGCCACCTTTATGCCAATTCTTCATCCGGTCTTGCTGTTCCGCGCGCATTTTGTCGAAGTTCTTTTGCTGATCTTCGTTAAGCACGCTTCTGATCTGATCGTCCGAGCTCTTGTGCAGGTCCTGCATCTTGCTCATTCGATCTTCGCGTGAGAGCGACGAGTCGTTGTGCACTGCTTCCATCTGTTTGTGCTGATCTTCCAGAATGGGTTTCAGCTTCGCCTGCTGGTCGCTGCTCAAGTTCAATTTCTTGGTGAGATGCTTCACCTGATCGTCGACACTCGGCATCCCGCGACGACCCATATGCCGCCCCATCCCAGGTTCAGCCTGCCCTGCCTGCTGGTCCGGCGCCGGTGGTGGCGCACTCTGATCGTTCTGGCCAAAAGCCGTAATGCCCAGGCTCAACAGAGCTGCCAGAGACCCGGTCACGATCAAAGACTTGAATGCCGCCCTTCGTTTAAAGAATCCGTGGGGGATTTGTGATTTCATATGTACTCTCCATTTCATTCTCGCGCGTGACATTCGGAAACCTCGCGGCCCCCGATATGAAAATCTCACTGCTAGTTAGAACACCTCGCCTTCACGCCGAAGGTAAAGACTTCGTAAATTCAAGTAAAAGTTCGTAAAGCGGAGGTTCAGACCTTGGAGCACAACCGCGGTCCATCAAGCCATCGGCCATTGGCCTCGCAGACCTAACCGGCCCCTTGGAAACAATCCAACCCCTTGCCGACGGACGAAGCTGCGGGCTGAAACACGCCGCCCACTTTTACAACTCTTTACCTCTCTTGACTGACTCTTTACCTACCGCCTGCAACTTCGAGGTGCATGCTTCGCATCAGTCGAAGTCTAGTGCCGTAGTTTCCCATTCTAAAAACTTAAGGGGTGAACAGTGGGCCGATTGTTGCGCTTCGTGCAGTTGTCTGCCGTGACGGTTTGTGTAGCCAGCATTCTTCTGTTCGCAGCATGTGGCGGGGGAGGCAAAACTCGCTTTCGCTTCATGAACGCTGTTCCAGACCAAACCAACCTCGACGTATTAGTAAACGGCACTTCAATTGGCAGCAATGTCGCCTATGGGACCACCAACGGCTATCAATCCGTTCAGTCCGGCTCGCAGCAAGTTGCCATCGAGCCCTCGGGTTCGACCAGCGCGCTGCTGACCCAGTCAATCAGCTTCGGATCTGGCACGGATACAACTGTAATCGCGTCCAACTTCTCTTCGAATATTTCGGCGTTCGTGCTGACTGACGACAACTCGGCGCCCGCGTCCGGCAATTTCAAGCTTCGCGTCGTCAACTCCGCCCCCGGTCTGGGACCAGCCGATGTATACGTGGTTGCTCCTCTGACTGACCTGAACACGGTAAGTCCCAACATCAGCAATCTCGGATTCAATTCTGCCTCCGGATACCAGTCGATGACTGCAGGCAGCTTCGAGATCGTTCTCACCCCGGTCGGTCAAAAATTTCCCGCAGTCGACACCGGTTCGCTCACTTTCAGCGCTAGCCAGGTGCGGACATTTGTCGGCCTAAACAGCCAGTCCGGTGGCTTCTCCTACGCCATGCTGCAGGATCTCAACTAGTCATCGCTGCTCATGGGTGGGGCGGCCGGGGTCGCCCGCCGCAATTTGGAGTTGGTGTTGATCTTGCCTGGTTGTGTAGATTTCGAATCGCCACGAACCACCTTCAATTCTTAAATACAGATTCGAATCGGATTCAGCCGAAGACTCCCGCACTTTTTCGCGGCTGTGTGATTTAATGCGAATGACCAGGGAGACCACATGCTGACCGCAACCAAACGGACTTTGGCGATCGCCGTTTTGCTGACGAACTGTGCATTGGCTCAAACTCAATCCCTTACCGCCCGTCAGGTAGTCGCTCGAATTCAACAGCATGTCGGCTTACCCTGGCAGAGCGATACGGTAGACACTTTCAAAGAGGGTGATCCCGACGCCGCCGTCACCGGCATCGCCGTGACCATGATGGCCACTCTCGATGTGCTTCAACGTGCTGCCGCTGCCGGCGACAATCTGATCATCACCCACGAGCCTACTTTCTTCGATCACCTGGACGTATCGGACCAACTGCCGGAGAAAAATGAGGACCCGGTAATAGCGGCAAAACGGCAGTTCATCGCCGGGCACCACCTGATTATCTGGCGCTTTCACGACCACTGGCATGCCCGCAATCCGGATGGCATCGAGGCAGGCATGGTTCATGCGCTGGGCTGGGAAAAGTTTCAGGACTCGCAAAATCAGTACTTGTTCAACATTCCAGACACTTCCCTCGATCAGTTGGCGTCCGATATCAAGCGTCGCCTCGCAATACGAATCGTACGAGTTGTCGGAGATCCCAATCTTCGCATTACCAAACTTGTACTTGCTCCCGGCGCCGCCGGACTCACTAAACATGCGCAAGCCCTTGAGATGTCCGGAGTCCAGGCACTCGTTATTGGCGAAGCGCAGGAGTGGGAAGCTGTCGAATACGTTTCCGACGCGGTGAGCGAGGGCAAACAGAAGTCACTGATCATGCTCGGGCATATTCCGTCCGAACAAGCAGGCATGGCAGAATGCACCAGGTGGTTGAGAACATTCGTGAGCGAGGTTCCAGTTCAGTTCGTACCCACGCGCGAGCCCTTCTGGAGCCCGAAGCCATAGTGCAATAAAACCGGCGAAATTCTCGCGCGAGTGCGACGGTCTACCCCGTCCTGGCGCTAAAGCCTTCTGCTATCATCAGCTTTAGCAGAATCGATTCGCCTGTCGCAAGAATCTCTCCTGGGAGGCACGCATGGACGAAACACCTGCCGCAACATCCGGAAGCCGGCGTAATGAAGATATCGCTCTCGACCTCATGAAATTCGTCGCGATGACCACGGGCTACGGTCGGACCAGTTCAACCGGAGTCGGCTTTCAGGGAAGCGGCGCCGCCGCCAAGCCTGAAGAGTACGCATCCCACCTGCTCGAGCTATATGGGAAGTGTTTGCAAGCAGTTGCAGCCAAGAGGTAGCCGGTCTTTCACACCTCGGATATTTTTTACGACCTCTGCGACCTTTTGCGGCCCAAAGGCTTGTCAGGCTGTTTACTGCAAAGGACGCCCAGAATCCCATCCTTCCCCTTTCTCGCTGAGGCCGATCGCGTCTGTGCATTTGCACAAAAGCCTTCCTAAGCGCAAAATGTGCGCGTCGAGAAGTTCACGTTCCGTTGGTTCCATAAATTCTGATTGAGGAGGCGCGTATGACATCGGAATCTCCGGTTTCGGCGGTGCACGCAGCGTCCGGGTGGTCGATCGCCTGGGGCGTTCTGCTTATCGTGTTCGGAATTTTGGCCGTTGGCTTGCCGCTTATGGCGGCTGTCGCGGTCAATGCCGTGATCGCGTGGCTGATTGTTCTGGCCGGCGTGGTCCACCTGGTTATCGCGTTCCATTCGCGCGGCGCCGGTAGCGTTATTTGGAAATTGTTGGTGGGCGTCGCTTATATCCTGTTTGGGGGATACTTACTAATGAATCCTCTCCTGGGAGTCGCTTCGCTCACACTTTTGCTGGCGTCGCTGTTTCTGATCGAAGGCGTATTGGACATTGTGTTTTACGCCAGAGTAAGGCCGGCGAATGGGTCAAGCTGGTTATTGATCGACGGCGTTGTAACCCTACTTCTCTCACTGCTGATTTGGGTCCACTGGCCATCGAGTTCGGCATGGGCGATTGGCACACTGGTGGGAGTGAGCATGATCATGAGCGGTGTAAGCCGCGTGATGATGTCGGCAACGATAAGGCGGGTAACCTCAACTCCGACACTGCGCAAAGCAGCGTAAGGCGCGACGTCGAGAACGCGGAACTAGTGGCCTTCGAACGGAGACAAAGAAAGTCCGCGCCTCTCCGGTTTTTACCGGTGGGCGCGGATTCCCAAAAGCTTTGTTTTAGCGGCGACCCTTGCGCCGCGAAGCTTTGGCAGCCTTGCGGGCAGGTTTTTTCTTGGCTGCCTTCTTTTTCGCAGCCGGTTTCCGAGCAGGCTTCTTTTTCTTAGCCGGCTTGCGGGCGATTTTGGGTGCGGGTTTCTTCTTAGCTGCCTTTTTCGCTGCGGGCTTACGTGGTGCCTTGGGCGACCCTCCACCTCCACCCGGCGCGGAGGGAGCGGGCGCGGGCTTGGGTTCCGACTCGGTGATGGCTGGCAGTTCAGCCGCTTCTTCTTCCTCTTCTTCTTCCTCGTAATCTTCTTCCAGCGAATCGCCGTAGGCGCCGCTGTCTCCAAACTCGTCCATCTCGTCATCGCGTGCGTAGAGGGTCTCGTCGAAAATCATTCTTCCTCCTGGTTTTGGCTGCGCCGTGATTCTGGGTAGGCGCTGCGGGTACTCGGGAATCAAAAAGAAAGCTAAAAGACTGATGCGTTGGTTGAACGGGGCGCGATTATAGCACGGCTCTTTTCGCGCGACCGCATCATGAGACGACTGCAGCCATCCGCAGGTTGCATATTACACCGAGAGGTCAAAATCGAGTAGAAAGACCAAATTATTTTGCCAAGGATTAACTCAGGGGAGGAAAGTGTGCGGACAATCACGTCGTAAAAATCGGCTCCAGGAACGACCCTGGGCAAAAAGCCAGTAACCCAGCAAGGAGATTTACTGTCCTGCCCTGATGATCAGGATCATGCCAGGACGTAGGGTCGCCAAATCGCCATTGTCCCGTTTGATAGCGGCGACGGTCGTGTGATGGAAGCTTGCAATCGAGGTCAGAGTCTCGCCTTCCTGGACCTTGTGGCGTTGGAGAGACGTATGGGCGACCGGATGCAAACCTCTCTTGGGATTGGATTTAGGTTCTTCTTCTTCCGGTAAGTCTTTCGACATCGGATTGGGGGTGACTGGGAGATGAACGTAAACAATGCGGCGTCCCCGCAAACTGTCCCCGCGCAGGTGATTCCACCGGCGCACCATAACAGGAGGCAGGCTGAAATTGTCGGCAACAGTTTGGACCGTGTCACCGTGACGCACCTTGTAACGGATGGCCGCCCGGGCATAGCTGCCGCCGTCTTCCGTGGCTGAATGTCGGCCTGCCGGAATGGGAATAATCAGCTTGGTCTCAGGCTTCAGCTCGTCCGACTGCTGCAGATGATTGACCCTTTCGATGGCGTCTACGCTGGTGCGATAGGTGCGGGCGATTGAGGGTAGAGTATCGCCCTCAGCCACCGGATGGTATCGCCACCACTCCCGCATCGCAATCGGAATGGGCTCAATCGCCGACAAATACAGATCTCGAGTTCCAGCCGGCAGGTGGAGTTCGAAGGGCTGATCCTTGGGCGTGGTCAGACGCAGCAGGCTGGGATTCAAATCCTGTAAAGTGGTAGGCGGCACGTCGATACACTGCGCTACCAGCCGGATGTCTACTGAATAGTCGATCTTGACCTTGTCATAAGAGACCGGCGGTTCAGGGACAATGTTATCCAGTCCGTACTGCGCTGGATTTTTGACCATGATGGTCATTGCCAGAATGATTGGAACATAGTTCCGTGTCTCTTTGGGCAAGACGTTCCGTTTGTAAAGCTCCCAGAAGTCGGCATATCCGGTGCGCTTCACCGCGCTCTGTACCCCGCCCGGGCCGGAATTGTAAGCGGCCATCGCCAGATACCAATCGCCGAACTGGTTATAAAGATCTTTCAAGTGATGAGCGGCGGCCAAGGTGGCTTTTTCCGGATCCTGACGTTCATCCACCCATAAGTTACGCTGCAATCCATAGCCTCGGGCGCGGCTCGACATGAACTGCCACATGCCGCGAGCTCCTACCCGTGACAAAGCCAGCGGATGGAAACCCGACTCTGCCTGAGCCAGATAAATCAGCTCTTGCGGAACGCCTTGCTCTCGCAGCGTCCTTTCGATCATTTCGCGATACCGTCCACCGCGTTCAAGCGCGCTCTGAAGTATTTCGTGTCCGTGGGGCGTGGAAAAATAATTGATGTAGGCGGCCACCGGGTCGGTAAGCATAAGCGGCAGCTCGGAACGCGTGGCTTTGACTTCGGCTTCCGCTTTGGCCTTCACGTTAGGGTCGACCGGGGGGGTGATCTCGTTGGTTTCGTCGATGGGAGCAGGCTGAGCCTTTTGCTGAGGCGGAGGGGTATCTGACTGCAAGGCCGCCAGTTCGGGACGGTTCAAACCTTCGAGCACGTGCTCCAATTCGTGTTGGACGCGCTCATCGGCGCGAATCTCAGGAGGACTCTGCAGCAACAGATCCGCGGCGCGATCGAAATTTTGCTTCGCCGCTTCCAGATCTTTGGCTTGGAATCTTTCCTCTCCAACCGCGTATTCCTTTTCGGCGCTGGCAATCAAGTCGAGGACCGGATCGGCCTGGGGCTGGGATTGCGGCGTGGCTTGACTTTGCTGTTCCGGCGCGGGTTTCGAATCCGCCGCCACCGTTGGTGCCGGAGCGGGGGCCGGCGTGAGTGCCGGCGCATTGGCCTGCGGCGCAGGCAGCTTTGCCTGTTTCTTGTCGCTGTGGCAGGCTGAGCCGGCCAGGATCAAAAACACCGACAAGAACGCAACCGGTAGGTTGGGCTTCCTGATTGCCATTTTTATCTGTCAGTTACATCCTTGCCATCGCCCAAACTCAGGACATTGCAAAGGTTGCGTGCAGCTTCCCCCCTTGGCACGCCCAGCCGTTCCCTAATTGAGAATCTTATGGTCCTATGAATCCTATCCCCATCAATTTGAAGGGTCAATCCGCAAAGGGGGTACGCCCATTACTTTAGACAACTCAGGTAACGCGCCTCACGGAACGCCAGTACCAGATTTGAAGCTCGAACTTCCGTGCGGGGTTGCCGGTATTCGCAGGAGCGGGACGTGGACAGGAGGTTTATACTCAAAGTGTCGATTGTCCTGCAGGTCGAAAGGGAGTTCCGGTGCACACCTGCCCGTCGCTGTTTCGCTGTCACCCCAATCTCGACGACGAGGTGAATAGCAACATCGTGGCCTCGGAGATTGAAGGGGGAGCTTTTCTCGACGACCTGCCAGCACGGACCACCCTGCAAATACAAACGCAGCATCGCCGCTATACCGTGGTGCATTGCGGGCAGGGCGAGGCCTGGATTTGGGGGCATCCCACGTTTTGTCCTGAGCCTTTGCTGGTGCGGATCGAAGGTTCTTCCTGGGGCGGATCGATGTTGAAGATACGTTTTGTCGGCCGCGGCATGCATTTGGAATTCAGACATCCTTCCTACCGCACTCCGATTGTGACCTCGCGCATTGTGGAAATAAGGCAGTGCGAGGAAAGCCGCGTTCCTGAAAAAGACACAGCCGAATTCCAAACCAGGCCGGCGAACTAGATCGGCGCTGGCTGGCGCAACCTCCTCTTTTTCCTTCTGAGTCAACTGCTAAATCACGATTCCCACAACTTCTCCACAGCAATCTCCATCCGGTATATTCACATTAGCGATTCTCAGCCTGACAATTCCTGCGAACAGCAGTATCCCCAACCATGACCGAGTCCGGCGACTTCAAGGAAATCGTCAAACAACAGGCGGACATCGTTCGCATCGTCGGTGGCTACGTCAAACTGAAGAAGTCTGGGGCGCAAAACTATGCGGGGCTTTGTCCCTTCCACAACGAGAAGACGCCATCATTTTCGGTGCATGCTACCCGACAGTTCTTTCACTGCTTCGGATGCGGAGTATCGGGAGACGTCTTCACCTTCGTTCAAAAACTTGAGAACATCACATTTCCTGAAGCGGTTCGCGCGATTGCTCAAAAGCTAGGCATTGCCCTTCCTAAAACCAGTTATTCCAGTCCTGAAGAAGCCAAGGAAGCTCGCCTCAGGACTGTGCTGCTCGAAGTTCACGAACGGGCTTGCAGTTTCTTCCAGGAATTGCTCAAGCGGTCGGAAGGAGCTCACGCCCGGGAATATTTGCTGGGGCGTGGTCTTACCGATGAAATCATAAAAACCTTTCGTATGGGATTTGCGCCGGAATCTGGTTTTTTGTTGCGTGACCGGTTGCGCGGCGAATTCGATGAAGAAGTATTGCGAGAGAGCGGGTTGTTTTCCTGGAAAGAGGAAGGCAGCCGGCAGGCTACCGCCACCAGCCCTCAGCAAAACGCAGGATCCCTCGACCCGGTTCGGGATGACAAGAGCGGAAGGCTGCCGCCAACGGCCAATGATCAACGGCCGACGGCGGCGATGTACTCGAAATTCCGCAATCGCGTGATGTTTCCCATCGCCAACGAAGCTGGACGTGTGATTGCATTCACCGCCCGCACTCTTTCGACTGACGAAAAGGCCGGACCCAAGTATTTGAACTCACCCGAAACCGCGATTTATTCCAAATCCCGTATGCTGTTCAATCTTGACCAGGCTAAAGAAGCGATCCGCAAATTGGATTACGCCATTCTGGTCGAGGGACAGATGGACTGCATCGCGGTCTATGCGGCTGGCTTTCATAACGTCATCGCCAGCTCGGGAACAGCTTTTACCGAGCTTCAGGCGCGACTTCTGGGACGTTTCACCAGGAATGTGGTGGTCAATTTCGATCCCGATACCGCGGGCGCGAAGGCGACGGAACGGACTCTTGGTTTATTGGTGGAAGAGGAATTTCAGGTTAAAGTGCTGACTCTGGAGTCCGGGTTCGATCCGGACTTATATATCCGGCGTAAAGGAAAAGAGGCGTACGCCGTCGCGCTGAAAAACTCGCAGAAGTATTTTGACTACCTGATCGAACGGGCTCGCGCCCAGTTCCCAGTCCGCAGCGCCGAGGGAAAAGTGAAAGCGGTGAACTATCTGCTGCCTCACATCCAGCGGATTCCAAGCCGGATCGCGCGTGACGAGCTTGCCCGGGAGATGGCGCAGAAGCTGGGAATCGACTCATCCGTGTTGCGACAGGAGCTGAAGCATGCCGCCTCCATCCGTTCCACGGCGACTTTGAAGACGCGAGTCGAAGTTCAGGTCACCGATGCGGAAAAGATATTGATCCGGGCGCTGGCCTCAGCCACAGAAGTGCAGATGTCTGAAGAACATGTCTCCGCCCGCGACGGAGCCGACGAAGAGTTCATTCCATGCCGCCAGGCGCAATTCGCGCTTACCAGTGAAGGCCTTCACGTGGGATTGGCCACTGAATCTTTGATCGAGACGTTGCTCCGCGCGGACGTTACAACCCTGCACATCACCGAATTACCACTGCCCGAAGCGGACCGTGCCCTGCTGGCGTCGGTCCTGATGAAAGATGACGAAGAACTCACGCCCGAAAGGCTCGACGGGGCAGTGCGGGGGCTCCGCCGCATCCAGCTGCGACGTAAGCTCGAGCGGGTGCAGACTGAATTGCAGACTACACGGGGCCAGGAGTCGAGCAGGATGCAAGCTCTATTGCAGGAGAAAATGCGCTTGAAGCGGGCGCTGATGGACCCGAGTCTGGCTGACGAAGGGCCCGCTGCCAGGCCCGCTTGAGGATGCCAAAACAACCTGAAACTAATGGCAGCGCGGCAACATCTAATTTGTTAAGTTGACTAAAGCATGGGCAGGGTGCGCCAAAAAGCTGCCGGATGCTATAATTCGAAGGTTTGTGCCCGGCGCGCAGGTCCGCCGCTCCACGTTCCCACCGCTAAAAAACGTTTCCAGTCCTTTCCATGGGACGAATAGAAGGGTAATCCGTCTTGGCTCTTGACGACAAGTACGACGACATTAAAAAGCTGATCGACACAGGTAAAGAGAAGGGATATCTGACCTATGACCAGGTCAACGACCTTATCCCGCACGACGTGCATTCTCCCGAGGACCTGGACGATCTGCTGACTACCATTGGTACGCAAGGAATCGATGTGCTGGAGGGACCAAAGCTTCCCTCCTCCGCGCTCGATAAAAAGTTCGAAGAAGAAGGAGAAGCCGGCGAGGATGTAGAACTCGATCTCACGCCCGGCGCTCTGGAAAAAACCAACGATCCCGTCCGCATGTATCTGCGCGAGATGGGAACTGTTCCGTTGCTTACTCGCGAAGGCGAAGTTGAAATCGCCAAGCGCATCGAGCGCGGACAACTGCGCGTGCTCAAGGCTCTTTCCCGCTCTCCAATCGTTATTAACGAACTTCTGGAGATGGGAGAAGACCTCAAGAAGGGCGTTCGCTCCATCAAGGAAGTGGTCACCTTCGACGAGGAAGAGATCACCGATGAAATTCTGCAAAATCGGCTGAAGGAATTCACCGGAAAGATCGACGACCTGGCCAAGGCTTACAAGAAATCGGAAGCGATACTCGAAAAGTTTGCTACGGTTTCTCAGAAGAAGCGCCCCAAGGACTATCGCCGCTATCGCATCAGCCTAGCGCGGGCGGTGGTGGCTGTTTCTTTGTGCGTCCGCAAGCTGGGTTTTACCAACGCTGAGCGAAAGCGGTTGATCGACCGGGTAAACAAGACGGTCGACACGTTGCGGTCGCTGGACCGGCAATCCCAGAATCTGGAACGCAAAGCGGAAGCCACCCGCAGCGACGAGCAAAAAAAAGAATTTCGAAAGCAGTCGCGCGCAGTCCGTTCCGAGCTTGAAAAACTGGAGGGCGAAACCGGTGTTTCCTTCCAGGAGCTCAAGCGAACCCAGCGCGAAATCATCCAGGGGGACATGGATGCGGAGCAGGCCAAACGCGAATTGATCGAGGCCAACCTCCGCCTGGTGGTTTCCATCGCCAAGAAGTACACCAACCGCGGTTTGCAATTTCTGGATTTGATCCAAGAAGGCAACATCGGATTGATGAAGGCGGTGGACAAGTTCGAATACCGCCGAGGCTATAAGTTTTCGACTTATGCGACGTGGTGGATTCGGCAGGCCATCACTCGCGCGATTGCCGATCAGGCAAGAACCATTCGTATCCCGGTACACATGATCGAAACGATCAACAAGCTGATCCGTACTTCGCGGCAGCTGGTGCAGGAACTGGGACGCGAGCCGACTTCGGAAGAAATTGCCAAGCGCATGGACATTCCAGTCGCAAAGGTGCGCAAGGTTTTGAAGATCGCGCAGGAACCAATCTCCCTCGAAACCCCGATTGGCGAAGAGGAAGATTCTCACCTGGGCGACTTCATCGAGGATCGTGCAGTGGTTTCACCGGCGGAAGCCGTGATCAATGTCAACTTGAAAGACCAGACTTCGCAGGTGCTGCGCACACTCACGCCGCGCGAAGAGAAAGTCATCAAGATGCGATTTGGCCTGGAAGATGGTTCCGAACATACGCTTGAGGAAGTCGGTCAGTCGTTCGCGGTGACTCGCGAACGCATTCGCCAAATCGAAGCGAAGGCGCTGCGGAAGCTTCGGCATCCGTCACGTTCACGGAAGCTGCGGGCATTCCTGGATGGGGTTCGCGACTAGGGCTTCACCACGGAGACAAGAGAGGCACATCGAAAATCCGGGCAAAAAGGGCACGGCTTCGGTCGTGCCCTTTCTCTTTTGCCTGAGTAGCCGCGGAAGGCAGAAAGTCACTATTCAGCGCCGGCTGGCAACGATATGCTTTTCCGTCAACCGCCGTGGGCATCTACGTCGAAATTCCGATTTCCGGCAGCATGGAAGAGCTTTGGGAGAAGACTCAGAATCCTCAGCTTCATCAGAGATGGGACCTTCGCTTTAATCAAATCGAGTATCTTCCCCGGGAAGCTGACCAACCCCAGAAATTCCTGTACCGCACTCGAATCGGTTTCGGTTTCACCATCGATGGAAATGGAGAGAGCACAGATGCTAGAGACGGCGACGGCGGATCGCGCACCTCGAGTTTGAAATTCTGGTCCGCGGATCCAAAGTCTTTGATTAAGGCGGGCTCGGGTTATTGGAAGTACGTGCCCACAGAAGCCAAGATCAGTTTCTTTACCTGGTACGACTACGAAACCCGGTTTAGCATGTTTGGCAAGGTAATCGACGCCTGCATCTTTCGTCCGCTGCTGGGCTGGGCTACGGCCTGGAGCTTCGACCGGCTGCGCCTTTGGATCGAGAGAGGTATTCCGCCGGAAATGTCTCAAGCTCGCGCGCTCGTCTATCTTGTCGCACGAGGAACCATCGCATTCATTTGGCTCTATCACGGTTTAGTTCCGAAGCTGCTCTATCACGATGCCATCGAACTGGATCTAATCGGCAGAATTGGCACGCCAGCTGCACGCCTGCACGCCGCGGTAGCTCTCGCCGGGTGGGTCGAAGTCTTGTTCTCATTGCTGGTAGTGGTGCTATGGCGACATAACTGGCTCTTATGGGTGACTTTAGGGGTTATGGTCGTAGGCATTCCCGTGGTCGCAATCACCGCGCCAACCTATCTCAGCGCGGCATTCAATCCGCTCACACTAAATGTCGCGGTCGCAGCCCTGGCGGTTATCGCCATCATCGCTGGACGAGATATGCCTAGCGCCGCGAACTGTCGCCGCGTTCCAGACAAATCCAGATGAGATCGATCTATGAACGAGCACTAGGCGAAGAGTTCAGACTCCTGCACCCGCGCATCCAGGAACGATTCGGTTTCAACAGTAAAGACGGCCGCGCATCGATCGGCAAGGGCACAATGGATGAAATTTGGCGTGGCAAGTTTTTCACGCTGCCCTTCCTTTACGTGGGAAGCTGGCGACGCATTATGTTTCCGGAGCACGGGACGGCGATTCCTTTTACCATCCGAAACTTCGCCTACGTTGACCCTTTCGGCAGGGAAACGGTCACATGGATTCGAAATTTCGAGACACGCCATCCTCGGCGCTTCGATGCCTACATGATTTACAGCGAACAGCGCCGCTGCATCGTTGATTACTTGGGAACGCACCAGCATCTCGCGGTAGATATTGGTTTGCGCGTGGACAGGCGCGGAGGTCTTTGCCTGCGCTCCGCCTCGCAGCGCTTCTACGAGGGCCTGATCGGATTTACCTTCCCGCTGGTGTTCTCAGGTGTGGCTGACGTTTGTGAGTGGTACGAAGAAAGCGACAACAAATTCCATATTGAAGTAAACGTGCATAACGACATCTGGGGACCTTTGTTCGGCTATCGAGGAAAGTTTGACTCCGGATGGGTCGAGGTTAACGATGGCAACATTCCTCCGGATCTTTTGCCGGCGCGCCACGAGCGTCGAGAGTAGAACGTCCAACCGGCAAGAATCTTGAACTCGGCCCTGCGCGTCACCTTCACTCTGGAGCGCTGGCAGATGCGGCCCAGAATTTACTCCGCCTTTTCCTTCCCTTTCCACAAGCAAGTCTCATCCTCCACAGTTTTCGCACAACTGTAGTGCGGTTTTCCGTTGCGATCACTCCGGTATTCACGCAAAGTGCTCACAGTGCAAGCGTGAGTTGCATTGAGCCTGCTGGTGACTGCGGCAGACTGGCGGTAACCGCCGACTCTCGAGGGTGAAGTCGGCGAGAGGGTTTTCAAAAATGCGCTTCGGCGCGTTCAGGAAACTCGGGCGATGCGGCCTCCTCAGACGGTCCTGCATAAAAGCTGGACTTGAGCCGCCCGCTTCCGCAGTTGATGCGGATTGAAGTTCATTGATCAATATCCCGGGATTGCATCCTCGGATGGGATCGTGGATGGTCCGTAGTGCACGAGAAATGTGCGTTCCTTCGGGAATGCGGTTTCGGAGTGCACACTTTGCCGCCGAGTGCGGCGAAGCGTCAGGCACAATGCTCACGACCAATGCGGTCCAGGTGGCTGGCCTGGGCCGCATTTATTTTGGACTTCTCCAGTCATGACGACATGGGGCGCCAAATTCCATCATCATGAATACCTTGAGTCACGTCTCTTGTCCTGCGCTTGATTATTCGCTTTTTGTTCTCCTATACTGGGACTGCACTTATGCAGCCGAAAAAAATCAGTTTGAACTTTGTTTTCCGAAGATATTTCAGAACGTCCACAAGTTGGACGCAGCTAATATCGCATTCACTTTTTAGAACCACCTTCCCCCATAGATAAACAAGCTTTGGCTACTACTGACTACAGTCTCGCGCAGACTCTCCCGGCAAATGTGGAAGCCGAACGTTCCATTCTCGGCGCCATCCTGCTGGATAATTTTTCCTACAATCAGGCAGCAGAACATCTCAAGCCGGAGGATTTTTCTCTCGACTCGCACCGCCGTATTTATTCCCGGATGATGGACCTAGCGGAATCCGCACGGCCGATCGACATGATCACTCTGGTCGAGGAGTTCGACCGGCACAAGGAACTCCAAGCGATCGGCGATGTTGGATATATATCCGGCCTGGTCGATGGCGTTCCCGATCGTCCCAGCATCGAGCATTACATTAAGATCGTTCGCGATAAGGCCTTGTTACGCGGACTGATTCATACCGCTAACTCTGCCATTGCCCGCGCCTCTGACCAGAGCGATCCAGCGGAAGAAGTCCTCAACGATGTGGAAGCTGCCATTCTGGAGCTATCTGAAAAGCGCATCGGGCGCGGGTTCATGGGCGTGCAGGATATCGTCAAGGAATCGTTCGGATCGGTTGACGCGCTTTTGCAACGCGGCCAGCGCATCACCGGGCTGGCCACGCATTACCCCGACCTCGATGAAATGACGAGCGGACTGCAACGCTCCGATTTGATCATCATCGCCGCACGCCCGTCGATGGGCAAAACCGCTTTCGCAATGAACATCGCCGAGAATGCGTCGATCGAAGATAAGAAAGTTGTCGGCATGTTCTCCCTGGAAATGTCGCGCGAGGCACTGCTGCTTCGGCTACTCTGTTCCAAAGCCCGGGTGGACTCGCACAAGATGCGAACCGGGTCCCTTTGGCGTGACGACATGGACAGAGTAGTGCAGGCCATGGAGCAACTCGCACATGCGCCAATTTTTATTGATGACACGCCGGGCATCAGCCTCAGCGAAATGCGGGCCAAGGCGCGCCGCCTGCAACAGTCGCAGGGGAGCCTTGACCTGATCATCGTCGACTACTTGCAGCTCATGTCGGGCGGAGGCCGGCGGTACGAAAACCGCACCCAGGAGGTATCCGCCATCTCCCGGGGCTTGAAGGCACTGGCGAAAGAACTCAAGGTCCCGGTGATTGCTTTGTCCCAGTTAAGCCGGGCCCCAGAAAGCCGGGGCGGCGACCACCGTCCTCAGCTCGCTGATCTTCGTGAATCGGGATCTATCGAGCAGGACGCCGACGTCGTGGCCTTCATTTTTCGCGAGGAAGTGTACAAACCCGACGAGCCCGAACTGGAAGGTAAAGCTGAACTCATCATTGCCAAGCAGCGTAATGGTCCCACGGGTAAAGTCCATCTCGCTTTTGTAAAGCGATCTACGAGGTTCGAGTCGATGGCATTTGACGGAGCGGAGCCAGAGGGATAGTGAATTTCCCAAATCTCTCAACTACATATAGTGTTCCGCCATCCTGTGGAAAGCTTGTGGAAGGGACGGCAGTCCGTCATTTCATTCTCAGAAAGCACGCTGATATCGATTTGGCGGACTATGGCTAAACTCTTGTAAGTCTCATGGATACTGTCAGTTAGTTCAAACTTGGGTGCGGAGTTGTGGCAGGTTGGCAGTTTTCGCCAAACTTATGCAACCTTTGGGATTTGCACATCCGGAAGTACACTGACCCGCAATTTTCGTGGTTTGCGGAAGAAAAACGAAAACGTCCCAGACCCAGGTTTGAGTCTTGGGACGTCCGTCGAACAGCCCTCCCCCAGAACTGCCCAAAAATAGGGTAGATTTCCCAGTTAAAAAGGTAAATGGCCCCGTCGTGCCAGCGAATCTGGCACTGCAGGGCCATAGGTTCATCCTCGTTACTTCAAGGTAACGTGGGGGAGGGCTAATTGCGGGTGTAAGCCGGGACCCCACATCTCCCAGCTTCTTTCATGTGGGGCCCAGACAGAACCACTGGACGTGATTCTGTCATGAGACCGCGTCGGCTGAACAAAGTCGTTGTCTAGTCGGTTTACCGACGTATGGCTCGCGGCGAACTAGGCGCTCGCGGAACTTCGGGACAACGGCAGCTCGCGAATTCGCTTACCCGAGGCCGCGAAAATTGCATTACACAAAGCGGGCGCAAAGGGGGGCACGCCGGGCTCGCCGACGCCCGCCGGAGGCGCTTCGCTGTCCACGATATAAACGTGGGTTTTGTAAGGAGCCTCGTTGATGCGGGCAACCGGATAGTTGTCAAAATTTGATTGCTCGATGACTCCGTCCTTGGCGGTAATTTCTCCACTCCGCACGATGCTGGTTCCGAATACCGCCGCCCCTTCGAACTGAGCGCGGGTAGATTCCGGATTCACTACCAGTCCTGCATCCACTGCGGTGTGGACAACGGGAATTTTCACCTCGCCTTGATCGTCCATCTCCACTTTCACCACAGTGGCGACATAGGTCAAAAAACTGCGGTGCACTGCGATCCCCATACCGGTGCCCTTCGCCAGTTTGATTTTTCCCCAGCCAGATTTCTCCGCGGCGATTTCGACCACTCGCCTTACTCGCGCCGTATCCAGCGGGTAGACATCCGGCGACTCGCCGTAGTTGTCGTAGTCAGGGGCTGTGGATTTGACATCGACAATGCGCGGCGACCCAATCAGATCGAGCAAATATTCGACCGCATCCCGGCCGGAAGTGTGCGCCAGTTCGTCGGCAAAGGATTGAGCGGCGAAGGCGTGGTAGATGTTAGCGACAGACCGGAACCAGCCGATGCGGACATGGTTTTCCGCCGGCCCGTTCTCGGCGCGATGGTTCGGAATATCAAACGGCAAATCCGTCCAACCCTGCCCTAGATCGCCTCCGTCGCCGTAGGTTGTGTTCAACGCGAAAGTGGAACCGATGGGTGGAAAGACGGATCGCTGCAACCAGGCCGTGGGCTTGCCCTTGGCGTCCAGAGCCGCTTTCATATACATGGCTGAGACAGCGTGGTAGTAGCCGAACTTAATGTCGTCCTCGCGGCTCCAAACCACTTTCACCGGCCGGCCGGTTGCCTTCGAAAGAATCGCCGCTTCTGCCGCGTAGTCGGGCTTTGACTTGCGGCCGAAGCCCCCTCCTAAAAGAGGCACGTGACAAATGACATTTTCCTTCGGAATGCCCAGCTCACCCGCCACCGTTTCCTGCACCGCTTGTGGATTCTGGGTGGAAGCCCAGATCGTGACCTTGCCGTCCCGGTAATCGGCGAGCGCCACCGGAGGTTCCATGGGAGCGTGCGCGAGCATGGGAACGTAGTATTCCGCCTCAACGATCTTCCCGCCTTTGGCAAATGCGGCGTCGACATCGCCGATATTACGCGCCACCTTGCCAGGTTTACGGGCGGTCTCCTGCAATTGTTTTTTATACGGGTCGGAGTTGTAGCTGGCATTCGGACCGTTTTCCCAAGCTACGTTTAGTTTTTTGCGCCCTTGAAACGTGGCCCAACTGTTGTCGGCGACGACCGCCACTCCGCCGAGAGGTTTAAAAAGATGCGGAGGAGTGAACGACTTGATGGCAATAGTCTGTTTCACGCCCGGTATCTGAAGGGGGGCCTTATCGTCGTAGGACTTAACCTTGCCGCCGAGCACGGGCGGATGTTCGACCGAAGCGTACAGCATGCCATCAAGGTGCGCGTCCATTCCGTAACCAGCTTTGCCAGTGCAAATATCCGCAAGGTCATACGTGGGGACGCCTTTGCCGATATAACGCCATCCGCTCTTCGGCTTGAATTGCAATTCTTCTTTTTTGGGCACGGGAAGTGCCGCGGCAGCGGCCGCCAATTCACCGTAACCGGCTTTGCGGTTGCTGGCCGGGTGCACGATCACATGCAAATCCGAATGACATTCCGATACCGGTACCCCCCATTGTTTGGCGGCAGCTTGAGTCAGCATCACTCTCGCCGTGGCTCCGGCCAGACGCATGACTTCGAAGAAGCTGCGGACAGAATGTGATCCGTCGGTGTCCTGGTCGCCATAACGGGGATCTCCGATCGCCTGCTCCAGCTTCACTCGCTTCCAGTCGGCGTCCAGTTCGTCGGCCAGAATGAGAGGGACGGACGTACGGCTGCTGGTCCCCATCTCCGAGCGGTGCGCCACGATGTATACAGTTCCGTCGGTATCGATTCCCACAAACGCGTTGGGGTGTAGAGTGGCCTTGTCGGCGCTGGTGGCAGGGGGATTTTCTGCGGCCCACAACAGATCAGGCACAAGGCGAACGCTTAAAATCAGCGCACTGGTTGAAACCACGCCTTGCAGAAACCCGCGACGGCTTACGTTAAAAATTTTGTCGCTCATGCGCGCTCTCCCTCTCCCGCAGCGGCTTTGATCGCCGCTCGAATCCGCTGGTAGGTGCCACACCGGCAAATATTGCCAGCCATGCCAGCATCGATGTCCTGGTCGGTGGGCTTGGGTTTATCTTTTAAGAGCGAAACCGCCTGCATGATCTGTCCCGACTGGCAGTAGCCGCATTGCGGGACGTTGAACTCGATCCACTTCTGTTGAACGGGATGCAAGCCGTTGTTGGCTAGTGCTTCAATGGTGGTGATTTCCCTGCCCGACAGCGTGCTCATTTTCGTGACGCATGCCCGAACCGCTTTTCCGTCCCGATGAACCGTACAAGCACCGCAAAGAGCCATGCCACAACCGAACTTGGTCCCGGTTAATCCGAGGACGTCTCGCAAATACCACAACAGGGGCAAATCAGGGTCGCCATCGAAGGAGCGTTCTACTCCATTCACTTTTAACGGAATCATGTATAGGCCTCCAGGTCGCGCTACGGCCATATTGTTCCAGAGCGGCTCTTGCAAGTCCAATCGCCATACAAAAATCGGAGGGACATTTAGCGATTGCCGAGGGCGCCAGCAAACCTCAGTTGTGATTAGAGGAAGATGGGCGAGACACGTCGACTACTTTCGTCGTAGTCGATCGAGGATGAATTGTGCTCTGGCGCTCGGCGTCAGCTTCGGCAAAAGAATCGATTCGTAGCCGCAACGCCGATAAACCTCAGACACCTGCGTGAAAGTCCGCTCCGCTTCATCAAAATCCTGCTTCCGTTCGCTGTCTGTCTCATAAATCTCTTTCCAGGGCGGAGCCAGAAAGACAATCGGCGCGTAACGATATTCCAGACATGCGTCGGTGATTTCCTCAACCAGTTCGTGGTCGCAAAGGCCGATCAACTTCGCGTATCCAAGCGTGTCCGGAATCCCGCGATCAGAGAACATGGCAGTTTCGATGCGGGAGTGCTGGAGATAGGACTCTATCGAACGCTTCAGCATGAGGCGGGTGTAAGCCGTCCGGTCATGCCAGGGGAGAGCCGTGCCGTTGATTTGCATCTGTTCTTGAATGATTTGCCTGGCAACCTCGGATGCAGGTTTAAATCCGAGTTTGGCCAATTCCATGAGAACAGTTGTTTTGCCGGAGCCAGGACCGCCCGAAATGACAAAGAGTTTGGGATTATTACGAGGCATAAGCAGAGAATCTGCAACTTTGTCGATTCTGAGTCATGGCTGGCGTCTCGAGTTATTCTCCCGGACCCGAGTGTTGCAGAACCGTTTGGCCACACCGGAAAACGCCCACTTCCTGCAAATCAATCAAAGTTCCCTGAGACTAGTAAAACTGCTAGTTTCACGCTGGGTCTCTTACTAGTAGCTTAGAATCGCCGTTTTTACCAGAGAATGGCAATTCCCTAAAAAGAGTGAACTAATTGACAGGGCGTACAGGAGGAACCGTGGCGTGACGGTCCCCCTAACAGTCGCGTATGTCCAATTCGATTCAGGTGCGATTTTTCCAAGATCGATGCGGCTACCTGCATTCAACGTTTTACGTTCCCGCGCTTCCCATTGTTTTTACATTATTAGTTATGCTCCAGAACACTCTCCTGGCGCAAGCTCCAGAGGGAACTATCCGAGGAGTAATCAGGGATGTTACCGGCGCTGTCGTGACGAAGACGACTCTGCGAGTCAGGCAGCCGCGGTTTGGGGACGGGCGGGTCGTGGGGGCGAATGTTGACGGCCAGTACTACATAACTAATCTCGAGCCCGGCGATTACGAAATCGAGGCTTTTGCCCCTGGCTTCAATACAGAGGTGCAGAATGTCAGGCTGCTTGTCGGGGACCAGTTGACGGTCAATTTTCTGCTGCATCCGGGATCAGTCCACGAACGAGTCCTGGTAAGCGGTCAAACATCTGGTATTAACACTAGCGAGTTTGCGGTAAACGGCAGTGTCAGTCAGGTTCAGATTCAGAACCTGCCGCTTAAT
>Ga0207693_10000219_pt1 | contig 52439 bp, 47 predicted proteins | sample LARL81metaG_FD_184347 | JGI IMG/M metagenome (GOLD analysis project Ga0207693, IMG submission 184347) | Corn, switchgrass and miscanthus rhizosphere microbial communities from Kellogg Biological Station, Michigan, USA - LAR L8-1 metaG... | ecosystem: Host-associated > Plants > Roots >... | reverse complement strand
AGGAGTCGCTTCGTCTCCTGCCCGCTCTTCAGATCAATAACGGATACGTCGCTGCTCAAGCGATTGGCGACGTAGAGCGTCGTTCCCTCTCTGTCAAGAACGACTCCACTTGGTTCTGCGCCTGTAGGCAAAGTCTGCACGATCTGCAACGCAGCCGTGTCGATCACAGAGACATTGTCGGACCAGGCATTCGTAACGAACATTCGCCGACCGTCAGCGGACACTGCGATTCCGCGCGGCATGCGTCCCACTCCAATGCTGCCCACAACTTTCGTCGATTGCACATCGACGACGCGTACTTCGTCACTGTCCTGGCAAACGACGTAAAGCAAATGGCCATCGGGGGAAGAAGCAATTTCCAGCGGAGATAAGTAACGTTCCTTCAGGATTGACGCAGACTGTTTCGCCGAGGGCTTGGCCGCCATCGCCAGCAGGGCCACGGCGAAGATGGCAGCAACCTGCAGCATTCGCCGGAAGCTCAAGCAGGATATGGGGCGCGTGGGCATCTAGGGCTCCTCCACGGTGAGCACGCGATCAGCGGAAACATTTTCTAGAATCTGTTCCTCACCGCTCGGCCAGCGGATGGTCAGTTTCTCAGCCTTGTTCGCGGTTCCTAGCCCAAAATGAACGCGACCGTCATCCTGCGAGAGATAGCTTGAGCCTGCAACGCGCTCGGCGATTTGTTTACGCCCCGCAGACAGCAGCTCCAGGCGCGCTCCAATTCCATCGTGATTGCTTTTCTTCCCCTTCAACCTCACCGTGAGCCAATGATTGTTGTTCTGACTAACGTTATGCAGCAGGGTCGCGGGTGCGCCCAGGTTCACCACGAAGGCGTCGACTTTGCCGTCATTGTCGTAGTCGGCAAAGCAAGCGCCACGGGACACCGTCTTCACATCCAACGCCGGCCCCGCCTCGCGCGATACATCAGCAAACTTACCGCCGCCAAGTCCGCGAAAGAGTGACTGCTCTTGCGGGACCATTTGAATCAGCCCGCCATGGAGGACAAGAATGTCGAGCCAGCCATCGTTATCGAAGTCGTAGACGCCACTTCCCCAGCTCGCGTATTGGGCAGTCGCTTGCGAGATTCCAGAACTCGGACCAATATCTTCGAATCCACTCGCTGCCACATTGCGCATCAGCCGGTTGTACTTCGAATCTGTCACCCAGAGATCGAGCCGGCCGTCACCGTCGATGTCGGCGAATATCGGGCCCATGGCGGAGGTACTCTCGCCGTTCTGCCCGTACGCCACTCCGAGGTCTCCTGCGATTTCTTCGAATGTGCCATCGTGCTTGTTATGGAAGAGGAAGTTCTCGGTCTTGTCGTTAGCGACGTAGATGTCGGGAAAGCCGTCCGCGTCATAATCGGCCGCCGTCACACCCATGGTGCGTCCTTTGTAGGCGCCGATTCCTGACTTATCTGTCACATCGGTGAAGGTTCCGTTGCAGTTGTTGTGGTAAAGACGGTTTGTGTCGCCGGCGTAATCGAGCGGGCCGGGGTAGTTGTCGGCAGGGTAGTAATTGCGGTATTTCGGGTCGAACTTTACATACCGGCCGACAAACAAATCGACACAGCCATCGCGGTCGTAGTCGAGCCAGGCGGAACTGATCGACCATCCGTCGACTTTGATACCGGCTTTCGCAGTGACGTCTTCGAATGTCCCATCGCCCTTGTTGCGGTAGAGAATCGCACGCCCGTAGCCGGTGACCAGCAGGTCGACAAAACCATCGTTATCGAAGTCGGCTGCAATTGCCGCCGTACCGAAGATGTTCGCAGCGACGCCGGCCTGTTCAGTGACATCGGTGAACGTACCATCACCGTTGTTGCGGTAGAGATGATTGTGAGGTGGAGTCGCGGGTGGCTGCTTGAGTGGATAAGGATGCATCCCCTCTTCAAGGGGCTTGCCGCTGACTACATAAAGATCGGGCAGCCCGTCATTGTTGTAGTCGAACCAGGCACATCCCGAACCGGTGCTTTCCAAGAGCGATCCCAGTTGCTGTGCGCCAAAGCTGTGGGTGAACTGGATGCCCGCTTTCGCAGTCGCATCTTCGAATCGGATTGACCCCGGTGCGGCCTGCTGCGCAGCCTGGGCCAACACGACGGAGGACAGAATCAGAAGTCCAAGAAATCCTTTGATCACGCTAGTGTCCTCCCGAAGCATTGGTTGCATTCGCGCCGGTCAAATCGGCTGGCGTTGTGGACTTCAGCAACGTCATTGGAACCGCATTTTCCGGTGAGGTTTCAGGTCCGGCATGGCATCCGACGCAACCTCGCTGTTCGCCACGGCGCATCCAGAAGAATCCGGTTTCGCGCTTCAACGTCTTCCCGGCGTTATCTAGAAGTTCGATCTGCAACGGCTGCTCGCTGGGAACCTGCACGAAGAACGATCCGTCGCGCTCTACAGGCGCGATTCCGAGCAGTTTTGGCGCGCCGGCGGCATCGCGGGTGTAGAGCCGAACCGAATGAATCGATCCTCCAGTAAATTGATATTTTGAGGTGTAAGCGTTCAGGCAGAGCAGATTTGCATTCTGCCAGTCGTGCAAACCTGAAGGATGACGGTTCGGAGTCACCCCCTGCACAATCACCACCGGCTCAACGGCGTTGATTTCTGGCTCCGCCAGGATCGATTGCAATTCGGACGAACCTGGCTTCCAGAGCATCAATTGAAACGGTGCTTTTGCCTCGCTTCGCCAAGGCATGAGCCAGTCGCCAGTCGGAGTCTCCGTGATATCTCCTGCGTATTCTCCGGCTGGGGCGGAAATGCGCACTTCCTTCGCGTGCGCCGATGTGAATCTACCTAGCCCGCCATGCGACGCAAAGATCACATCGCCTGAACTGACTTGTCGGCCCGAGTGGCGCGCGGTGCCGTGATCGCACCGATAGGACTCAACTCCGCTGCCATCGGAATAGACGGCATAAATTTCGGGAATGGCTTCGCCGCCCAGCGGATAGGCAGCTTCGAACAAGATACGGCCGTCCCGAAGCACATCGGTCGGAAAGAAATTCGCCGGACCGTACGTCAACTCCAGTGGCTTCCCCCCAGACAGATCCGCGACCTCAATTACGAACCGGCCTGCACTGCGGCACGCATAAACCACGCGATCTTCGGGCAGGTAGAACGGCCTGACGCAGTCGTCCGGCCCGGCCGTGATGCGGCGTGGCTCTCCTCCGGCCAGCGGGACCTCCCAGATCTGCCACGGATCTTGGGATTTCAACTTTCCGGCGAAGAGAACGTGCTGTCCATCGAATGAAACCGCGGCGTCAGCAGAGGCGGCAAAATCAGGAACCAAGGAGCGCTGGCCGCTGGAATCGCGCACGACAATCGTTGCGCCGGAATGAAATCGATCCTCCCCGTGCAACCAGGCCAATGGCGCATATTGCTTTGCGAACGTATAGAGAAATGATGGTGGATCACCGGAAGGTGAAGCTTTCACCGTATTCCTGGTGAGTCCCAGGACATACAATGAGAGCAGGCAGGACGCGATAGCAAGAATCAGGATGAAACGCGACGCCACTAGTCTGCTCCCCCGACTGCGAGGAGTTGCGGACGCAGTTGCCGGGCCTCTCGCTCGAGATCGAGGTAAGGCTCCAGGTCCTTCATCATCTGCCAGAATTCGCCGAACGTGAGCGACTGGTTGCCATCGCTCAAAGCCTGTTCTGGACAGGGGTGAACTTCTACAATCAGGCCATCGGCGCCGACCACGGCAGCCGCACGCGACAACACGGGGACGAGCGCACGCACTCCCGCCGCATGACTCGGATCCACAATGACGGGAAGGTGCGACACCGTTTTCAGCACTGGCACTGCGGCGATATCCAAGGTGTTGCGAGTGGCAGTCTCAAAGGTGCGGATGCCCCGCTCGCACAAGATGATTTGCGAATTTCCCGCAACCGCGATCACCTGCGCAGAATGCAGAAGGTCTTCGAGCGTTGCAGTCATCCCGCGCTTGAGAAGAACAGGGCGACCGCAGCGGCCGAGAGCGTCGAGCAATGCATAGTTCTCCATGCTGCGCGTGCCTACCTGCATGATGTCGGCATACTCAGCGATCAGACCCACATCCTCTTCGCTCATCACCTCGGTGACGATCGCGAGTCCGGTTGCTTCACGAGCCTTGCGCAGAATCTTCAGGCCTTCTATTCCCAGGCCTTGAAACGCATACGGCGAAGAGCGTGGCTTGTAAGCTCCGCCTCGCAGAATGCGCGCGCCTGCTCCAGCGACTGCCTCCGCCGTCTGCATGAGTTGACTTTCGGATTCCACCGCGCAAGGGCCGGCCATCACCACAAAATCATTGCCGCCAATCTCGATGTCACGAACCTGCACAACACTGCGGGAACGCCCGCTGGTCTTAGCGACGAGGTCGAAGCAGGAGAACTGCCCGTTCCATTTAGGATTCATGATCGACAAACCATCTTAGTAAGCGGCATTAACGAGTTCATTACTACGAAACGACTAGAGCCGCGAAAACACTGGCGAAAACAACGTCAGCGACTCTAGCGGTGGTCCGTAAGTCGTTTGTATCGAGAAGGAATCAACCCGCTTGTGATTGCAATCACGCTTCACTGCGACGACGCGCACAACTGTCGGAATCGCCGACAAGTTCACGTCTAACTTCTTCCCAGAGAATCTGTCTCAATCGAGTTTGAAGGAGGAAGAGGCAGCACGATGTTGGGAAATCCTACGGCGGTGTTGGGAATCCCGGCATGCCGGGAGCCGGAATGACGCGCATCTCATTGAATTCACTAAATGGCGTTTCAATTGCATTTCAAGAGATGGCCGTGTCGCTATCGGCAAGGAGGTCACTTCAAAATGGCTGCAGACAATTGGACATTCTGGCTCAACATGACGAACTTCGCACTGGGCATCATCACGCTGTTGGCGCTGGTCATTGTGTTTGGCGCGGTGGGTTGGGACTTGCTGGTGCGCAAGGTTCACACCGCACGCGAGCAAGGGAACCTCGATCTCAGTACGCTCAATGGGGAGTTGCGGGCGATGCTGAACGGGTCGCACAGCTTGTACGAGCCCGGCTTGGGGTTGACGATGGCCGACGGTGGCGAAAGGATCGATACCGCCGAGTCCCAGGCCTCAGACCAGAAATCTGGGAAGTGAGTTATGGCGTGCCCGTTTCTAAGAGAAGGTCGAGCGCAATATTGTCACGCTGCGCCAGTGCAGAAACTGATCCTCGACGGGCCTAGCGCGACACGGGGCGGCCTCTGTTCCTCAGCGCAATACGTGCAGTGCGAATTGGCTGCGAAAGATAGCGTACGACAGGATCGTTGTCCGCACCTGGAGGAAATCCGCGTGCAATATTGCGGAGTTTCACCGGTCACGAAACTGGTGCCTTTCAGTGATTCGGAGCTTTCGAGCTGCACCAGCAGCACCTATCGTTTTTGCGATTCCTACCTGCTGCTGGCACACCCGCACGCCTCGACTCCGCAGCCGCATCTTCTTTACACCGCAAACCATTTCTGGCTGGATGCCGAAGAATCCGGATTGTGCCACATCGGCCTAGACGGATTTTTCGCCGATGTAGCCGGCAATGTGGATGGCGTCACCTATGTCACCACCCACGGCATCCATTCGCCGACACTAGCCCTGACCGTTCACGGAGTCGAGTGGCCGATGATCTTTCCGAATCCACTCATGATTCAGAAGGTGAACAGCCGCGTGCGGAGCGATCCCACAAGGCTGACGGCCGATCCCTATGGCGCAGGTTGGCTGTTCGAGGGATGGGAATTGCCTGGCCGCACACGCACCGGGCTAGTTTCTGGGCCACAAGGCATGGCTTGGCAAGGCGAGGAGCGCGAGCGTTTGTCTCGTGAAATCCACGACACGCACGCGCCAGGATGTGACGGAGGCTCTCCCGTGAGGGGAGTGGCGCAGTTGTTGGCCCGGCAGCATGTGGTGTGTTTGTTCCAGCGATTTTTTTGCGACCGGAGCTGGAAGGTGGAGGCATGAGGATGTCGCGAACGACTCTCACCTTCGGATTTGGACTGGCCATGGCGCTACTGGTTGGATGGGTTGCATTTCCACGCGCACTCTACACACAGAAGCAGCAGCCGCTCGAGTTTCGTCACAAGACGCATGCGGAAAAGTCTGGCGTCGCGGAATGCAACGAGTGCCACGCCGTGCGCGAGGACGGAGCATTTGCGGGGATTCCATCCATGGAAAAGTGCGCTACCTGCCACTCCGAAAGGATTGGAGAGAGCAAGGCGGAAGCGGTGCTGGTCGACAACTTCATCAAGCCGGGACATGAGACTCCGTGGCTCGTCTACGCCCGGCAACCAGCCAACGTCTGGTTCTCGCACGCAATCCATCTGAAGCGGGCCGCACTGGCTTGCACGGAATGCCATTCTACTTACGGTGAATCCGACCAGGTGCGCGCCTACGAGGTGAACCGCATTAGCGGATACAGCCGCGATATCTGGGGACACTCCATCTCCCGGCTGCGGCGCGCGCCGCACGAAGGCATGAAGATGAGCGACTGCGAAGATTGCCACGCTCGCCGCAACGTCGAGGTGGGATGCCTCGGGTGCCATGAGTAAAGGAGACGCATGAAGATTTCACGACGAGATCTGCTGGTTTGGAGCGCGGGTGCGGCAGCCGGTCTGATCGTTACTCCGGTTCCCTGGAAGTTGTTGGACGACACCTCCATCTGGAGTCAAAACTGGCCTTGGATTCCGCAACCGGTGCGCGGTCCGATCGAAGTTAAGCAGACATCGTGCACACTCTGTCCTAAGGGATGCGGGATGAAGGTGAAGATGGCCGCTGGATGGCCCGTCGGGGTTGCGGGTCTGGGCAGTCATCCTATCAGCCGAGGAGCGCTCTGCCCACTTGGGTTCGGAGTACACCAACTGAACTGGCATCCGCAACGACTGCGATTCGTTCGTCACGGTTCCCAGATTTCTTCATGGAACGACGCGGGGGCTGCCTTCGCCAAGGCCTGCAACGAAGGGCCTGTCGTGGTTATCGAGGGCTATCCTGGCCGTGCGGCCTCGTCGGTGCTGGAGACTTTCAGCCAGAAACAGAATGGCAGTTATCGAGTCGTACTTGGTTCCGAGACTCGGGCTCTTGAAGCTTACGAGGCGTGGAGCGGCGTGCCAACCTCCAGCTTGGCGTACGACCTTGAGAGTGCAAAGACGATCGTCAGCTTTGGTGCTCCGCTACTGGATGGCTGGGGTACCCCTGGCCAGTTCACGCGTTTGTGGGCGGAACGCGCGGCCGGGAAGACGAATCCCCAGCTACGCCTGATTCAACTGGAAGCAACGCTTTCGCGCACCGCTGCGCGTGCGTGGCAGTGGACCTCGATTCCGGTAGGCTCCGAGTCCGGTCTTGCGGCGGGCGTCGCGCGCGTGCTTCTCGAAGAACGCCTTGTCGCGGCGCACGGCCCCATGCCATCTCTCACACTCGCTGAAGCCGCGGCTCAAACCGGACTTTCAACAGAGGTCCTTCGTGATCTTGCTCGAACGATTGCTTCACAAACCCCGGCTGTAGCCATCGCAAGTGATGACAATCCGGCGGTTGCCGCGCTTAATGTTGTGTTGGGTTCCGTGGGCGCACGGGGCGGCATCGTAAGACGATCGAAACGAACCCAGCATTATATTTCCGCGGATGCGGAGCTCCCTTCTGCGCGTGCATTGCTTGTGGATGCAAGCGTGCCGTGGGACTTTGTGCCCAAGACAAATGCCGAAGTCTTTCGCTTTGCGGCTTGGGATGGAGGATCGAGTAAGGCAGACTGGCTGCTTCCCTCCCCCGGTTTCCTTGAGGAAACCAACGATATTCCCAGCACGCCGACCTCCGCGATCGAAACCTATGCGGTGTCGCCGGCACTGACGAAGGCACCGCATGAAGTCCAGAGTGCCGCTCAGTTTCTCTGCAGCCTCGACCCAACCTTTACTACGGCAGAGAAAATCATTCACTCGCGCTGCGAAGAGCTCTTCCGTGCACGGATAGGAGCTCTACAAGCGCAGGAACGGACCCCAGTCGCGAAGTTCGATAGTGCCCAGAAGATCGACGAGCAACTCTCGAAAGGGGCAATCTGGACAGGCGGGCCGGGCATTCCGGGCTTTAAGTGCGTGCTGAAAGAGTGGCCCTCCGTCAATCCCTCCGATTCTGAGAATTCGTCGACCATTTGGCCCGCCCCCGTGCTTCCCCCCTTAGCCACCAAGCTGTACCGCGAATCCAGTTTGCGGGAAGCGTCAGAAATGAGGAACGCATGAAGGCCCGATACGGCATGGTGATCGACCTAGACCGCTGCACCGGGTGTGGCTCATGCATGATGGCCTGCGCCGCTGAAAACAATGTTCCGTCTCTCCCTCAGGCATCCGCCCGAACAGGCCTCACACCCATGCTGGTCCGCAGGGTCTCCAATGGAGGCGAGGGGACTGCCCGGCGGGAAGTATTCATACCGATCATGTGCATGCACTGCGAGCACGACACACCCTGCGTCAAGGTTTGCCCCCAACAAGCCGTCGAAGTCGATAAGGCTACCGGAATTGTTATGCAGATGCCGCAGCGCTGCCTGGGCTGCCGCTACTGCATGACCGCGTGTCCTTATCACGCACGCTATTTCAACTGGTGGGATCCGTCTTGGCCTACGGGAATGGAAAAGAGTCTGAATCCGGGAGTCGCAGTACGGATGAGGGGCGTGGTGGAGAAGTGCAATCTGTGTCACGCGCGATTGCATTCAGCGCAAGCCAAAGCTGCAGCCGCGGGCAGACGCGAAATCGATTCCGCCGACTATGTTCCGGCTTGCGTAGAGTCATGTCCGACTGCCGCGATTCGCTTTGGCAACCTCGCCGACCAAAACGACCCAGCCGCGCAGGAGGCTCGTTCCCCGGAGGCATTCCGCTTGCTGGCACGCATCGGCACCGAACCCAAGGTTTATTACAAGTCGAAGGAGGCATGGGTGAGAGCATTGGCAGAGTCGAATTCAGGACCTCCTTCTGTAATCGAACGTGCGGAGGCACACAATGGCTAGCGGTGCTCTAACCGATAGCAGCCTGACCGACCGAAAGTGGATCGCTCGCGGCGAAGAACGAACATCTCTCCCGCGATTTCTCCTGTGGCTCACTCCGTGGGCGGCGCTGCTTGCGGTTGGAGTCTATGCAGCTGGTTTGTGCCTCGACTTCGGTCTAAACCAAACCAACATGGACAATCGGTTCGCCTTCGGCCTCTGGATTTTCCTCGATCTGGGAGTCATTGCCCTAGGCGCAGGCGCGTTCTTTACCGGGTTTCTGGTCTACATTCTGAAGCGCGCTGAGCTGAAGCCGATCCTGAACACCGCTGTGGTCGTCGGCTTTATCTGCTATAGCGGCGCGGTCGCCATTTTGATGATCGACGTAGGCCAACCCTTGCGGGCCTGGTTCACCTTTTGGCATCCGAATACTCACTCCATGCTCACAGAAGTGACCTTCTGCATCTCTTGCTACTTGCTCGTGCTCTGCCTGGAATATATTCCAATCCTTCTGCGCAACCGCCAACTCCGCAAGCTCCCGTCGTTCCTGGTGTTTGAACATCAACTTCACAAGCTGGTGCCAGTGCTCGCTGGCGTGGGTACGTTGCTCTCCTTCTTTCACCAGGGATCGCTGGGGGGACTGTACGGCGTGTTGCGCGGGCGTCCCTTCGCATTCCGCGACGGAGTCTTCATCTGGCCTTCTACTTTTTTTCTGTTCATCTTGTCGGCGATCGCTACCGGACCCAGTTTTCTGATGTTGGTTGCTGCCACTGTCGAGAAAGTCACCCGTCGGCGCCTGATGCCGGCGGACCTATTTCGGCGACTCGGATTTATTTCCGGATTGCTGCTTGCGATTTACGTCGCCGCCAAGTCGATCGACACGCTGATCTGGTTGAACTTCACATCTCCATCCGCTGGATTTGCCCCCTGGCAGTACTACACGCACAAGCCGTTCGGGACGCCGATCCTCTTTACCGAAATTGTGCTCTTCGGGCTGCTCCCGGCATTTCTGCTCACCTATCGCAAAACCGCGGCGCGGCGGGCATGGCTGCTAAGCGCTGCGGCCTTAGCATGTGCGGGCGTGCTACTGAACCGTTTCGTCCTTACTGTGCAAACACTGGCGGTGCCCACTCTGGCATTCGATGAGTTTCTGCAATACACGCCCAGTTGGCAGGAGGTTGCCAGCTTCAGTGGAGTCATCGCCTACGGGGTCATCGTCTACTCGCTGTCGTATCGCTACCTGCCCTTATTCACGCCGGCAAAAGGAGAGAGCAACCATGTTTCCGGGAATTGATGGATTCCATTGGACGGTTGGTCACGTCATCTTCCTTTCGCTGTTCTTCGCCGTAGTAGCCACGATTCTGGCGACGCTCGTCTTCGCTGTGTTGCGCACAAAGCGTGACTTTGGCACTAACCGGGCAATTGATTTGTGCTGGAAGTCGGACTTTGCGGAATTACCGGAATGCGATCGGCGCTGCCGCCATGAACTGGCAGGCAGGGTTGTGTCGAGAACCTGTGATAATGCTTTTGACTGCCGGCATTGCGCGAAATACGCCCAATTTTCCGTGTTGCCTGCAACCGGATTAGTCCGCGATCTCGGGCTCCACTACCCTGAGGATCGCCTCTATCACCGAGGACACACCTGGGTGAAGCCTGCCGAAGATGGCACGTTCACCGTCGGACTGGACGAACTGGCCGATCATCTGGTGGGAAGTCCCGACTCCATCGAGTTGCCGAAGGCCGACTGGAAAATCGAACTCAATCAGACCGCATGGCGCATGAAGAAAAATGGCAGAGAGATTGACGTGCGTGCGCCAATCGAAGGAACGATTGTTGCTGTGGGAGGTCCGGAGCAAGGCTGGTATCTTAAGGTTCGTCCGCGGCTGGATCCCAAAGACCCCGTGACGCTGCGACACCTGTTGCGAGGACCTGAGGTTCACGGCTGGGTGTTACGCGAAATGGAACGACTCCAGATGCAACTACGCGCGCCCAACTCTCCGGCTGCCCTGGCAGACGGCGGAGTCCTTCTCTCTGGGCTCATGGACGCCGTTCCCGACGCAGACTGGGACTCCGTTCTCGCCGACACGTTCCTGACAATGTAGCCTTCGATCCGGGCTCAATGTACGATCTCATAGCGCTTGAGCTTGTCGTAAAGCGTCGAGCGATCAATCCCCAAGGCGGTGGATGCCTCTTTGACATTGCCGTGCTTGCGTTCGAGCGCGGCGACTATCGCCCGGCGTTCTAGTTCACCCAGCGGAACGTCAGGAACCTCCCAATTCTGGGATGACACGGCATTCTTCTGGAGCCAGGAAAAATCTGGCTCGTCGAGCATGCCATTCCGGCACGTCACAATCGCTCGCTCAATCACATTCTCAAGCTCGCGCACGTTACCCGGCCAGTCGTAGGCGATCAGCACCTTCAAGGCCGCGGCCGAAATGCCGCTAACATCTCGGCCCAACGCCGAAGAGATGTGCTGCACGAAATGCTCCGCCAGCAACGGTATATCCTCCCGCCGCTCGCGCAATGCCGGCAAACGAATTTCGATTACGTTGAGACGGTAATACAAGTCTTCCCGGAATCGTCCGTCACGAACTTCCTCGGCCAGGTCCTTGTTGGTCGCGGCGATGATCCGAACATCGACTTCAACTTCCTGAGTTCCACCCACGCGATAAAAGCGGCGCTCCTGCAGAACACGCAAAAGGTCGGCCTGCAACTTGGGAGATATGTCACCGATCTCATCGAGAAAGAGCGTGCCTCCGTTGGCGAGTTCAAACTTCCCTTTCACTTGCGCATTGGCACCGGTGAAGGCGCCCTTCTCATAACCGAACAACTCACTCTCCAGAAGAGTCTCCGTCAACGCAGCGCAGCTGACCACAATGAACGGCTTTTCGGCGCGATTGCCGGAGAAGTGAACCGCCCGCGCCACGAGTTCCTTCCCTGTTCCACTTTCTCCGCGGATAAGCACCGTGCTGCGCAGGCTTGCTACATCTTGCGTCAGAGCCAGAATTTCTCCCATCCGCGGATTCTTTGTGATGACGTCGAAATGGCGATATTGCCGGTTCAACTTCTTCCGTAAAATCGCGTTTTCGCTCTGCAACTTCTTCAGCTTGAGGATGCGCGAAACCAGCATCGAAATCTCCTGCGGATTGCAGGGCTTCACAATGTATTCCTGCGCGCCCTCCTTCATTGCCTGAATCGCAGTATCCACGGTCGCATACGCAGTAATAATGATGATGGAAGCTTCCGGTCGAATGCGATGGATTTCCATCATGGTCTCGATGCCGTCCATGCCGCCGGGCATCTTCAGATCGACAAAGCAAATGGCGTAATCCATGGCCTTGGCGAGTTCGAGTGCCTTTTGGCCGTTGGATGCGGTATCGACGTGATACCCATCTTCTCGCAACCAGGCTCCCATCGATTCACACATGACGTCTTCGTCGTCCACCACAAGGATGGGCCAATTCTTTTTCATAATGTTTCCTCTCGCGTCGTAAACCTGTGCACCAACTGCGTCCCGCAACGGGCGCAATATTGCTCGGCTTTGGCATCCACCAGTTCGATGTGCGTAGCCAGGCTCATGGCACAGGTCGAGTCCGAGCAATGAACCAGACCGAAGGTATGTCCCAATTCGTGCAGCACTTCTTTTGCGGTTCGCTCCCGCAGCAAGTTCTCCTGCGGCGGGAGTCCGTAGAACTCCTGATGCAATCGACAAAGCGAAACTACCGCAATCGGACCGTCGAACTGGGCCTGCCCGAAAAGAAAACTAAGCATAGGGATTGCCAGGTCAACGTCCGTGACCCCAAGGACCCGGGAAGCATCGCGCGGAGCCTGTTGGGCCAGCATCTTCATCATCTCCACGGACTGGTATTGGCGTCGTTTGGCGTCGTAGGCGCTGGGCGGGATCGATAACGGGGGCAAGCGTCGAGTCGGCAACGGGAACCACTCGGCCGTCGTATCTTCGATCCAATCCAATGCATTCGCCGGTACGCTTCCGATCGCCACCAGGCAAAGGCCATTCACACGGTTTGAACCTGCACTTCTCTCGACTCTGGAGTGGTGTTCTTTGATTTGAGCGGCAGCGTGACTGTGAACGTCGTACCCTCATTCCGCTGGCTTGTGACCTCGACTTCTCCCTCGTGGGCCTTGACAATGCCGTACAGAACAGCCAGTCCCAGCCCGACACCTTTTCCTTCGGCCTTGGTGGTGAAAAACGGATCAAAAATCTTCGACACGTTCTCAGGCGCAATGCCTTCACCCGTATCCTGAACGCTGAGTTCCACGGTGTCTTCACCCGCTAGTTCGCGAGTGCGAATCGTGAGTTTACCGCCACCATGCGGCTGCATGGCTTGCGCTCCGTTCAATACAAGATTAAGGATGACTTGCTGAATCTGCGACGAGTCGCACTCCACCATGGGCAAGCTTTCCTGCAAATCCAGAACTACCTCAGCGCTGATCAACTTAAGCTTGTGGTCGGCTAAACCAAGCGTGGTACGCACCAATTTGTTCAGGTCCGCTGCAGCGCGCTGGGGCTTGGAACGCCGAGAGAACGCCAACAGGTCAGAAACAATCCGTCCGACCCTGGCGGTTTCGATCGAGATCAGGCTGAGATACTTGCGGAATTCCGCTTCCCGCCCCGGCGGATATTCTCCTTTGGCCATGAGGCGCTCAAGCAACATAGAGAGGTTGAGCACGCCGGAGACGGGATTGTTGATTTCGTGGGCTACGCTGGCAGCCAGTTGGCCGAGCGTGGCCAGCCGATCCGATTGCACGAGCTTGCGTTGAGCCGCCTGTAATTGGCGTGTACGCTCGTCGACTTTGCTCTCTAACGTCTGCTGCATATCATTCAACTCGGCGACGGCCAGCTTCAAGCGCTCTCGCATCCGGTTGAACGAGTCCACCAGTTCATCGATTTCCTGGCTGCGACGAGTCGTCGTGATCGGCCGGTCCAGTTCCATCGCGCTCACAGCCTTCGTGCCTTCGATCAGTTGCTCGATCGGGGTCGCCACGAAACGCTTCGTGAATAGAATGACGAATGCCGCTCCAATTCCCACTTCCAACGCCGTCCAGGCCACAGTCTGCAGAGTAATCGTCCGCGTCTGCCGCTGTACTGGATCCAAACGCAAGGCCACGTCTACCACGCCAAGCACTTTCGTAGATGCGCGATGCGCGTGGCAGCTGGCATTGCTGCACGAAGGCTCGTTGTAAATAGGCGCCACCATGTTGATCGTCTTCACGCCGTCCGGAGAGGTTGCATACCGAACGCGGGAATCTTCTGTTGGCCGGTTTCGAATTGGCCCCTGTGCGTGACAACTGGCACAAACCTGGTTCGAAAGGCTGGTCACTCCGGGGTGCTCATCGGCGTCGGTGGAAAACACCAGCCGGCCTTCCCGATTGAACATGCGGATGCGATCTACTCCTTGTTTGTCGGCAATGACTCGCATGATCTCGTAGGCGGCCTTGCGGTCATCGTCGAGCATGGCATGCCAAGTAGAGCTGGTAATGCTGCGTGAAAGCTGGTCCGCGCCGAGGATCATCGCCTCGAGCAGATGCTTCTTCTGCGTGCGAAAATTGAGGTAGCCGCTGACACAACTGATCGCGACGATCAAAATCGTGAGCGAAAGAATCAGTTTTGGGCCCAATTTTCGAGGCATGGCTCAGCCTTCGACTCCCTCATTTGCGCAGCAAATGAGCGGACCGCGAGATCCGCAGTAGCTCCTAACCAAGGCTAGCCATAGGTCTCCGGGGCGACTGTGATTGTCAGCGCCCCGAGCCGTGATCGTGATCACACGATCAAATCCAGTAGATGCTCACGGTTGGTATTGGCAGCCTGCTTCGGGCGAAGCTTTTCCGATGGGCGCAATAAGAAATTTGTATTGGACTGACAGAGTAGCCACATTTATCGTCGGGACATTGATCTGGCTAACACGCTGTGTGGGGGTTTCGGCGCGGCACCGGGGGGTGTCCGCGCCGCGAATCCTGAAGTTCCGATCCTACCGAAAGCGACGGATGAACAGCGTGTGGCGCTCCGAACGATAGAATCCCACGCCGTAGATGATCGCTTTCCCCTTCGATGAGTAAATGACCTGCCGAATACGCATCACAGACGATCCTCGGGCCACGCCCAACAAATCGGCTATGTGTGCATCTGCCGCCGTTGCATCCACTTCCTCGTCCGCATAAGCGAGTTCAACCCCATAATCGTGCTCAAGCGTCGCAAATAAAGAGACCCTTTCCAAAGATACGTTGACCAGACCTGCATAGTCCTCAGCGGGAAGATAACAAGTCTCAAGCGCGAAGGGATCCTCGCCGGTTTGCCGAAGTCTCTCGATCTTCATCAACTCGCTGGTCGCAGGTAGCCCTAGCCGAGCCGCCACTTCGGCCTCATGGCTGATGACTTTGGCGACGAGTATTCGTGACCGCGGAGCCAAACCACGGCTCGACATCTGTTCCGAATAGCTCATCAACTTATTGAAGTGGATTTTCGGCGAGGCCACGAAAGTCCCCGCTCCACGGCGCCGTTCTACCAAGCCCTCGCGTTCCAGTCCGGCCAGGGCATGCCTCGCTGTCATCAGACTGACTTTGTGAATTCTGGCCAGCTCGCGCTCTGACGCAACGGCCTCCCCAGGGTGCAGCTTTGAGTGCTCAATCCGCTTGCGAATAGCGTTTTGGATCTTCTTGTACGCCGGCATCCCGTTCCGAAGAGGTCCCGTCATTGACAACGCTTTTCTGCTCGAATCGCAGCAATGCGAGCTTAAATTCCAAATGTGCTATATAGCTTATATCAATCGCTCTGTAAAGGTCAAAGTTGGAGACTCGGCGAACATGGAAAAGCTTCCTGATTCTCGGGCACAGAACGTACGGACCGTATTTATGGCTCTCATCCGTTTGCAATCACGTCATGGTGTGATTGAAATCACACGATATTTGCAGCGTATTTATCACTCGCAAAATGGGGCTCATGACGACGGTAGTTCATCCCGTTTTGGGGGTATCAGTGACGCAGGCCGCCCTTTTGTGGAAAGACACTCAATAACTCCCGTCTTTTTGCTTGACGATGAACATTCATGTGCTATATAGCATAATTGAATTAGAAAGGCATTCTTCTGCCCACTTTTGCCGATCCGGTCGAAGCATTCATTGAGGAGGCTTTGTAATGAAGCGATCTTTCCACGTTCGAAGTCCGCGACCTGCGACGCGAACGACATCATCTTTCTTGTTAACTCTACTATTCATCGTTTTGATCTTCTCTCTCGCTGGCAACGCACAACAACTCACGGCCACGCTTACGGGCACGGTTACCGACGCCAGTGGCGCCGTCGTGCCGGGTGCGACCATAGTCGTGCATAGCGAGGAAACCAACGCCGATATACGCAGTGTAGTCTCGAGCAACAGCGGGGACTTTAATATCACCAACATCCCGGCCGGACATTACAGCGTCACGGTAAAGCTTGAGGGGTTCCAGACCTTTGCGGCGAGTGGCGTCTCAATGTTGCTGAGAAGCACTCCATGGATGTGCAGTTAAAAGCCGGAAAGGTAAGTGAGCGAGTTGAGGTGACGGCGGAGAACACTCCGATCCAGACCACGACCGCCGAACAATCCGGAACGGTGACCGGCAACCAGGTTCGAGAACTCGCGCTGAACAACCGCAACTTTGAGCAGTTAGTACTTCTGCAACCGGGAGTCTCGAATCAACTGCCGGACAAGGTTGGTTTCGGCCTCCAGAACAACACCTCGATTTCAATCAATGGCGCGCGAACCGGCGCCAACAACTGGACCGTCGATGGCGGCGATATCAATGACAGCGGTTCCAACGGAACCCTGCTCAACACTCCAGGAATTGATGCGATTCAGGAGTTCACACTGGAGCGCAGCAACTATGACGCGGCATTCGGCCGAAGCGGTGGCGGCCAGGTCGTTGTCGCGACCAAAGCAGGCACTAACCAGTTCCATGGCAGCGCTTTCGAGTTCAATCGCAACAACTATTACAACGCGAATACCTTCGGCGACCGGCAGGCCATCGCATTTGGCGGCGACCCAGGCCGACAACCGAACTCCCATTGAGCGTTACAACGACTACGGATTCACCATCGGCGGTCCGCTGTTCATTCCCAAGGTCTACCATCCCGTCAAGAACAAGACGTTCTTCTTCTGGTCTGAAGAATGGCGGAAGGCCAGTCTACCCGCGACCAATACCATCAATGTGCCCACAACCAGCCAACTCGCGGGTGTGTTCACAACTCCGATCGCGGCCGCTCCCGCAGGCTGCGTCACCGCTGCTGGCGGCACCTACACCATCAGCCCAACCTGCTTTAGCCAGAATGCAACCGCTTATCTGAATTCGTTCATGGTCAACAATCCGCCCAATTCGCCCGGATTGCTGATTACGCCATACAGCTCCTTGAACAACTTCAGGCAGGACATCATCCGCCTCGACCAGAATATCGGCGACAAAGTGCGAGTTTATGCGCGCTACATGCAGGATGTCGTACCACAAAATGCCCCCTTCTCGCTCTGGGGTGGCGGCAACTATCCGGGAGTGGAAACGACGTCGATCAACGCCCCTGGACGCAATCTGGTAATCAATGCCACGGCGACGATCTCACCCCGCGTAGTGAATGAAGTCGAGTTTGTGGATGCATGGGGCGCAATCAATTCTGACCTTACCAACGCGCTCGCCAACTCCCCGGCATTCACCGGACAACTCACCAACAACACGGCGTTCGCCGACCCTTATGGCCGCGCCCCCAACGTCAGCATCAGCGGATACACCGGCCTGGGCAATGGATCTGCACCCTATCACGAACGCAATATCAGCAAAACAATCTTCGACAATCTTTCTATTCAACACGGGAATCACACTATTCGCATCGGCTTCACCTCGATGTGGATGCAAAAGACCGAAAATGGCGATGGCGGAGCGGCAAACTTCAACTTCTCCAGCGCCAACAACGGTAACGATCCCTTCGCGAACTTCCTGCTTGGTCAGGCTGACTCTTACAGCCAGCAAAACCACGACACCGTTCCCCATCTCCGCTATCTAAACTTCGAAACCTACGTTCAGGACGACTGGAAAATTACATCCCGCCTGACGTTAAACCTCGGAGTACGGTACAGCTACTTCCCGTCGCCCACGGATAGCAACAACACGCTGGTAAACTTCGACTCCACCGTCTACAACTCGGCAAACGCCCCCGTCATCGACCCGAATACCGGAAATATGGTCGGGGTCAACGCTGCGACGTATGCGAACGGTCTAATTCTTCCCAAAGGCGCCGCCTGCGCTGCGGGACAGGCAGTGCCTGCACCACTCGTCAGCTGTTCCCCTTATGGCGGCCGAGTGAATCCCAGTTCCAACAACAATTGGGCGCCACGGCTCGGAATGGCTTACGATCCCTTTGGCGATGGCAAGTGGTCGGTCCGCGCGGGTTTTGGTATGTTCTACGACCGTACTCTCAACGGCATCTGGGAGCAGAACGCTTTCTCCGATCCGCCGCTCGTCCAGACAACTTCAATCCTCAACACATCCACTTCGACCTTGAATCTCTTCGACAATCCTCTCGGAGGACAGGCCGCAGGCCCTCCGACGGGCCCTGTCAGTTTGACCGCCACTGGAACTCCGGACTTCAAGGTTCCAAGCTATATGGACTACAACCTCTCGGTGCAGCATGAGGTTATGCACAACACTGTGCTCGAGGTCGGATATGTGGGGACCAAGGGCTCGCACCTGCTGGGGGATGTTGATCTCAACCAGCCGACTGTTGCAACGCGTTTAGCAAATCCGGCGGTATTCGTGAATGCGATCGCACCTTTCCTGGGTTATGCGGGCATCAACTCACGGGCCCCCATCTACACCAGCAACTACAACTCGCTCCAAGTCGCAATGAACCGCCGCTTCAGCAAGGGGATGACTCTTGGCGTAGCGTATACATGGTCCAAGCTGCTCACCACCAATCCGTTTGACCGCGGTCAAGCTGCCTACAACACCTACGACTTGAAGCAGAGTTATGGTCCGTCTGCACTCAATACCCCGCAGATGTTTGTCATGAGTTATGTCTACGACTTCCCGTTCTACAAAGATCAGAGAGGCGTCATCGGCCATATTCTGGGTGGATGGGAACTCTCAGGCATCACGACGATCCAATCGGGTCAATCGCAGACCGTCACGCAGAGCAACGATCCGTGGTCGATGGTTACCACCGCGAACACTACTGCGTATTGCTCGACGCCGCCTTGTCCTCTCTATCCGGGGGGCCTGGGCATGGGCAGCAGTTCCATCTCTATCCGCGCCGATCAGAGCGGAAGCGCCAGTGGCCCGAAGTCCGTTACTCAATTCTTCAACACTTCCGCATTCACTAATGCAGTGGGGCATTTCGGCAGTTCGAGCCCCGGTGCCCTGTTGGGACCCGGATACCAGATCTGGGATATGTCTGTGATGAAGAACTTCAACTTCGGGGAACGCGCGAGCCTGCAACTTCGACTGGAGACATTCAATACCTTCAACCACGGCAGTCCGAGCTCAATCGACACCGGTGTGGATGATGCCAGCTTTGGAGCAGTCAATGGCTGGCATGATCCTCGGAACTTGCAAATCGGCGCGAAGATTCGCTTCTAGCGATCATCGGGTCAAAATGTTTATGGCGCACGCCTCTGATCGGTGTGCGCCATTTTTTTTGCGGTTAAATTTTTAGTCACTGGCTCGGAGCAGGTTCCGCCTCGGTCCGCTTTTTCTCCTGAAGAGCCAGTGAAACTTTCTGTTGCCGGATTCCATCTGATGTATGTCCCGTTTGTCGCAGGGCGGTGCCGAGTACAAAATGGGCTTCCGCATAACTCGGGTCGAGTTGAACCGCTTTCCGCAGCGATTTGATCGCGGCTTCTGGACGGTCCAGCGCAATCTGCGTTTTGCCCAGTCCCAACAACGCTTCTCCGTAACGGGCGTTAGCCTCGATCGCGGCCTGAAAGTGCGATTCAGCATCCTCGAGTTGCGAGTTGTTCAGCAAGATTTGACCTAAGATACAATTTGCCACGGGATCGCCGGGAAAGCGCTGCAATTCCGCGCGCATTTCTTTCTCTGCCAGGCCGGTCTCGCCCTGCCTCCAGTACAGGTAGCCGAGGCCTGAATGAACACCCATGAAGTTCGGGTCCGCCTCTGCCGCAGCCTGAAATTCCTTAATCGCATCTGCACGGTTCGACATCTGGTCGTAAGCCGTACCCATCATGATGTGGGCAGTCGCAGAGTTCGGATTCAACTTCATGGTGCGTTCGAAGACGCTCGTCAGTGCCTTGTAGTTCTTGGCGCGCAGGTAAGCCTTGCCGAGCATGTCGAGCGTCTCAGCATCTGCGGGATCCGCCTGATTCGCTCGCTCCAGGTATTGCGCGGCCTCTAAAAAACGATCCATCGCGAACAGGCACAGTCCTGCGAGATCGAGAATTTGAAAATCAATGGGGTTTGCGACGGCCATGGGTTGCAGCAGAGCCCATCCCGAGCGGTAGCGCTCGGCCTTGAAATAGGCGACGGCAAGGTTGCGCTTGGTAGCCAAATCCTTTGGACTTACCTTCAACGCTCGTTGGTATAGCGGAATTGCTTCCCCAGGCTTGCCCTCCCGCGACAGCACAATCCCCAGGTTGTTGAGCGCGGCAAGTGAATGGGGATCCAGTTCCAACGCGCGATGAAGATTCTGAGCGGCCAGGTCCAGATCGCCTTTGTGCATGGCGTCGGCGGCCCGTTCCATATAGGTGCGTAGTTGTTGACTCGCATGAGAAGAATCTGGCGAAGGAGTGCCTGCAGCCTGAGCACTGGGAAAAGATGCCACGACCAGGAATACCATTGTTCGTGCGCAGCCAGTCAGGCTCATAAGCCAGATTCTATCCTGCGCAGAAGAAGCTTTCGTTACTCTGTTGCAAGTTCAACATGTACACCAAGCCAGAGTAATCCGGCCAAGACGGCCAACCCAGCGGTGAGTGTCAGGGCACTTTCCCATCCAATCCGTGCCGCCAGCCAAGGCGTGAGAGCGGGCGAAACCATTCCGCCAAGATTGCTGCCGAAGTTCATGGTACCCCCCGCGATCCCGCTATGCTCACCCGAGAGTTGCGTCATCGTGGCCCAGAAAGGACCCTCGGTACAAAGGACCAACACAGTGCAAACTGTAAGGGCAGCTACGGCCAGCATCGGATTTGGAGTACGAGCGCCAACCACCAGAAAGATAGCCGCTGCGGAAAGCGCCACCAGTGGCACGCTCCGCCGTCCCCAAGTCGCACCCCAGCGTTTCACCGCTAAGTCCGAGAACAGGCCACCCAGTGGGATCGCAAACATGGTCGCGATCCAAGGCAACGCGGTGAAGCTGGCGGCTTTGAGCACTTCGAAATGACGAACCTGCACCAGATAGAGATAGAACCAGAAGATGAAGATGTATCCCAAGTATCCCTGTAGCAGATAACTGGCAGAAAGAAACCAGAAGCTTCGCGAGCGCAACGGTCGAGCAGTGGGACTGGACACTCCAGTCCCTGCGTCCTCCATTCCAGAGATTGGTCCATCGAAAGGTCCATGCGAATGCAGTTCCCGCGGTGCGAGTTGCGACCACAGCATACCGATCGCCGCACTCAGAAAAGTCGCCACCCACAACGCAGTCCGCCAGCCGTAGTGACTCGTGATCGGCGCCAGCAATAGCGGCGTAACCGCTGATCCCACGCCGACGCTGGCCAAGACAAGGCTGTTTGCCCGCCCCTGCAAATGAGCCGGCATCGTAATGGCAATGGTTCGGCCGGAAGTCGGATAAGTCGGCGCGGCGATCACGCCGAACATTGCGCGGATAAGCCACAGCTGCGGAATCACCGACGACGTTCCTAATCCGTGCCACCCCACCATTGCCGTCAAAGCGGTAAGCAGCGCCCATCCCGTGCAAAGGACCACAAAAATGCGGTGGGCGCTAACCCGATCCGCCAGCCCTCCGGAGGGTACTTGGAATAAGGTGTAGCCCACCAGGAATGCGCTGAAGACCGTCCCCATTTGCGTTTGCGTCAGCCCGAAGTTCCGCATCATGTTAGGCGCCACCACGGTGACGGCCACACGGCACACGTATCCGACGGATGTTACGGCCATCAGCAGCAGAACCAGTTGTTTGCTTGTTGAGCTCGGCGCGGTTGCTGCGGTCATGGAAGCCTTTTGTGGAGGATGAGTTCCGAATGGCCCGGCACTACATAATCTTTCAGCTCACCCACCATTTGGTATCCGTGCTGCCGATAAAGTTGTTGCGCCCGCTGGTTGAATGAAGACACCAGAAGGAAGAAGTGTCCGCTGGCGGCGAAGTGAGATTCGGCAAAGCGCAAAAGTGAACTTCCAATGCCTCTTCCCCGCGCTTCAGCAGCAACCGCAATCGCAGCGATGTACGGAGATCCGGCCAGACCGTAAGGAGCAACCAGAACAAAGCCGGCGGGACGCGATCGATCGCGGGCAACGAACAGTTCTGTCCCACAACGGTACAACGCTGCCCGACAGTCTTCTAGATCGCGGCGCAGCGTGATCCATGGCTCGTTCGTATACATCACTCGGGCGCACCATTCGTAATCATCGGGCTCGGCGCTCGCAATCTCGACCAGATTATCCATTTTCTCAGCAGGTAACTATCTCACATATTCTCGTTTTGCCCGTGATCCGAAAATGCGCTCCGAATCCGGAAATCCCAGCTGGGGTTGTTCCAGAAGGAGCCCGAAAGATATGTTCGAAAACAGCCTATTTCCGTTAACATTATCGTTTTGGTAGCGACACCGAGCTCGAATTCGCTACAGGTTTCCATTTTCACGAGCGTTGCGCAAGATTGGACTCCGGAGACACCTACAGACCATGAACGACAGACAATCGCAGAGATTCCCCGTTTCATTCCTGGTTGCAATCTTCGCGTGCTTGCCTTGCGCCCCAATCGTCCATGCGCAATGGACCGCGATGAATCCGGTCAAACAGGTCCAACAGCAACCGGATGGCGCTCTCTTCACAATGGGAACCGGCACTCTGAAAATCCAGGTGTGCGCCGATTCGATCATCCACGTTCTTTACTCGCCAACGGCCACGTTCCCGAAGCGAACGGACTTCGTCGTCACCAAAGAGAGTTGGCCGGCTGCGCAATTCACAATGCAGTCCACCGATGACGCCGTAGTCCTTACTACTTCCCTCCTGAAAATCACGGTCACGCGAAAGGATGGGGCCATTGCCTACGCCGACATGCGCGGCGAGTCTTTGCTTCAGGAACAATCCCGCAGCATGACGCCTGAAAAAGTGAATGGCGAGGACACTTACCGTGCCGAATCCTTCGTCAGCATCTACGGCTCACACGAAGCACTGTACGGACTGGGCCAGCACCAGGCTGGAGTGTGGAACTATCGCGGCGAGTCGGTCGACATTTCCCAGGAAAACAGCAATATTTCCGTCCCGCTGATGTTGTCGAGCAAAGGTTACGGCATTTTCTGGAACAACACTTCGCGTAGCCGATTCAATAATCGATTCGCCAATTATCTCTACATCAGCTCTGAAGTCGCCGACGTAATCGACTACTACTTTCTTTACGGCCCCGACTTCGACAAGATCATCGCGGGCTACCGCGACCTCACGGGGCAGGCTCCCATGTTCGGTAAATGGGCGTACGGCTTCTGGCAGTGCAAGAATCGCTACAAATCGCAGGACGAGATCCTGGGCGTTGCGCGCAAGTATCGCGACCTACACATCCCCGTCGACAACATCGTGCAAGACTGGTTTTGGTGGAATCGCAAAGGTGAGTTCGTCTTCAACAAGAATTATCCCGACCCAAAATCGATGGTGGATCAGTTACATGCCGAAAATTTCCATCTGATGATTTCGATCTGGCCCTTCTTCGAACCCGGCTCCACGAACTACGACTACATGGAGAAGAAAGGTTGGTTCGTGGACAAGTTCAAGTACGCGAAGCCTCCCTACCATACCAACGCGATGGCGGTGTATGACGCCACCAGTCCCGAGGCGCGCAAATACTATTGGGACGAAGTCAACAAAGGACTCTTCAGCATCGGTCTCGATGCCTGGTGGATGGATACAACTGAGCCTGAAACTGAAGGTCAGGAACAGAACATCCTGCTGAATCATAAGCTCGTGGCCGGCAGCGGAAATCGCTACGTCAACGCCTACCCGCTCCTTGATACGCAGGCGGTATATCAAGGCCAGCGCAGTGCTTCAGACAAGAAGAGAGTGTTTATCCTGTCTCGCTCCGCGTTCGCGGGTTCGCAGCGCAACGGAGTCACAGCGTGGTCCGGTGACATCAATTCAGACTGGCTGAGTTTCCGCCGTCAGGTTCCCGCTGGCTTGAACTTCGCGCTGTCTGGGATTCCCTATTGGACGACCGACATCGGCGGATTTGTCTTCGGCAGTCCCGCGGACCCCGCGTTCCGCGAACTATTCATTCGCTGGTTTGAATACGCCACGTTCAATCCCATCCTGCGCGTTCATGGCACGCGCAATCCTGATGAGAACGAGCTGTGGTCTTACGGGCCCGATGCGCAAGCAATTCTCGTAAACTTCGACCGCCTGCGCTATCGCATGCTGCCCTATATTTACTCTCTGGCCTGGAAAACAACTAGCGAGGCTTATACGCCGATGCGGCCTCTGGTGATGGACTTCCGCAATGATTCTCGCGCCCAAAATATCGGCGATCAGTTCATGTACGGGCCCGCATTCCTGGTAAACCCCGTCACCGATCCGTCCGCCACAGCGCGCCAGCTCTATCTGCCCGAGGCGAAATGGTACGACTTCTGGACGGGCTCCGCCATCGACGGCGGCCGCGTCGTGAACGCCATCGCGCCTCTGGACCGTTTACCGCTATACGTTCGTGCAGGATCTATTCTCCCACTGGGGCCGGACCAGGAGTGGGCCACGCAGAAAGCTGCTGACCCCATTGAGCTTCGTATTTACCAGGGTGCCAATGGCGAATTCACGCTCTACGAAGACGAAAATGACAATTACGACTATGAAAAGGGATCGTACGCAACCATCCCCTTGCACTGGGATGACGACTCACACACCCTCACCATCGGCGATCGCAAGGGGAAGTTTCCCGGCATGATCGAGAGCCGTGCGTTTCAGGTAGTTTTTGTTGGAGAAAATCACGGAGTGGGAATCAATCCCGCGGATCAGATCAACAAAGTTGTTCAGTACTCAGGAAAGCAGATCGGTGTAACTCCGTAAATAGTTGCCGGTGAAAGTTTCTACTTGCCCGGGCCCTGCTCCTGTTGTTTGGCGGTCAAACGGTCCACAATCTGTCTTTCATTCGCCCCATCATCCGGGCGGTGCAGGCGGTACAAGGTCGCAAGTTCAACGTGTTGCTCGAGCCAATCCGGATCATCTTTTTCTAGCTGTTTCAGTTCCAGTGCCGCAGTTTCGTAGTCCCGACGTGCTCTTCAGCATGTAACTCCCGCTTCACGCACGAGCCGCTCAAGGAACCACCCAGTTCCAGCAACTCGGCTGCCGACCCTCAGCCCTTATTTTCAGTTGCTCATCCCGCCCTCAACGGACTAGGCTCTGACTCTTGGCAGAGGTTGGCCGAGGCGACGAATTGGGGAGGCAAAGTGGACACTAAGAAGGTTCGTTTTTGGATTTTGCTGGCCATCATTCTCGGCGGTGCTATCGAGACTGTGGCCCAGGAACGGCGAATCACCGCGCGAGAGGTCGTTGCCGAGATACAGAAGCAGGTCGGGGTGGAATGGAAACGGGATACGGTAGATACGTTCAAGGCGGGGAACGCCGATGCCGAGGTGACCGGAATTGCGGTGACCATGATGGCGACGATGGATGTTCTGCAACGTGCCTCGGCAAAGGGATTGAATCTTGTGATCACGCATGAACCAACCTTTTACGCGCATGTGGACACTCCCGAAGGAATGCCAAACAGCGATCCAGTCTGGGCGGAGAAGCGGGCGTTCATTGAAAATCACGGAATGGTGGTTTGGCGCTTTCACGATCATTGGCATATGCGCACGCCGGACGGAATTGAAGCTGGAATGGTCCATTCGCTCAAATGGGAAAAATTTCAGACGCCCGGGAACCAGTATCTTTTCGTCCTTCCCGAGACCACACTGGAAAAGTTGGCAGAGGAAGTGGCGACCAAGTTGGATTCGCCAGTTGTGCGTGTAGTCGGCGAGCCGGAGATGAAGGTGACGAAGGTGGGATTCAGCCCGGGCGCTGCGGGCTTCCAGAGAGAAACGCACGCGCTAGAGCGGGATGACGTACAGGTGTTGCTGGTTGGAGAAACGCGCGAATGGGAGACGGTGGAATACGTGGCTGATGCCGTAACACAGCGACGGAATAAGGCGCTGATTGTGATTGGACATATCCCCAGCGAGCAACCCGGAATGGAGGAATGCACACGTTGGTTGCAAGGATTCGTCAAGACGGTTCCAGTAGAGTTCGTGCCAGCCAAACAGCCGTTCTGGACTGCGAGCGAAAAGAAGTGACGTGGGTCCAAGCAAACCCCTTACGGCTTCAGCAAAGTGCATGACTTTGCGGAAAAGACCTGATTGGTTGTTTTCCAGAACTGCAACTCGCTATCAATATCCTAGCCGCTTATTTACTATGTTCTCCAGCGGTTCGCATTTCTCAAACCTGGCATATTGCTTAAGAAAGAAAGTCATCGCCTGATCGTGCCAGTCGGCTGTGTGGTCCGCGCAGTGCGGTGACAACAAAACATTCTCCAGTTGGTACAGCGGATGTCCCGTCGGCAACGGTTCGTGCTCAAACACATCTAATCCCGCTCCTTTGATCCGCTTGGTGGTTAGCGCTCGGAGCAATGCTGCCTCGTCTATGACTGGCCCACGTCCCACATTGATCACCACGGCCGTCGGCTTCATCACTGCAAACTCAGCATCGCTGACCATGTGTCGCGTCTCCTCGGTCAATGGAGCCGTCACCACAACGTAATCGCAGACCGCGATCATGTCGCGCTGCTCCTCCGGTTTGTAAAACCGCTCTACCAGAGGATCGGCCGATCCGGAAACATGACGTTTCGTCGCGAGCACACGCATGTTCATTGCATGCACGCGCTTCGCTACCGCTCGACCGATATCGCCATAGCCCAAAATTCCCACCGTCCGTCCACTAATCTCTTCTACGTCGAACGGTTCCCACACACCTGCGGTCTGGCTGCGAACCATCCGGCGGAGATCCTTCGCGAAGTACAAGATCGCTGCCAGCACAAACTCCCCCAGCGACGAACTGAACACGCCTCGGCCGTTCGTCAGCAGCACTTGGCTCTCCACGAGCTCCGGAAACAACAGGTTGTCGAGGCCCGCAGCCCGGGAATGTACCCAACGTACCTTCTTGCAGATCAAAAATACCTCGCGCAACAACTCCCGCGTGCCCGACCACTGCAGGATCACGGTCGCATCCTGCGCCTGCGGGGCACACACGTCGGCCTCGCCACACACTGTGTGCAGTAGATTGGTCAGCATGGCAAGCTGCGGATCGTTTCCCGACGCCAACACCAGCACCCGATTTTCTATGCCCATTCCCAAGATCCTTCTGACCTGGTCCGCGAACTTGAACATTCTCTCTCACTGAGATCGGAATTGTATAACTCTTCTCTATTTGCGGGACTTCGTCCTGACGAACGACGCAATCGAGCCTCATTCGCTGCACACACTTTGAGCAAAATCGCCTGGATCCAGCCGAGGGGAGGAAGCCATCCATTCGTGAGGCGAGCCCACCGAAGAATCTGGGTTAGTGACTCTTCAAGCGCTCAGATGTCTTCGCAGTCGCAAGGATCGAGAGCGACAATGACGGCACCGGCACGGGGATTGGGTCCACGGCCGGCGTTGCCATCGGCCAAGGCGCCCACACCGGTACATTCACCACCAACCAGTCATTTGCCGGAAACTATGTATTCGAAATTCTTGGCCAGGACTTCAGCGGACTTCCTACCTCGCTGGCTTCGGTCGGACAATTTACTGCCGACAACAACGGCAATCTGACCGGATATGACGACGAGGAAGTGAACGGCCTGGTTTTCGAAATCAGTGACTCATTTAGCGGTACTTATATTCTGGATTCCACTGGAACCGGCCGCGTGGATTCCTCTCTCAATTTCGCTACGAATGGGCCCGGCCCGGAATTAATTTTCTATCTCATCGGCAACGGCAATCCGCCGCTGGTGCTCGATTCTGATGTAAACATCGGTTCACTCGGAATGGGTATGGCCTATACTCAAGCCCCAGCGCCGTTCTCCTTTGACGGAAGTTTTGGATTGAGCTTTACCCAAAGTACAAGCGGACTCGAGAATGACGGAACCGGGCAAATCAGCGTAGATGGAACTGCCAGCACGTTGTCAGGCGTGGTCGACACCAACTTGAGCTTCTCGCCTCAACCCAACACTGCGCTTACCGGTACGTACGGTGCGATCGATCCAACTGGCCGCTCAACGGGCACGTTAACGAACACATTCTTCCCCAGTCCCGGTACGACACCCAGCACACTCGCAGCTACGTTCTATCTGATCGACTCAAATCACGGGTTTTTCATCGAAACAGACTCGTCATTGTCGGGGGAACTATCGTTCGGAACCTTTACCGCCCGTACCCCCGTTTGCCCGACTTGCTTGAACTTTCACTAACTTCCCAGAAAATCGGAATCTCCCGTTCTTTGTAGCAGTTGTGAAATTGACTACCTAACGCGGCTCAGCCCGTAGCGTTCCGATTCAGCCCTCGAATCAGTACAAGCCTCATCAGTTTGCAAGTGCTAAAATAAAGAACTGGCCGAGTGGGGCTCGATTACCGCCATTTCCAGCATGTGCCGATGAATCCTATATTTCCGCGATAACACCTGTGTTTGATGGGCTTACAAGCGATTCCTATCTTCCGCTACAGTTTCTCCTATTCGCTGGAGTTCCACGGAAAAAGGTATCAGTGGTATCACTCAATGCGACCTAGCCTGGGCTCCACTCGCGAAATTGCAACCTCGATTTAGCGCCCTTACGGCACTTTGACCTGCAATATCCCGACGTTCTTTGTGACACCATCGGCACTCGCCTGAATGGTCAAATTGAATTGGTGCTGCCTCCGCCTCCACCACCGCCTCCACTGCCTCCTGAACTTCCGCTCCCACCGCACGACCCAGCTACTGGCCGACCGGGCATCGTTTTTGTGTCCGGGATTTTGAGTGAAGGCGTGCGAATCCACGCTCGAAGAGTACGCGGGCAGCGCTCACCTGCTCTGTGCCGCTCCGCCTGGCCCTGCGCTTAAAGCAGCAGATTCAGCATCCTGGCGATCTTAGGCCAGCGGAGACTCGATCTCAATTCTTTGCAGACCGCAAAGCGCAAATACATCATCATCGACAGATCATGCTCTTTGATCGCCTTTTCTGCCCAATCCGCTCCCTCGTCGAGTTCGCCGCAGAGGAAGTGAAAAAGCGCGTGGTTCCGTGCTTCCCCGATCGCTTCCCCGGAACCAAGTGACTGCGCGATCAACCGCGATTCCGCATCTTCGCCATTGCGCCGCAGTATGCCCGCTAAAACACCTCTGGTTTCGGGCAGCCACGGACCAACGGAATGGGCACGCCGCGCAATCTCCAACGCCCCCGAAAGGTCACCCTGGTCGGCGATTATCATCGCCATCGAAACCATGGCGACTGCCTGGTTCTCATCCAGCTCCAGCACCTTCTTCAATTGGCCCAGAGCTTCACGTTCGCGGCCTGCTCCCTGCAAATAGGCATGCAAATTCATTCGTGGCCATACTTCGAGCGGGTCTTCTTCAATCGCACGCTGGGCCAGCTCGATTGCGTGATCCGCATTGCCTCGCCAGAATTGGAACCATGCATATAGCGGCCGGGTGATGGTAGTGCCCACCTGTTTCGACAGCGGAAAGTCGAAGTGCCGCTCGGCCTCGGCCCAGTCCCGGTCGTAGATTGCCGCGAGGTAGCCTAGAAGGGCATGGGCATCCGGAAGTGAGGGATCGATCTGCAGCGCTCTCTGCGCCTCTGCCCGTGCCGCTCGCGCCGCCTCATGCACGGGGTACCGGCCGAATATGGTCATGCCAACCCAGTAGTGTCCCAAGCCAACCCGGGCCAGACCAAACGCCGGATCGAGTTCGTTCGCCTGCTCGTAGCATCGTTTCGCCCGTTCCAGCGACTCCGGCGTTACCTTGGCCAGAAGATATTTTGCCTTCAAATAAGCTTCATAGGCTGGAAGCTTGGGGACATAGCGCTCTGGCGCGACTTCTCCGGAAAGCTTCACTCGCAAAGTCCCGGCGATCGCCGCCGATATCTCATCCTGCACCGCGAAAATGTCGTTCAACTCCCTGTCATACCGCTCTGACCAGATATGCGAGCCGTCGCCGGCGTCGATCAGCTGCGCCGTGACGCGAACGCGGCTTCCCGAGCGACGCACGCTGCCTTCAAGAATGTGCGTGACATTCAAGGTGTCGGCGATCTTCCGGACGTCCTGCTCCTTGCACCGGAATGCGAACGACGAAGTGCGTGCGATTACTTTCAGCCCCGCCATTCGCGCCAGCAAGTTGATGATCTCTTCGGCGAGACCATCGCTGAAGTATTCCTGCTCGGGGTCGGCGCTCATGTTCGCAAAGGGCAGCACGGCGATGGAGGGAGTGGCGGTTACAGGGCCGCTGGGAGGTTGAGTCTGATTCTCCGCAGGAATCTCCAGCCCGGCTTTGCGCAGACCTTCCATAATCTGATCGACCAGATCCGGATTCCACCACTTTGAACACTCTTCGCGCGCCGAAGTGGCGAACTCGGGCCGCGCAGCCAAAAGGGCTCGCACAGCTCTGCGTCCTGGTTCCAGCTCGCCCAGATGCCCGTGGGTAGCCGCCAGAGCTATGTTCGTCCGCCAGAAACTCGGCATGTTGACCTTTTGCGCGGTCTCCAACACTAGCCGATAGTCTTGCTTGCGAAAAGCGTCAAACAACGGAGCAAACCAGTACCAGCCCGGATGATGCGGATTCACGCTTCGCGCCTTTTCCGACATAGAACAGCCGCGTTCCCAGTCTCCGGCAAAAGCCGTCAGCATTCCCAAGTAGCCGAAGGTGAATCCGTCCATCGGATTCAGTTGGAAGGCTTGTCCTGCTTCGCTGTGGAAGGCTTGCAGCTCACGCCGGAAAAACTGCACCGAAGCGAGCGCATGATGGGCGAGATAATTCGTTGGTTCAGCATCGACTGCACGACTCGCCGCATCCAAGGCGCGCCCCAACGGATCCGGTCGCAGATTGAAACCGTGGTTATATTCCTCACGGAAAATGATCGCCAGCATTGCCCAGGCCAGGCCATTGCCGGGTGCCTGTTCAACTGCGCGTTCGAGCGCATCGCGCGCCGCGGCGTGGTTCGGAGGGCTTACCCGCCGCATATAGGAAAAGCTGCGCAGTACCGCTTCATACGGAGTCAACTGCTTTGTTTCCTTGCTCCAAACGGCCTCGCTCATGCTGTGGGGTAAAATGCCTTGCGTGTCGCCGACGGTAGAGACAATCTTTGGGACGACGTCGTCTTGCAGGTCGAAGATTGCTTCCGCTTGAAAAGAACGGTCGTAGGTCTCGACCCAGAGTTGCGTGCCGGTGGTGGCATCAACCAGTTTTGCGGCAATACGCAGCCGGGGACCACCCTGGCGCAAGCTGCCTTCCATCACATAACGAGCGCCGAGTTCCTTGCCAACATTGCGCAGGTCGACAGCTTGATTTGCATAACGCTGCGTCGAGCCGTGCGCGATCACGCGCAGATACGGGAATCGCGACATTCCGGTGATGATTTCTTCTGTGATGCCTTCGGCTAAAGCGTCTAAACCAGCGTCGGTGCCCTTGGATTTGAACGGCAACACCGCGACCCAAAAGCCTTCATCGGCGCGGCTCGCGCCGGAGTCGAGCGCTGCCATTGCCCGCGAGGTGGACGTGGAAACGGAGATAGGACTTGATACGAGGCGTGCCAGGTCGCGGAATTCGTTGCTGACGTCACGCGCTGTCTGCAAGCGATGGCGCGGATCCTTTTCCAAACAGCGCCGCACAATGCGGGCGAGATCGCCGGGCAGATTGGGACGCAACTCGGTGACGGACGGCGGAGTATCTCGCAGAATCGCAGAGACCAGTTCAGCCGAAGAACTCCCCTCGAACGGCCGACGGCCCGTCGCCATCTCATGGAGCAAAACCCCTATCGAAAAAATATCGGTGCGCTGGTCGAGCGGTCGGCCCGATGTCTGTTCCGGAGACATGTACGCGGGGGTACCCATGACAACACCCACTTGCGTGCGGCTGTCCGATGTCATCGTTGCATCACCAGGGTTGGACCCACGAACATCTTTCGCCAACCCGAAATCCAACACTTTGACGCGGCCCTCGTTGCTGACCATGACATTGGCGGGCTTCAAGTCACGGTGGACGATGCCTTTCTCATGAGCCGCCGCGAGCGCATCTCCCAACGCGCTGGCAATCTCGATGATCTGTTCAACAGGAAGACCGCCTTCGGGGATCAGCCGATCCAGCGGTAGGCCTTCTACCAGCTGCATCGTCAGAAAGTGGATGCCGTCCCATTCTTCGACCGAGTAGATCGTGACGATGTTTGGGTGGTCGAGTTGGGCGAGGGTCTTTGCCTCTCGACGAAAACGCCCGAGCCGTTCGGGATCCTGAGCCATCTCGCCGGGGAGCACCTTGAGTGCGACATCGCGGCCGAGTTTTGTATCGGTGGCACGATAAACCTCGCCCATGCCGCCAGCACCCAGCGGTGACTGGATTTCATAAGGCCCGAGTTTCGTGCCGGAGGTAAGGGCCATCTGTGCGCGCCATTATAGACCTACACAACACGGTGCGCCGGACACGCCGATTCTGGATGGAAGGTACGCTGCACGATCTTTCGCGCGCCGTCGCAGATCGGCGTGCGCGAGATTGCTTGGCGCCTTCATTCCCGTCAATGTACGCTCATTGGTATAGCGTCTTGGTGCGTCTGCTTTGACGGATCTGCTCCGTCGTGAACTTCTGTCCGCAAACACTGCAGCGCCAGCCAGGAGACGCGGCTTGCGCGATTCCGGGCACTGGTTGCTGATCGGTGCGCCGAGCTCGCACCATTTCACTGTCGCACTGAGGACATTGCCGTTGGATCATAGGGCCCATGCAGGAAATATCTCGTTGCACTCTTGAGAGTTAATCTCCAGGGTGGAGAGTACGAGTCTCATCGGTCGTGGGTTGAGAAGGATCGCAGTAGCCGTACCCTTTCAAACAAGAGTTGTAGTTCGGCGTCGGCCAGCGTCTTGGCTTCGGTGGCAGTCAGCTTTGCGTAGTCACAAGTTTCCTGTCCGTCCTTGCAGGCTGCGAAGTTGCGCCGCTGTTCAGAGAGGGCCGTTCGTTTAGCTTCCGCGGGGGTGAGTTTGGAGTGGTCGCACTCCTCCCATCCGCTCTCGCAATTCTGCACGTTGCGCAGGTATTCTGCGGAGGCCACGGCCTTCGTTTCCGAAGGACTTAGCTGGGAGCGGTCGCAGGATCCGTCGCCGTTCATGCAATCCGATGTGTTGAGTTGTTGCTTGGCGGTGTGCACCGCCCCGGCCTCCGAGGGGCTCAGCTTCGAGTGGTCACAGGCCCCCATTCCATTCTGGCAGTTGGCAACGTTGCGCAGGCGTTCCGTCGAAGACAAATCGCGTGCCTCGGCCGTGGTCAGTTTGGAGCGGTCACAGGACGTGAGCCCATCCTCGCAAGTTGACACGTTGCGCTGATGATCCGCGACAGCAAGCGCCGTAGCTTCCGGTTCGGAAAGATTCAAACGGTCACAGGAATCGTAACCGTTCCTGCAATTGGAAACATTGCGCGCATGGGCCGCAAGATTCACACTCGCCAATTCCGTCGAGCTCAAGCTTGCGAGATCGCAATTTTCATGGCCAGCCTTGCAGGCTGCGAGGTTCTGCGCGAGATCCGATGACTGGGTGAATGCCAACATCGGCCAGAGGCTGAGACATGCTACCCAAAGACATTTCCGTAGACTAACTTTCATCTTGGTCCGCCCTTCGGATGTTCAACCACGTCGATGGCAAAGCTCGTTATCTAAAGATTGTGTCACTGCTGACCGGAAACCCGATTTACGGGGCACCGGTCAGCCGCTCCATCAGGCTCATTGAGACTCCTGATGCGATTACCTCGCGTCTTCTTTCGCCTCCGCGATGTGTGCCTGTTCGCGTGCTTCGGCGACGGCCTTCATGAATGCTTCCGCACTCTTCGGTGTAGCGACCTTACCCGAGAGGATGTTGCGAAATTCCATGTGCTTGCCGTAAATGGCGCGGGTGGAGTCGTTATCTTGCTCCACAACCGCACCTTCAAGTGTCAGCCCAGCGAATACGCCCTTCGAGCGGGAGTAGGTGAGCACCTGAGTATTCATCTTCCAGTCCGTGCCCGCGGAGGCATGACGGCCGACTGGGCCCGCCGCCACCGATCCCTCACCTGTCAGTTCGAATTTGCTGGAGAGCAGATGTTGGAAACCCTGATCGTTCATAACGAGCATGACCAGGTCGACGCCTTCGAGGCCGATCTGAAATCCCGCACTCCCGCCGCCAACTGAGACAAATGCCGGCGCGCTCCAACCTTCCGCGGTACGGCAAGAGGCTACCCCACGCCCGTGCTTGCCACCAAACACAAATCCACCTTTGATCATGTTCGGCACGACGACGACGCACTTGGCATCGTTCAGTACCTCTTCCGGGATTCCTTTGTCAGGCGTCGCCATAATGGCGCGAATCACATCGACCGACGATTGCAGACGTGCCACCGAGTCTTCGCGCGCTGAACCTGCCCACGCAACCGTTCCAACCATCCCAACGACGCTCATCAACAACAGTGACATTGTTTTTTTCATTGAAAGTTTTCCTTTGGGTTGCCGCCGAACTAAGAGGAGACTACTTCAGATAGCTGACTTAGCTCAGAAGACCTGAAAGAGAGAGTGGAAGTGCTCGTCTCAAGAATCATGATGGGCGCGTCGCGCCGGAATAGATGGTCTGTATTGCTCACTTGGGGCCCGGAGCGCTGAGGCTTCAATTCTCTGCGACAAATCATATCCTGCGAAAGCGAGCAATCCTGCACAGAATTGATGGGTCGCGATGTGCCACTATCGGACTTGTTAGAGAACCAGGAGTCTCATCTATGGCCGCCATTCCTCATCCGGTTCTCGCGCGCGTTCGCGGTCTGAGCGCGTATGTGGCCGCCTCGCTCAGGAGGTTCCTCAAGATGGAACCGCACGATGGCGACTTCACCTCGCAGCGCATGTGTCCATTTTGTGGGCTGGTCACGCCTCGCCACGAGGCATGTTGTTTAGAATGCGGCAGGGCCTTCAAACCAGCATAGGGAATTGGGTCAACTCAGTTTCTACGCGCACGCTTCGCGCGGAGGCTGACTGGCTGGCTCGATGATGTATCTGTTCTTGTTCGGGCAGAAGCGGCACGGCACCTCAAGAACCTGTCCCGTCATCTCCTCGATTACTGCCAACTGAAATATTCGCAGGCACTCTTCACAAGTTACCATCACATAGGGAACACCGTTCGAGTCATGGCCATTGCGGGGAACCCAGGCTGGAGCGATCTCATGCATACGGGCGCTGCTCTGGGCGGAAGCCGAATCAATCAGCTGCTCGATGGCTCGAAACAAGTTTTGGGGTTGCTCACCCTTGGCGTAGAATCCGTCCGCGACTACACCTATCGGGACAGTCTTATCCGGATAGCCGCCGCTCATAGCCAAGGTCAAAATCTGTGGGAAGCGACGTCGAATGACCGATAGCAGTTCGAATCCCGTCATGCGTGGCATCTCCAGATCGGAGACAATTACGTCAGGCAGCGTCGTTTTCAACTGGGACAGTGCCGCAAAGCCATCTTCGGCGACGACCACGTTATAGCCCGCGGCGACAAGCAACATTGAGATGGTCTCCCGAACGGCCGGATTGTCGTCTACGACGAGGATCTGACGTTTTAAGGGGTTCGACATGTTGAATTCCTTTATGCGGATGCACGTACCATCCGACCTTCCATTAGCGTGTTGAACCGCAGTCGGCCTTGGTGGTCAGAAGGAAATGGAGGGTAGCCCACAGAAAGTGCGGTCCGTCGGATTTGTCTACGAAAGCATCAACCGACTTCAGGGCGTCCTCCGGAAATTCCTGCGGGTCGGCCACCATCACGATAGGAATCTGCGGCCTGACATGACGGATTTCATCTGCCACCACCGTCCCGTCCAACAGGCCCAGGTAGTATTCAAGAACGACTGCATCCACCGGACACGACATCAGGAGCCTCAAGCCGTCGCTCCCATTGGTTGCGTTAACCATCCCGTAACCCTTTTCTCTCAAGAGATTCAGTTGAGCGGGATCGCGATGTATGCACAAAACTGTACTAGACGCGGCCATTTCTTAGATATAGTCCAGAGTCATTCCGTCGTCTGTTCAAAATTGCTCATGATTAAGAAAGCCACTGAAACTGAGCTATTCTGCTCGGACAGAAGGAGCCCTGAACGGCTAGCCTATCCTTAGAACAAGTATTACGGTGGCAGGATGCCTATGAAAAAATACTATCTCCATCTGTCGGTTCATCGGTGTGACACGTGTCAGGGGCCGGTTGTGACCGGTTCGCTTGCCGTGCGCGAAAACGAAATATCAAAAGAAACAGAGAAGCAGGGGATCGGAGCGATTTGTCTTTCGTGTGGCGATCGCCACAGCGTAGCGACGGCTCCAGCGCGTGCCCGCCATCTGATGCCGATGGAGTGGGCCCCGGCGATGCAAGCCAGCATCCTCTCCTGATCACATCTACTCCGGTGGAGCACTCAACGCGCCAGAGAAGGGTCAACCCTCGAACTGAGCTTTCTTGCTCAGACTCCGACCCTTCAAAAGTGAGAACGTTCTACTGAATCATTTGCGTATAGAGACAAAACCTTCAGTGAGTCTCATTCGTAAATGGTGGCTCTTGATCCGCCCAGCCCGCAGCAGCAGAGCTTTACCGGGCACGCGAAGGGTCACCCGATAAAAGGAATCACAAATGCGTATCGCACGCTCTATTCGTTGGCCGCTGTTTGCAGTCGTATTGCTCGCATTGTCAGCGGCAGCCTACGGGCAAATCAGTGTTTCTGTCTCATTCGCCCCGCCGGAATTGCCGGTCTACGAGCAACCTCTTTGTCCCGGCAATGGTTATCTTTGGACGCCTGGCTATTGGGCCTACGCCGGTGACGACGACGGTTATTACTGGGTGCCGGGCACGTGGGTCATGGCTCCGGAACCCGGTCTGCTCTGGACTCCAGCGTACTGGGGTTGGGGCGGCCACGGATTTGTTTTCTACAACGGATATTGGGGCCAGCAAGTCGGCTTCTATGGCGGAGTCGGTTACGGCTATGGATACTACGGTAACGGCTACGAGGGCGGACGCTGGCAGAACGGGCAATTCTATTACAACCGCTCGGTGAACAATGTGAATGTCACCGACATTCACAACGTCTACAACACCACGGTCATCAACAACACAACGATCAACCGCGTCAGCTACAACGGCGGCAACGGAGGAATCAGCGCCCGTCCCACGCCGCAGCAAGAGTCTGTGGCTCATGAGCGACATATCCCGCCGGTGGCCGCACAGACGCAACATGAGCAGGCTGCCCGCACAAACCCCGAGCAGCGTGCGGCATTGAATCATGGCACGCCAGCAGTTGCGGCTACTCCTAAGCCCGGGGCGTTCAGAGACCAGGCGGTTGTTCACGCGAAACCAACGGGGACGCCGTACAACGCTCCGGTGAATCGAGCCGCAGTTCAGCCTCCGGCGAATACGCCGGCCGCGCATCCAGAGAGCAACGCAGCCCGCACCGATCGGCCTGAGCCGAAGAATCCACCGGAGTCGAACCGTGCGCCGTCAGCACGACCGGACCAGCCGGAACCGAACAAGCCAGAACCAGACAAGCCGGAACCGAATCGACCGCCCACGGCTCAGCCGGACCGACGGCCGGAGCCAAATCGTGCGCCGGCATCGCAGCCGAGTAATCGGCCAGAACCCAGTCGTCCGCCCACAGCTCAGCCGGATCGACAGCCCGAGCCGAATCATGCGCCGGCAGCACAGCCCAGTAATCGGCCGGAGCCTAGCCGGAATGAACCGGCGCCGCGATCGCAAGCTCCGCCGCAGAACGAGCGTTCGCAGCCTCAACACGATTCTCCGCCGTCGGAACCACAGGCGTCAACGCAACAGCATCAGCGCCCGCAGCCTGCGCCCAGCAAACCTGAACAGAAAAAGTCTCAGGAAGAAAGATCGAACCAGAACGAAAAGCCGCCACAGTAACCGCAGAGCCTAAGCGTGTTACTCAAAGGAATAGAGATGAGTGAGAATCCGAACACCACCTTGGCCGGAACTGTCGAAAAGATCATCAAATCCCGCGTTTCGAGTGAACCGGAAAGAGCGCAGATTGCCATCGAAGGAGCCGACCACCTTTACAAGGAACTCCGTATCGAAAATACACTGACCGATGCCGGCGGCAATGAGGTTCACCTGAAACCTGGGGCCAAGGTGGAAATCACAGTCGAGGCCGAGCCTCAGGCAGTGACTACGAAATGCGAAAAAAAGATTAGAGATTGAGGACGGTATTAATCCTCGGGGCATCCTGAATTTTAATGGGTGCCCTTTTTCTTTAACCGGGAATTCAAATCGAGGCGTTCAGGAACGAGCCAATGCGAGTAGACACCTGCCGTCTTGTAGCTGCTTTCGTTGGATGTTCCATCATGCAAAGAATGCCGCCTTCCATAATCCAATATTTGTGCATGTGTACAAAATTGAACAGTCTCCAGGATCGAGTGGCAAGTATTCTGCCCGGAAGGAAATGAGAATTCACTTGAAGGCTGCGTTGTTCAGCGTGCAACTCCTGATCTGCCTCGGTTCGTGGCAGCCCGCAATGGCCCAAATATCGCATACGCTAGCAAGTGGGCCCCAAAACTTGCTGACCACAGAACAGGTCGTGGACAGGCTCGTCCAAAGAAACCTTGAGCGTGCCCACGCATTGACAGCTTACAAGGGGACTCGAATTTATCGCCTTGAATACCACGGTTTTGCTGGTGCCAGAAGTGCGGAGATGACTGTAGAAGTGGAATACCGTTCTCCGGCAAGCAAGGAATTTAAGATCCAGTCTGAATCTGGCTCCCACTGGCTCATTGAGCGGGTGTTCCACAAATTGCTGCAGAGCGAGAAAGAAGCACTGACCGAGGAGAATCAGTCTCACATAGCACTCAATAACGATAACTATCAATTTTCTTTGGTGGGGTACGAGAGTCTGCCGACTGGTCCATGCTACGTCCTCTCTGTCGAGCCACTAACCCAAAATAAACTCCTCTACCGTGGCCGAATTTGGGTCGATGCTAAAGACTTTGCTGTCGCACGCATTGAGGCGGCCCCTGCGAAAACGCCCTCCTTCTGGACGAAAGAAACCAGGATCGAACAGCTCTATGCGAAAGTAGGTGATTTTTGGCTTCCTGTTTCCAATCGAAGCAACAGTGTCATTCGACTGGGAGGCCAGGCCGAATTCACGATTGACTACAAGGACTATCAGATTACGGCTGCCGCTCCGATACGGACGAAGAACACGGTCGCAGGAAACCGCTAGTCTGTTTCGATGAGGAAGAAAAGAAGAACTGTACGGAATTGTCAATCGTGGAGGACAACATTCAGCAGCGAACTGTGGACCTGCAGTGCCCCCTCCGAGCCGCCGGCGTAGTGAATGAAACCCAGCTTCCTGAACCGGTTCATGAAGAAGCTCACGCGCGATCGGGTGGTCCCCACCATTTCAGCCAGCGTCTCCTGGCTGATCTTGGGGACCACGGTTTCGGGAATGCCATCCTTGCCAAAGTGCGCGAGCAATAACAGGACACGCGCCAGGCGTTTCTCACTTGAGTTGAACAGCTGATCAACTAGATCCTCTTCATAACGGATGTTCCGCGCCAGCAAATAGGCGACGAACATCTCAGAAAGTGCGGGTTCGCGATGAAGGGCTTCCATCATCGTTTTCTTCTCCACGCGGAGAATTTCGCAATCCGTCATTGCCGCCGCGGAGCCCATTCGCAAGAGCTGACCTGCCAGCGCGCCCTCGCCAAAAAAATTCCCCTGACTTACGATCGCGATCGTTGCTTCTTTGCCGATCTTGGATACAACGGTGAGCCTCACCTTGCCCTTTTGCACATAGAAGACCGCGTCGGCGTTGTCGCCTTGCGAGAATATCGTCTGCTTTTTCGGGATCGTCAGGATCTTACGGCCGTCGCCAATGGTCGCGAGGAAAGTATCGGGATTGAATGTACCGTTTTTCTTGATTGCTACCGTGGGATGCTCCTTCGAGTGTGGCCCGCAAGGAACGGGCGAAGGCACAAGACCTGTGCCGACTGGATATCATTGTACTCCACCGTACCTAGTGCCGGGAAAAGTGATCATTTTTGATCAGATTCATGCTGGCCTCCGGCCTCACCATAAAGGTAGACCAATCAGTCCCATCACTGTTTACAGAGGAGCTATGACACAAGCAGTTCAAGTCGGCACGATTCTGATGAAGGAATGGCCCGAGATGACGCAACGTCTGAACCTCGAAAGCGAGCCATGTTCGGGGGAATGGAGTCTGTTGAAGGTTCTGGATGGCTTCGCGCTGGATCGCGGAGTCCATGCTGCCGGATGGAACTTCTTTTTCATGGCGGCAGAGGTCAAGGTGATGTTCTTTGGCTCCCTCGGAGCGGAGAAGATCCAGAAAGCATTGAAGCGGATTCTCGAGAAGGTCAAGCCACAACAGTTCAACGGTCTAGAGGTCACTGAAATAGCGGCCAGGCGCTTCCTTGGCATGCCCTACGTGACTTTGTCTGCGCACTCGCGGCATATGCAACAAAGCTGCTATCTCGATAGCGCCCTGGTGCGGCAAACGTCCCAACGCAACGCGGAATGGGCCAGAGGCTGAGTGTACTTTCTGAGCAAAAGAGGGGACTTTATGAAACCTGACGAAAAGCCAAATCTCGAACGAGTGCTGGAATCAGCAATTGTAGTATCTTGGTCCGATCTGACGAGGAACGCACAAACCGCCTTGATTCAACTTGAATACGCCTTCGCTCCAACCGACACTCTGGACTACTTGAAAGTTTGGTCATCCCTGAGCCGGGCTCACTGGCTTCTGGCTTGCGAGTATTGGATGTCAGCATCCGCATTCCACGGCACCGGGACCCACTTTGAGAATGGATACGAGTCGGAAGGCTTAGCTCAGATTCTGGAATTGGTGATGAGGCACCAGAGCGAATTCGATCTTCCCACGAACCGTGGCCGCCAGGGACTGCTTCAAATCTCAACGCCTACTCTAGAGGACCGTGCGACAGCTGACGGATTAGTTCGCGCCGCCTTCGGTCGACTGGGTACAGCTCTTGCTGAACTTGCAGTGGCCTGAGGCTTCCGCTTACTTCTCACAGCCTATCAATCGCCGGTCCCGGTGCGGCTCTGTGCGAGGTAGACCAGTACTAAGCTCACATTTTTCTCCAGGTTTCGCGCCACACGTAGGACAGCGAACCGCAAGGGCCAGTTTCTGCTTGGACATCATGGCTTCACAATGCACCAATGATCGCCAACAAGATGTTCAATAGTGATCAGTTTGCAGGGGCACTTTCGGTGAATACTGACGAGAGACAAATTCAAAAAACAGCGCTGGTGATGCTCTCCAGTCAATCTGGCAATTGGCCGGGGCACCGGCTTTCATTGCAGTCAGGAACACAATGTCGCTATCAAACGCAGTTTTGGTACCTAAGGCAATCCTCGAAGTTGTCGGTGCACGGCCCATGCAAAGGGCTGCAGCGCCGCGCGCACGATTGCATTCCAAGGTATCCATGCCAAGTCGGATTGCGGTGATCGGGAATTACCTTCCTCGACATTGTGGGATTGCCACCTTCACAACGGATCTGTGCAGCGCCATTTCCGCCGAGTACGGGAGTGCTCGACTATTGGCGCTCCCAGTCAACGATACGGAAGAGGGCTACGACTATCCTGCGCGGGTGCGATGGTCACTCGCCCAGGACGATGTGAAGTCGTATCAGGAAGCCGCTGAATTTCTGAACTTCAACAACATCGACATGGTATGCCTGCAGCACGAGTACGGAATCTTCGGCGGTCTGGCCGGGAGCCATATCCTGCACCTGCTGCGCGGTTTGAAGATGCCCGTCGTGACAACGTTGCACACGGTTCTGCGCGAGCCGGACCTCGATCAACTGATGGTCATGGAAGAGATCGCGGAACTCTCCGACCGCCTTATTGTCATGAGCCAACTGTCTTCCCAGTTTTTGCAGGAAATCTTTAAGGTGCCGGGCAGCAAGATCGACATGGTGCCGCATGGAGTTCCAGACTTGCCATTTCTGGATCCCAATTTCTATAAGGACAGGTTCGGAGTGGAAGGGAAGGCAGTTCTTCTTACGTTCGGCCTGCTTTCGCCCAATAAAGGAATCGAAAACGTAATTCAGGCGTTGCCGCAGATTCTGTCCAAACACCAGAATGTTGCCTACATCGTCGCCGGAGCGACCCACCCCCACATCCTCCGTCGCGAAGGGGATAAGTATCGAGAGAGTTTGCAGGCGTTGGCGAAAGAAATGGGCGTGGAATCGCAAGTAATCTTCCATAACCACTTCGTCAGCCCCGAAGAAATGGTCGAGTTCATTGGTGCTGCCGATATTTACATTACGCCGTATCGTCATGAAGCTCAGGTGGTTTCCGGAACGCTTGCCTATGCGCTAGGAGCAGGCAAGGCGATCATCTCCACTCCTTACTGGCATGCGATCGAGTTGTTGGACGACCGCAGAGGCGCGCTCGTCCCATTTCAAAACCCCGAGGCAATCGTACAAAAGACAATCGAGCTTCTGGATACTCCTGCGATACGTCACGCCATGCGCAAACGCGCCTATAAGTTCGCGCGCGAGATGGTCTGGAAGCGAGTGGCGCAGGGCTACATGGGAAGTTTCGCACGGGTCCGCAGCGATCGCATGCAGAGCCCACGAGTCCAGTTCTCAGCCCGTGTCTGCGAGAAAACGCTTGATCAATTGCCAGAACTGAAGCTGAATCACTTCCATCGGCTGACCGACGACACAGGAATCTTGCAACACTCGATTTTCACAATCCCGAACCGCGCTGAAGGATATACCACGGATGACAATGCCCGCGCTCTTATTTTGTCGGTACAACTGGAGCGTCTGGAAAAAGACCAGCCGCACAACGATCGAGGCTCGCAACCCGATTCACCAATCTCAAAATCCGCTGGCCTTCACTTGTCGTTTCTGGAGCATGCGTTCAACTCTGCAGCCGGGCGATTCAGGAACTTTCTCCTCTACGATCGACGGTGGAACGAACCCATGGGTTCAGAAGACTCCCACGGTCGAGCGCTGTGGGGGCTGGGAACGGTTCTAGGGCGGTCTCATGATGAGGGATTCAGGGGCGCTGCTGGGCGTTTGTTCGAGTTTTCTCTGCCCGCCGTACTGGAATTCAACAGTCCGCGAGCGTGGGCCTACGCGCTGCTCGGAATTCAGGAATACCTCGATTCGTATCCCGGAGATCGCGATGCGCAGAAGGTGCGATGCGCGCTTAGCCGCAGACTTCTCGAGATGTATGAGTCAATCCGAAGGCCTGATTGGAAGTGGTTCGAAAACGTTGTGGCATATGGAAACGCGAGACTATCGCAAGCCATGATGCTCGTAGGCTCCGCGTCTTCAGATGATCGCATGCTTTCCGCCGGCCTCGAATCACTGGACTGGCTGCTCGAAATACAACGGTGCGAAGACAACGGCCACTTTGTGCCAATCGGATCGCAAGGCTTCTATCGCCAGGGCGGTGAGAAAGCTCGCTTCGATCAACAGCCGATCGAAGCCGCGGGTGCGGTCTCCGCTTGCCTGCAAGCGTACCGCGTAACGGGTGACAGCCGCTGGCGCAAGGAAGCCTGGTCTGCTTTCAACTGGTTCCTCGGCGACAACGATCTGCAACTGCCTCTCTATGATTCCGTAACTGGAGGCTGCCGGGACGGCCTGCATCCCGACCGCGCCAATGAGAACCAGGGGGCAGAATCGGCACTTTCGTTCTTGATGGCGCTGCTCGAAATGCAATCTTTGCAAGAGCCTGAGCCAAAGGAAATTCTTCTATGAATGTACCCGCAGAAAAGCAAGTGAGCCTTCTGAGTACTCGTTTCGAGCCACTTCTTCTTCGCCATTCCACCAACCCGATTCTGACAAGTAGGGACTGGCCATATCCTATTAACAGTGTGTTCAATGCAGGCGCTACACGGCTTGCGGATGGCACGACATTGCTGCTTTGTCGCGTGGAAGATCGCCGCGGCTTGTCGCATCTTTCGGCAGCACGCTCTCGAAACGGCGTCGATGGATGGCAAATTGATAGTGAGCCCACCTTGATGCACGACCCGAAGAACTATCCGGAAGAAATCTGGGGCATTGAAGATCCTCGGATCACTTTCGTTCCCGAACTGCAGCAATACGTTGTCACCTACACCTCATATTCACGGGGCGGCCCTGGCGTGTCTCTGGCGCTCACCAAAGATTTCCGCACGTTCGAACGATTCGGCGTGATCATGCCCCCGGACGACAAAGACTCCGCCCTCCTGCCTCGGAGAATCGACGGATGCTGGGCGTTGATTCATCGTCCCATGACGACGCTCGGGTCGCACATGTGGATCTCATACTCTCCCGATCTTCGTTACTGGGGTAGGCACAGGCTTATGCTGGAAGCTCGCCGCGGCGCCTGGTGGGATGCGAACAAAATTGGGTTGTCGCCGCCTCCCATCGAGACTTCGAGAGGATGGCTCGTGTTCTACCACGGCGTACGGCATACGCCTTCCGGTTGTCTGTATCGATTGGGCTTGGCTCTGTTCGCTCTCGACAATCCGGAGAAATGCCTGCTTCGAGGAGATTCGTGGATTTTCGGGCCAGAAGCGGAGTACGAGCGACACGGCGACGTTGACGACGTTGTGTTCCCCTGCGGATACACCATGGACGCAGATGGTGACACGCTCAATATTTACTACGGAGCCGCCGATTGTGCGATTGCCTTGGCCCGGGCCAGCGTTCGCTCTCTACTCGAGTGGCTTGATGCCAACGGAAGTTGCGAGCGCCGCCAGCGTGCTAACGATTGACTCCTCGAGGCCAAACGGGTAATTGTGAGCGATATTGAACATCTTTACGTCGATTCCTATGTTCAAATGTGAGTTCGCCGGGGTAAGGGGCGGCGCCAATGGACAAGCGAAGAAGCGCCTTCGACCCCAAAATCTTCCTGACGACTGCCGGCGCCGGGCGGCAGTTAGTCTCCTTCACCAAGGGACAAACCGTCTATTCTCAGGGCGATGCGGCTGACTCGTTGTTTGTCATTCAAAGTGGAAGCGTCAAAGTCACGATCAAGTCCCAGGCCGGAAAAGAAGCCACTCTCGACATCTTGAGTGACGCGGATCTCGTTGGCAAAGACTCCATGTCCGGTCATCTCACCCGCATGGCGTCTGCCAGCGCAATCACTGACTGCAGTCTCCTCCGAATCACGAAGAGAGTCATGATGCTTGCCCTGAAACGGCAAGTGAAGCTTGCCAATGTGTTTTGGGAGTATCTGTTGGACCGGAACGTCCGATATCAGCAGGATTTATTGGACCAACATTGCAACCGGAGCGAGAAAAGACTCGCGCGTATCCTGTTGCAGTTCGCCCATTTTGATGGCCACGGGGCATTCGCGACCACCGTTCCCGCCATCAGCCATGAGACTTTGGCGGAAATGGTAGGCACTACCCGATCGCGCATCTGCTTTTTCATGAACCGGTTCAAAAACTCTGGATTCATATACTACGATCACAAAAGCAAGCTGTTGCGAGTTCACCGGACGCTACTGGCTGTCTGCGGTCAATAGCTTCCACAGTTCGGTGCATTCGTAATCGTCTCTTCCCGCCGCAACAATACCTTCATTCTGTCAGGCGCATGCAGATGCGCAAACGTTCCCACCAGCTCTCAACGGAATGGAGTGCCGCATCACATTGAGTGGAACGGTTGCCCGCATGCTCGTCCCACTAACGTCGGACTCGATTTCCAGAGTCCCGTTCAGTTCGTGCATTCGCTCCCGCATCCCGGTCAACCCCACGCCCGTTTCTGCGGTCACCTCACGAAGCAGCCGCATGCGCTCCGCTGGTATCCCCTTCCCGAAATCGCGTATCTCCAGAATCACAGCGTCGGCGTCATGTTGAAAATGGATGCTTGCATTTGAAGCTCCAGAGTGGCGATGCACATTGGTTAGGCTCTCCTGCAACACACGGAATAGAGCGATCTCGACATTCTTCGGTAGGCGTCCCCGCAAAGGCGCGATCTCTGCCTTCACGTTAATTCCGCTCCGCTTGGCGAATCCCTCGATATACCACTCGGCCGCGCACGCAAACCCCACCTCATCCAGCAACGGCGGATGCAACAGGTACGATATAGTGCGGATCTCTTCGATAGCCTGATCCGTGTGTTGCGCCACCTCGGCGACGATTGCCAGGATGGCAGGCGTTTCCTGGCAGTCCTCCTGCAGCAGTGAGACAGCGATCTTCAAAGCAGCCAGCGTCTGCCCGGTCGTATCATGCAAGTCGCGCGCTAACTTCCGCCTCTCCTCATCCTGCACTTTCAGCAGACGCTGCGTCAGTTTCTGCAGTTCTGCCGTGCGTTCTGCTGTGAGCATTTCGAGTTCGGAATAGGCGTGCGACAATCGCAGATGCTTTGCAATCCACATATGTCCTCCGGGGAGCGGCTAGGGAGACGGGAACAGACTGTCTTTTCTAGTGTCTGCATTCTGCCATGGCGCGAATCAGGAGTCTGGTCACTATTGCACACCTCGCTGCAAGTTAGGATTTCGCAAATCCATCGAGACGAAATGAAGAAGGGAGAGTGAGTACATGCGAATATTTTGAACCGATCGCAGGGGGCGCATCGCGTTTCCGTTGAAGTGTATAAAAGTGAACACCCGCTGAAACCATCAAGCCTCGAGTACCCGGTACCCTATCCGTCTTGATCTGAGTTCTATAAGGGATTGCGGCACGCCTGCGGGATTTCTCGACAAACTGTGCTTGGTTTTTTTCAAACCGGAGAACCGAAAAAAGAGCAGATCCCCAGATATTTGGGCCCGGAGGCACGCCGATGCTTGGGTTGGTGGTGCCGGGCGTAACTCAAAATCTTAATCCTGCATGTGAGCTGTCTTGCTCAGACTTGATGATCCGCACCTGTCATTCTTGATTATCTTCTGAATGTGTGTAAACGGGGCCGCGAACGCTGATTCGCAGCTCCTAATGTTTGGGTCGCCGGGATCATATCCTGATCAGGTCACGCGAAGCGGCCACATCCAGCGAATCAGCACTCTTCACCCGTGTGCGTTGCGCCAAACCTTGCGGCGGAACACGATTCAACCCTAAAGATTCTCGAAAATCGAAAATATGGGCAACTCCTCCAGGCGGGTGAGAGGAGTTAGCCCGCGCAACAAGGAAGGTCAAAAACATGCCTTTAATTCAACTCCTGGAAGTTCTCATCGTAGTGGGTGTTCTCCTGTGGCTCGTGAATCGCTTTATTCCGATGCAGGGATCCATCAAGTCCATCCTCAATGGTGTTGTGGTCATTGCCGTGGTTTTGTGGCTGTTGAACGTCTTCGGACTCTTCCATTCGCTGTCCCGAATTCACATCGGCACATAAGCGAGGGAGCTGTGCCTTGTAGCTCGCAAGCTGAAGACCCGAACCAAGATCCGAAATAACCCAATCTCGAAGGATATTTTTTTGGAGGAGCTATTTTGAAAACTCGTCTTTTGTTAGCAGTCGGACTCACCCTCAGTCTGAGCGCGTTCGCTCAGACCAATTCTCAAACCACGTTGACGGTCGAGCCCATGAGCCCGATGCCCACTTTCCACGTGACGGTCATCAGCCGCAGCGTGCAAGCGGTCAACTATAAGCATCGCAGCGGAGCTTCTAAGCTCGATTTCGCGGGGACGGACCTGATGCCCTCGGCGAACGGTCAAGCCAAAGTAGAAAGTAAAAAGGGCTATACGGAAATTGAAGTGGAATTTAGCAATCTGCAAAAACCCACGACTTTTGGTAATGAGTACCTGACCTATATCTTGTGGGCAATCTCGCCCGAAGGCCGGGCCATCAATCTAGGTGAAGTTCTGGTCGGCGACAACCATCGCAGCAAACTAGACGTGACCACGGACCTTCAAGCTTTCGCGCTGATCGTGAGCGCAGAGCCTTACTACGCCGTTCGCCAGCCCAGTAACGTGGTTGTGCTTGAGAATGTGGTTCGCGAAGACACCAAGGGAACTACGGAAGCCGTCAACGCGAAGTATGAATTGTTGGAACGGGGCGGTTATATTCCTACCGGTTACAAGTTCGATCCAGTGGTTCTGAATGCGAAGTTGCCGCTGGAATTCTTTGAGGCGCGGAATGCCCTGCGCATCGCGCAATCCGAGGGAGCAGAGCAATACGCCACCGACAGCTATCGGCACGCCGTCAAGCTGATGGACCAGGCGGATGGCTATGCCACGGAAAAGAATACTCCTAAGAAACAACTGATCGCGGTTTCCCGAGAGGCCGTACAGACGGCGGAAGATGCACGCGCGATCGCAGTGAAGAAGATGGATGAGGTCCGCCTCGCGAATGAACGTCAGGCTTCATCGGATGCTCAGGTGAGAACACAGGCACAGGCCGATGATGCGATGCGACAGAAGGAGCAAGCTGAGTTAGACACAGCCAAGGCTCAAACCGCGACGGCCCAGGCTGAATCGGATATGGCACGAGCTCAGGCTGCAAAGGCACAGGCAGATTCTGATGCATCCAGGGCGCGGACCGACGCTTCTGACGCCCAAGCCGCGGCTGCGAAGGCTAAGTCCGATATGGCGGACAGCCAAGCTTCTTCTGCAACTGCGCTCTCGGCAGCCCAGGCGGACGCCGACCAATCGCGCGCAGACAAACTGACGGCGCAGCAAGCCGCGCAACAAGCAGAAGCCGACAAAGCGGCCATGCGCACCCGCTTGTCAGCGCAGCTGAACTCGATTCTTCAAACCCGCGATAGCGCCCGCGGGCTTATCGTAAGCATGTCCGACGTCTTGTTTGACACTGGAAAATATTCTCTCAAACCGGGAGCACGCGAGAAACTGGCCAAAGTCGCCGGGATCCTGCTTGCCTATCCTGGGCTCAACATCGAAGTCGGTGGTTACACAGACAACGTCGGCGGCGATGCCATGAACCAAACGCTGTCGGAGAATCGTGCCGGATCTGTCCGCGATTACCTGGTGCAGCAAGGAGTGTCGACGAGTTCTGTCTCGTCTCGAGGTTTTGGCAACGCACTTCCGGTAGCCTCCAATGAAAGCTCCGCCGGCCGGCAGCAGAATCGCAGAGTGGAACTGCTGGTGTCCGGCGAAGCCATCGGCAATCCGGTCAACGCAACCACAGGAAGCCTACGATAGGGCCAACCAAGCGGAACAGTGAGTGACTAGCTATGGGGCGGCACGGGCCATCGCTCAGACTCGTGCCCCCTTTTTCTCGCCGCTTGCAAAATCGTCTTGAAAACATCGACTCGATCTTACTGCCGCATTCACGACGGCTCGTTCGCGCAGTCGCCGTGTCCGTCCTGATCGCTCCGCCGCGATTGACACGAAAAACGAAGGAATGGCGGAGAGCGTGGGATTCGAACTCGGCTTATAACACTGTTTCAATAACATAGAGATCACGGCGGGCACCGTAAAAGCGATGGAAGACAGTGGTAAGCAGTGCTAACGGATCACGACTCGGCGATCACTTGAAAAGGGCAAACGAAGGCGGCCGGGCATTGGGCGTTCTGCGGTGCCATTCCCTAGTCGAAGCAGGTCCAATCTTTCTAGCTTGCGTCGCAGTCAGAGTTCCAACTTCCACGCGGGCCGAAAACTCCCGAGTTGATGGCGAAAGCCCGTTTACCAGGACCTGAGGTCGTTCCTGGATCGATGCTGTTGCCGTACGGCTTTATTTAATGGAACGCCAGAGTGCCATCGGACCAATACGGCACTTCGATTGGGACGGTCCGCAGCGGCGGCAGCATTTTGTTCAGTGGACTATCCGGTTTGTCAGGGTCCGGGAACCACATAGACGTAGAAGAAATGGGTGAGTTCGGATCATTGGCGTTCAATTCAGCAGGATCTTTTATCGGCAAGAAAAACATCACGTGGCATAAATTGTGTGAATGGCCCAAATGGGTAAGGTATGCATCCTTCGACATCATATAGCTCATTGCCCCCGGCTCCACCGCCGGAATCTCCTTCTTCGCATACGCCTCTTGAATACCCACGATGCGCTCTTTTACAGAGGTCACTCCAGCCAGCGTCATTTGCGTCAGCTTGCGAAAAATCGGCAGGATCGACCGCACAGCCGCTGGATTGAGGCAAATCGCCCCTCTTTGCTTCGGACTCCAGACGTCATAAAAGTCAATGCTGGCCGTCCACGACGGCCCCGCCATGCACACAAAACCGTTCGTACCTTGGACCGCCGTTTCCCAGCCTTTGAGCGTCAGCACCAAAACAGACGCATCCTTTGAAATGCCCTCCGGAGCGGCGCTTCGCGCCAGCGCGATTGCCGTATCCCGGTCCATTAAATACTGCGAAAGTGGGAGAATCGTCGGATAGGGCCTCTCTGCATCCTGTGCCCGTGTGCTCGCAGCAATGCTCAGCAAACTCATGAGGGCAAGCGCTCCCACTGCAACTCTGGCTCCAGTCTTTTCGATCTTTGCAAATCGCATCATGCTCGTTTTCGTTCCTTTCTGCGAAGATGTGTCCGCAACTGCTCAATGGCCGACGCTTAGCTTGCCCATGGCTGCCGATCCCACGGTTCAGACCATGTGGACGTGCCGATGCCGCTGCCACGCGGATCGTAGTTCGCTCCGTTCGAGCTGGGAACCGCGGTCGAAAATTTGGTTCCAGTGTACATTCCGAAATCTGGCAGCTAAGCCATGCGGACTCGGGAGGATCTCCACTGCTGCTGAGACACGCTGCAACCGAAAGTCCAAACTCAACCCTGTTATTTGCAGCGGCTTAGAGCTGCGTTGATCTGTCGGAATTATGAGTTTCTGGATAAGTCCCGGTAAGTCTTAGTGCTGTATCTGAGGCGCCCACGACCGAAGAGGTGGGAGTTGAGACGCTGTGGAGGGGGCGCTTCAGATACAGCGACTTGAAGGAAGCCGCCCCGGGGGACTATGGGATTTGTTTCTCTAGGAGGCGGTCGTTGTCGTTTGCGAGGTGCTGCCTGCTGTCGGTGTGCTTTCGTTTCAGTTGCTCGTGGCAGAGAGAATGGTCGTGCGCCGGCATGTCGGAGAGTCCCGAGCGCACAACCATACTGCACTCTGAGGAATGCGAGATAGAGAACCAGTGTGCGCGCCGAAGCGCGAGGGAGATTCGAGGCTGGAGATGTGGATTCATGGGGCGCACCGGCTGAGAGGAGGCGGAGATCGGAGGAGAAGTTGCGCGGCGGAGAGGCGCTCGATAACCTGCATGGTTCCGCCGCAGAGCGGACAGTTTCGTGTTGATTGAGCGAGGAGCGTGGTCAGCGAAGCGGCACATACTGCCGGCTGATCGGATGGCTGTAGCAATCGCAAACAAAGCGGAAGCAGTTCTGCTCGCCGCCGGTTGGCGAGGAAACCGAAGTTGCGGATGCGCATAAAACCGCGCGGCAGCAGGTGCAGCAGGAAGCGGCGCAGGAACTCATCGACAGGTAGCGTCATGATCCTCTTCTTGTTGCCGTGAGCGGAGTCGCGCCAGCCAAAGGTGACGTTGCCCTCGGAGAGAGCAACCAACCTGCTATTGGAAATGGCGACGCGATGGGTGTAGGCACCGAGATATCGCAGCACATGTTCCGGTCCTCCGAAAGGCCGCTTGGAGTCGACCCAATCGTGACGGAACAGTACCCGCAGCCACGAGGCGAAGGCACACGGTTCCGTAAGCGGTAAGAGATGTCCGTGGAACTGGAGTGCGCCGGACTGAAAGGCGCTCTTGAGCCCGGCGATAAACTTGCCGCGGAAGACACGACTGAGTACCTTGACGGGAAGGAAGAAAGATCGGCGCGAGCAGATCCAGCGGGAGTGGTCCGGAGCGAGGCCTCCGGCGGCAAGCACGCAGTGGACATGGGGTTGCTATAAGCACGGTTTTGAATTGAGGCGCCGCCAGGATGCGGGAGTAGACAATCTACTGCCAGTGCGAGTAGAGTGTCTACATCCATGAACGAGAAGGGTCAGTATAAAAACCGGATTGAGCTGCTGCAGGGAACACTCGACATGCTCATTCTTCAGACGCTGCAATGGGGACCGCAGCATGGATATGGCATTGTCCACGCTTTGCGTCTGCAAACCGGGGATGTGCTTCAGGTGGAGACCGGATCGCTGTATCCGGCTCTTCATCGATTGGAGCGTCAGGGCTGGGTGCAGTCTGAATGGAAGCAGTCAGAGAGCAAGCAAAAAGCCCGATACTACCGAATCACAGCCAAGGGGAAAAAGCAGTTGGCC
>Ga0207693_10000216_pt1 | contig 53067 bp, 46 predicted proteins | sample LARL81metaG_FD_184347 | JGI IMG/M metagenome (GOLD analysis project Ga0207693, IMG submission 184347) | Corn, switchgrass and miscanthus rhizosphere microbial communities from Kellogg Biological Station, Michigan, USA - LAR L8-1 metaG... | ecosystem: Host-associated > Plants > Roots >... | reverse complement strand
CCAGCCGGAGCTGCAGGTGCACGTGCGCGAGGAGAAGCTGGCGCTCTTCGGACTGCAGGCGGCGGATGTCTTCGGCGCGCTCAGCGCGGCCTACCACGGCACGCTCGTCGCGCAGCTCAACCAGTCCGACCGCAGCGTGCCGGTGGTGGCGCGGATCGCCGCTCCCGGCGCCACCCCGGAGGATATCGGCGCGCTGCTCCTGCGCGGCCGGGACGGCGCGCGGGTGCCGCTGGCGCAGGTGGCGAGCCTGGAAATGGTCTCCGCGCGCAGCGTCGTGGATCACGAGGACGGCCTGCGACGCCAGGTGGTGGTCGCCAACCCGCGCACCACCAACCAGGCCGGCTACGCGCGCGCGGCGCAGCAGGCGATCGCCGCGCACGTGCAGCTGCCGCCGAACGTCTACCTGCGCTACGGCGGATCGGCACCGGCGCAGGCCGCGGCAGCGCGCGAACTGCTATGGCACTCGGGCGCCGCGCTGATCCTGATCGTGCTGCTGCTCGCGCTCGCCTTCGGCCACAGCCGCCACGTGCTGCTGGTGCTCGCGGCGCTGCCGAGCACGCTCATCGGCGGGGTGATCGCGGTCGCACTCACCGGCGGCACGCTCTCGCTCGGGGCGATGGTCGGCTTCGTCGCGCTCTTTGGTATCGCCGCGCGCAACACCATCCTGCTCATCTCGCACTACGAGCATCTGGCCACCGTCGAACAGCAGGGCTGGGACCTCGGTGTCGCATTGCGCGGCGCGGAGGAACGTCTGACACCGGTGCTGCTGACGGCGCTGCTGACCGCGCTCGCGCTGCTGCCGGTGGCACTGCAGGCGCGCCAGCCCGGTCATGAGATCGAAGGTCCGATGGCGATCGTGATCCTGGGCGGCCTCGTCTCCTCCACCCTGGTCAGCCTCATCCTCGTGCCGCCGCTCGCCGCGCGCTGGCTGCGCCCGGCGACCTAACACGGTGTTGGTTTTGTCCCACGCCCGAGTGGGACGTTTTCGTACCACTCGTGCGCCACAGTGTGACGCTTCTGGCGAGACCTTGTAGCCCTCAAACTATTACAAGACCTAAACTATTGATTCTACTGACCTAAATCTGTTGTCTTCTGACCACAGATGTTGGCACGTGACTTGCTCCCCTGCCCACAGGTTTTATTGCGCCCCGACTGGAATAAGCGGGCAGCGCCGGTTTCCTAACGGCGATCACAACTGTGGGAGTCATACGATGAAGCACACTTGCGTAACTCAGCGGATCCTGGGGCCGTTAGTTGCTGGGGGCATCTTGTCAGTCTTAGCGATGCCCGCCGGGGCGGTGGACCTGACGAGCCCCGACGGCAACTGGACCTTTTCGGTCAACGGCAACATTAACGTCGACTACATTTATTCGGACTGCCAGAAAAATCCGGTAGCCATCGGCGGAGGCCTCACGTGCGGGGGGGCAGCCAACGGCAATACCAGTGTCTCCAATGTCGGTAACGGTTTGTTGCCGGCAGCGATCGTCTTTGGTGTGAAGACCACGCAGGACGGCTTCGACATCGGCGTGCACTTTGGCTTCTATCCGGGCATCGCCACCAACGACGGCGGCAGCCCGAACCTGCAGGCGAGCGGCGGCCCGACCAACACGGCCCTCGGAACCACCGGCCTGGACATTCGCCAGGTCTACCTGACGTTTGGCAACAAGGACATGGGCACGTTCCTGCTCGGCCGCCAGATCGGCCTCTTCGGCGCCGACGTGATCCTCAATGACATGACGTTGCCCGGCGTGGGTGCGCCCGGCTCAGCGGCCACCTCAGCGCCCTCCAACACGACGCTGGGCGGCATCGGTTTCGGGTATATCTATACCGACTGGCTCGCGCAGATGGACTACACGACGCCGGACTTCGCAGGCTTCAACATCACCGGCGGTATCTTCGATCCGTTGAACTCCCTCACCGATGCGGGCGCGCCGCAGCCGAAGAAGTCGCCGGGCTTTCACGCCAAGGCGACTTATACGAGCTCCTTCTCGGATACCGTAAAGCTGTATGGCTCCGTCGCCTTCCTGACGCAGCAGCAGTACAACCAGATCCCCGGGGGGGTGCTCACCTCGCCGGTCAATTACAATTACACCGGCGATGGTGTTGACGTGTTCGTGAAGCTCGACGTGGGGGGATTCGAGGCCTTCGGCTACTACTACAAAGCGAAGGGCCTCGGTACCACCGGACTCTTTGTCAACGGCTCCTTCGCCGACGGTCAGACGCGCGATTCCGACGGCTACCTGGCGCAGGTGACCTACAAGTTCGGTGCGGTCAAGCTGGGCGTGAACTACGGGGAGAGCAAACTCGACACCGCCAATTCGACGGATGCGAGCTTCAACCCGGGCCTGGTGGAGAGCAACAAGAAGGGCACCATCGGCGCGTACTGGTCGCTGACGAAGAACCTGACGCTGTTGGCGGAGGCCAGCCGCACCAAGAGCGAGGCGCAGGCCGGCGGCTCCAACCAGTCCAACACCTTCAACATCGGCGCCTTCGTCGGGTTCTGAACGGGACTCGACTGCTGTTGGGGAGTTTGAAACACGTCGGCGGCCCGCGGGCCGCCGACGTGCGTCGATGAAGGTCACTGAGTCATGCCGCTGGCGCGACTGTCGGGCGGTCACCGCCTAACGCCGCCGTCAGCTTGACGATAAGTTCTTGGCGCGGCGCACAAGCGGGTTCGGCCGCGGAGCGGGAGGGGCAAAGTTTTCTCAAGGTCGCGTCCCGCAGGGGCCGCGGCCGCGTTTCAGCTGCAGACGTGAGTGAGGCCGCGGCTCGCTCCGCAGGGGTGGGCAGTTGTTATCGCAAACGTCGAAAAATAAGGATTGTGCAGCGCCGGTGTCTGCTTGCCCCGGTGTTGCGCAGCGCGGTAAGGACCACAGCAGAGATCCCCAACTGTGTCATTTGTGGCACAGGTTTGTAGCGTACTGGGCGTTGGGGCCTCTGCTGTACATCAATGCGAGTAAGACTATGATATTCGCCGCGATTTTTGATCAGGGTGCGAAGCAAGCACGAGGTCTGTTTGGGGAACGTGGTTGCGAGGCCGGTAAGGCGCATAGCTCATGCTCACAAGCCTGCGCGGACTAGCGGTGCTCACAGCGAACTATACGAGTCGATAATTATCTGAGGAGAACTGCGTATGCGATTTGAACGCAAGAGAAGTCTGTGCGTTATAGGTGCCGGGCTGGCACTAGGAGCGTTCTGCGCAGCGGCTTTCGGAGATGAAGTAGCCGACCGCGCGAAGGATCCTAATCTATGGGCCGCCCCCGGCGGTGATCAGTCCCTGTCGCGTCACAGCGCGCTCAAGGACATCAGCACGTCCAATGTTGGCAACCTGCAAATGGTGTGGTCGCAGTCGAGCGGCACACTGCGTGGTCACGAGGGTCAGCCTCTCGTGGTTACGGTCGGCAACAAGCCGATGATGTATATGGAGAGCGGTTGGCCGAACATCATCCAGGCACTCGACCTGAGTGACCCGGATCATCCGAAGGAGATCTGGAACTACCGCAAGACGACGAACCGTGATGATTCGGCTGTGCCGCGCGCCTGTTGCGACACCGTCAATCGCGGCCCGTCGTATGCGGATGGCAAGTTGGTATTCGGTACGCTCGATGGATTCGTGATCGCACTGGATGCGGCCACGGGCAAGGAAGTGTGGGTCGTCAAGAGCGCCTACCCGGACAAGGGCGAGACGATCACCCCGGCCCCGCTGATCGCGGACGGCAAGGTCCTCATCGGCTTCGGTGGCGATGAGTTCGCCGCGCGCGGCCGCTTCACCGCCTACGATCTGCAGACCGGCAAGAAGATCTGGGAATGTCACAACACCGGCAGCGACAAGGACGTATGTCTGACGAAGGACAGCAACAAGAAGCATCCTGAGTACGGCGTGGCCGGAAAGGACATCGGCATCTCCAGCTTCCCGGGTGATGAGTGGCAGCGCGGTGGCGGCGCCATGTGGGGCTTCTACAGCTACGACCCGCAGCTGAAGATCGTCTACGCCTCAAGCGGCAACCCTGGATTGTGGAGTCCCTCGTATCGTTGCGGTGCCAAGACGCACGAGGAATGCAACAACGGCAAGTGGGACAACAAGTGGTCGATGACCATCTTCGCGCGCAAGGTCGACACCGGCGAAGTGGTATGGGCCTACCAGATGACGCCGTTTGACCAGTGGGACTACGACGGCATCAACGAGAACATGCTCGAAGACATCACCGTCGATGGCAAGGCCCGCAAGGTGCTGATCCACTTCGACCGTAACGGCTTCGCCTACATGCTCGATCGCGAGGACGGAACGCTGCTGCGTGCTAACAAGTACGTGACGACGAACTGGGCCGAGAAGGTCGACATGAAGACGGGTCGGCCGGTGAAGGTCAAGGAGCACTCACCCTTCGCGCCGCATGGGAATACCCAGGCGTGCCCGTCGGCGATGGGTGGCAAGGACCAGCAGCCCTGCGCGATCGATCCGGGCGAGCCCGGCATGGCGTATTGCCCGACCAACAACTGGTGCATGGAAGATGAGCCGCAGGAGCGCTCACATACCCAGCAGGGCATCGTCTATGTGTTCGCGAACGTCTACATGTATCCGGAGAAGCCCGGCATCACCGGCAAGTTCAAGAAGTTCAATGTCTTGACGGGTGAGACGGTATGGGAAATCCCGGACCCGTATCCGAATTGGGGCGGCGCCCTGGTCACGGATGGCGGCCTGGCGTTCTACGGCAGCCTGAACGGCGACTTCCGCGCGGTTGACCGTGCCAGCGGCAAGGTGCTGTGGCAGCGACGGCTGGGGTCGGGAATCATCGGAAACCCGATCACCTACAAGGTCGCCGGCAAGCAGTACGTCTCCGTGTGGAGCGGCATCGGCGGCTGGATCGGCCTGCCGGTGACTGCCGGACTTGATCTGGGCGATAAGTTTGGTGCCATCGGCGCCACCGCCATGACGAAGGCGGCGGGTCTTAACATGATCCCGCAGGGCGGGACGCTGTACACCTTCGCTGTGAAGGAATGACGGATAGCTAGTTGTTTGATGGAACGGGACGCGCCCGGTGTGAACCGCCGGGCGCGTCCCCTCATCCGGGCGAAGGCGCCACAGGGATTGAGGAGCCGAGTCGAATGAGGATGCGGACGCGAACTGGGTCAATGCTGACCGCGGTATTGGCCTGCGGGGTCTGTACGCTTTTGGTTACCCCGGGTGCGGCGATGGCGGCGCTGCGGGTGTGCGCCGATCCGGGCAACCTGCCGCTGTCCAACAACCGCGGCGAAGGTTTCGAGAACAAGATCGCGGCCGTGCTCGCCAAGGCGATGGACACGACCGTGGAGAACTACTTCCGGCCGGGGATCGAGCGTGGGCTGACGCGCTCCACCCTGGACGCCGATCAGTGCGACGTCATGCTCGACATGCCGCTCGGCGCGGATGACGTGCAGACGACAGTGGCGCTCTATCGCACCACCTACGTGCTCGCCTACCGCAGCGAGCGTGCCTATGATTTCAAGAGCCTCGATGATCCGCGCCTGAAGAAGCTGAAGGTCGGCGTCTACGAGACCTCGGGCATACGCGAAGCGCTCGCGTACCACGACGTGCGCAAGGTCGAAATCCACTATCTCAGTCACGACGCGGATCTGGTGCCTGAGCACCAGCCGAGCTATCAGGTACAGCAGGTGATCGACGGCAAGCTGGACGTGGCCGCCGTCTGGGGGCCGCTCGCCGGATACTTCAAGGCGATGAAGCAGGCGCCGATCACCATCCAGCCTGCCAATGTCATGGACGATTCGGTGACGCTAGAGTTCGACATGGCGATCGGCCTGCGCCGCAGCGACAAGGAGCAGCGCGAGCGCCTCGAGAAGGCGATGCACCAGCAGAAGGATGCCATCCACGCCATCCTGACCGAGTATGGCGTGCCGCTCGTGGCCTGCGACACCTGCATCATCAGCGGTGATCTGCCGGCGCACGGCCCCTACAAGCCGCCGCCGCGCCAGCACCACGGTCCGCCCACGCCGCAGGTGACGATCGCGCAGCTCAATGACTGGCTGGCGCACGGCGCGGACGTGAATGTGGAGCTCAACAACGCGGTCATGGCCAATGACCAGAACCGCGTGGCTTACCTGCTCGAGAAGAAGCACGCTTCGATCGGCGCGATCGACATGCAGGGTGAAACCCCGCTGCACCACGCAATCATCATGGCCTCACCGGCCATGGTCGAATTCCTGATCGCGCACGGGGCGGATGTCAACCAGCCCGATCGCGACGGCTGGGCCCCCATCATCCAGGCGGCCTACCTGGACAGCCCCGAGAACGTGAAGCTGCTGGTCGCACACGGCGCCGATCCCAACGCGCAAAGCAAGCAGGGTCTGACCGCACTCGGCATCGCCACGCAATACGGCAAGAACGATGCGGCCGTGGCGCTGCTGGAGGCCGGGGCGGACCCCAACCGCGCGGTGGGCGAGGGCGGCTACACACCCCTCATGCTCGCGGTCGCAAACCACGCCGAGCCGGTGGTGCAGGCGTTGTTGAAAAAAGGCGTCGACGTCAACGCACGCAACTCCGGCGGAGTTACCGCGCTCATGATTGCCGCGGCCAACAGCCGGGCCGATATGGTGGAGATCCTGGTGCGGGCGGGTGCGAACGTGAAGGTGCAGACCGAGCGCGGCGATACCGCGCTCTCGATCGCCCGGGCCAAGGGGGATGAGAAGGTCATCAAACTCCTCGATGACACCGCCGATCACCCCGGCGCCTAGGATAGCCCGCCGTCAGTAACAGGAAGCCGAGGACGTAGTGCTGAAGAGAATATTGATCGTAGGCGCCGTGGGACTGATGTCATCGCTGATTTACGCGCAGGACCAGAAACCGCCACCGGAGCAGCCGCCGGCCGGCGCAGCCCCGGCGGCCGGCGCCACGATGACGCCCGTGGCCCGGGCGGATGCTACGCCGAAGGGTTCGCTTAAGAACCCCTACAAGGACGACGATGCGGCGGTGGTGGAGGCTGGCGGCAAGCTCTATTTGGGGTACGGCTGTAACGGCTGTCATGGCGGTAACGGGGGCGGGGGCATGTGTCCGCCGCTCACCAACGATACCTGGGTCTACGGCGGCGACGATGACACCTTGTTCCGGCTGGTGGCCTACGGGAGCCAGGACCTGCAGGCCAAGGGCTACAGCCGCAAGGCCCAGGAGAACGTGGTCGGGCCGATGCCGGCGATGGGGCAAGTGGTGAAGACGGACGACGAATTGTGGCGCATCCTTGCCTTCGTGCGGTCACATTACAGCGGCTCGCCGGAGTGCAAGTTCGGCTGCAAGGGTAACTGACCGTCCGTCTGTTGGTTGTTGAGGGGGAGCCTTAGTTATGATGCGTGCGCGACCCGCGTCCCACAGTCATGCGGATCTCATTGGCAATCTCGTCCGCCGGCACGGTGCCGAGCTGCCGATAACCGAAGTGGTCCGGACCTCCTGGAGCCGCTGCCTCAACACGTACGCCCTTGACCCGCAGGAGATCAAGCGCCCGAACAGCGTCGAGCAGGCTGACCTGCAGGCGCGCCGCGAGCGCCTGGGGGTCCTTCTGGGAATCGCGCGGATCGAGATGGAGGCCTTGGGCAAGCTGATCAAGCACTCCGAGTACAGCATCATGCTGACCGATCGTGACGGGGTGATCCTGAGCTACGTCGGCGACACCGGGTTCTCGGCCACGGCCCGCCGCAGCGGCTTTCGCGAAGGGGTCATGTGGAGCGAGCGGGAAATGGGCACGAACGGCATGGGCACGTGCCTGGCCACCGGGCACTCGGTGGTCATCCACCGCACCGATCACTTCCTGGCGCAGAACACGCAGCTGACGTGCTGCGGCGCCCCGATTTTCGACATGCGCGGGGAGCTGCTGGCGGCGCTGGACATTTCCGGCTCGTCCTCCAATCCCCAGAGCCACACGCTGGCGCTGGTGGAGATGGCGGCCCAGAACGTCGAGAACCGCACCCTGCTCAGCGCCTGCAAGGACCTGCACCTGGTGCGCTTCCACCGCTGCGCGGAGTTCGTGAGCACCCCCGGTGAGGGGGTGCTCGCCTTTGACGAGCAGGGCCTCATCAGGGGCGTGAATCGCGCCGCACTCACCCTTCTCGGGCAGCGCTCGCACGAACTCGTGTGCGGTCAGCGCGTCGAGCAGGTGCTCGATACCAATCTCGCCACCCTGATGCGCATCGCATCCCAGCGCGGGTACCGTGCCGAGCCCCTGAGCACCAAGATCTCGCAGCGGCGCTGGTTCGCCACCGTGCACGCGCCGGTGGAGGCCAACCGCCGCGCGCAGGTCGCCGTGGCGGCGAACCTTGACGGTGGCGCGCCGCTGGAGGCGCGCGGCTCACTCGAGTGCCTGCGCTCCGCCGATCCGACGATGATGCACAACGTCGAGGTGTTACGACGCGTGCTCGACCGGGACATCTCGGTGCTGCTCTTGGGGGAAACCGGCACCGGCAAGGGGTTCTGCGCGCGCGCCATCCACAATGCCAGCAACCGCGCCGACAAGCCGTTCGTGACGGTCAACTGTGCGGCCATCCCCGAGACCCTCATCGAGAGCGAGCTCTTCGGGCACAAGGCGGGAGCCTTCACCGGCGCCACCCGCGAGGGCGGCATCGGACGCATCCTGCAGGCCAACGGCGGCACCCTGTTCCTTGACGAGATTGGGGACATGCCGGTGGCGCTGCAGACGCGCCTGCTGAACGTGATCGAGGATCGCGAGGTCATGCCGCTCGGGGGCAGCAAGGTGGTGAGCGTCGACGTACGCGTCATCAGCGCCACCCAGCACCATCCGCTGGATCTCATCGCCAAGGGCGAATTCCGCGAGGACCTGTACTACCGCCTGAACGGCATCACGGTGCGCCTGCCGCCGCTGCGGCAGCGCACCGACCGCGCCGAGTTCATCAGCGAGCTGCTGCGCAGCGAGGCCGGGAGCACGGCGGTGGAGGTTGAACCGGGGCTGCTGGACCTGCTGGTACGCCACTCCTGGCCGGGTAACGTGCGGCAGCTGCGCAACGTGCTGCGCACCATGCTGGCGCTGCGCACCTGCGAGCGGCTCACGCTGGAGGACTTCAACCAGGAGTGGCTCGCCGGCGGCGCGGTGGAGGAAGCGCCGCGCACCGACAGCGAGCAGCTCATCGATGCGGACGGGGAGAGTGCGCTGAGCGGCGCGGAACGCGACGCGCTGCGTCGCATGCTCGAGTCCTGTCAGTGGAATGTCAGCGCGGCCGCGGCGCGCCTGCACATCAGCCGGCGCACCATCTACCGCAAGATTCATCGGCACGGACTGCTGCGGCACGCCCAACACCTCGGGGCGACCACGCAGGAGTCCGACTGAGTTTCTTGTAAAAAGAGACTCTGGAACCATCTAAAAACCTAAGAGGCGAGGCACGACTACCATGGCTATCAAAATTCATCCGTCGGTTGATAACGGCGTCAAGAAGGGCACGCCCGGCTTTGCCGGCGGGACCCTCACCTGCAAGTGCACGAGCAACCCGGTCACCGTGCGCATCGCCTCGAATGTGGCGTTCAACCACGCCTGCGGCTGCACCAAGTGCTGGAAGCCCGAGGGCGCACTGTTCTCGGTCGTCGGCGTCGGTGGCCGCGACAAGGTCACGGTCACGGCCAATGGCCAGAAGCTGAAGGTCGTCGACGAGAAGGCTGCCATTCAGCGCCATGCCTGCACCGGCTGCGGCGTGCACATGTACGGGCGCATCGAGAACAAGAATCACCCCTTCTACGGCTTTGATTTCTTCCACGTCGAGCTCTCCAAGGAGCCGGGCTGGGAGGAACCGCGGTTCGCCGCCTTCGTTTCCTCGATCATCGAGTCGGGCACGAAGCCGGATCAGATGGGCGCGGTGCGTGCGCGCCTGACGGAGCTCGGACTGGAGCCCTACGACTGCCTCTCGCCGGCACTCATGGACCTCATCGCGACGCATACGGCGAAAGCCAAGGGCGTCCTGGCCTGAGCTGAGCGCCGCTCCCCGGGCCCCGCGCCGCGGGCGGGGCCCGCTCTTCGGACTAACCGCTTCCGGATTAGGAACCTGTCACTCATGAAAACACGTGCCGCAATCGCTTACGCCGCCGGTAAGCCGCTGGAAGTCGTCACCGTGGACCTGCAGGGCCCGAAGGCCGGCGAGGTGCTGGTGGAGCTGAAGGCTACCGGTATCTGCCATACGGATGAGTTCACGCGCTCGGGCGCGGACCCGGAGGGGTTGTTTCCGGCGATCCTCGGGCATGAGGGTGCCGGCATCGTCGTGGATGTGGGCCCCGGAGTCACTTCCCTGAAGAAGGGCGATCACGTCATTCCGCTCTACACCCCCGAATGTCGTCAGTGCAAGAGCTGCCTGTCGCGCAAGACGAACCTGTGCACTCAGATCCGCGCCACCCAGGGCAAGGGCGTGATGCCTGATGGCACGAGCCGCTTCTCGATCGGCAAGGACACCGTATACCACTACATGGGGTGCTCCACGTTCTCCAACTTCACGGTGCTGCCGGAGATCGCGCTGGCCAAGATCCGCGAGGATGCCCCGTTCGACAAGGTCTGCTATATCGGCTGCGGCGTGACGACCGGGGTCGGAGCGGTCATCAACACCGCCAAGGTGCAGCCCGGCGACAACGTGGTGGTATTCGGCCTTGGCGGCATCGGACTCAACGTCATCCAGGGCGCCCGCCTCGCGGGCGCCAACAAGATCGTCGGCGTGGATCTGAATCCGAACCGCAAGGCGCTGGCCGAGAAGTTCGGCATGACCCACTTCGTCAATCCCAAGGAAGTGGAGGGCGATCTGGTGCCCCACCTGGTCGAACTGACCGACGGCGGCGCGGACTACAGCTTCGAGTGCGTCGGCAACGTCAACCTCATGCGCCAGGCGCTCGAGTGCTGCCACCGCGGCTGGGGCGTCTCGGTCATCATCGGCGTGGCCGGGGCCGGTCAGGAAATCAAGACGCGTCCCTTCCAGCTCGTCACGGGACGGGTGTGGAAGGGTACCGCGTTCGGCGGCGCCCGCGGCCGCACCGACGTGCCGAAGATCGTCGACTGGTACATGGACGGCAAGATTTCCATTGATCCGCTGATCACGCACGTGATGCCGCTCGACAAGATCAACAACGCCTTCGATCTGATGCATTCCGGTGAATCGATCCGCAGCGTCGTCACCTACTAGCGATTGCACCCTTGGCAACCCCCGCGCGGCCGAACTACGGCCGCGCGGCGCTTGGCGCGCGCCCGCCTCGGCGGCCGGCACGCCTCGCACGCGCCGCGGCTGCGGTACTATCGGGCGGGATGTTTCGCCACAGGACTGGTCCATGAGCAAGACACTTCACCGGGCGCTGCGCGGCGTGGCTGCTGCGGCACTCCTCGGCGTGCTCGCCCCGGGTGTGTGGGCGGCCGGCGCGGTGGATGCCGAGCGGGTGTACGTTTCCGACGAGAAGGGCGGCAACGTCGTCATCGTGGATCCGCACACCTCCGCGGTGCTCGCCCGCATCCCGGTCGGCAAGCGCCCCCGTGGCATCCAGGTGTCCCCCGATCGTGCGCGCGTGTACGTGGCGCTCACCGGCTCGCCCATGGGCGGCCCGAACGTGGATGAGTCCAAGCTGCCGCCGCCCGACCGCCGCTACGACGGCATCGGCGTGGTGGACCTTAGGGCGCAGAAGCTCGTGACGACCTACCAAAGCGGGGCGGACCCGGAAACCTTTGCCCTGACGCACGACGGCAAGACCCTGTACGTCTCCAACGAGGACAGCGGCGAGCTCTCGGCGGTGGATCTGGCGCAAGGCAACGTGCGCACGACGGTCGCCGTGGGTTCGGAGCCGGAAGGCGTCGCGGTGAGCGCTGACGACCGCCTGGTGTATGTCGCCTGCGAGACCGCCAACAGCGTCTACGTGCTGCAGGCCAAGGACATGAAGGTGCTGGCGCAGATCCCCACCGGGAAGCGGCCGCGCGCCATCCTGCTGCCGCCAGGCAGTCACCGCGGCTATGTCACGAACGAGTTCGGCGGCTCGATCACCGTGTTCAGTACCGAGGACTACAAGGTCCTCAATACCATCGCGCTGGGCGACCCGCAGAGCGTGCGGCCGATGGGGATCGCCTCGAGCGACGGTAAGACGCTGTACGTCACGACCGGCCGCTACGGCGCGCTCTTGGAAGTCGACGCATCCTCGGGACGCATCCTCAGGACGATGGCGAAGATCGGGCAGCGTCCCTGGGGGCTGGCGCTGAGTGCCGATGGTGCCAAGGCCTACACCGCGAACGGTCCGGCCGGGGATATCTCCGTGATCGACCTTAAGTCCGGGCACGTGGACGCCACCATCGCCGTCGGTGGCAGTCCGTGGGGGATCGTGGCCGCCGCCGCGGCGCCGCAGGCCGCCCGTTGAGGGCCGCACCACAGCAGCCGGCGGCGCCGCGCGCGCGCGACAGGGACACGGGCCAGCTGGCGGCTTTCGCCTCGGTGGCGACGCTGTTCTTTGCGTGGGGCTTCATCACCGTCACCGTTGATCCGCTGATCGCGTCCCTGAAGGCGATCTTCAGCCTGTCCTTTGCAGAAGTGATGCTGACGCAGTTCGCCTTCTTCATGGCGTATGGCGTGGTGTCGCTTCCCGCCGCGGCGCTCATCCGGCGCGTCGGCTACACCAACGCCATCGTCGTCGCGCTCGCCGTCATGATTGCCGGTTGTCTCATTGTGCCGCTCGCCACGCACTTTGAGACCTTCGCCATCGTGCTGGTGGCGCTGTTCGTGATCGCCGCGGGCATCACCATCCTGCAGGTCGCCGCGAACCCCCTGGCGGCCGCGCTCGGTCCCCCCGCACGCTCGCACTTTCGCCTCACCCTGGTGCAGGCCTTCAATTCCCTGGGCACCGCGATCGCCCCGTACCTGGTCTCCTCGCTGCTACTCGCCGGCGGCATCTTTGCGGTCACCGGCACCGCGAGCGCCACCGTGCAACAGCGGGCCGAGTCACTGGGCCACATCGATCTCGCCTTCTTCATCATCGCGGCACTGATCGCGCTGCTGGCGGCCTTCATCTGGTCGGTGCGCGCACGCCTGCAGGCAGCAGCCCCGCAGCTGTCCGCCGCCGAGGACACCTCCATCGGGGCGGCCCTGCGGTCACGCTGGGCGCTGCTCGGCGCGGCCGGCATCTTCCTGTACGTGGGCGCGGAAGTCTCGATCGGCAGCCTCATGACGAACTTCCTGCACCAGGCGGACGTCTTCGCGGTCTCGTTCGAGCAGGCGGGCAAGCTCGTGAGCCTCTACTGGCTGGGCGCAATGGTGGGGCGTTTCGTGGGCAGCGCGCTGCTCACGCGCGTGCGGGCCGGGTACTTGCTGGGGCTTGCCGCCGCGATCGCCGCCCTGTTGTGCCTGACCGTGCGCCTGACGCCGGGCGCCGGCGCCGGGGTGGCCGCGCTTGCCGTCGGGCTCGTCAATTCGATCATGTTCCCGGTGATCTTCACCCTCACGCTCGAGCGCTCCAGCGCCTCGCGCGCCGCGACCTCGGGACTGCTGTGCATGGCGATCGTGGGTGGGGCATTCCTGCCCCGGCTGGCCGGTTACATCGCCGATGTGACCAGCCTGCGTGCCGCCTACGCCGTACCGCTCATCGCCTACCTGTGTATCAGCGCCTTTGGATTTGCCGCCGCCCACGCGCTGCCGGGCGAGCCGCACGCGACCGCAAGCCGCCTTGCGCACTGAGAGCGTCGCTACCTTCGAGGTGCGCCAGGCCGCCACCGGCGCCGCGCGGCAGCTGCACCGGCAGCTGCGTGACTGGCTGATCAGTGCGGCTTACCCGCTGTGGGCGCGCGCCGGGTATGACCCGGTGCGCGGCGGATTCCACGAGCGCCTCGCGAGCGATGGACCCGTGGCGGGGGATGCGCGCCGCGCGTGCGTGCAGGTACGACAGGTGTACGCGTTCGCCAACGCGCCCGCCCTGGGCTGGAGCGGCGACCCGGTGCCGCTGGTCTGCGGCGGCCTCGAGTTCTTGTTCGCTCACTACCGCCGCGCGGATGGGCTGTTCCGCACCCGGTGCGCCTCGGACGGCACCGCGCTGGATGAGCGCGCGTTTCTCTATGACCAGGCGTTCGTGCTGCTGGCGCTGGCCGAGTCTCAGAAGGTCCTGGGCCCGCGCGCGGACCTCGTGGGGGAGGCGCGGCTGCTCATGGAGGCGATCGAGCGGTTGCTCAGGGGCAGTGGCGCGGGTTTCGCGTCCGGCCTGCCCGAGCGCCTGCCGCTGCTGTCCAACCCGCACATGCACCTCCTCGAGGCCGTGCTCGCCTGGCGTGAGATCAGTGAGGCGCCCGTGTGGGGCCGACTGGTCGAGGAGCTCGTCGAGCTGGCGTTGACGCGCCTCATCGATGCGCGCAGCGGCGCGTTGCTCGAGCACTTTGGCGATGACTGGCTGCCGCTGGCAGGGGCCGAGGGCCACATCGTCCAGCCCGGCCACCTGTTCGAATGGGCGTGGCTGCTGCGGCGCTGCGGCAGCGAGCGCGCCAATGCCGCCGCGCTGCGTCTGGTGCGCGTTGCCGAGCGGCACGGCGTGCGCGGCGGGGTCGCCCTGAATGCGCTGCTGGATGATTTCTCCGTGCACGACGCGCAGGCGCGCCTGTGGCCGCAGACCGAGCGGCTGAAGGCGCTGGCGCATCTGGCGCTCACCGACGGGGAGTATTGGGGCGCCGTGGTGGAATCCGGCCGCGCGCTGCAGCGTTACCTGGCCGCGCTTCCGGAGGGCCTCTGGTACGACACCCTGACGGTCAACGGTCGCTTCATCGCCGAGCCCTCCCCGGCCAGCACCCTGTACCACCTGGTCGCCGCCATCGCACAGCTCGACGGCGCGCTCGCGATGGCGCCGGGGAGTGCTGCGACGCGCTAGCGCCGCCGTGTCCGGCCCGCTGGTTACGCTTCCACGCCGTGCGGGATCGCGTGCCCGGTGCGCGGCAGCAGCACTTTCAGGATCGGACCGGTCATGATCGTGGTCACGATCGCCATGATCACGAGCATGGTGAATACCTTGGGCGGGATGAAGCCCAGATCGAGGCCGATGTTGAGCACAATGAGCTCCATCAGCGCGCGGGTGTTCATGAGCGTCCCCAGTATCCAGCCGTGCAGCCGGTCAAATCCGGTCAGCCGCGCGGCGCAGTAGACCGGGACGACTTTGCCGAGGATCGCCGCGGCGAGCACCAGCAGAAGCCACTGCACGTCGCCGCTGCCGGTGAGTCCGAGCACGTTGGTCCTGAGCCCGGTGAAGGTGAAGAACACCGGCAGGAAGAACACCAGCACGAACTGACCGACCTGGCGGTGCCAGGCGCTCACGAAGCCCGCATACGGGTGGAACAGCAGGCCGGCCGCGAAACCGCCGAAGATCGCGAAGATCCCGAGCCGGTAGGTGCAGATGCCCATGAGAAACATCAGGCAGATGACCGCGGCCATCAGGTTAGGCGGCAGACTGCCTTCGCGCAGCGGGTTCGCCGCCAGCAGCCGGCGGATCAGGGGCCGCAGCACGAACCACAGGACGAGCACGAAAACCAACAGCCCGGCGACCTGCAACGCCAGCTGGCCACCGGAAAAACGGGCCATCGCGTAGGCGGACACGCCCGCGAGCATGACCCAGCCGATCACATCGTTGAGAGCCGCCGCGGAGATGGCGACCACGCCCACCTCGGCGCGCGTGAGCCCGTACTCGCGCAGGATGCGCCCGAGGATCGGCACGGCCGTGATCGCCAGGCCCACACCGCAGAACAGGCTGTAGACCACAGGATCGATGCCGGGGGCCAGCGCGGCGGCGGAGGCACGGCCGATGAGTATGCCCAGCACCAGCGGTACGCTGACCGAGGCGAACGTGACCGCGGCGACAGCGCCGCTGTTGCGACGGTTCCGGAGATGGGCAAACTCGAAATCCATGCCGATCTGGAACATCAGGAAGATCAGGCCGATCTGGCTGATGATGACGATGGGGGTCGAGGCGTGCTCGCCGAAGAGGGCGTGCGAGGTCGCCGGCAGGAAATGCCCCAGCAGCGAGGGCCCGAGCATGAGGCCCGCCATGATCTCGCCGACGACGCCGGGTTGCCCGAGCCGGCGCAGGATTCTGTTGCCGATCCGCGCCGCGCCGATCATCACGATGACCTGCAGCAGGATCGAGAACAGCAGGTCCTCGGTCTGATGAACCGAGGCGCTCATAGCGGCTGCGGCGCGACTTCGCGGGGTGCGGATCGGCCCCGCGGCAACTCAGTGGCTGCCGCTGGCATAGGCGGCGCACTCCAGTTCCACGAGCGCGCCACGCGCCAGTCCATTGGCACCGAGCGCACTGCGTGCCGGCAGGCGTTCGGGTTTGAAGTAGCTGACGTAGATCTTGTTGAAGTCTTCCCAGCGCGACATGTCGGCCAGCATCACGGTGCACTTGAAGACGTCCTCAAGAGTGAGGCCGCCCTGGCGCAGCGTCGCCTGCACGTTGCTCATCGTCTGTCGCACCTGATCGGTGAAGTCCTCCGGTAGTTTGCCGTCGACACCGATGCCGATCTGACCGGAGAGATACAGGATATTGTCCACCCGCACCGCGGCCGAGAACGGCGCGTTCGGCACGTTCGACTTCAGGTACTGAGGGCCGCGTGCCGGGGGCGCGGCCGAGGCGAGGCCACCGGCCGCGGCGAGCACGAGCGTGAGCGCGCAAAGGCATGCTGCGGGCACGCGCCCCGCAGTCGCCCGCTGAGAATCATCTGCTCCGGTAGTCATCGCAGGGTAGCCTCCGCCCGCACGAAGCAGGCCCGGTTCGTTTTCATGAAACGTCTCGTCCAAGCGCGCCGCCAGGCCGTACACGGCTGTCAGAATTTGACGCACACCCCGGGGCACGACAATCTCAGATCAGCACGGGGCAAGCCTTCGGCAAGGCGCGCATGGACTCTTGAGCTGATGTTACCTAAACCCACGAGAGCCAGAGGGACTATGAGCGCGCGTCGGTTGCGCGGCACGACGTCGGCGCACCCGGCCCGCAGCCATCTCGGGGCCGCGCACGCTCGTGAGCAGCGGTGAGAGTCCTGGTCCTGGGTGGCACCGGCTCGATCGGCGAGCCCGTGGTGCGCGCACTCGTGCGGGCGCGCCACCAGGTCTGGGCACTGGCGCGCTCGGGTGTCGCGGCAGACGGGCTGGCGAGCCTGGGAGCTGAGCCGGTTGCCGGCGATCTGCGCGCGCCCGCGGGCTGGCTGCATGCGTTGCCCGCCGTCGAGGCCGTCATTCACGCCGCCGGCACCTTTACGGACGACGAGGCGGAGATCGATCGGCGGCTGCTCGGGAGCCTGCTGCCGCACCTGAGTGCGCGCTCGCGCCCGGTGAGATTCATCTACACCGGCGGGTGCTGGCTGTACGGCATCAGTGAGCATTGCGCGCTCAACGAGGAGGCGCCGTTCGATCCGCTGGAACCCTATGCGTGGATGATCGCGCACCTCCGGCTCGTGTTGGGAGCGCCGGGTCTGGAGGCGATGGTGATTCATCCCGCCATGGTGTACGAAGCCTCCGGAGGCGTGTTCGCCCGCTTCCTGGCGGATGCACGCCAGCGCCACGCGGTGCGTCTCGTGGGCGCTGCGCAGGTTAGCTGGCCTTTGGTGCACCGTGACGACCTTGCCGATCTCTACCGGCGCGTGCTTGAGGCGGGCGCGCCGGGCGAGAGTTATCTCGGCGCGGCGATCGAGGGGCTTAGCGTCGGGCGTATCGCGCAGGCGTTTGCGCGGCGCTTTGCCACGCCCAGCCTCGAGCCGGAGGTCATTTCGGCGGACGAGATTGCCGCAGAGCTCGGGTCCTGGGCCCGCGGCTACGCCCGCTCGCAGCGCCTGAGCGGTGCCAAGGCCCGAAGGTATCTGGGCTGGGCGCCGATGCACCTGGATCCGGAGAGTGAGATCGCGGCCATCCCTTGAGGTGGGCATTTGCGCGGCCAAGCCTGCGGCCGGACCCCAGCACGCCTCATCAGCTAGACTTGTCAGCTGTGTTGTCGGTCGGAGCACGGTCGTGCTCTTGAGGAGTGCTGGTGGCTAAGGTGGTTCATGGTGCGAGTCGTCGGTTAGCGCGCGGGTCGCGCTGATGTCACCCGGTACCTCGCATGCATTGCTGACGGCCGCGATCATTGCGCTGATCGCGTGGCGGCTCTATGGGCGCATCCGCCGCACGATCGGGCGCCAGCACTTTTCCGCGCGGCGTCCGTGGTTCCTGGTGGTGTTCTTTCCCCTGCTCCTGTCCTTGATGGTGTTCGCGGTGCACCGCTATCCGCTCACCGAGGCCGCTCTTGCGGTCGGGGTCACGCTGGGTGTGGCGCTGGGACTTCTGGGGCTGCGCCTGACGCGCTTCGAGATCACGCCCGAGGGTATGTTCTACACCCCGAGTGCGCACCTGGGCATCGCCCTCTCGACACTGCTGGTGGGGAGAATTGTCTATCGTTTCCTGGTCAGCGGCGGAGCACCCTGGTCCAGTCCCGGGCAGCCTCCGGCCGCACCCACACCCCTGACGATGCTCCTGCTCGGCACGCTCGCAGGGTATTACACCACCTATGCGTTTGGCCTGTTGCGCTGGGCCGCGCGCAGTCGCAGCGCGGCGGCGCCGGAGGTTGTTCCTAGAACCCCGTGATCACCTCACGACGTAGCTCACAGGGAGGGACTACGGGATGAAGGCCGTCCGGTCGCTGGTTTTCTTCGTCGCCCTGGCACAGCTGGCCGCGGCGCAGGCGACGGAAGCTCCGGCCACGGGACTTGCCGATTCGGCGGCGCTTCGCGCCACCGTGTACGGCACGCCCCCTCAGGACATAGCGGCGCTGCCGGCGAGCGTCCCCCTGCAGGAAATCAACGTGAAGTTGCCGTGGGCGCGACCGCTGCCGGCGGTGCTGTGGTTCGACGGGCGCCTGCGCGTCTGGTTTTCGGCGCAGGACCAGGCCGCGCCGCTCGCGATCCTGATCGCCGGCACCGGTGCCGACGGCACTGCCTCGAACATGGCGACCCTGCGCGCGGCGCTCTACGGCGCGGGCTATCACGTGCTGTCGCTGCCTTCGCCCACATTTCCGCGCTTCATTGCCGCGGCCTCGAGTACCGGAGTGGCGGGCGATCTGTTGCAGGACGGTCGCGACCTGTACGCGACCATCCAGCAAATCCTCAAGCACCTGCCGGCCAAGGTCCGCATTACCGAGACCGACATCCTCGGCTATTCCCTGGGTGGGGCCAACGCCGCGGTCGTGAAGTCGCTCGACGCGACCGAGCACCGCCTGAACATCCATCGTGCGGTAATGATCAACCCCCCGGTGAGTCTGTTCGCCTCGATGAACAGGCTCGACCGGCTGTTCGTGGAGAGTATCGGGTCCGACGAGGAGGGCATCGACCGCCTCTACCGACGACTGTACGTGCGGCTGGCGAACTTCTACCGCGCCACCGACGTGCTTCACATCGATAGCACCAACGTGCTGGCCGCGGCTGCGACTGTGCTACACACCGATGCGGACTTCTCAGCGGCAATCGCCCTGACGTTCCGCCTCGACCTCATGGACATGTTCTACGTGGGGGACCTGTACGCCGGCACCGGGGTCGTGATCGACCCGCGGCATCCGCCTCAGCCGGGCGACCCGATCGAGCAGATCGCGCGGGTGTTGCGACTGAAGCCGTTTGCAGAGTACTTCGACAAGGTCTTCGTCCCTTACTACGCCACCCATCGCAGCGGCGCGACCCGTGAGTCACTGCAGGCCGACAATCGCCTGGAAGTCATCGGTGAAGCGCTGCGCAGCGACCCGGACTACTACGCGCAAACCAACTCCGACGACCTGATTCTGGACCGCGACGAGCTGCAATGGCTGCGCTCGACGTTCGGCAGCAGGATCGTGGTCTACGATCACGGCGGCCATCTTGGCAACCTTGGCGAGCGCCGGCAGATCGCGGACCTGCTGGACATGCTGGCCGGCCGCTGGGCAGGGTTGCCGCAGTGAGTGCCCCACGGGCCGTGGCTGCGGCACCCTTGCTGTGTGCGCTCGCACTCATGAGCGGCTGCGCCAGCGCCGACTTCTCGATTCGTACGCTGCCCGCGGAGACGCCGGCCGCCGACAATGCCGCGGCCATCAAACGCGGGCAGGAATTGCAGGCCGCACGGGCGGCGATGACGACGCCCGCCGAGGGCCACGGTGCAACCGAGCCCGCGGGCATCGGGCCGCCGCTCACGCCGGCTGAGGTCCCGCCGCTGCAGACGTACGATCCCTGGGAACGCATGAACCGCTTCACCTATCGTTTCAACGCGCGCCTCGATGAGTCGTTCGTCCTTCCGGTCACCGATCAGTATCGTCGCCTCCCGAGTCCGCTTCGTACCGGCGCCCACAACTTCTTCGCCAACCTGCGCGAGATAATGAGCACGCTGAACTATGTTGCCCAGCTGCGTCCCGCCCCCGGGGTGCGCTCGCTGGGACGTTTCGTGATCAACAGCACCCTCGGGATCGGCGGGCTGTTCGACGTGGCCAAGGCAATGAAGATTCCCAGCGCTCCCACCGGCTTCGGTGCGACGCTGGCTCGCTGGGGGATGCACCCGGGCCCTTACTTCGTGATCCCGTTGCTCGGGCCGAACACCGTGCGCGACGGCGTGGGCTGGGGGGTGGACTTCAGCACCGGCTACATCATCAATGTCGCTAACCTCTACCAGGGCACCATTGGCTGGTATCTGCTGCCGGTCGGGCTGCTGGACCAGCGTGCCAGTGTCAACTATCGTTATTACGGCACCGGCTCGCCCTTTGAGTACGACAACATCCGCTTCCTGTACGTGCGCAAGACCCTGATAGAGGATGATGCCGTACGCATGTGGCATCGCCGCGGTAGCGCCGATGCCCAAACTCCAGCAGGCAAATGACATCACAGGGGCGCAGCGGGTGGGCCAGCGCACGGCGCGACTGCTGCGCCGCATTGCGATGATTCTCGCAACTCTAGTCATCATCTGCGTGGCGGCCTGGACGTCCGTCGCGTTGTGGTTTCAGGCGTCTGGCGGAACCGGCCTGAAGGCGCTCTTCATCGTGGTCTGGGTCGCCTTCAGTTGCGCCGCAGTAGTTGGGTTACACCGCGGACACGCGCCGCTCGCGCTCCTGGGTTTCGCGATTGCCTTTGGCGTGGTGCTGATCTGGTGGCATACCCTGGTGCCCTCCAACGTGCGTTTGTGGGCCGATGATGTCGCCCAGCAGACCTCGGGGGTTGTGCACGGGGATATGGCCACCTTGTCAAACGTGCGCAATTTCGAGTGGCGCGGCGAGAGCGACTACACGGCGCGCTGGGAAACCCGCAGCTACGACCTTGCGACGCTGCAGTCACTGGACCTCATTACCTCGTACTGGGGTTCGCCCGCGATAGCCCACCTGCTCATCTCGTTCGGCTTCACCGATGGCGAGCACGTAGTGTTCTCGGTAGAGATCCGGCGCGAAAAAGGTGAAGCATTTTCCGAAATCGGCGGCTTCTTCAAGGAATTCGAGTTGAGCGTCATCGCGGCGGACGAGCGCGACGTCATTCGCGTGCGCACCAACATCCGCGGTGAGGATGACTACCTCTATCACATCCGCCTGCCCCGCGAGGACATCCGTTCCCTCTTCGCCGCTTATCTGGAGCAGGCAAACGGCTTGGTCGAGAAGCCGCGCTTCTACAACACCATCACGGCCAATTGCACCACGCTCGTCTTTCAAATGATGCGGCGCATCGTGGGCAAACTGCCGCTCAACTACCGGCTGCTGCTGTCCGGCTATCTGCCCGAATACGTCTACGCGGTCGGTGGACTGGATCCGCGCTACACGCTGGAGCAGCTGCGCGCGTTCGGCAGAATCACCGAGCGCGCCAAGCAAGCGGACCGCAGCCCGCAATTCTCACAGGAGATACGGCGGGGCATTCCGCCGCTTGAGCTGCCGAGCGAGGCGCCCCACTAGCACGCGGCGCGCCACGCGAGCTTGCGGCGCTCACTGCCCGCTGAGAGCCGCGTCCGCAGCTAGCGTTCGTAGCGTATGAACGAGGTTCGGTGGGCCAGCGTGTCGTAAAGCGCGCGCCCGTCGGCGTTGAATTCCTGCGTCATCCAGTATACCGAGCCGGCGCGCGCGCGATCCGCCGCCGCGTACACCGCGTGAATCAGGGCCCGCCCGCTACCGAGCCCGCGCGAGCCGGGAGCGACGAACAGGTCTTCGAGATAACAGAGGTCGGTCAGCGACCAAGTCGAGGGGTGAAAAGTGTAATGCGCCAAGCCCACCAGCGCGCCATTGTGTTCGGCGACCAGGGCATGAGGCTGTGCCTGCTCGTCAACGAGCCGCGCGAAGGTGGCGTCGGTGACCTCTGGCGGCAGGTGCTGCCGATAGAAGCGCAGGTACTGCGCCCAAAGTGCTTCCCATTGGCGCCGGTCGGTGCGCCGCAAAGCTCTGATGGCAGGCGCTGACGTGCCGCTTGCCCGGCGCGGCTTCCCCGGTCGAGACGACGTACGTGGCATAGGTGGCTGATCTTACCGCGCGCAATCGACACGCTGAGGCGTGTTTCAGCGCGGCGCAGGACACGGATACACTGATTAGTGACCTGGCACTGGCCAGCTGGAATCCTTGAGGTCTGGACCATCGTGTGCCGTGGCGTTCGCCTGCACCTGTGCAGCCTGCTGCTCGCGCTCACGCCCCTGGCGTTGGCCCCGAATGCGGCGTCCGCGCAGGGCGAGGGCGTGGTGCCCTGGACGCTTGCGCTCGAGCAGCGACTACAGCCCTGGTGCCCGGCCGCCTGCGTATCCGAAGTGGCCTTCACGGCAAGCTACCGCGGCAACGACGACGTTCTTGTGTTCGTGGGGGCCCACCACGTGTTTACCCCGCAGAACAGCACCCTGCGGGCCGTGTCCGCCGGCTTCGCGCAAGCCTCCCCGGCAATCGTGATCGTCGAGGGGTTTCCAACCTCGATGGGCGCAAACCCGCCACCCCTCGTGGACGAGGCCAACCGATATGGGACGCCGCAGGCAGATGAGTTCGCCAAGGGTGAAGCCATGTACGCGGCCTCACTGGCGCTCAGGCACGGTGTCCCGTTCGTGGGCGGCGAGCCAACACGGGAAGAGCAGCTGCAGGCCCTCGTACGCAAGGGCTACACGGCGACGGACGTCTACTTCGCGTACCTCGTGGGGGGCTTGTCGCAGTCGATACGCTCCGGGGCGATCACGGGGCCTGCCGATCCGCGGCTGACGGATGCGTTTGCGAGCTCGGCGCTGTGGTTTGCCCGCCAGCTCAGTCTGCAGCCCATGACGCTTGCGGACTTTTCCGCCCGGTATCGAGCCATGTTCGGCGTCGATGTCACGCGTGATGCGGAGTTGACGCAGCGTTCCGAGCCCGGAACCTCATCGCCCGTGGCGCTGCTCAATCAGGCCGACATGTTCACCCGCGACCAACATCTGCTGGCCACCATCGAGGCACAGCTTGCATTGAAGAAGCGGGTGCTCGTCGTCTACGGGGGCAGCCACTGGACCACCCTGTCCGGTGCTCTCCAGAAGAGGCTGGGGAAGCCAACGATCCGGTCGTCGTTTCCCGAAGGACCCTGAGGCAGGGATCGGCAGTGACGCCGGGGTGGCGCAGAAGTCCCAGGGCGCGGCCTCGCGCGGTGGTACCCCAGGGCGATGGGCGCGCCCGCGAGCGCCCTGGACCAGCTTGGCAGCGCCGCACCCAACGGGGCAGGGCCCTGTTGGGTGCGTGCGTGGTGATGTCCCGGCAGAGGCTCTGCCGCTACCAGCAACGACTAGTAGTTGTAACGGTAGGTGTAGCCGAGCCTGATCTGATCAATGGAAGGCGAGCCGTGGCCGAGGTCGGCCCAGTTACGCTCCCAAAACAGGCGAAACGACGACGTGTCCGACACGTCCCAGCGCACGCCGAGACCGGCCTGATACGCGAAGCCGTCTACCGTTTTCGTTGACTGCACCGTCGTGCAGACATAGCCGTACCACGGATCCCACCAGCAGCCGGTGGACGGACGACCGTTCGGAACATTCGTATCGACGAAGGTGTAGCCAATGCCGGCCATCGCAAACGGGCTGATCGGCCTGTCGAGGAGCGTGTACTGAACATTGATACGGGGCGTGAAGGCCTGGTACGAGCCCGTGGCCTGTGTAATTCCACCGGTTTGAAGCACGAAGTTTGCGCGGTAGTCGACGTCGGCCCAATCCAGCCCAAACAAGACCTCGAGGTGTGTGCTGAAGCGGTAGCCGAAGGTCAGTGCCAGACCCCAGTCGGTGTTGGTATTGACCTTTGAGCCGCCATCGAAGTCGAGCGTGGTGGCGTTCTGGTACACCACGTCGAATCCACCTTCCCAGCCCTGTCCGCTGCTGCCGTGGTTGGCGTATTGAGCGTGGGCCATTGTCGACAATGCCAGGGTCGCGGCGAGAATCGACAGTCGTCCAAGTACTGATCGAATCATGGTGGCGCTCGTTATGTTATGGGGGGCTGGAACAAATCTACTCGAACTGTCGCGCTGCCGCATGATGGACCTTCGTCCTATATCCCCGGCTTGAGCGCTGCCACACGGCTGCGCCTGCGGGTCCCGTCTCCGCGCTCGAATTGGGCTGAGAGTGTTATGAAAATCAATTCCTTAGGCCCATCTCGCGGGACACACGGGCGCGGCTAGGTTCCTCTGGCGTGTGTACGTTTCGCGCAACACCGGGGCTTCGCTTTCGAGATCCGGAACGGACCTGGGGATCCTCGCTCCCCGAGGTGGGAGGCTCGCTGCGAATTGGATCGGCAGGTGAAGCCCGCAAACCTCAGAACGCACTCAGTCGCAGCACGGTCCAGAACGCCGCCACGCTGCCAATCGCATAGGCCGGTACCTTCCAACGCCAGCCGCCCCGCGGCAGCGGCAGGCGCACAAGAGCCTCCATGACGAGGAGTGCCGTGGCGATGAAGAGCAACTGCCCGATCTCCACGCCCACGTTGAAGAAGAACAGGGCCAAGGGGATCGCGTTGGCGGGCAGGCCGATCTCGCTCAGTGCACCGGCGAATCCCAGGCCGTGCAGCAACCCGAAGACGAACGCCACTAGCCACGGCGCCCGCTGAGTCAGCCCCGGGCGGCCGCTGCGCGTGTGGATGATCTCGACTGCCAGAAACAGGATGCTCAGCGTGATGCTCGCTTCCACTGGTGGTGGCGGCACGTGAACGAAGCCGAGCGTGGCGGCGGCGAGCGTGATGCTGTGTGCGACTGTGAACGCGGTGATGGTCCACAGCAGCCGCTGCGTGGCCCCGACGAGGATGACCAGCGCCAGAACGAACAACAGGTGGTCCGCGCCGGTGAGAATGTGGTCGATGCCGAGCACCAGGTAGGTACGCACCACCTCCCAGGAGCCAGGCTCGGCCTCGAGCGTGAAGATCGGTGCGGCCGCCGTCGCGCGCGCGACCTGGGTCGTGCCGTCAAGACGCTGCACGCGAATCAACGCGTCAGTCAGTGTGAACTCAAGGCCGACGATGCTAACGCGGCCCCCTTCAAGGCCTCCAGGCCGTCGCACGCGCCACTGCTGCAGGAACGCGTTGTTGGCATAAGTGGTGCGCAGCGGGCCGAGCCGGACGGTGCCCGCGGGAAACGCCACATCGAGCGCCAGTCGCAGACGTTCACCCTGCGCCGGCACCTTCCAGCTTACGTCGTAGGTCTGGCCGTCCAGTTGGCGCAGTTCCAGGTAGGCGGGGCGCGACTCGTGCGCCACGGCTTCGACCGCGGCGAAGGCCAACGCCAGGAGCAGCGGTGCCAGCGCAGTCCAGCGCCTGTTCATCGGCTGCCGGCCACCAGCTTGGCCGGCTCGGCCGATACCGCTGGTAACTGGACCTTTACGTCATAGCGTCGGCGTAACTCGGCATAGAAACGCGCATTGGCGAGCTCGCGCTGCTCGTTCATCCACGCGCGCCGAACTTCGGCCTGAATGTCGGCAAGCTGCGGTGGCCCCGGTTCGTCGCGCAGGCGTAGCAACACAAGGTGTGTGCCAAGACTGGAAGTTACGGGACCTTGCCATTGGCCGGTCGCAATTGTCCGTAACGCCTTTTCGAAATCGGCGCCGAACAGACGCGCCGTCTCGCCCGCGGGGAGGCGCTCGAAATGCGAGTCGAGCAGAAATGGATCGCCACCCTTTACCAGTGCCGCATCGTCGGGGGCGGTTCGCAGCGCGGCCAACAAACGCTGCGCATCCGCTTGCAGCTGACTGCCGTGCCGCTGCGGATTGAGGAATACCTGCGTGAAACTGTAGCCCCGCTCGGCCTGGAACTGTTGCGGATGCTGCGCGAGGAAATCGCGCAGCTGGGCCTGGGTCGGTTCGGGGACCGGGTGCGTGTCTTCGGATACGAACTGCAGCTTCTGCGCCAGGTGGCGGCGGACGATGACATCGTCTGCGTCCAGATGCAGGGCCATCGCTTCGCGATAGAGAATTTCCTCGCGCACCGCATCCTGCACCATGCCATCCAATTCCTCGCGCGTTGGCGGTCGCCGGTGCAGGCCCGCGAAGCCCGCCGCGAGCTGTTCGATGCGCCCTTCGGTGATGACGATCGTGTCCCGGCTGAAACTCGCGCGCCCGTGCAGCCAGCCATAGGCCAGGAACAGCCCGGTGCCGATCAGCAGGAACTGCAGCGCCGGTTCGCGCAGCCAGCGGCGCACGGTTCGCCTCGCTATGGGGCCGGCGGCGTGTACCAGATGGGCGAGGTGTAGGCGCGTTCTTGCGTGAACATCGGGACCTCCTTGGGCATCTTCACGTGAAAGCGCTTCGCGTCGAACGCAGTCCAGCGCGGCGTCGGGATCTCAATCACCCGCACGTAGTAGAAGGCGCGCTCCTTCGGATCAAACTGCGGATCTTTCCAAACCGAAACCAGTTCGGTCGCGCCGATGCTGTTGGTGTAGCTGGCATCGGGCACATTGACGGTGTTGCCGACGGGCGGCAGCTTGCCGTCAGCCCCCGGCTGGCGATTGTCCGACCAGGCGACATCGTAGATGTGCTCCTGCAACTCGCCTTTGGCGTCGAGCCAGCCCTTGATTACCTGCACGCGATCAAGGTTGGCACCGATCGGATCCTTCATGGCGGCCACCAGGAAGGTCGGCGCGCTGGTCCCGGGTGCTGCCTTGAGGTCCCCACCCATCGGTACCCCCTTGCCGTAGCCGGTCGCCGCGACGTCGCTGCCCTTGGTGTCCGCATCCGCGAAGTCCCAGCCGCCAAAGAAGCGCACCGTCATGCGTGGCCCGGTGGTCGCGTAGACCTCCTTGCGCTGCATGGCATCGAACAGCGCCTCGCGCGTATTCGCCGTCGCCCACACGGCGGCATAGCCGGAGGCACTTTGTTCCCAGCCCTGCACGACACCCAGCTTGGTCTTGATGAAAGGGTGCTTAGCGCGATCCGCGCTCGGCTCGCTGGCCGAGGTCTTGCCCCAGTAGTTGTCCTCGTCCGCCGTGGAAAGCGCGGTGTGCGAATCCGTGCTGCCGATGAGCCCGAACTTGTAGGGGTTCACGCCGAGCTGGCTCTCTACCTTCAGGCCGTTCTTGAGCGCCGAGCGCGCATACTCGAATTCGAGCATGGCCGGCTTCTTCAGCGCCGTCATGTCGAGATTGCCCTTGTCCCAGCGCTCGAAGTTCGCGAATTCGTCATTAGGCGACAGGAAGGGGTCGGTCTCGCCGTCGCCCTTGATCTGGGTGACTTCGTAGATACGCTCACGCTGCGCGCGCGTGCGCACGTACTCCAGATCGATCGGCTTGCCGGTGAACGACTCGATCAGCGGGAACATCATGCCGTTGCTGAGATTGCCGTTGTGCGCGATCGCCAGCACCTGGCCACCGGTCTTGGATTCATAGTCGGCCATCCACTTCCACAGGTCCCGCGGGTTGGAACTGCCGGGAGGGTAGTTCGTGAACGGTTCCACCTGGCGCGCCTTATCGCCGTTGTCGCGGAACAGAACGTTGCGATGCAGGTTGTTGCCAGTGACCAGCGAGGTCCACTCGTAGCCGATGAAGGCGGTGAACTTACCCGGCTCGTTGGCATCTTCGGCTGCCTGGATGATCGCCATCCAGGTGTCGCCGTAACCCTTGGTGCCAGGGTTGTATTGCAACGCTTTGGGAAACTTGCCCTGCGCGAAGGAGGTCACAATCTCCACCATCGCCTGAGCCCCTTTGCCGGAGTTCATCAGGTCATACCAGTGCTTGGCCTCCGGCACCTTCAGAAGCTCCGGCTTGCCTGCCAGCAGGTCGGTGATCAGGCCCATCTGGTCGGAGTGATCCGAAACCACCAGAAAATCCAGAGGGCGGGCGAGCTTGGCCTTCTGGCCACTGGCGCCGGTCACCTCTTCGCCCTTGGCAAAGCGATAGGCGTCGGGCGGTTGCAGGCGCGCCCCGGCGGCGCCGGCATCCAGCGAAAGGGCGGTATGCAGGTGCGTGTCGCCAAAATAGACGCGCGTGGGATAGGAGGGCGCCGGCGCGCGGGTGCTGGCCGTCGGGGCGGCGGGTGCACTCGGGGGCTCGGTTTTCGCACACGCCGCCAGGAGCATGACTCCGAGGGTGCCAGCGGCAGCAGCCGAAGTGAAAAGTCGGTTCATTACCTCTCCGATGCAACGCGGGTGAGAGAGATGCCTACCGCGGCTCGTCACGTGCGTTCGCCACGTGGTGTCGAAAGCAACCGATGAACGGCCGGGGAGTGCGCCAGATCCTTGCAAGTTACCACCGACCCCTCAGGTGTGGCCACCTGACAATTGGAGCGAAGCCGCTGCGCGGACAGGCGGCTTGCGGCGCTGCAGCGCAGGTACTTGCGGCGGTACTATGCGCAGCGGCCGCTGTGCATCTGAATCGTGGTGCCGATCCATGCCCGCTCAGTTGGGGGACTTAACATGCGGGACGCAAAGGTGCCGTGCTGATGAGCGGTGACTCGCAAGACAAGGACCGCGCCGGACTCATCGATCGGCTCATGAGCCCTTATCACGGCGATGCACCCGGCGCTTCGGTGCTGGTCATCCGGGGTGGCGCGGTGGTGTGTCGGCGCGCGTATGGCCTTGCGGATTTGGAGGGGCACGTCGCAGCCACGCCCGCGACCAACTATCGGCTCGCCTCGATGACGAAGCAATTCACCGCCGCCGCCGTGCTCTTGCTCGAAGAAGACGGATGCCTGTCACTCGATGATCCGATCCGAAAGTGGCTCCCCACGCTGCCCGCCGCGGTGGACCCGTGCACCATTCGACATCTCTTGACCCACGTGTCGGGGCTCATCGACTACGAGGAACTGATTCCGGCCGGACAGTCACGGCAGCTCCGCGATGACGATGTGCTGCGGCTGCTTGAGTCGCAGGATCGAACCTATTTCACGCCTGGCGCCCGCTTTCGCTACAGCGACAGCGGCTACGCGCTGCTGGCGCTCATAGTGGGCAGGGCCGCGCGCACGGACTTTGCAAGCTTCCTGCGCCGGCGCATCTTCTTCCCGCTGGGCATGCACGGGACAGTCGCCTACGCGCCAGGCGCCGCGACGATCCCCGAGCGCGCCTTCGGTTACACGAGCGGCGGCGGGTGTTGGACTCGCACCGATCAGAGTCTCACCAGCGCGGTGTTAGGGGACGGTGGGATTTACTCCTCGATTGACGACCTGGCTCGCTGGGACGCGGCCCTTTATGACGCACGCCTGCTGCGCACCGAGTCACTTCGCAAAGCGTTTACGCCCGCCACTGCGAGCGAGGATCCGCATGTGCAGTACGGCTGCGGATGGCGCATCACGGGGGAAACGGTGTGGCATTCCGGTGAGACGGTCGGCTTCCGCAGCGTCATCGTGCGCTATCCGCAGCGTGGCTTTACCGTGGTCATTCTCACGAACCGCAACGCGCCCGAGCCCTATGCAACCGCACTTGCTATCGCGAAGCTGTACTTCGCGGACGCGGATCGCATTCGCGCCTCGCAGGTGGCTGTTGGGCCGGATTCCGGGGCCCACCCGCTGCCCGAGAGCGCACTGTGAGGGTGATCATGGCCGCAGCGCCCTCGGATCGCACGCAGACATAACCTATTGATTATATGGCGCTCCCTACCGGATTCGAACCGGTGTACTAGCCTTGAGAGGGCTATGTCCTGGGCCTCTAGACGAAGGGAGCGGTGCTTCGGGGCCTGAAGCAAGAGCGCGGTATTATAGAGGGCCGCCCCGATTGCTCAAGCCGAAAGCCAACTAATTGAACCCGCCTCACGCGTCCGTTGCGACGCCCGCCGCCGCTCCCCGGATCATCCCGCGATCCGAGCATTCAGTATCCCGCTCCCAGATCTCGCCCAACGCCCTGCGCGTGCTCTATCGGCTGCGCGACGCCGGGTTCATGGGCTTTCTGGTGGGCGGCTGCGTCCGCGACTTGCTGATCAGGATCGAGCCGAAGGATTTTGACGTAGCCACCGACGCGTTGCCCGAGCAGGTCAAGAAGCTGTTCCGCAACTGCCGCCTGGTCGGGCGCCGCTTCCGGCTCGCGCACGTGTTTTTCGGGCGCGAGATCATCGAGGTCGCCACCTTCCGCGCCACCAGCGCCCCGTCTCAGGGGGACGAACCCTTGCCGCCGGCGGATGCGGAGGACGGCGAAGCGCCGGAGCTTGATGACGCGACGCTGGATGAGGAACTGAGCACCACCGTGGCCGGCACGGTGACGGAGCACAGCGCGGATCTCAGGTTCGATGCTTCGGGACGAATCCTGCGCGACAACATCTACGGCACGATCGACGAGGACGTGTGGCGGCGCGACTTCACCGCCAACGCCCTTTACTACAACATCGCCGACTTCTCGATCTGGGACTACGTCAATGGCGCCGAGGACATCGCTGCCCGCACGCTGCGGCTCATCGGCGATCCCGAGACGCGCTTCCGCGAAGATCCGGTGCGCATGCTGCGCGCCGCACGCTTCGAGGCCAAGCTCGCCTTTACGATCGATCCGGCCACCGCCGCCCTGATCGCGCCGCTGCGGGACCTGCTGGGCGGCGTGCCCCAGGCGCGGCTCTTCGATGAAACCCTGAAGCTCTTCCTGACCGGTCACGGTGCCCGCAGCTACGAGGTCCTGCGTCGCCGCGGACTCCTGGCGGCACTGCTGCCCAGCGTCGAGGCCTACTTTGTCAGCCATCCGCAAAGCCTGGTGGAGAAGCTGCTGCTGCAGGGTCTGAAGAACACCGATGCGCGGGTGCTGGCGGACAAGCCGGTGACGCCGACCTTCCTGTTCGCGCTCCTGTTGTATGGACCGATCGCCGGCATCATCGAGGCCACGCCCCCGCAGCGCTGGCACGAGATGGCGACCATTCTCGATGCCTGTGATCGTGCGACCCGCGAGGCGCAGACACGCATCGCCATACCCAAGCGCTTCTCCCTCGGCGTGCGCGAGATGTTCGCGCTGCAGCCACGCCTTGAGCATCCCCGTGGCCGGCGCGCCTTGCGGGTGCTGGAGCATCCGCGCTTTCGTGCCGCCTACGACCTGCTGGTGCTGCGTGCGGAGTTCGGTCTCGCGCCGCAGGAGATGGCACAGTGGTGGACGCGCCTGCAGGAGGTGTCGGTCGAGGAACGCGGCCTCATGGCCGACGCGCTCGCCGGTGCGACGCATGCTCCACCCGGGCCGCGGCGCCGCACCCGCAGCCGCCGCCGCCGCTCCGGTCCTCCCCGGTCGGCCTGACCCGGGCCTATGCAGATCTGGCAGCCCGCTTACATCGGTGTGGGCAGCAACCTTGCCGATCCGGCACAGCAGGTGCGCGCGGCGTTCGAGCGCCTGGCGGATCTGCCGCGCACGCGGCGCGTTGCGGTATCCCCCCTTTATGGCTCACGCCCGTTAGGTCCGGTCGCGCAACCGGATTTCGTCAACGCTGCCGTGGGCCTGCTGACCCAACTCTCATCGGGCGAGCTTTTCGACCAACTGCGGGCGCTCGAAACCGCCTTCGGCCGTCCGCGGGAGCGGCAGCGTTGGGGACCGCGGGTGCTCGACCTGGATCTGCTGTCGTACGCTCAGGAGCAGCGCGCCGACACCCACTTGACGCTGCCGCATCCCGGGATAGTGGCGCGCAACTTCGTTCTGTATCCTCTGGGTGACATCGCCCCTGACCTCGAGCTGCCCGGGCTCGGCCGCGTGACCGAGCTCAAGGGACGCGTCACGTCCGAGGGCCTGAGCCTGTTGTAACGACATGCCGAGCGAAGCGACCCACAAGTACATCGTCGTGGAAGGCCCGATAGGCGTCGGCAAGACCAGCCTCGCGCGCCGGCTGTGCACCAGCCTTGCGGCGCAGGCGGTATTCGAGCAGGCGGCGCAGAATCCGTTCCTGGAGCGCTTCTACCGCAACCCGCGCGCGGGTGCGCTGCCGACCCAGCTGTACTTTCTCCTGCAGCGCGCCCAGCAGCTCGCCGCACTGAAACAGGCCGACCTGTTTGCGCCGGTGCGGGTGGCGGATTACCTGCTCGAGAAGGATCGCCTGTTCGCGCGCGTGACGCTCGATGATGCGGAGTACGCCCTGTACGAGCAGCTGTACGCGAAGCTCGACATCCAGGCGCCCAAGCCGGACCTGGTCGTGTACCTGCAGGCACCGGTGGACGTGCTGATCGAGCGCATCGCCAAGCGCGGGGTGGACTACGAGCAGTACATCGAACGGCAGTACCTTGAGCGCCTCAACGAGGCGTACGCACGCTTCTTCCACGAGTTCGAAGCCGCGCCGCTGCTGATCGTGAACGCCGCCTCTATCGACCCCATCGCCAACCAGCGCGACTACGACGAGCTGCTGGCGGCGGTCAAGCGCATGAACCGCGGGCGCCTCTACTACAACCCGTTGCGCAGCCGCGCGATCTAGCTACACTCACGGCCATGTACACGCACCTGCAGCGGGATGTGAGCCGGCCGCCGGTTACGCTCGCGACCCTGGCGCGCATGAAGGCGGACGGCGAGAAGATCGCAAGCCTCACCTGTTACGACGCAAGTTTCGCAGTGCTGCTCGACACCGCGGACGTGGACGTGGTGCTCGTCGGTGACTCACTCGGCATGGTGATCCAGGGCTACGACACCACCGTGCCGGTCACCATGGACCAGATGGTGTATCACTCGGCCGCGGTGGCCCGCGGACTGCATCGCCCGTTCCTGATCACCGATCTGCCGTTCATGAGCTATCCGTCCAAGGACCTGGCACTGGCACACTCGGTGCGGCTGATGCAGGAGGGCGGCGCCCAGATGGTGAAGCTCGAATCCGGCGGCAAGCAGACCGAGATCGTCGAGTTCCTCACCGGGCATGACATCGCGGTGTGTGCCCACGTGGGGCTCAAGCCACAGTCGGTGCACAAGACCGGGGGCTTCCGCGTGCAGGGGCGCGAGCGCGACACCGCGGCGCGGCTGCTCGAGGAGGCGCGCCAGCTGGAGGCGGCGGGCGCGGATATCGTGCTGCTGGAGTGCATCCCCTCCGGCCTGGGCAAACAGATCACCGCCGCGTTGCACGTGCCGGTCATCGGCATCGGCGCAGGTCCGGATACCGACGGACAGATTCTCGTGACCTACGACATGCTCGATATCACGACCGGGCGCAAGCCACGCTTCGTACGCAACTTCATGGACGGCGCGGCCAACAACCTCGAAGCCCTGCGGCGCTACGTGCGCGCGGTCAAAGAGGGCGAGTACCCGGCGGCGGAACACAGCTTCCAGTAGCGATGCAGACCGTTACCACCATCGCCGCCGTGCGCGAGCGCGTGCGCGGCTGGCATCGCGAAGGGCGCCGCGTCGCCTTCGTACCCACCATGGGTAACCTGCACGCCGGGCACGTGAGCCTCATCGAGGCGGCGCGCGAGCGCGGCGAGTGTTTCGTCGCCAGCATCTTCGTGAACCCGATGCAGTTCGGGCCCAACGAGGATTTCGCGCACTACCCACGCACGCCGCGCGAGGACGAGCGCATGTTGGCGGCGGCCGGGTGCGACCTCATGTTCATGCCCGACGTGGCCGAGATCTACCCCCACGGTGCCGAACGGGCCACGCGCATCGAGGTGCCGGGCCTGTCCAGGATCCTCGAGGGCGAGTTCCGCCCCGGACACTTCGAGGGCGTCAGCACCATCGTCGCCAAGCTGTTTCACATCGTGGAGCCGGATCTTGCGGTATTCGGCGAGAAGGACTTCCAGCAACTCACCGTCATCCGCCGCATGGTCGCCGATCTTTGCATGCCGGTGCAGATTGTGGCCGCACCGACGGTGCGCGATGCCGACGGCCTGGCGATGAGTTCGCGCAATCAGTACCTGACCAGTCAGGAGCGGGCGCTGGCGCCGGCGATCTACGCCACGCTCATGGCCGCCGGCAGGCGTCTGACGGGTGGCGATGCGGACTTTGCCAGCATCGAACGCGCCGGCTTCAGGGCGCTGGAGGACGGCGGTCTCAGGCCGGACTACTTTGCGGTACGCCTGGCCGCGGACCTGGGCTCCCCGACCGTGCACGCGCGCGAACTCGTCATACTCACCGCGGCGCGCTTGAGCCGCGCACGGCTCATCGACAACATCAGGGTCACGCGCACCTAGCTGACGCGCTAGGCGGGGCGCAGGTGCTGCTGCCAGGCCCACTCCACGTGCTCGCGCACCAGCGCGGAGGGGTCTTCGCGTCGCGCCGCCAATGCACTCAGGACTTGCGCAGAGGTGGGTGCATTGCCGAGCGCCACGGCGATGTTGCGCGACCAGCGTGCGTACCCGATGCGGTAGATGGCCGAGCCGCGCATCCGTTCATCAAACTCCGCCTCAGTCCAGGCGAACAGCGCCGGCAGCGAGGCGGCGTCGAGGCCATGGCGCACCTTGAAATCCGGGTGCGCGGCAGCCGCGGCAAACTTGTTCCACGGACACACCAGCTGACAATCGTCGCAGCCGTAGATGCGGTTGCCGAGGGGGCGTCGCAGCTCGAGCGGGATCGCGCTCGCGTGCTCGATGGTGAGATAGGAGATGCAGCGGCGGGCATCCAGACGCCACGGCGCGATGATCGCCCCGGTCGGACAGGCCGGCAGGCACGCCTGGCAGCTGCCGCAGTGGGCGCTGGCCGGTTCATCCTCCGGCAGCGGCAGGTCGGTCAGGATCTCGCCGAGGAAGAAATACGAGCCGGCGTCCCGCGCAATCAGATTGGTGTGCTTGCCGATCCACCCCAGACCGGCATCGCGCGCGTGCGCGCGCTCGAGCACGGGCGCGCTGTCCACGCACACCCGGTAGCCGAAGGGTCCGATGAGCTGCTGTATCGCCCGGGCGAGGTCGGCGAGTGCGCGTCGCAGGATCTTGTGGTAGTCGCGGCCGAGGGCGTAGCGCGACACGTAGCCGCGGCTGGCGTCCGCGAGCACGGCCTCGGCCGGGTGCGCCTCCGCCGGCCAGTAGTCCATGCGCGCGCTCACCACGCGCACGGTGCCGGGGGCGAGTTCCTCGGGCCGGCCGCGCATGCGTCCGTGGCGTTGCATGTAGTGCATTTCGCCGTGGAACCCAGCATCGAGCCACCGCAGCAGGTGCTGTTCGTCCTCGGGAATCTCGATGCGGGCGACGCCCAGTGCGTTGAATCCCAGGACGCGGGCGTGCTCCTGGAACTGGCGCTTGAGCGAGGGCAAGTCGCTGGCGGAAACCTGCGTCATGGGATGGCCACGCCGGACAGTATAATGAGTGTCATGGCGTTGCCGGTTGCTCTGTATTCCACCGCTCAGGTGCGTGCGCTCGAGGCGTACGCCATCGAGTCATTGGGGGTTTCCGGGTACACGCTGATGAAGCGCGCCGGGGAGGCGGCGCTGCGCTACCTGCGTACGCGCTGGCCGATGTCGCACCGCATTGTGATCGTCTGCGGCAACGGCAACAACGGCGGTGACGGTTACGTGCTCGCCCGCTTCGCCCAGGCCGCCGGACTCACCGTGACCGTCCTGGCCGCGGCGGCCGTGGAACAGCTCAAGGGTAATGCCGCCCAGGCCTACGCGGACTTTCGCGCCAGCGGCGGGCTCGTGCGGCCCTTTGCCGCCGAACACCTGACGGCCGGAGAGCTCATTGTCGATGCGCTGCTCGGCACCGGGCTGCACGGCGGCGTGCGCACCGAGGCGGCCGCCGTCATCCGCGCCATGAACCACAGCGGTCGCCCGGTATTTGCGCTGGACCTGCCCTCGGGGCTCGATGGGGACTCGGGCACGGTGCTCGGGGATGAGGCGATCCGTGCCGAGGCGACCGTAACCTTCGCGGGCCTGAAGACCGGACTGTTCGTCGGGGAAGGCCCGGAGTTCGCCGGCACCGTGTTCTGCGATGATCTTGAGATCTCGCCGGCACCCTCGGCGCAACCGGCGCCGCGCCTCACGCGCATCGTGGAGTCCGAGATTCAGGAGGCCCTGCCGCGCCGGCCGCGTTCCTCGAACAAGGGGGACTTCGGCAGGGTACTCATCGTCGGCGGGGGCAGTGGCATGCCGGGGGCCGCGCGCCTGGCGGGCGAGGCGTGCCTGCGGGTCGGGGCGGGACTGACGACGGTCGCGGTGAGTGCGGAGAACGTGGCGGCGATCGCCGCCGGCCGACCCGAGCTCATCTGCGTCGCGCTCACCGACGCGGGCGTGTTGGCCGAGGCGATCGGGCGCGCGGACGTCGTCGCCGTGGGGCCGGGGTTGGGTCGCTCGGCGTGGGCGCAGAGCGCGCTCGCCGTGGTGCTCGATTCCGGCAAGCCCCTCGTCGTGGACGCCGACGCGCTCAACCTGCTGGCAGAAGGCGGCACGGCCGGCGCTCGTGACGACTGGATCCTGACTCCGCATCCGGGGGAGGCGGGGCGGCTGCTCGGCGCGAGTGCCCAGGAGATCCAGCGCGACCGGCTGGGCGCCCTGGAGCGCCTCGTCGCGCGCTTCCACGGCACGGTCGTGCTCAAGGGCGCCGGCACGCTCGTCGGCGCACCGGGGCGCACACCGGGGGTGTGCGAACGGGGCAACCCCGGGATGGCGACCGCCGGCACCGGGGACGTACTCACCGGCACCATCGCCGGCATCCTCGCGCAGTGTCACGACCATTGGGCGGCGGCGCGCGTGGGCGTGCTGGTGCACGCGCTGGCCGGGGATGCGGCCGCGCGCGCCGGCGAGCGCGGCGTGCTTGCGAGTGACCTCACGCGCGAGCTGCACCACTGCGTCAATCTCTGAAGCGGCGCGTGCATCAGGAGGCCCGCACGGAAGGGGAGACGGAGGCACTGGGGGCGCGACTGGCGCGCGCGCGCCCGCCGGGGCAGGCACTCGCCGTGATTTTCCTCAGCGGCGAACTCGGCGCGGGCAAGACGACGCTGGCGCGCGGCTTCCTGCGCGCCTGCGGTGTCGCGGGTGCGGTGCGCAGCCCGACTTACACGCTCGTCGAGCTCTACGCGCTGCACGGCCTCACGATCGTGCACGCCGATCTCTACCGGCTGCGCGACCCGGCAGAGCTGGACACTCTGGGTCTGCGCGACTGGGCCCAGCCGGGGCACCTGTGGCTCATCGAATGGCCGGAGCAGGGGGCCGGACACCTTCCTGCGCCGGACCTGAGCATCCAGCTCACGATCGGCCGGCAGGCCCATGCGCTCGAGCTCGCCGCACATTCCGAGCTGGGCAGGCACTGGTTGCAGGACCTTCAGCGTGGCTGAAGCATTCCGTCCCCGAAGGGCTCGTGCTGCCGTGCGCCTTGAAATGCACCCGCCAAAAACGTAGATTAAGTCCAACATAGTGCCGCGAACTCAATGATTAGAAAGGTCTTTTACGGGGGATACGTCGGCGCTCTGGTCGGCCTGGGAGCGCTTGCGCCCCTGCACGCCGCGGAGTTGCGCGGCGTGCGTGTCGATGCGGACGGGGAGACGGCACAACTGATACTGGATCTGGACCAGACCGTGGCACCCAAGGTGTTCACCCTGGAGCACCCGGACCGCCTGGTAATCGACCTCCAGCACACGCATCGGGCCAGCGCACTGCGCCCGCCGCTACCCTCGGGCGTCGTCACCGGCGTGCGCTTCGGCAGCCAGCCGGGCGGCACGCTGCGGGTGGTGGTGCAGCTGAACTCGGCGCTCGTGGCACGCACCGCCTGGAGCGGGAGCGCACGGCACCGCCTGCTGCTCAGCCTGGGCACGAAGCCGGCGCTTGCGCCCGGGCCGCAGGATGCGCAGCCGGTGCGCGCGGTGCATGCCCCGGGCGAAGGGGACCGTGACGTCATCATCGCGGTGGACGCCGGGCACGGGGGCCAGGACCCGGGGGCGATCGGACACGGCGGCACGCGCGAGAAGGACGTGACGCTCGCCATTGCCCGGGCACTGGCGGAGCGACTCAACGCAGAGCCGGGCATGCACGCGGTGCTGACGCGCGACCGTGACGAGTTCCTGGAGCTGCGCGACCGCATCCACCGGGCGCGCGTGGCGCGCGCGGACATGTTTATTTCGGTGCACGCCGATTCCATCGCCGATCGCAGCATCTCGGGCGCCTCGGTGTACGTGCTGTCGGTGCACGGGGCTTCCAGCGAGGCGGCGCGCTGGCTCGCCGAGCGCGAGAATGCCGCCGATCTGATGGGCGGAGTGCGCCTGGATGACAAGGGCGCGCTCGCCCCGGTGCTCCTCGATGCCACCCAGAGCGAGATCATCGGGATGAGTGCGAGCGCCGCGGAGCGCGTGGTGAGCGCGCTGGAGAACGTGGGCGAGCTGCGCAAGGCCCAGGTACAGCATGCCGGCTTCGTGGTGCTCAAGTCCCCCGACATCCCCTCGATGCTGGTCGAAACGGCCTACATCTCCAATCCCACCGAGGAACGGCGCCTGCGCACCGTGAGCCAGCAGAGCCGGCTGGCCGATGCGATCGCCGCCGGCTTGCGCGGCTTCTTCACCCAGAACCCTCCCGATGGCACGCGCTTCAAGCAGCAGCGGCGCACGACGCTCGCCAGCGCCCAGGAATCCCTCGCCGCCGGCGCCTCCCCGTAGATTCACCCGCCACTGACCGCAGGCGCCGGGTTCGCCTGTAAACTTCACCGCCTGCATGGCTATCCGCGTACTTTCCGGCGAACTCGTCGATCAGATTGCTGCCGGGGAGGTAATCGAACGCCCGGCCTCGGTCGTCAAGGAAATCGTCGAAAACAGCCTCGATGCCGGGGCGAGCCGCATCGAGATCGACATCGAGCGCGGTGGGATCGGACTGGTGCGGGTGCGCGATGACGGGCGCGGCATCAGTGCGGCGGAACTGCCGCTGGCGCTGGCGCGGCACGCCACCAGCAAGATCACCTGCCTTGAGGACCTCGAGGCGGTGAGCACGCTCGGCTTCCGCGGCGAAGCGCTGCCCTCGATCGGCTCGGTTTCCCGGCTGCGCATCGCCTCGCTGGATCACGCCTCGGGCCAGGCGGCGGAGATCACCTGCGAGGGCGGCAGCGTGAGCGCGGTGCGCCCTGCCGCACACCCGCGCGGCACCACGGTAGAGGTACGGGACCTGTTCTACAACGTACCCGCGCGGCGCAAGTTCGTGCGCAGCGACGCCACCGAGCTTTCGCACATCGCCGCGCTCGCCGAACGTCTCGCGCTGTCGCGCTTTGACGTGAGCTTCAAACTGCGACACGGCAATCGTGTGCTGCTCGAGACCGCTGCGGCGGCTGCCGGTGCGGACGAGCTGGTGCGGCTTGAGCAGGTACTCGGGCGGGACTTCCCGGCCGCGGCGATCCCGGTGCGCCATGCCGCCGGCCCGGTGCTGCTCTCCGGCTGGGCGGGCCTGCCGACGCACTCGCGCGCCCAGGCGGACCAGCAGTTCTGGTTCGTGAACGGTCGCAGCGTCCGCGACCGCCTGCTCATGAACGCGGTGCGCCTCGCCTACCGCGACGTGCTCTACCACGGCCGCCACGCCAGCTACGTGCTCTACCTGACCCTGGACCCGAAGCTGGTCGACGTCAACGCGCATCCGGCAAAGCTCGAGGTGCGCTTCCGCGACAGCCGGCAGATCCACGATTTTGTGTTTCGTGCGCTCGAGCGCGCGCTGGCAGAAACCAAGCCGGACCTCGCCGCGCCCGGCGCGCTGCGGCCCGGTGCCTTCGGCGGGGGCGGCCCGCGGGCCCCATGGCCGTCTTCCGCAGCCTCCGCCCAGGCGCTGGCGCTGCCGGCACCATTGCTGCCGCGGCTGGACGGCGCGCACGCTGCGTGGAGCATCGCGGCAGCCGTCCGCGAGTCCGCCGCCGAGCCCCAGGCACGCCTGCCGCACTCCCTGCAACCCCTCGGTACCGCGCTGGCGCAGCTGCATGGCGCCTACATCCTCGCCCAGACCGAGGAGGGCCTGGTGCTGGTTGACATGCATGCCGGTCACGAGCGGGTGCTGTATGAGAAGTTCAAGGCCGAAAGCGCCGCGGCGGGGATTGCCTCCCAACACCTGCTCGAACCGCTGGTGATCGAGGTGAAGGAACACGAACTCGGGCGCCTGCTGGAGGAGCGCGCGCAGTGGGAGTCGGCGGGGTTCGACGTCGATGCCCTGGGCCCGACGCGTCTGGCGCTGCGCCGCGTACCGGCGGTGCTGAATCTGCGCGAGGTCCGCCAGGTCGTCGGCGCGCTGATCGCGGACCTGGCGCTCGACGCGAGCACCCACCATCTCGAGGGCGCCACCGACCGCTTCCTCGGCACGCTCGCCTGCCGCAGCGCGATCCATGCCAACCGGCGCCTGACGCTGGCGGAGATGGACACGCTGCTGCGGCAGATGGAAGCCACCGAGCGCGCCAACCAGTGCAACCATGGCCGCCCCACCTGGACGCGGCTGAGCCTGCAGCAGCTCGACCAGCTGTTCCTGCGGGGCCGCTGAGTGGCGGCGGCGGCCCGACAGCTGCCGGTGTTGGTGCTCACCGGGCCGACCGGCGCGGGCAAGACGGACTGGGCGCTGGCGCTCGCTCAGGAGGCCCCCGTCGAGATCGTCAGCGTCGACTCCGCGCAGGTCTACCGCGGCCTCGACATCGGAACCGCCAAGCCCGCCGTGACGCTGCGGGCGCGCATCCCGCACCACCTGGTGGACATCTGCGAGCCCACGGAAACCTATTCCGCGGGTCGCTTCGTCGCCGACGCGCTGGGCTGCATCCGCGACATCCACGGGCGGCGGCGCGTGCCGCTTCTGGTGGGCGGCACCATGCTCTACCTGCGCGCGCTGCTGAAGGGACTGGCGGCGCTGCCGGCGGCCGCGCCGGCACTGCGGGCGCGGCTGGATGAGCAGGCGGCCAGCCGCGGCTGGCCCGCCCTGCATGCGCAGCTGCAACGCCTGGATCCGCAGGCCGCCGCGCGCATTGCCCCGGCTGACGGCCAACGCATTCAGCGCGCGCTCGAGGTGTGTGTGACGACCGGGCGGCCGTTATCGGAGCTGCAGCGCGCGACCGCGAGTCCCCTCGAGGGCTACCCGCTGCGCTACTGGACGCTCACCCCCCGGGACCGAGCCGCGCTGCACGCGCATCTGGCCCGCCGCTTCGGGCTCATGATGGAGGCGGGGTTCCTCGAGGAAGTGCGGGGGCTGCGCGCCCGCGGTGATCTCAGCGCCAGCCATCCCGCCATGCGTGCGGTGGGTTACCGACAGCTGTGGAGGCATCTTGAGGGAGATTATGGCCTTACGGAAGCGATCAGCCGTGGGATTGCCGCGACGCGCCAACTGGCAAAACGCCAGCTGACGTGGATGCGCAGCGAGGGCTTGGGCGAGCCACTTGATGCGGACGGCGGCATGCCGGTGTCGTGGATCCGAGACACCTCGGCACAACTGGCCGCGCTTGGGCTTTGACGGAAGGTGCATGTTAAGATGCCCGACGTCGGTGCCGCACATTTTGTATGGCACATTTGCTTGCTGGATCGCGGGAACACGGAACGTTCGTGTGCGGTCCCATTTGTCTGTCGAACAACTCGAAGCGAAAAATAAGGAGAACACGATGGCCAAAGGCCAATCCCTGCAAGACCCCTTTCTGAATGCCTTGCGCAAGGAGCGGGTGCCGGTCTCGATCTACCTTGTCAATGGCATCAAGTTGCAAGGGCAGATTGATTCCTTTGACCAGTTCGTGGTGCTGCTGAAGAACAGCGTCAGCCAGATGGTGTACAAGCATGCGATCTCGACCGTCGTGCCGGCGCGCAACGTGCGCCTGACGGCCGAGGACGGCACGCCCGCGCCCGAGACACCCGCCGAGTAATGTCCCCCGTTACGGGAAACCTTAGTGTTCGAACGCCCACGGACTGGTGAGCGCGCCGTACTCGTGCGCCTGGGGCTGGGCGCCCCGGTGGACCCGGAGGACCTGCAGGAATTCAAGCAGCTGGCCATTTCCGCCGGCGCGCTGCCGGTTGCCACCGTCACCGGGCGGCGTGACCGGCCCGATCCGCGCTACTTCCTGGGCAGCGGCAAGGCCCAGGAGTTGCGGGAAGTCGCGCATGCGCAGGCGGCCGAGGTCATTCTCATCGACCACGCCCTCTCGCCCAGCCAGGAGCGCAACCTCGAGAAGCTCATCGAGCGGCGGGTGCTGGACCGCAACGGCCTCATCCTCGACATCTTTGCGCAACGCGCGCGCAGCTTTGAGGGCAAGCTCGAAGTCGAACTCGCGCAGTTGAAGCACATCGCCAGCCGCCTGGTGCGCGGCTGGACGCACCTGGAGCGCCAGAAGGGCGGCATCGGGTTGCGCGGTCCGGGCGAGACGCAGCTGGAGAGCGATCGGCGCATCATCGGACAGCGGGTGCGCGTACTCACCAAGCGCCTGGAGAAGATCCGCCAGCAACGCGAGACCGGGCGCCAGATGCGCGCCGAGATCCCGGTGCCCTCGCTCGCCCTGGTCGGCTACACCAACGCCGGCAAGTCCACGCTGTTTCGGGCGCTCACGGGCGCCAATGCCTATGTGGCCGATCAGCTGTTCGCCACGCTTGACCCGACCGTACGGCGACTGCAGCTGCCGGGCGGTACGCCGGTGGTGGCCGCTGACACGGTGGGCTTCATCCGCGATCTGCCGCACGAGCTGGTGGCCGCGTTCCAATCGACGCTGACCGAGGCACGCGCGGCGACGCTGCTGCTGCACGTGGTCGATGCCAGCAACCCGCGCCGCACCGAGCAGGTGGAGCAGGTCGACGCGGTGCTTGAGGAGATCGGCGCGCAGCACATACCGCAGCTTCTGGTCTACAACAAGATCGACCGCCTCGAGGCCGCGTCGCGCATCGAGCGCGACGCCAACGGCCGCGCGCTCGCGGTGTGGATCTCCGCGCAGCACGGCGTGGGACTGGAGCTGCTGGTCACGGCGGTCGCCGAGCGCCTGGCGCGCTTTGCCAGGCGGGCGCGGCTGCGCGTGCCGGCGAGCGCCGGCGCGCTGCGCTCGCGCCTGTACGCGGCGCAGGCCGTGCGCGGCGAGACTTCAGCCGACGACGGCTCGATCGAGCTCGCCGTTGAATTGCCCGACCTGGAACTGCTGGCGCTCGCCCGCACCACCGGCGTGCAGATTCTGGAGGTACAGGGTGCGGACACGCCTTGTGCCCCCGCGGACCTCTACCTACAATCGTCCGCCGTTCTGAGCGTCGCCAAGTAGCGCTGATCGCGCATATCTCTTATGGCCTGGAATCAACCAAATGGTGGTCAGAACAGCCCGTGGGGCCGTCGCCCCGGGCAGGGCGGGCCGGAACTCGACGAGCGCTTGAAGAGCTGGCAGCGCAAGCTCGAGTCGCTGCTGCGTCCGGGAGGCGGCAGCGGCGGCTCGCTCTCCATTTTCCTGCCGCTGTTCATCGTGGTGGTGTGGCTCGTGAGCGGCGTCTACCAGGTGAGACAGGCCGAGCGCGGCGTGGTGCAGCGCTTCGGTAAGCTCGTGGAAGTGCAGCCCCCCGGCCTGCACTACCGCCTGCCGTGGCCGATCGAGCGCGTCACCAAGGTTAACGTCGTGTACGTGAATGCGAGCGACTTCAACTCGCGCGTGCTTACCTCGGATGTGAATCTCGTCGACCTGCACTTTGCGGTGCAGTATCAGTTCTCTGATCCGGTGAAGAAGCTCTTCAGCATGAAGGATCCGGAGACCACGCTGAGCGAGGTGAGCGAGAGCGCCATCCGCGAGATCGTGGGACGCAGCACGCTCTATGACGTGCAGTTCGGCAGCACGCGCCCGGAGATCACCCGCCGCACCAAGGAGCTGATCCAGCACACGCTCGATTACTACAACTCCGGCATCACGGTCACCACGGTCAACCTCAAGGATGTGCAGGTGCCGGATGCGGTGATCCCCTCGCGCAACGACGCCAACAAGGCCCAGGCCGACAAGGAACGCTTCATCCTCGAGGCCGAGGCCTACGCCAACAACATCCTGCCCGTGGCACAGGGCACCGCCTCGCGCATGCAGCAGGACGCCGAGGCCTACAAGGCGCAGGTGGTGGCGGTCGCCGAGGGCCAGACGGCGCGCTTCTCGCAGCTCGAGGGCGCCTACGCCCAGGCGCCGGAGGTGACGCGGCGCCGGCTGTACATCGATACGCTCGAGAGCGTGCTCGGGCGCGCGCACAAGGTGCTGATCGACGGCAAGGCCGGCAGCAACATGATCTACCTGCCGATCGACAAGCTGCTGGAGAAGAGCAATGCGCAGGCGGGCGAACCCCAGAGCGCCGAGCAGGCCGCCGCGGCCGCCAACGCGGGCGCGAAGGAGGCCGACCAGGTGACGGTCGAGGCGCGCGGGCGGGGAGAACGCTGATGAACGCCCGCCACGTCCCGGTATTCATCGGGCTACTCGCGCTGCTGATCGTCGCGGGCACCTCCATGTTCACCGTAAGCGCCACCCAGTACGCCATCCGCAAGGAGTTCGGCGCCATCGTGGGCACGCGCTACGAGCCCGGGCTGCACTTCAAGTGGCCCTGGGATACGGTTACCAAGTTCGACAGCCGCATTCTCTCGCAGTCCTACACCGGTGAGACCTTCCTCACCAACGATGGGCGCGGCCTGATCGTCGACTTCTACATCAAGTGGAAGGTGAAGGACCCGTCGCTGTTCTTCACCACCACCGGCGGCGATGAGGGCATCGCCGGCGAGCGGCTCTCCGAGATCGTCAAGGACGGCATCAAGACCGTCGTCGCGCAGCGCACGCTGCAGCAGATCGTCTCCAGCGAGCGCGCTGCGGTGACCGGGGAGATGCTCGGCCAGGCGAGCGTCAAGGCCGCGGGTCTGGGCGCCAACCTCATCGACGTGCGCGTGCAGCGCATCGACCTGCCCGAGGACGTGGCGGCACGGATCTACGAGAGCATGAAGCAGAGCTTCGTCAAGATCGCCAACAGCACGCGCGCGGAAGGGCAGAAGGAGAGCGCCACCATCCGCTCCTCGGCCGAGCGCCAGCGCACGGTCATCATCGCTGGCGCCGAGCGCGACGCGCTGCGTATCCGTGGTGAGGGTGACGCGGTGGCGGCACAGACGTACGCGCGTGCCTATTCCAAGGACCCTGACTTCTACGCCTTCTACCGCAGCATGCAGGCCTACGAGCGCTCCCTCGGCAAGGACGGGGACCTGCTGGTGGTGACACCCGATGGTGAATTCTTCAAGTACCTGAAGGACGCGGCTGCGCCCAAATCGCCCGCCCCGCGGCGCTAAGCGCGTCCCCGCCGCGCATGCCGATCAACCTGAATGACCTGCTGGCCGCGCTCGGGCTGTTTCTGGTGATGGAAGGCATCGCCCCGTTTTTGAACCCCCAGGGCGTCAAGCGCGCGCTGGCGCGCCTGCTCGAGGTGCACGACCGCGAGTTGCGCATCGCGGGGCTCGGCAGCATGCTGGTCGGTGTGATCATCCTGTTTCTCGTGCGCTAGGGGATTCAAGAAGAGCATGGGCAGGTTCGTCGTCATCATCGGCACGCAGTGGGGCGATGAGGGCAAGGGCAAGGTCGTCGACCTTCTCACCAAGCGTGCCGCCGCCGTCGCCCGTTTCCAGGGCGGTCACAACGCCGGCCACACGCTCGTCATCGGCGGCAAGAAGACCATCCTGTCGCTCATCCCGTCCGGGATACTGCGCGAGCAGGTGCGCTGCTACATCGGCAACGGCGTGGTGCTGTCACTCGAGGCGCTGCTCAGCGAGAGCCGCATGTTGATGGAGCAGGGCGTGCCGGTCTTCGAGCGGCTGCGACTCTCGCCGTACTGCCCGCTGATCCTGCCCTCGCATGTGCTCTTGGATCAGGCGCGCGAGCGCGCCCGCGGCCTGAACGCGATCGGCACCACCGGACGTGGCATCGGCCCCGCGTACGAGGACAAGGTGGCGCGGCGCGCGGTACGGGTGGCGGACCTGTTCCAGCGCGACCGCTTCGCCGCCAAGCTCGGCGAGGTGCTGGACTTTCACAACTTCGTGCTGCAGAACTACTACCGCGCACCGACGGTGGACTTCCAGAAGACCCTCGAGGCGCAGCTGTCGATGGCGGAGCAGATCGCCCCGCTGGTGACCGACGTGACGCTGGCGCTGCATCAGCTGCGGGCCACCGACGCCAACGTGCTGTTCGAGGGCGCCCAGGGCGCGATGCTCGATGTCGACCATGGCACCTACCCCTTCGTCACCTCATCGAACACGACCGCCGGATTCGCGGGCACCGGCACGGGGCTGGGTCCGCGCGCCTTCGACGCCGTGCTTGGCATCGTCAAGGCCTATACCACGCGGGTCGGCGCGGGTCCCTTTCCCACGGAGCTCTTCGATGAGTACGGTGAACACCTGTCGCGCGTGGGTCATGAGTTCGGCTCGGTCACCGGCCGGCGGCGTCGCTGCGGGTGGTTCGACTCGGTGGCCCTGCGGCGCTCGATCGTCAATTCGAGCGTCTCGGGCCTGTGCATTACCAAGCTCGACGTGCTCGATGGCCTCGACACCATTCGCATCTGCGTCGGCTACCGCATCAACGGGGTCGTGACGCCGGAACCGCCCATGAGCGTCGAGGGCTACGCCGAAGTGCAGCCGGTCTACGAGGAGCTGCCCGGCTGGCGCGAGTCGACGGTCGGCATCACCTCCTATGAGGCGTTGCCGGCGAACGCGCGCGCCTACCTCGAGCGCCTGGCGCGCCTGGTCGACGTACCGGTCGACATGATCTCAACGGGCCCCGACCGCGAGCAGACCATCGTGCTGCAGCACCCGTTCGGAGCTTGACCTGACGCCGGCGGATCCCGCGCGCTCCGGCTGGGCGGTGCGCCTTGCGCTGGCGCTCGTCATTCTAGGCAGCTGCCTGCTGGTCGCCGGCAGCTGGCGCATCTACTCCAACACCTGGGACGAGCCGGAGCACCTCGCCGCCGGTGTCGAGCTGCTCGACAAGGGACACTACGAGTACGACACCGAGCATCCGCCGCTCGCCCGCGTGCTGCTGGCGATCGGGCCCTACCTCGCCGGGGCGCGCTCCTACGGCACGCCGCCGCCGGATGGCACGCAGGAGGGCAAGGACATCCTCTACTCCGACGGGCACTACGAGCGTTACCTGACCCTCGCCCGAGCCGGCACGCTGCCATTCCTGGTGCTGCTGTTCCTTGCCACCTGGTTGTGGGCGCACCGGCTGTTCGAGTCACAGGCGGCGGCGCTGCTGGCCGTGGCGTTCCTCGCCTCCGTGCCGCCGATCCTGGGGCACGCGGGACTCGCGACGCTCGACGTTGCCGCCGCCGGCACCGCGATGCTCGCGCTGTATTCGCTCGAGAACTGGCTCAAGTCCGGGCGCTGGGAGGAGGCGGTGCTGTTCGGCTTCACCTCCGGGATCGCCGTGGCGACCAAGTTCTCCGCGGTGCCCTTCATCGCGCTGTCGCTGGCGAGCCTTGGCCTGGTGCAGGCCCTCAACAGCTGGCGCATCACCTGGGGCACACATGAGCACCATCCCTGGCGCGTGGCGCGCTCGCGCGCCGCCGGGGTGATGCTGGCAGGCCTTGCCGCCCTGGTGCCGCTGCTCGCCATGTACGCGGTGCGCTCGCCCGACGTCTCGGGCGTGGAAGTGCGCTACGACTGGGCGGTCAACTACCTGCTGACGCGCGAGGGCCTCGATCACCTGCTCGGCACCTGGCTCTCGTACGGGTGGCTGTCGCACGTGTGGTTGCCGCGCGAGCTCACTGACCTGTTCAACGGGATCATCGCCGTGAAGGCGCACAACGATGCCGGCCACCGCTCGTACCTGCTGGGCCAGGTGAGCGATGATGGCTGGTGGTACTTCTACTTTGTGACACTCGCGGTCAAGACGCCCCTGCCGCTGCTCGTGGCGGGCCCGGTGGGACTCGTGTGGCTGGCGCGCAATGGCTGGCGCGAGCGCAACGGCTGGGCGCTTGCGCCGGCGGTGCTGGTATTCGCGATCCTCGCGTTCGCCAGCGTCTTCAGCCGCATCAACATCGGCATCCGCCACGTGCTCATCCTCTATCCCTTCCTTGCCCTTGGCGCCGCCTACGTGACGCTGCGTGCCTGGCAGGCGGGCGCCGCGCTCGCTGACCGGCGGGCCCGCCTCGCCGGCCGCGCCCTGTTGTTCGCTGTGGTGCTGTGGCAGTTGAGTACGCTGTGGCGCGCCTATCCGGACTACCTGCCGTACTTCAACGAGACGGTGAGGGTGCCGCGCCGCGTCCTGGTCGACAGCGACCTGGACTGGGGCCAGGACCTGAAGCGCCTTGAGATCCGCGCCAACGCGCTGCACGTGCCGAAGCTGTACCTCGCCTACCTCGGGACGGCCGATCTCGCACGCGAGCCGCTTCCCCCGCTGGAGCTGCTCAAGGCGCGCCAGCAGGTGAGCGGCTGGGTGGCGATCTCCGATCTCGCCCGCACCCGCAGGGCAGGCGACTACGCGTGGCTGGATGGGTACCGGCCGGTGGAGCGCATCGGCAAGACCATCGACCTCTACTACATTCCCTAGGACCCCTAGGTCGCAGGCGCCCCCGTCGCGGCCCGCAGGCGCGAGATGCGCACCAGCGGCGGCGGGTGCGAATAGTAGAAGGCGGCGTACACCGGATCCGGGGTCAGCGTACTGGCATTGTCCCGGTGCAGTTTCACAAGCGCGGTGGCCAGTTCCGCGGGGCTCGCATAACGGCTTGCAAACTCGTCCGCCTCAAATTCATGGCGGCGCGACCACAGCGAGGCCAGCGGCGTGATGAAGAACATGAACGCGGGTACCACGAGCATGAAGAGCAGCAGCGCCGCGTGCGTCGAGGGCAGCGGCACGCCGAGTGCGCGGTAGAAACCGGGCTGGGCGGTGAGCCAGCCGAGCAGCGCCAGCCCGGCAAGACTGGCCGCCATTGAGAGCAGCAGCCGCTTGCGCACGTGCTTCAGGCGGAAATGCCCCAATTCATGGGCGAGCACCGCTTCCACCTCCGGGTGTGCCAGGCGCTCCAGCAGCGTGTCAAAGAAGACGATGCGCTTGTGCCGGCCGATGCCGGTAAAATAGGCATTCCCGTGGCTCGAGCGGCGCGAGTTGTCGACCACGAACACGCCCTTGGACGCAAAGCCGCAGCGCCGCAGCAGCGACTCGATCCGCTCCCTGAGCGGCTGGTCCTGCAGGGGCGAGAAGCGGTTGAAGAGCGGCGCGAAGAACGCCGGCCACGCCCACGCCATGACCAGCATGACACCGAGCCACAGGCCCCACGCCCATAGCCACCACAGCCGCCCCGCCCGCTCCATCAGCACGAGTGTGGCGAGCACCAGCGGGCCACCCAGGAGGACGCTCAGCGCCAGCCCCTTGGCAAGATCGGCGAGGTACAGTGCCGGGGTGATGCGATTGAAGCCGAAGCGGGCTTCCAGCCGGAAAGTGCGCCAGAGGGAGAAGGGCAGGTTCACCACCTGCATCAGCACGGCGACCGTGGCGATGACGGCCAGGCCCAGCCAGGGCTGGGAGAGGGGGGTGTGGCGCCACAGCGCATCGATCGCGGCGATGCCCCCGCCCACGGTGAGCGCGAGCACCAGGGCGGCATCCACGATGGTGCCGCAGCGACCGAGGCGCGCCTTGGCAATGGTGTAGTCGGCGGCCTTGCGGTGATCCGGGGCTGAGACGCTGTCCGCGAACGGCGCTGGCACCCGATCACGGTGCTGCATGACGGCTCCCATCTGCCGCCCGGACAGCCACAGCTCGATGAGCGTTCCGCCACCAAGGGCGATGAGAAACAGCGGTGTTAGCCAGGCCATGGTGCACTCTACTACGGGCTACGGGAGTCGCCGGCCGGGGCCTGCGGGTCGCGGTGCTTGCCCCGCCTCAGCTGCGCGGGCTGTTCCGGCCGCGGGCGGCGCGTACGGCTGCGGGGCGCACGCCCGCCGCACGCGGTCGGGCCGCACGCGCCAGCGACGCCGGGCGGTGCGCGGGTGCGAGCTGCCACAACAGCAAGCGCGCCGCTGACTCGAACTTCGTGGTCTCACCGGAGGCGCGCGCCACGAGCATGGCCCCCTCCAGCGCGCTCACCAGCATGCTGGCGGCCTCGCTGGCCGGCACGCGCAGCACGAAGCAGCCCTCGCGTTCACCACGCTCGAGCAGCGAGGCCAGCCAGCGCTCGTTGAGCGCGAAGAAGGCGCGCAGCGCGTGCTGCATGGGCTCGGGCAAGGTGCCAAATTCCGCCGCCAGCATGCCGCACAGGCACATGCGCTCATCCGCCAATACCTTCGCGTAGATCTGCACGTAGGCACGCAGCTGCAGCTGCGGCTCGTGCAGGTCCTGCATGATGTGCTGCAGCGCACCCTCGAAGGCGCTGCTGTAGCGCTCGATGAGCGTACGGCCCAGATCCGCCTTGGTGGCGAAGTGATAGTGCAGGCTCGCCTTGGTGATACCGACCTCGGCGGCGATATCGGCGTAGCTGAAGCCGTTGAAGCCACGGGTCTGCACCAGCCGCTCGGCGACCTCCAGGATACGAATCGTGGTGGGCTGCGCCACGGGGGACTTGGGTGAGGTCATTGGGCAGCAAGCATAGCAGGCCGCTCTTGTGTATACCTACTAGTTGGTAGACACTGGGCCTGCGGCGGCGCAATCTCCCCGCTGCCTGGGAGCCCTCATGCAAACCACCGAGCACAAGACGTTCTCCAAACCCGACGAGACGCGCGAATTTCCCCGCGGGCGAGCGGAAATCGTAAAGATAGGCGCAGGGGAGGTGGGGCGACTCGTCTTCCAGCCCGGCTGGCGCTGGTCGAATGACCTGCGGCCGATTGCCCGCACGCAAAGCTGCACCGCACCGCATTTCCAGTACCACGTGAGCGGAAAACTCGGCATACGCATGGACGACGGCACCGAGTTCATCGCCGGCCCCGGGGACGTAACTTGCCTGCCGAGCGGTCACGACGCGTGGGTCGTGGGCGACGAGCCGGTGGTCGTCGTCGACTGGTTCGGCGCGAGCAACTACGCCAAGGCCTAGAGCTGCGCGCCGCGGCGCAGCCTGCGTCCCGCGCTACGCGGGCACGGGCGCCGGGCTGCGCCGATCGCTCATCCACAGGCCAACCGTGCACAGGAACGCCGCGAGGCTCAGGATGCCGAAGAACCACAGCATCGGCGTGTAGCCGCCGGGATTGGTGGCACTCGCCCCGCTGACATCGTTAATGCGCCCGACGGCGATGTTGACCACGAACAGGCCGGCGTTCTGCATCGCCGTCATCAGGCCGTAGGCCGTGCCAAGCTGGTCGGGCGCCGCGTAGCGCGGCACGCTCGGCCAGAGCACGGCCGGCAGGAATGAGAAGCTCAGGCCGAGCAACGCGGTGGAGATGCCCACTCCCTCTGACATCACTCCCAGGACCACGAAGCTCAGCGGCAACAGCACCGAGCCTGCAGAGAGCAGCAGGGCGTTGCGGCCGGTGCGATCCAGCAGCAGTCCGAAGATGGGCGTGGCGAATACGGTCATCAGGAACACGTAGCTGTTGAGTGTGCCGGCCTGCTCGAGCGTGAAACCACGCGCCTCCTGCAGGTACTTGATGGCGAAGGTACTGCGGAACGGGAAGATGACGCTGTAGAAGGTGACGCACGTGCCAACCAACAGCCAGTAACTGGCCGGGAAGCGCAGCAGATGCCCCCAGTTGAAACGGTCTGCGGGCGGTGGCAGCGCGAGTGTGCCGCGCACGGACTCGCGCTGGTCGAGCCTGAAGTAGAGCAGCGCGCCGACCAGGGAAAGCCCCGCAAAGCCCACCGCGAGCCACATGGGTGGCTGCCAGCCCCTCTCATAGAGGCCGCTCGCGAACGAGGTCGAGCGGTCGGCGAGGTAGGAACCGAAACGGGCCAGGCTCAGGTTGATGGCGAGCAGCAACGCAAAGTAGCGCCCGGTGAACCACTGCGCGAGCGCTACCAGAGTTGCCACCACGAGCGTCTCGGCCCCGATGCCGAACACGAGCCGGCCGACTGCCATGACGGGAAAATGCTCGCCGCACGCGGTGATGATCGCGCCGACGAGGCAGATCGCGGTCGTCGCTACCGTCATCACGCGCGCGCCGAAACGGTCCACGAGCACACCGCCCAACGCGACGAGGAAGATATTCGGCAGGCTGTAGATGGCGTTCAGCGTGCCGATCTGCGTGTCGCTGAAGTGCAGCTGCCGGCTCAACAGCTCAGCCACCGGCGCGATGGCGTCGTAGACGTAGTAGTTTCCGAGCAGGGCGAGGGCGGCGCCAAGAAACATCAATCCCTGCGCTGCCAAGGACGGCGTTCGGCGAGCGCCAATCGCGACGGCACTCATCCTGAGGCAGCCCGCGGTTGCAGCAGCTCGCTACGGTTGCCGAACGGATCAAAGATGAACATGCGCCTGTAGTCCTTAAATTCGTCGTCGTCGCGGCATTCGTCGCCCGCGGTGCGCAAACGCTCCGCGAGCGCATCAAGCCCAGCGCCCACGAAGGCGGGGCGCGCCGGCCGCAAGTCCGCCGACGCCGGGATGCACCCCGAGCGCGCCGCGCTCGAACCAGCAGCCGCCAGACTCACCCGGCTCTTGTGTCGTTGGATTGTACTGAAAGGCTCCGTGCGCAGCGGCCGATTTTCGTTCACTGGCGTTGTGGCACTACACCTATGCCACCCACCGTCTGAAGGGCCCCGGACCGGGGCGCCGTTTGGTAGAGCCCCAGCGCCTGCGGGCGCCGCGCCCTTCGCTGGGCAACGACCGCTTGCCCGTGGCACTCGCGGCAGCCCGCGTTCATGCTGGTACGACATGAATGCCGCCGGGCCGTGACCGGGGACGGATAGCCGGGGCAGGGGCGCGCCCCGCGCCGCTTAGGCAGTCGTTGCCGCGACGGGCACTAGCATGACCGGCAACGCCTCCTCGGGCATGCCGCCAATGCTCACCGCGGTACGCGAGGTGAAGTTGAAAGTCATGAGCGCGATGAGCATGGA
>Ga0207693_10000215_pt1 | contig 53182 bp, 41 predicted proteins | sample LARL81metaG_FD_184347 | JGI IMG/M metagenome (GOLD analysis project Ga0207693, IMG submission 184347) | Corn, switchgrass and miscanthus rhizosphere microbial communities from Kellogg Biological Station, Michigan, USA - LAR L8-1 metaG... | ecosystem: Host-associated > Plants > Roots >... | reverse complement strand
GTTTGAAGGCAAGACCTGCGGAATTGCGGCGATTTTTCACTGATTCTTGCAGTAATACAGACTAATTTCTCCGCGGCTCAGACTGTGTGGCGGAGAGAGTGGGATTCGAACCCACGTTACCCTTTCGAGTAAACACGCTTTCCAAGCGTGCGCCTTCAGCCACTCGGCCATCTCTCCATTAGGTGGGTTTGCTGCGGGGAGTGTTAGCGCGGGACGCCTAAACTCCTGCTCATTGATTCTATGGCCCGCGATGGCGAAACCGCAACTTCGCTATCGTGCGGGGATAGCAGTCTCCATAAGTTTGCTTAAGCTCTCTAAACAATTCACCGCGATGAAAGTTTTGGGAGCTTCCTAAGTACGGAAGTTTAGGAAGGTTTTGTTAAGGATTCCAGCGTCGACGGCAGTTCAGTCGCGCTACCGTTTCCTGGCGCTTGCACAGGGTCGACAGTCACCTTTGCGCCGTCTAATATCCGATTGTGCAGGCAGAATAACGCTAATTCCAGGCGATCGGCAACGCCCAACTTGTCATACACCTTACGAAGATAATTTTTCACTACCTGTTCGGTGGTTCCCACTCGCAGGGCGATTTCTTTGTTCTTCATCCCCTGGGTCACGCAGGAGACGATTAGTGATTCCTTGGGTGTCAACTGAACCTTGGGGCGAGGCGAAGTCGGACGTACGCCTTGTGTGCGGTATGCTTCCAACACCCATTGAACCCCGCGACTGTCGAGCCAAGGATGCCCTTCAGAAACTCTGCGCAAGCAGTCCACCAGGAGCTCCGGTTCTACTTCGCGGGAAACAATTCCGAACGCGCCTCGACGCAAAAGCTCGAGTGTGAGTTCTTCGTCAGGCTCCGCGGTCACTACTACCAATCGAAGAGTGGGAGTCTGTCTCATCAGATCCGCAACTGCTTCTATCGGGTTGGGGGTTAAAGCGGCCTCAAAAATCAGGATGTCCGCAGTAAATTTTTTTGCAGCGGATATAGTCTGGGAAATTGTTTCTGACTGGCCGACGACTCGAATGTCGTCTTCGAGAGCAAAGATTTTGCGCAGTCCCGCGCGGAAAATCGCCTGTGAATCCGCTACGATTACACGAATGAACTGGCCATCACTCTCGTGCGGCAGTTCCGTGCTCAACTCCGTATTGACGGAAGGGCTAGCCATCAGTTTCCCTACTTACCTGCGTTCAAAACGGTACTCATCAATGACGACGCCAACTGCACGCCGTCCTACTTCATCGAAATTGCGCACCACGCGGCCGCGGCAATCGATTTGTACGTCGGCTTCTGTGCCCACAACGTCAGCCGGAATCGAAATGGTGAAGTCCACCATTGACCCAATCGGCATCTCGGACTCCACCTGCAACAAGACACCATTTGCGGAGATGTTTTGCGTTTCGGCTGGATTGTCGCCAGACTTCGATTTCAACGACACCGGCAACTTGATGGGAAATCGCACCGCGCTTTGCATGTCCGGATAGCGCGCACGAACCGCTTTTGCTGCCGATGCGGGTTCTGGATTTGGTGTTATAGAAGAAGCAGGCGCTGGTTGTGGTTTCCGAATCTCAGGCCCGGCTTCTTTTCGAAGTTCGGCCCCGGCGTCAGAATTATCGCCGTCCGCAAATCGCCCATAGTTCGCCATTACGAGAGGCAGATTACACCGGCGAACCAACCTGTAAAAGTTACCGAAGACTAGGAACTAGTAGTGGTAAAGCCTTGCGGATCATGGAATTGCGAAAGAAACGGGCAACTGGTGAAAATGATGCGCGGGGAGAGCATTGAGCAGTTGGATGTTGAAAACAAGCCGCGAAGGCTTCCGCTAATGGGCGAATACTGACGCTGCCAGCTACTGTTAAAATTTTGTTACTTCGGTGAAGTTAAAATCACGGACCGTCATGGGCGGCACCACCATATCGAAAGACTCCTCGCCGCTCGCTCGTACTGGCGTTCCCATGGCTTCCACATTTGAAAGCATGTGAAGCAGACTCTCGTTGAAACGAAAGTTGCGGATTCCATAGCGAACCTCGCCATCTTCTACATAAAAGGTGCCGTCGCGCGTCATGCCGGTAAGAAGTTTCTCGTAGGGATCCACTTCCCGGATGTACCAGAGTCGCGTGACCAGGACGCCGCGTTCCGTGGAAGCAACCATCTCGTCTACGGTCTTCGGATCGGATGGAGCACCGAAGACGATGTTCATGGGAGCCTCTCCCATTTCGTTAGGGAGAGAAAAACCATGCCCCGTGGCCTCCACTGGTCCGACCTTGTCGGCATACTCAGAGCGTTTCATTTTTGCAGCGGTGGCACGCGCATACACCAGGCGTTTGACCACGCCATTTTCAATCAATTGGACTTTGCGCCGCGGCATGCCTTCGCCGTCGAACTGCGCTCCCGCTTGAAGGGGATGTGCGGCGTCATCCCATACATTGATTCCGGAGCCGAAGATTTTTGCGCCAACACGGTTGTTCAAAAACGATCGCTGATCAAGAATCGACAGCCCTCCGAAATCGAAGAACATGAATCCCACCATATCGAGCACGGCTGCAGGCTCGAGAATGACGGTAAATTTCCCCGGTTTGATTTCGCGCGGACTGCCGGATGCGAGCGCTTTACGCGCGGCAGTTTCAGCGAGAGCGACCGGATCCTGCCAGCTCGCATCCGGATAGTTCGCCTTTTGCCAGCCCGACGAGTCGCTCGCCAGCATGGTGATAGAGATTTCCGAAGAAGTCTGAGTCTGCCAGCTGGCGAGACCCCGTGAGTTGAAAATTCCTTCCACCCATTCAGCGGAGGAAAAAATTCCGGCAGTAGTTAGGTTTTGACGGTTCGCCACATCCACGATTTTCTTCACACCTTCGGCTCGGTCCTCAGGAGTCAGCCCGGCGGTCTGCTCAAAGTAACGAGTAGGGATTGGCCGTGTGGCAGTGGCTGCCTCGGAGGCATCAGGCATTGCCAACAAATCGGGATCAGGGTGTTGGACCCTGGCCAAACTCTCTGAAGCCTGCACCACCCGTTTCAGACTCTCGTCGTCCAGCTTATTCGTGGTAGCCCGAGCGGTACGACCACCAAAAACGGTTCGAACTGAGATTGAATAATCTTCCTGGGCTACATTCTGGTGAATGACGTTGTTGGCGAAGCGGGTCAGGGCGGTCTTGCCGCCATAACACAAAACTTCCACTTCATCCGCCGTGGAAAAGCCCTTGATTCGGCTGAAAATGGTGCCAACTTGGTCTTTGGTTAACATTCAGCAGTCAGCTCTCAGCTTGCTCGCAGCGCATGAACGTTGAGCAGGTCCTCGACTTGTCCTCGTTCGCAACCAGCGGAGCTTTAGTCGGGATGACATGCGGCAAGTTCGGCCTTAGTTGCCCTTGTAGGCTGTCCCCACTTTGACGTCACGAAACCTCGCCGGGATTGCTCCGTGCCCTGTTCCCATTACCTGTTGTGGTTGGCCTTTACCGCAGTGCGGCGTTCCCCACAAAACCCATTCGTCGCGGGAGCAGATCGCGTCCATCGAATTCCAAAAATTCGTCGTGATGCCTGAATAAGATGGATTTTTTAGCATGCGAGTACGCTTGCCCCTCTTGATCTCCCACCCGGCTTCACAGCCGAACTGAAAGTTATACCGCTTGTCATCGATCGACCATGAGCGATTTGTTTCCATATAAATGCCGTCATCGGTAGAAGAAATGAGCTGATCTCGAGTAAGCGGATGTTCTCCGGGAAGGATACTGATATTGGTCATGCGGATAATCGGCAAGCGATTCCAGCTTTCAGCTCGCAGCGTTCCACCGGAGCGATCCGCGCCGATGGCGTGGGCTGTTTCGCGCGAACTCAAGTATCCAGTAAACAAACCGTTGCTAATGATCGAGGTGCATTGTGCAGGGACACCTTCGTCATCGAAGGCGAAGGTACCAAGTCCCGGTCCATGCTCTTGACGGGCGTCGGCGACGATATTTACCAGGTCGCTGCCATAACGGAGGGTGCGCAGCTTATCCAGCGAAAGAAACGAAGTACCCGCAAAGTTAGCTTCCATGCCCAGAACCCGGTCGAGTTCAATGGGATGTCCGACAGACTCATGAATCTGCAGTCCCAGTTGTGAGCCGTCAAGGATAATATTGAACTGGCCCTCGGGACATTGGTCTGCTTTAAGTAGGGCTACCGCTTCTTCGCCAACCCGACGCGCATTCTCCACTAGCTTCCATTCTTCAATCAGTTCATAACCTTTATTTTGCCATTGTCCCCCATAAGAATTCGGATAAGACCGCTTCTGAATTTCATTTCCGGCAAACGCATGCGCGGCGTATCCAACGCCGGTAGTGTATTTCGTCTGGTGGAGGTTCGCGCCCTCTGATGAGAAGAACCACTGCTCCTCGCGGCGGAAATTCAGATTCGCTTCCGCAAGGGTGACGCCGGGTACTGAACGTAACTCCGAATCGATCTTCAACAATAACTCGATGTTCTGCTCGACCGAGGTCGAGAAAGGATCAATCTGAAAGGGGGAAATCCATTCCGCGGTTGCTGCCTTCTCCGACGCCATTTGGATATCGCGCTTTTTCGCGCGGGCAGAGGCTTTAGCGATTTCGACGGCACGCGCCGCAGTGGCTTCAACCGCCAGTCTGCTTAGATTTTCGGAAGCGGCGAATCCCCAGGCACCGTCGGCAATGACACGCACACCGAAACCAAACGATTCCGAAACCGAGGCGTTGCCAACCTTACCATTCTTGGTGGAAAGCGCGCGATGGCGATCATCCGCGAGGCGGACGTCTGTGTATGAAGCGCCACGTATCGCGGCGATATTGAGAGCCCAAGAGGCAACATCTTTCATGGAGAGAATTCAATCTACCACAGCGAATGAGTAGTCGAATGATCGCCTATTCGGCGATGAACAGATTTTCGGCAAAGGCCCACTCCTGATCGATCCACTGTGCCTTGCAAACAAATCCAGCATCTTTTGCGATTCGGAGCGGTTCAGTCCAGCCATACTTGTGACTACTTTCAGTCCAAATAGTCTCACCTTCGCGAAATGATACCGATAATCCCGCGCGCGGAATCGTCGCGTTTTGATCGATTCTCGAACGCAAGTGCATTTCAATACTTCGAGCGTCCGGATTGAACTTCGCGACATGCTCGAACTGCTCCAGGACGAAGTCGGCATCAAGTTCACGATTAATACGTGCCAGGAGATTTAGGTTGAAGGCCGCTGTCACTCCCAACGGGTCATCGTAGGCGGCGATCAATTGAGGGATGGGCTTTTCGAAATCGGTCCCAAGCAGCAGTGAATCTCCTGGCTGCAGGATGTTGCGCACTTCGCGCAAAAATTTCGCCGCCGCCGGCCGATCAAAATTCCCAATCGTGCTTCCTAGGAACAACACTAAAATACTCTGCCCGTCGTGCCGCCGCGCTACCACCTCAATCAGGCCGTCAAGGTATTCGCGTTCGAAGCCCACGATGCTCATGCTCTCTATGTCACCGAGTTCGCGCTCACACATCGCAAGCGCCGTGGGAGAGATTTCGATGGGAAAATAGGAAATATGCTGGCGCCGGCAAAGCGCTTTCAGAATCCAGCGAGTTTTTTTGCCACTACCGCTGCCCAATTCCGCCACGGCCACATGCTTCGGAACGTTGTCTGCAATCTCGGAGGCGTGGCGCCGCAGAAGGCGCTCATCGGCGCGAGTCAAGCCATATTGAGGAAGCACGCTGATGACCTCGAATAGTGCCGATCCCACGTCATCGTAGAGATATTTGGAGGGCAGCTCTTTCTGCCCACGAAGGGTAAGGCCGGCACGCACGTCGGAGACAAATTCCAGCACTGGATCTGCGGTAATCGCGTGGGTCAACATGAAATGCCCCTTGTGATTCATATATTTATTTGCTCACGCAGCGAAATCCCGCATAAACATATTGATAATGTCGTTGGAACCAGTTGCGGAAAGAACGGCGCAGCATGCAGGCTGCCGTGCGGGCGCTGCCGCCCTTTATCACGTAGTGCTCACCATCGAAGAAGTTGGCGGAATATCCCGGATAAAACTCGAAGGGCTCAAAGCCGGTGAAAGGGGCAAATTGTGTGGAGGTCCACTCCCATCCGTTCCCTAACAGATCGGACACGCCAAATGCACTCGTGCCTGACGGGAAAGCTGCGACCGGCGTCGGGTCCCAACTTTCGAAGTCGAAATTTCCCAGGGTTCGATCGGGCGGCTGAGAACCCCACGTAAACTGGCGCTCCACGCCGTCCGGCGTGCCATACGCTGCGCGATGCCATTGCGCCTCAGTCGGCAAAGCCTTTCCCGCCCAGCGCACGTACGCGCTGGCTTCAGCGTGACTCACATAAACAGGCCAGTCGAGCGGCAAGGGAACATCCTCGAACATGGTCCGATAGTGCCAGTCACCGCCGATCCGGCTCCAAAAAACCGGGTGTGAAATGTTGTGCTGGCTCTTCCAGTTCCAATCGGACTCGCTCCAGAAGGCCCGGTTCTCGTAACCAGACGCATTCATGAAATCGATGTATTCGCGATTCGTGACTTCGTATTGATCGATCTGAAATGATGGAACGGAGACGGTGTGTTCTTCGTATTCGTTGTCCCAGCCAAAGGTATTGGATTGACGTGCCAGCCCAAGCAGAGCTTCGCCCGCGGGAATCACGATCATTCGCGGCATTGTGTGGGCAACAACTTCGGGGCGATGAGGCTTCCGCTCCTTATGACTAAAAGGAAGTTGATGCAACATATAGGCCAATGTTTCCGCATGCATCAGACGATGTTCGATAGCGATGTTGAGTAGTTGACGTGAATAAACACTCTTCTTCCCAGCTTCTTTAGACAGTTCAACGTTCGCCAATCCTTCATCGATAGCCTGGCGAATCTGAATTACGTACTCGCGCACTTGAGGTAGCGACGGCCAGTCGGATGGCTGGTCGGAAGGAAGTCCCCCGTCAACCGGGTCTATGCCGAAGGCAAATAGTTGATCGAATTTCGAATGGAAGGTCGGCCGCCCGAAAATCCGCTCCCGGAGCAGGTTCCAGTCAAACGCCTCCAGATGCCCTACATAAAATACGATGCGGTGCCGTTCAGGAATTGGGCGTTCGTAAAGAAATTCTGGCCTGACTAGCGCGAATAGTTGGTCGCTTTGAACTCGGGCTTGATCGAGACGTGCGAGCAGTTCATGTTGGAGTTTGACCGCGTCTTGCGTAACGAGCATTTGCAGGCTCTCCATCCTGGTTACCATTAGGTAAACGACCCAGTCCGTAGTCGCAGACTTATGAGATGAATAAGCAGCGAGAAAGTTGCTCAGTTTAAATGGGCAGTCGATTTAATCAAGTTGCTTGTTGTAGATAACCGCTCCCCAAGCCCCGAAGTGGCCCGAACAACTCGGTGATAAGGTGGGCTGCTAAATGGGGAACAACAATAGAACTGAGAAATAGAACTGAGACGGATTGAACTCCATCCAACGGAAAACCCAGCCAGTTAGCGGCAACCGGATGCGAAGCACATTGCACGATCTGCAGCAGGACGGAGCCTCAATAGGCCAAGCAGCGAGGGTTCTAGACTACCGCGGTCTGATATTCGGCGTATGCGCCCTTGAAGTCGGTGATTTGGTGGTTGCCTTCAAAATGCCAGATTCGCGTGCTCACTTCGTCGATCAAGTCCTCGTCGTGCGTGACTAGAAGGACCGTTCCTTGATAACGCTGCAACGCAATATTCAGCGCGTTGATGGATTCGAGATCAAGATGGTTGGTTGGTTCATCGAAGACCAGCACGTTCGGTTTCAAAAGCATTAGTTTACAGAATAGAAGTCTGGCTGCTTCCCCGCCGGAAAGAACCTCGGTGCGCTTGTCGCCGTCTTCGCGAGGAAAAAGCATCTGACCCAACAGCCCGCGAATTTCTTCGTTCGAGGCTCCCGGATCCCATTGATGGAGCCATTCGAACGCGGTGGTTCCCGCCTGTATCAGGGCTTTGTGGTCCTGTGCGAAATATCCGACCGAAGCTTCGTGGCCCCAAATAACTTTTCCATCGCTCAAAAATGGTCCATCGTAACCGCTGGTTTTGCGAAGTTCTGCATCCGGAATGGTGGGGGAATTCGCCAGTAATGCATTCACCAAAGTTGTTTTACCGGCACCGTTGCGGCCCATCAACGCAATCTTTTCCCCGCGCACAACGCCGGCCGTAAAACTGCGGATCACTTCGGCATCTCCGTACGATTTGGATACGCCTTCCAGTTCGAGAATGTGCTTACCCGAAGGACGCTTCTGTTCGAATTTCAAATATGGACGTTGAATGTTGGACCTCGCAAGCTCGGTGACCTGCAGACGCTCCACTTCCTTGCGCCGCGACTGCACCTGGCTCGATCGGGTTCCAGCAGAAAATCGCGCAATGAATTCATTCAACTGCGAAATTTTCTTCTCGCGCTGAGCGTTCTGCGATTCGATCTGCGAACGAATCTGAGTCTTGGCCACGACCATGTCGTCATACGTGCCGGTGTAGGTGATGATGGTTTCGTAGTCAATATCGGCAATGTGGGTACAAACCCGGTTGAGGAAATGCCGATCGTGCGAGATAACGATCACTACGCCGTCATATTGATTCAGAAAGCCCTGCAGCCAGTGAATTGAATCCAGATCGAGATAGTTCGTAGGTTCGTCGAGTAGCAAGGCCTGAGGATGTCCGAACAGGGCCTGCGCCAGCAACACTCGGACTTTCTGTCCGCCTTGGAGTTCGCCCATTCTGCGTTCGTGCAACGCGTCCGGGATATCAAGCCCTTCGAGGAGGACCGCTGCATCGCTTTCGGCACTATAGCCGTCTTCCTCGCCGACAATGCCTTCCAGTTCCCCGAGCTTCATGCCGTCCGCGTCTGTCATCTCCGGCTTCGAGTAAATCAAATCCCGCTCTTCCAGTGCGGCCCACAGACGCTTGTTGCCCATGATTACCGCATCGAGTACGCGATATTTATCGAAGGCAAACTGGTCCTGACTCAACACGCCGAGCTTTCTCGGACGCACCACAGTGCCCTTCTGTGGTTCGAGTTGGCCGGTGAGGAGATTCATGAATGTGGACTTGCCGGCGCCGTTGGGCCCGGTCAGACCATATCGTTTCCCCGGCGTAAACGCCGTGGATACCTCGTCAAAAAGAACTTTGGCGCCGTAGCGCATGGACACATTACTTACTGAAATCATGATCTTTATGGGAACTGCGGGAAAATTGCCCAATGAGCGGGGACGCAGCTTCGATCTTAAGAATATCATGGCAGGCTCAGAGAAGATGCATGCTCTTCCCCCTCGCACTTGCGGCTTCTGCGCGGGAGTCACTTGAAAAATTACCCACGCAGATTGTTGCTCTTTTCTAGGCTGTTCAGCGATTTTCTTGCCTCTATGATTCTTCCGCTTAGCTTTTAGGGTTTGAAGTACAATCCCTCGCATGAGGATACGTCGAGCTTCATTTCTACCTCTGATTCTCGCGACTTTAGTCGCGTCAGCGTTTTCACAGGATGTCCAAAAGCTTGACCCAGCTCTCGATAGCCTAATTTCTTCCGATGCGAAGCTGGAGCGCGTGGCAACCGGCTTTTCTAAATGGACTGAAGGTCCGGTTTGGACTCGAAGTGGTAGCCTACTGTTCGCAGAAATTCCGGCAAACAACATCGATCAGTGGGTACCTGGTAAAGGGGCCAGCGTTTTCATCCATCCGAGCGGCTACGAGGGTTCGGAACCCTATCAGGGACCGGAACCGGGTTCCAACGGGATGACTCTAGATGCGGACGGTAGAGTCAGTGTGGCGGGCCACGCGCGGCGTAATGTTTGGCGATTGGAATCGGTCGATCCGAAGGCCCAGATAACGATTCTCGCGGACTCTTATCAGGGAAAGAAACTGAATAGCCCGAACGACCTCGTCTACAAGTCTGACGGCTCTTTGTACTTTACCGATCCTCCATACGGGCTTCCAACCCAAGGTGACCGCGACCCACTGAAAGAACTGCAAGTTAATGGCGTATATCGAATTCCGGGGGCTCGCCAACAAAAACCGGGGGCGCCGCCCGACCGCGACAAGCTCCAATTGGTGATTAAAGATCTCGGCCGCCCTAATGGTCTGGCACTCTCGCCAGATGAGAAATTTCTATACGTTGCTGAATCGGGCACAAAGGTATGGATGCGCTATCACGTCCAAGCAGACGGGTCGGTAACGGACGGGGCTGTTTTTCTTGATCCTTCCGGTGATCCAGCCAAAGGCGTTCCAGACGGCCTTCGCCTGGACAAGAAGGGAAATATCTACAGTTCTGGGCCGGGCGGGGTTTGGATCATCACTCCCGAAGCCAAGCACATTGGCACCATTAAGGTCCCGGAAGTCGTGAGCAACGTGGCGTGGGGCGACAAGGATGGCAAAACGCTTTACATCACGGGAAGCACCAGCATTTACCGCATAAGGACCAAAGCGTCCGGGCTACGAAACTGAATAGAATGGAGCATTGATCCGCAACAACGCAATTTTTTCCTTCGTACCGGTGATCGGTTCGTGATTTATTCTTAAACCAGTATGCCCTGCCACGACGTGTATCCTCGGGAACCTGAACTCATTCAGATCGTGAATGCCGCGCTGGCCGATGCTTTTAAGAAAAGTAGCCAGTGGCTGGCATGCAAGCCCGGTTGCTCGCAGTGTTGCCACGGAGTGTTTGCCATCAATCAACTGGACGCGAGACGGCTGCGTAGAGGGCTCGCCGAATTGGAAGCCCAGGACCCTGAGCGGGCGGGATTTCTTCGCAAACGCGCTCTGGAGACGGTTGCGCGGCTCTCAGAAGATTATCCGGGCGATCCAGTTTCCGGAGTACTCGACGAGGACGACACTGACGAAGCGGCAAAGCGCTGGGATGATTTTGCCAATGAGGAGCCGTGTCCTGCTCTCGATCCTGCGACCGGCAAGTGTGAGCTTTACGAATTCCGCCCTGTGATCTGCCGCACCTTTGGTCCGGCGATGAAGACGGAGGGTGACCTTGGGCACTGCGAATTGTGCTTCGTCGGCGCTTCAGATGAAGAAGTGGCGGCGCATGAAATGAATCCGGATCCCAACAATCTTGAGGCCGCACTGGTCGAGGAATTACAGAAAACGACTGGAGAGTCCGGAGAAACCATTATCGCGTTTGCGCTAGTGCAAGGTTAAAAGCGGCATCCCCTTCTTTCAGTTCTTCTTCTTGTCTAGCTCACTCCAGCGTTGGTAAAGTTCATCCACTTTGGCTTGGGCTTCGTCCATTTCTTTGTGAGCAACCAGCAGGCGCGGGCCATCACTGGCGATTGCCAGGTCTTCAAGTTGGACGCGTTTTGCCTGCAACACTTCTTCGGCCGCAGCCACTCGCTGTTCGATGCCGGCATATTCGCGCGCCTCGAGATAAGAGAGCTTGATCCTGGTCTGTGATCCGCCACTGGAAGCGGCTTTCGGGGCCGAGCGTTCGTCGGACCTTGACGACTGTATGCGCTCGGATGGCCAAGTCTCCCATTGCGAGTAGTCCGCAAAACTTTCGGCGCCACCCTGTCCATCAAGCCCCAGCACGATGGTGGAAACCCGGTCCAGCAAATAGCGATCGTGCGTGACCAGAACCAGAGCGCCACGAAACTCGAGCAAGCTCTCCTCGAGAATTTCGAGTGTCGGAATATCGAGGTCATTCGTCGGTTCGTCGAGAAGCAGGATGTCTGCCGGTTGGAGCATGAGTTGCGCAATCAATACCCGAGCGCGTTCTCCTCCGGATAATCGCTCGACAGGTTGATTGAGCTGTTCGCCGGTGAACAGGAATTTGGCCGCCCACGAAGCCACGTGAATGACCCGATCCTGATAAATGACCGAATCGCCTTCGGGAGCCAGCGCACGGCGTAGAGTGACAGTGGAATCAAGTTCACGGGTCTGATCGAAGCACACGATGCGCAGCCAATCGGCCCGGAAGATCTCGCCATTCGCCGGAGACAACTCTCCGCGAAGCAATCGCAGTAGCGTAGTTTTGCCGCTTCCGTTTGGGCCGACCAGGCCTACCCGCATCCCGGCGGTGATGACGAAGTTCAGCTGGTCGAAAAGAGTGCGTTCTGGCTGGGAGGGCACCGGAACTCGGTAAGTTATGTCCTGGAGTTCGATCAGCCGCTTGGTCTTGCGATCGCTCGCCGTAAAATCGATCTGTGCGCTGGCGGTTCGGGTGCGAGCATTCAGATCGGCGAGATCGGCTTTCAACTCGTTGGCTTTGCCGATGCGGGCCTTAGATTTCCGTGTGCGAGCTTTGGCTCCGCGGCGAAGCCATTCAATCTCATGGTGCACCAGATTCTCCAGTGCTTCCTGGCGTTTGGACTGGGCATGCAGAAATTCTTCTTTCTTCTCCAGGAATGTGCTGTAGTTTCCGCGTACTCGCAGTACACCATCGGGATAAACCCGGCTAAGTTCAGCCATGTCGGTGGCTACATTCTCCAGAAAATAGCGGTCGTGACTGACGACTACGGCGGCGAAGGCGGCCTCCCCGAGCAAGGCTTCCAGCCATTCGATGCCGGCGAGGTCCAGATGGTTTGTGGGCTCATCGAGTAGCAGGAGATCGGGGGCTTGCACGAGCGCCTCCACGATAGCCAGGCGTTTCTGCCAACCGCCAGAAAGGGCGACTGCTTCCGCTTCCAGGTTTTCGAACCCGCCGCGACCCAGTGTTTCGGCAAAGCGGGTACCTCGTTCGGTCTGGTGAACCTTGGCACGCTCCATGGCATGCTCGGCAACGGAGCGCACGGTCGCTTTGGGCGGAAACTGTGAATCCTGCAAAACATAGCTAACGCGGAGCCGCTTCCGGAAGGCTACTTCCCCGTCATCAGGGGTTTCTTCTCCCGCCAGGATTCGTAGCAGCGTAGATTTGCCGGATCCGTTGGGGCCGATGAGGCCGATGCGATCTCCCTCGGTTACGGTGAATGACACATTCTGGAAGAGCGGATTGGCTCCAAAGGCTTTGGAAATTCCCTGGGCGTTAATGATCGGCGGCAAGGCTGGTAGGCTCCTGAGGATCTTCTTCGAGACTATCAGGAAACATGGGTCAGCTTCCTCGCGGACCTTCCCTGAATACTCGTGTGGCTTGGTTTATGCCCAAGAAAGCCTTTAACAAAGGTCACTGAGGAATGGAAAGCTCACAAGGAAATCCGGAAAGGTTTCGCGCCAGATTACTTGCGGCTGAAGCTAAGGGTTGACGCCCGGACAGCTGCTAACTACTGCCAGTGCGACGGCACATCGATGTAGGAGCGGTCTAATTGAGCAATGGAAGAGCAGCCGAGCAGCCTTAACGTTCGTTCTACATCGGAACGCAGAATTTCGAGAGCGCGAGTTACGCCGGCCTGGCCAGCGGCAGCCAGTCCGTACGCATAAGCCCGTCCACACAGTACAGCCCGTGCGCCCAGGCAGATCGCCTTGACGATATCAGTACCGCGACGAACGCCTCCATCCATCAACACCTCAACTTGTCCGTTAACGGCCGAGACGACTTCGGGCAACGCTCTCAGTGACGCGCGCACCCCGTCGAGCTGCCGTCCTCCGTGATTGGAAACCACCACAGCTGCGGCTCCCTCGTCGACCGCGCGTCGGGCGTCCTCTCCAGTGAGAACGCCCTTAATGACGAGTGGTCCCGGCCATAGAGCGCGAATCCATTTGAGATCATCCCAAGTGACAGTGGAACTAGCTAGAGCTTTAGCGACGTCTACCAGTTCCATTGGTCCTTTGCCTGGTATCACGACGTTCGGCAGCTTGGAGAGGCCGCCGTCGCGCAGAAAGCTGACGATCCAGCCTGGACGCGCGAGGATCTGCGGAAGAAATGGAATTTTTTCCAGAAGGCCGCCGCCCATGAGTTCTTTCATTCCGTTGCGGAAGTCGCGTTCGCGTAATCCAGCGACGGGCGTGTCGATTGTGACTACCAGTGCGGCACAGCCAGCAACACGGGCACGCTCAATCACATTTTCAGATGCCCCGCGACCACCCATCAAATAGAGCTGAAAGCAGACTGGCCCAGATGACGCCGCCTTCACGTCTTCCACGCGATGGCCGGAAATGGTGGATAGAATGTACGCGGTACCCGCGAGCCCGGCGGCGCGCGCCGCGCCAGCCTCGCCATCGGGATGCATGAGCCGGCTATAACCTACGGGCGCGAGTAAAGCCGGAAATGACACGTCGAAGTCCAGAACGCGAGTTCGCAAATCACATTCAGCTACGGCGACGGCGTGACGAGGACGGAAGGTGATGTCATCGAAAACGCGGCAGTTTTCGCGCAGGGTAACTTCGCCGTCGGCACCGCCATCCAGGTAATCAAAAACGGGGCGAGGTAGTCTTCGCCTGGCCATAGGCCGGAAATCACCTATACAAACGACATGGGGCGATGCTACTGAACGTGCCGCTCTAGTCATGGCCTATCCAACGGGAAACCCGTTCGTATCCATCGAAGTTCCAGCCTCTGATTTGTCTAAGTCCATCATCAATACTAAAACACGCGATTATACAGAAGAGAAATACATCACGTATGGACCGATGCCCTCATCTTCTGATCGAACCGCACTCAGCCGGAACTTACGCGCGCCAGATAACGCGTCCTTTCAGCAGATGAGAACGGACCTCATGAATTCTGGGACGCCTTGGCCGCCACCGCAACACTTGTGCCAGGCCAGACGCTGGGCGAAACTTGTCGCTCGGTCTTTTTGTTCTGAGCGCGAATTTCGCCGAACGGAGTCTTGTTATGCGTGGTGTCTGGAAAATATCGGGATTGCTGTTCTTGTTCCTTTCTCTCTCGCCGGCACAGGACCAGCCAGCCTCGGGCGCAGCCCCTCCGACCCTGAACCCGGTCGCGCCAGCGCAGCCAACCACCAAGCACCGGCCAACCATTGGGGTGGCGCTCGAAGGCGGTGGAGCACTTGGACTGGCACACATTGGCGTTTTGCAGTGGTTCGAAGATCATCACATCCCAATTGATTATCTGGCTGGCACGAGTATGGGCGGTTTAGTTGGAGGCTTGTATGCCAGCGGCAAGAGCCCTCAAGAGTTGCATGACCTGGTCAAAGCGCAAAATTGGGATGTCATTCTCGGCGGATCGATCCCTTATGAAGACCTGTCTTTCCGTAGAAAAGAGGACAAGGTCGCTTTCCCCAATTCGATCTTGTTGGGTTTGCGAAAGGGCCTCTTATTGCCCGGAGGACTCAATGCCGGACAACAGATCAGTATGCTGATTGACCGGGAGACTTTGCGTTATTCCACAGTGCAATCCTTCGACGATTTGCCCATTCCCTTTCGCTGCGTGGCCACCGACCTGGTGACAGGAAAGCAGGCCGTTTTTAGAGAGGGATCGCTCTCGACTGCCATGCGGGCAACCATGGCCATCCCGGGACTGTTTTCTCCCGTTCGCGACTCGGAACACGTCTATGTCGATGGCGGACTGGTGGGTAACATGCCGACCGATGTGGTAAGGGCGATGGGCGCAGATATCGTGATCGGCGTTCACCTGGAAACTTCGCCTGCGGAGGCGGACAAAATCCAATCGTTGTTCTCGATCCTTGGCCGATCCATCGATGTGGTGGTTGCAGGAAACGAAATACGCGGCCTGGCCAATGCAGACATGGTTATCAAAGTCGACCTGCAGGAGTTCAGTTCACTCGAATACAACAGAGCGGATGCCATCGTTCAGAAAGGGATCGACGCTGCCAAACAGAGATCACAGCTACTAGAGAATTACTCCCTCGATGATTCCGATTGGGAAGCCCATCTAGCTCGGCGAAAATCACGCCTGAGAGGCGAAGTATCGGTCCCGCAATTTGTGAAGGTGTTGGGAACAAATCCGGAAGCTGAGGTCAATCTCGAGCGATTTCTGCAACCGGAAGTCGGCAAACCCATTGACAAAGCCAAACTGGAAGGCCTGCTTACCCGTCTGACTGGAATTGGGCATTACGACACCGCCGGATACCAGATGACCGAACAGAACGGACGGGTCGGTCTCCTGGTTACCATGCACGAGAAGATTTACGCCCCGCCTCTTCTGCAGTTGGGGTTTGAAGTGGACGGTTCTGAGAGCAGCGATGTCGACTTCACGTTCGCAACACGCCTGACCTTTCTTGATGTTGCCGGATACCGATCAGAATGGCGTACCGACCTGATTTTTGGAAATACGTATGGAATCGCGAGCGAACTCTACCGGCCGTTCTCGGCTTCGAGCAAGTGGTTTTTTGCACCCCGGGCGTCCGCCCGTGACTCGAACTTCAAGATTTACAGAAAGAGCGATCCTCTGGCCGAATACCGGTTCAATCGGACACTGATCGGCGCCGACATCGGCTACGGATTTAGCCGCTTCAGCGAGATACGTGCGGGTTACGAGCTAGGAACCGTGGATGCGAGGCTGCGCCTTGGCACCGCGGAGTTTGCGTCGTTTTCAGGCCGGACCGGGGCAATGCGAATCCACTACCTGGTGGATCACACGGATGATCCGGTGATTCCCCGCCGGGGGCTGAGCGCGGAGTCGAATTTCCGTTGGTATGACACCAGCCCCGGAACCACCAACAGTTTCCCTGTCATGGATGCCAAAATCAGTTATTTCCATCCCATCACGAAACCCGCGTCTCTGTTCGTTGCCAGTGAGGGTGGGACCACATTTGGTGCAACTCAGAACGGTTATCCGCAATTCTTTCTGGGCGGCGCATCCCGATTAAGCGCGTACGGCACCAACGAGCTGTTCGGCGACCAGTATTATTTGTTCCGTACCGGCTATTTACACGATCTTTGGACGTTGCCGCCTTTGGCGGGAAAGAAGATCTACGCCATTGGCACATTTGAGTTTGGAAAGATGTATGGGTTTCCCGCCTCCAGCAAATTTCCCAACGACTTCGCCGCAGGAATACTGGCGGAAACTGCAGTCGGACCTTTAATACTTGGGGGTAGTATCGGCGATTCGGGACATCGGAAGTGGTTCTTTCAACTGGGCCGGGTATTTTAAACTGCCACCGGTGGCTATTTCTTGGTCGTATTTTCGACAGACGCTTCGATGGTTACGTCTACCTGCGCACCGGGTTTGAGGGCCACTTTCTCACCATTTTCATCAATCAGTTCATTTTCAATGCGTATTTCCTTATAGAGATCATCGGCGCCTGACACAGAGATTTGGGCTTTCTCGGGTATGCTGGGATGAGCCGGTTTGATGATCTTTTCGACGGTCCCGGGCAAAGTCGTACTCGGCTTCTCGTTCTCGAGAGTGGTCTTCTCAGTCATGTTGGGAGCCCTTGTTCGAAGAGCACTATGATTATACAGATTTTACAATCGAAAATTGGCAGAACAAGAGAATGAGGGCCTCCGGATCGGACAAAATTGCCCAAATAAAAATCCTTGACCCCGACTACTTTTATCGCTAAATTACCTAGTTCCACGGACATATGGGGTCGGTTTATCCGTCCCCAGTACCTCCGCCGTAATTAGGACCAGATCCGATTCGGAGAAACTTTCGGCTTAGGCGGAGCATCTATACCAGTAGCCAGAGCTTTTCCCGTACAACCCATAAGAATTGAAGGACTTATATCTTTGGCCGGGACGTGCCCTGTCGCATGACATTCTGGGATACCACAGCTTTTTGAAGTCAGGAGAAAGAATAATGAAGCGCTCAGATCGAGTTTTTGATGCTTTACATACTTTGAGAAACCGTTATATGCTTTGTCAGCTTGCATCGAAGGCTACCCGTAAGTTTCACAAGCCCAATACAAGAATCCAGGAAACCATGAACGAGGTCCTGGATCGTATCGCAAGCTCGGAGCGGCAAACGGTTCTTGCCGAACCGGAACATTTCGCTGAGGCACAGCGGCGGGCTGCGTAGTTTAGCCCGCCTTCCTGCCCCGCCGATGGATCCTTCTCTGTTGTGTACCCCCCTTTGAAAAATCCTCTCGCAGGTGATTGATGACCATTGCTGAACTCAAAGAAAAAAATATTACCGAGCTAACCAAGATCGCCCGATCTCTGGACTTGCCCGGCGCCAGTGGATTGCGGAAGCAAGACCTCATTTTCAAGATCCTCCAGGCACAGAGCGAAAAAGAAGGCCACATTTTTGCCGAGGGCGTACTCGAAATTCTGCCCGACGGTTATGGGTTTTTGCGCTCACCCGACTACAACTATCTGCCTGGTCCTGACGATATTTATGTTTCGCCGTCGCAGATTCGCAAGTTTGACCTGAAAACAGGAGACACCATCAGCGGCCAAGTGCGTCCGCCGCATGAGGGCGAGAAGTATTTTGCTCTGGTCAAAATTGAGGCGGTCAACTTCGAATCGCCCGAAGAAGCGCGCAACAAGATTCTGTTCGACAACCTGACACCGCTATACCCGCAGGAACGCCTGAAACTGGAGACAGTACGGGAGAACGTCAGTGCCCGGGTGATGGACTTATTAACTCCCCTTGGCAAAGGTCAGCGGGGTTTAATCGTTTCGCCGCCTCGCGCCGGTAAGACCATGCTGCTGCAGAATGTGGCCAATTCGATAACTACCAATCATCCTGAAGTTGTGCTGATGGTGCTGTTAATCGATGAGCGTCCGGAAGAAGTTACCGACATGCAGCGGTCGGTCAAGGGTGAAGTCATTTCTTCGACCTTCGATGAACCTGCTGCCCGCCATGTGCAAGTCGCGGAAATGGTGATTGAGAAAGCCAAGCGACTGGTGGAGCACAAGCGCGACGTAGTAATTCTCCTCGATTCGATAACCCGCCTGGCGCGAGCTTACAACACCATTGTTCCCCCCAGCGGTAAGGTGCTCTCAGGCGGCGTGGACTCCAATGCGTTGCAGCGTCCGAAGCGCTTCTTCGGTTCGGCCCGAAACATCGAAGAAGGCGGCTCGTTGACCATCATTGCCACCGCGTTGATCGATACCGGATCGCGCATGGATGACGTGATCTTTGAAGAATTCAAAGGCACAGGCAATTCGGAAATCATTCTCGACCGGAAGTTGGTGGACAAGCGCACCTTCCCGGCCATCGATATTCAGCGCTCGGGCACACGAAAGGAAGAGTTGCTGATTCCGAAAGAGGATCTGACCCGCATCTGGGTATTGCGCAAAGTGCTTAACCCCCTTTCCCCCGTGGAAGCGATGGAACTGCTGATCGATAAGCTAAGCAAAACCAAGTCGAATGGTGAATTCCTGGCCAATATGAGTTCGCTATAACCCATGTGGGCGCCCTCGCCCCAACGGAACGTATAATACCCTCGAATTTCTCGCGAGGTGATTGTGCGATTCTGTCTGCTTTCAGCGATGGTCGTTGGCCTTAGCTTCCTTTTGACTGCCACGCTGCCGTTGGTTTCCCAGACTAAGGCCCAGCCTTACCAAATTCCTCCCATTCAGCAGAAGGGTGGCGAAGACGAACCCCGTCTTAAACTTGAGCGCGACATGGCGAGGCGAGCTAATGAGGAACGGCAAGCCAACCTTAAGCGGGACACTGAAAAGCTTTTAAAACTCGCGACCGAATTGAAAGACGATGTCGACAAAACAGATGCAAACAAGTTGTCCGTGGATGTGGTCAAGAAAGCCGAAGAAATAGAAAAGCTCGCGCACAGCGTCAAAGATAAAATGAAGGGGTACTAACGCCCATCAACCTAAATCGTAATCGAGCGCCTCTGAATCGTTTTCATCTTCTCACAAACACACGCTGTGACCATTGTCAAAAATCAGTTCCACAGACAGAAAGGCCATCCGAATACAGTCTCAGATGGCCTTCTGTACTGGGCAAGAGCAACTACCGTAATGGCGCTCCCTGTTTAACGATGCGCATGCCGTAGAACGACCGGTACACGAAAACAAAAGACACCGCAAAGAAACCTAGTGCGAGCAGGTGCTCAAGTGTGCTGCCGGCCTGGGCCGTCAGTCTGACTGCAAGTTCCACTGCCAGTAGTCCGAACAATGTGGTGAATTTGATTACAGGGTTCAAGGCCACCGATGAGGTGTCCTTGAAAGGATCGCCCACAGTGTCCCCGACGACGGTGGCATCGTGAAGCGGAGTTCCTTTCTGTTTCATCTCGACTTCGACAATTTTCTTGGCATTGTCCCAAGCTCCACCGGCATTTGCCATAAAGATCGCCTGGTACAGACCAAAAATAGCAATTGAAATGAGATACCCAATGAAGAAGAAGGGCTCCACGAAAGCAAAAGCCAGAGTCGCGAAGAATACTGCCAGGAATATGTTGAACATGCCCTTTTGTGCGTAGCGGGTACATATCTCGACGACTTTTTTGCTATCGGCAACGGAGGCTTTCACCACCCCATCGAGTTTGATGTTGGCCTTGATGAATTCAACTGCGCGATAGGCACCCGTGGTCACGGCTTGTGTGGAGGCGCCGGTAAACCAATAAATCATGGCGCCGCCAGTGATGATTCCCAGCATGAAGGGGGCGTGGAGAAGAGAGAGGTTACTGACATTTTCCGTCAGGCCCCTGGTGAGCGCCATGATGATCGAAAAAATCATGGTAGTCGCGCCCACTACAGCGGTTCCGATCAAGACTGGCTTGGCAGTGGCTTTGAAGGTGTTGCCCGCTCCGTCATTTTCTTCGAGCAAGTCTTTGGCACGTTCGAAGTTCGCATTGATATTGAAGTCTTTCTTGAGTTCCTGCTCTATATTGGGCACCTGCTCAATCAACGACAATTCGTAGACCGATTGAGCATTGTCGGTGACCGGTCCATAGGAGTCGACGGCGATCGTAACCGGGCCCATGCCCAGGAAACCGAATGCCACCAGTCCGAAAGCGAAGACCGGGGCCGCGACCATAAGTCCATCCAAGCCCAAAGTGCTGAAATAGTATCCCACCGACATCAAACCGACCATGGATAGTCCGAGGTAGTATCCGGAGAAGTTTCCGGCGACGAACCCTGAGAGGATTCCGAGCGATGCGCCGCCTTCCTGAGCCGAAACCACAACTTCCCTCACATGGCGTGATTCGGTAGAGGTAAACACCTTCACCAGTTCAGGAATAATCGCGCCCGCGAGCGTTCCGCAGGAGATGATGGAAGCCAGCTTCCACCATTGCGTCGAATCGCCCCCTAATTCAGGAATGATGACGGCCGAGATGAGGAATGTCATGGCGACCGAAACCAACGAAGTAATCCACACCAGGGACGTCAATGGCGTCTCAAAATTCATCTTATCGACGTTCCCATAACGGCTTTTCGCGATGGCGCCATTCAAGAAATATGAGAATGCGCTGGCGACCAGCATGGCGATACGCATGACGAAAAGCCATACCAGTAATTGAACCTGCACTGTCGGATCCTTCACGCCCAACAGGATGAAGGTGATCAGGGCCACACCCGTCACGCCGTAGGTTTCGAATCCGTCAGCAGACGGCCCCACCGAGTCGCCGGCATTGTCACCGGTGCAATCGGCAATGACCCCAGGATTGCGAGCGTCGTCTTCTTTGATCTTGAAGACGATCTTCATCAGGTCGGCACCGATGTCCGCAATCTTGGTGAAGATTCCGCCGGCGATGCGGAGCGCGGCCGCACCCAGTGATTCGCCAATGGCAAAACCGATAAAGCATGGGCCCGCGTAGTCCGGCGGGATAAAGAGAAGAATGAAGAGCATCAGTAGCAATTCAACACTGATCAGCATCATGCCTATGCTCATTCCGGCTTGAAGGGGAATGTTGTAGATGGGATAGGGCTTTCCTGCCAAACCTGCGAAGGCGGTGCGGGAGTTGGCAAAGGTGTTCACTCGAATCCCAAACCAGGCGACGCCGTAGCTTCCGGCGATTCCTACAAGGCTGAAAATCAAAATGATTGGAAGCGTGACGGCAATTGGCTTGTCCGGAACAGGAGACAACACACCGAAGTACAGTACGATCACGACCGCAATAAACAGCCACAAGATAAGGAGGAATTTTCCCTGGGTTATCAGATAAGTTTTGCAGGTCTCATAAATGAGTTCGGAAATCTCGAGCATCGCGCGATGTACCGGCATGTTCTTCAGCCGCCTGTAAATAACGAGTCCGAAACCGAGGCCAAAGATACAAAACAAAATGCCCACCATCAGTAGACGGTGACCGTCAATCCCCAGGAACAATACCTGGGAAAGATCAGGCAGTTTGAGACTTGCCTCTCCGCCAACCTCATGAGCGGATTGGGCCAGGGCGGTGGTCGAACCGAACGTGAGGACGGTAATTGCGCCTGCCACCGTCTTCATTAGTATTGACGTTTGGGCGAATTGATAGCCGTTGGACACAGCTTTCGCCAGCCAGGTGCGCATCGGTATTCCTCCGGTATGAAGACTAGGTCGAGACCATCAACGTGTTTAGGCACTGCCGCCCGGCGAACAGCACCAACCGGACGCTCTCGGTCGAGAGCGCCGGGGAGCGCACTGCCGGACTCCGAACACGCTTCCACTACACGGCTTAAACGGAGTGTTGAGCTTGGCCGCGTCGGATGTTTGCACCGCAGAGGCCCCGGTTGACGCTAAGTTTGACTGCCGGAGGCCCGGTACAAAACCAGCTTTTATAGCATGTTAGGGGGGGTTGGTCAAACGCGAGGTGGGGGCGGGAGTGGGTCATATCCGCGCCCCACCCGAGCCGAGGAGTGGGCGAAAGAATGTAGCCGCCGCAAAGCGGCGAAAGAACCTAAGCCCACGGCGTAAGCCGTGGGTACCCGCGCTTTTCGATTTGCAAGCCCCCAAAGGAGGCAAGCGCAATCCCAAAGATATCGTTCATCCAGGGTGATCTTATTTTTCTTCCGGAGCGCCAGAAACTCAACCTGAAACGACCTGGCCTTGTGATTCTCCTTCTGATGGGCAATATAGTGCCGAACCGCGGTGGTCCAGATTCGCTTGACGGTAAATGCTCGATGACCCGTCTGCCATGCCAACAAACGGGGCTGCGGCCATTTTTCGTGTATCCATTTTGAGGAATTTGTCTTTACCAAACGGGCCACGTCAGCGATGGAGTGGTTGGCGGGTACGCGCACAAGGAGGTGTAGGTGATCTTGGGTTCCATTGATGTAGAAGGCAGCGCCGCCGATTTGTCGAATAATGCCGCCGAGGTAGGCATGAAGGTCCTCTCGAAATCGGGCTTAACGTTGTTTCGTACTGAATATAAATACACCGCAGCGCTCAACGTCTTATAGCGCATCGGGAGGTGTACTCCCAACCGGACGGTTTTGGGAGGAGGCATCTCGACCAATAAAAACCTTGGGCCCCCAGTAACCGAGCTGTCTTCGGCCGCTGCGTCTTTGACGTTTCTATATTTTCGGCCTTACCGCTCGACCGCCATGGCAACCGCGTTCCCGCCGCCGAGGCAGAGTGCCGCGATGCCGCGATGTACATTGCGCCGAATCATTTCATAGATGAGGGTTACTAAAACCCGAGCGCCGCTGGCGCCAATAGGGTGTCCTATGGCGACCGCCCCTCCGTTCACATTGATCTTGTTGGGATCAAGGCCGAGCTCGCGTATTACGCCAAGAGCCTGCACCGAAAAGGCTTCATTCAGTTCGTAGAGGTCCACATCGTCATTCTTCCAGCCAGTTTTCTCCCAGATCTTCCGGACGGCCCCGACCGGCGCCATCATGACCCACTTGGGATCGATACCGCTTGTCGCCTGGGCCACAATACGCACCATTGGCTGCGCCCCCAGTTCTTTCGCCCGCCTGGCGCTGGTCACCACTAACGCAGCGCCGCCATCGTTTACACCAGGAGCGTTGCCAGCGGTCACCGTACCATCTTTCTTGAATGCCGGCTTCAACGAACGTAAAACTTCAATGGTCGTGTCCTCACGAGGAGATTCATCTTTCTCGAAAATTACTGGCGCATCTCCTTTTTTCTTGGGCGGAAGTTCGACGGGAACGATTTGCGACTTGAAGCGGCACTCCTTGATCGCGGCTAGAGCCTTTCGATGAGAGTTGAGTGCGAACTGGTCCTGCTCTTCGCGGGTAATGCCATACTTTTCTGAAACATTCTCGCCGGTCATGCCCATATGGTAGTTGTTAAAAATGTCCCATAGGCCATCGTGCACCATGGAGTCGACTATCTGTGCGTTGCCCAGACGATATCCTTTACGTGCTTGTGGCAAAAGGTAGGGAGCATTGGTCATCGATTCCATGCCGCCGGCAACGACGATGGAACTGTTTTCGGTCTGAATCGCCTGCGCTGCAAGCGCCACCGCTTTCAGTCCGGAACCACAAACCTTGTTGACGGTCATGGCACCCACTTCCGGAAACAGTCCGCCGAAAATCGCAGCCTGACGAGCGGGATTTTGTCCCAATCCGGCCGACACGACGTTGCCCATGATGCACTCCTCAACCAGCTTGGGATCAAGATTTGCCCTATTAACTGTCTCCCGCACCACGATCGCTCCCAGCTGCGTGGCACTCAGATCGGAGAGGCTGCCTTGAAATTTCCCTACTGGAGTACGGCAACCGGAAATGATCACAACCTCGTCTTTAGCAGCCATTTATATGCCCTCGCGATGATTTCTCACTTCCAATTATAGATGCAGCTGAAAAGAAAATATCGGAATTCGTTAGCCCGAGTTTGCCTATTTCAGAAATCGATCAAGGCACTTGGTCGCTCCGGCAAGATTTCAAGATCAATGATGTCGACTGAATTTTCTTGCGACAAAAGATCGACGATGACCTCCTCGCTTGCGAAAATTTCCCTTCCAACCATCTCTGGTGACTTTGGTGTAAGGGTCGCATGCGCGTGAGAACGTCATTTTTTTCTTGACATCACTTTTTATTGACTCTATACATTCAATAAGTTGCAACTGAGCATCGTTGCATAGTAGTCCATGAAAAATGGAAGGGAGAATAGAACCATGGCAACCAAGAAAAAGGCAAAGAAGAAAAAGAAGCACTAAGAGAAGTATCAGCAAGTAGCAAACCGGGGACGCGGAAGCGTCCCCTAAGTTTTTGCGAAGAAGATTTTTACTGACAGAATTCCAAAGACGTACCGAGTCCTCTGCTGATGCCGTGACAAGTAGCGGTTCAGACGATAAACCCTACGGATGCCTTGCGGTCGTGATCTTCTCTTGTGAAGGCTCTTGCAGGCGCTTCTCAGTGGCGGGACAAAGATTGCGATACGCGCAAAATCTACAATAGAAACCGGGCTTGGGATCGAATTTTCCGAGTGCGATATTTTGCGCAACTTGGGCTACCCGGATCTGGGCCTCTCTAAGTTGAAAATCGTCACGGCGGGTGACCACCGGACTATTCCCTTCCAGGTTATAGAGCACCAGGTGATCGGCGCGATATCCCCATTTTTCTCGCGCTGCCAGAGCATAGATGGAAAGCTGCAGGCTCTGGTCGGAATCTTCCTGTGACTGAGCCTTTCCGGTTTTGTAATCGGTGATGACGACTCCACCATCAGAAGCTTGGTCAACCCGGTCAATGCGACCCACGACCTTGATGTCGCCCAGCTTCACATCAAAGAATTCCTCGGTGTGAAGAACGTTTGGCAGAGGATTTTGCCGGAATTTTGTCAGGAAGTCTGTCAGCTGCAGAAAACCTTGCTCGAGATAGAGGTCATGCTGATAGCGATCCTGAATGCCCGCGGCTGCCAGTTCGTCGCGGAAATATTGGATCAGGTCTTTGTCCTCCATCACACGGTGAGCGCGGACGGAATCATAGAAAGCAAGCAGAACTCGATGTATGACTCCGCCATACTGCATGGCAGCAGGAACTTCCCCTGGAATTCTCCACTCGCGTTCCAGTTTGAACTGTAGCGGACAGGTTTCATACGTCTGGACCGCACTGGCGCTCAACTTTGCCGAAAGATCAGAAGCGGGCGGCATGGAGAGCCACTCGCTGGTCCGTGTCATGTTGGCCGGACTTGCTGTGTCCGCGAACATGTCTGTCTGAAATCCGCGAGGTTGAGCCGACACCAGCCAGCGGCCGAGCAGGCTGGAATCTTTCAAGAGATCGCGCAGAAATCCGGGAGGAGTGGGGTCTTTGGCTCCCGTCCCCTGCTTGGCATAGATCGTCAGCGAGTCACGCGCCCGAGTCATGGCGACGTAAAACAAGCGGCGTTCTTCCTGTTTGCAGAGCTCTTTATCATCATCCTGGGCAAGGGATGCTGGATCGTGCAACTGTCGTGGGAACTCGAGAAGCGGCTCCTTGTATGAAGCTGGGAACGAATTGGAATTAGCGCGAAGGATGAAAACCTGGACAAATTCCAGTCCTTTCGCTGCGTGAGCGGTCATCAACCTGACGGCATTCTCATCCTTCGATGCCAGAGGAATCAGGCCTCCGGCTTCGCGAAAATATTCCAGGTAGTCGAGGAGTTCGCTGATCTCCCCCGTTTCGGTAATGGCCTTCTCTTCCCATCCGGAGACGAACTCGAGCACGGCGTTTAAAGCCCGTGAGGAGCGATTAAGCTCAAAATTTCGGGCTATCAGATCGACTGCAGCCCGTCCCTTCAATCCTGACGCGGCAATCTCGTCGCGCGTCTGGCGCAAACAGTTCAGTACCTCCGAACCGCCCTCAATTTGGGAGAGCACCAGCGCAATGGCTGCCGCACCGGCATCGCGCGGAACGGCTTTGATTCCAGCACGTAATTTTTCTGGGTCGATTGCGCCCGGGCCTGCCGCAAACTGCGGCAAGGCAGCAACCCGGAACAGGCTGGCACCGTCGGTATCGGACACAACCGCGCCCAGGCAGGCGAAGAGGTCACGCGCCTCCGGCATATCCATGACATCCATGTTCTCAATCGAAAAAGGTATGCCCTGATTTGCAAGTTCGGCGGCAAGCTGATCGCGATGCGAGTGCGTACGGTAGAGCACTGCGCAGTCACTCCACTGCCGGCGCGCCCTGCGCTGCCAGTCCCGCAAAGCGGTGACTATCTCGGTGCACTCCGCGTCTTTAGCGGTTAGCACAACCGCCTCTACCGGGAGATGTGGCAGCACCTTGCCCTCTCGAGCCGCATCTTCTTCTCGGGCTGATATCAGGACAGACCGTTGATATTGGGCGGAGCCAAGTCCGGCATCGAAGACGTTGGCATTTTGAGAGATCAGGGCAAATGCACATTTAAGAATCGAGGAGGTGGAACGCCGATTTTTCTCCAGCTTGAGGAGGCCAACACCTGGAAAATGCCGTTGAAACAGAACGAACGCGGCGCTTGAAGCCCCGCGAAAGCGATAAATTGCCTGATCCGGATCTCCCACTGCAAACACATTTCGCTCTTCGCCGGCTAACCGCTGCAGGATCTTTACCTGAGCAAAATTGACATCCTGGAACTCGTCCACAAGGATGAACCGGCTGCGTGAACGAACCGAATCGTTATCTTGCTGTAAAAGATGGTAGGCATGAGTAATCATGTGACCAAACGTACCGAGTTTGTCTTCCTGCAGCATCCGTTCTACGGTGGAAAACACCTGGGCGATTTCGCGGCAGCGTCCCAGAACTTCTTCGTCAGAGATAGCAATCGCATCCTTCGATCGGGTCACCCGGGGGATGGGCAATTCGCCACGTTCGAGCCGTTGCACGTATTCCTGATATTTTTCCGGTCCTACCAGCTCGTCGTGGCAATGCCGCATGAACTTGAGCAGATCTTCCAGAAACTTGCTAACGCTGGCTGCTCGTACGAAGTAGTTGAGCTTTAACTCGCGGAGACGACGGCGCAGGTAGATCCAGAGATCCTGATCGTCGAGAACGCCAAACTCCCTGCCGTTCTCGCGAAGAAGCTCATTGCAATACTCGTGGAAGGTAGCGACTCGCATGCCGGACAAATCGGTCCCGCCCAACTCCTCCCGCACCCGTTGCCGCATCTCCTGCGCCGCATTTTTGGTGTAGGTAACCGCCAGAATTTCGTCGGGCCGGGCATGGCCCTGCCGAACCAGGTTCGCAATGCGCCGGGTGAGAACAGTGGTCTTCCCCGTACCAGCTCCCGCGATAACCAGCAGCGGTCCATGGACATGTTCGATCGCGTGTCGCTGGGATTCGTCCGGTTGGAAGGCACGCGGACTTAGGATTGATTTTGCCACTGCCACTTTTCAGGAGCATACCAGAGAAGCATGAGGAATTTTCTGAGGAGATCTTATTGCAGTTCGGCAAAAACGACCGCTGCTGCTGCGATGGCAGCAGTCTCGGCCCGCAGGATGGTGGACCCTAATGACGCACTGGTCCAGCCAGCGCCGAGGAATAGCTTTAGCTCTGGATCTGTCCAGCCCCCCTCAGGGCCGATGGCCAGATTGACGGTGGTTGCAGGGGTAAGTTCTTCCAAAGCACCCTTCAAAGTCCTATCACTTTCCGCCAGCACAATACGAGTTCCAGATGCCTGTGTCACTGCCTGCCCCAAATTTACTGGCGACAAGATTTGCGGCGAAGCTGTTCGGCGAGATTGTTCGGAAGCTTGGCGGGCAATGCGATGCCAACGCTCCAAACGCTTCGGAGCGGCGGCGGCAAGGTGGGCATCGGTACGTTGAGCGATGACTGGCATGATCCGAGCCACACCGAGTTCGACACACTTCTCGATCGCCCACTCCATACGATCAAACTTGAAAATTGAAAGGAGCAGAGTTAGGGAGGGAGTAGAAGACCGAACAGATATCACTTCGCCCAAATCGAAGTCAACCCGGCCGTCAGTGACGCTGACGACGCGCCCTAGACGAACATTCTCGTCGGTAGCGATGTCGAATTCCTGTCCGATACGGGCGCGAAGCACGTGAACAAGGTGGTCGGCATGAGATCCCAGAAGAGCAGCGTGGTCGCCGGAGACTTCATCGGCAATCCAGCGGCGGCGGGTCATAGATGGGAAAATTTCACGCACTGGCGGCAACGGTCTACGGGAGCGGAACGGAGCCGGCCCGAATGTCTATCCCCCAAGCGTCTATCCTGCGACTGACTATCCGAAGATATCTTTCACTTTGCCGAGCAGAGTGCGGCGTTGAGGTCGATTTTCTACCTGGGTTAGCCCGTCCAGTTCCTGTAACAATTCGCGCTGGCGTTTATTCACCTTGCTGGGTGTCTGTACTCGCACCTCGACAAATAGATCGCCCTTACCGTGTCCACTGAGCACGGGGACGCCTTTGCTGCGAATGCGCAGGGTGGTCCCGGACTGTGTTCCTTCCGGCACTTTCAATACATGTTGCCCTTCAAGAGTAGGTACGCTGATCTCCGTTCCGAGCGCTGCCTGCGTAAACGAAATTGGGATCACGCAGTGCAAGTCATTCCCCTCACGCTCGAAGAAGGGATGCTCCTTCACATGAAGAACGACATACAGGTCACCGGGAGGTCCACCATGCAGACCACCTTCGCCGAAACCCGAGAAGCGAATGCGAGTGCCATCTTCAACCCCGCCGGGAATTTTGGCATCAACGGTACGCTGGCGCAAAACACGGCCCTCGCCCTTGCACTTGGAACAAGGATCGGTCACGACACTACCAGTCCCCTGGCAGGTCGGACAGGTGCGCGCAATGCTGAAAAAGCCCTGCTGATAGCGTACTTGTCCTCGGCCAGCGCAGGATCTGCAGCTCACCGGAGCTTTGCCAGCGGCAGCACCTGAACCTTTACACTCGTCGCAACTTTCGTGGCGGCGCACCGTAACGGTGGTTTCAGTACCGAAGACCGCTTCCTCAAATTCCAGGTTGATATCTTCACGGAGATCGGCGCCACGCTGAGTTCGGCTGCGCTTGCGCGTGCCACCGCCAAAAATATCGCCCAAGCCAAAGAAGTCGCCAAAAATGTCGCCCAGATCGGTGGCGTCAAAGCCTTGGGCCCCGACTCCTCCACCCAAACCCGCGTGACCATAGCGGTCGTAAGCGGCGCGCTTCTCGACGTCCGCGAGAACGGCATAAGCTTCGCTGCATTCTTTGAACTTATCTTCGGCGTCGGGATTGTTGGGATTGCGGTCGGGATGGAACTGCAGCGCCAGTTTACGATAGGCGCTTTTGATCTCCTGATCGGTTGCAGTGCGGGTTACACCCAACACCTCGTAATAGTCGCGTTTTCCGTTGCTGGTCAGAATGGCCTTTCTCAAGTCCTTTCAGTGGTTTTGTGCGTCAACGCCCCGAATTGCGCGCAACTCTTACCATGGAAGGCCGCAGCAGGCGGTCCTTCAGCTTGTAGCCACGCTGCAACTCGTCGAGCACATGATGATCTTTGGCGTCAGGAGTGTCGACCATTTCGATGGCCTGATGAAGATGAGGATCGAAGGGCTCGTCCTTGGCCGGGATCGGACGCAAACCCAGTTTGACGAGTGCATCCTGCAATTGCTTGTAGATGAGCTCTACGCCTCCGCGAAATTCAGATCTGTCGCCGGCACTGGTCTGCAACGCGCGTTCAAAGCTATCCAACGTGGGCAGAAGCTCTTTCACCGCATCCGCAAGTGCGTACTCGCGAAAATCCTGTTGCTCTCGCAACGTGCGTTTGCGGGCATTTTCGAATTCGGCCTGCAGCCGTGCCAAGCGATCGATCAGCGTATCGCGTTCCGCTTTAAGCTTCTCGTATTCGGTTCCCCGGGACACCTGGGGTGGAACGCCAGATACACTTGCGTCCTCTGGCCCCGGCTCGTCCTCCGCCGGAGGCAATTCGTGCTCTGCGTCCAACTCCGGAGAGTCAAACTCGGATTTTCCGTTTCTTCTCACCATAATTTCATTCGGATTCGTTTAATAGCTTGTCAAATAATCTTGCAATGTAAGAAACAGCAGTCATCGTATGCTGGTAATCAATACGCGTCGGCCCAATGACCGCCAGTGACCCCATGACATCGTCGCCCACTCGTGCCGGGGCGCCGATGAGGACAAAGTTCCGCATGGAAGGCAACGCCTCATCGAGGCCGATGACCACCCGAACCGCTTCCTGCTTGGCATCAAGGTAGGCGCCCAATAATTCAACAATCTTTTGCTTTTCTTCCAGCGCCTGTAGCAATTCCTGTAATCGTTTGTTATCGTGCTGGCTGTTTACAAGATTTGATGCTCCTTCTACAAAAACGACTTGCGCGGTTTCGTCGGCAGCCAGTGCCCCCTGACGATATAGCTGCTCTACCGAAGACATCAGCCGGTCGTATTCACTACGCTCCTGTTCGAGTCGGCGAGCCAGTTCGCTGCGCATCGTCTCCATGGTCCAGCCGCGAAAATTATCGTTGATGAATCTGGCCGCGGCGTCCAGGTCGGACTGCGGAAGATCCATTCTCAGAACGCGATCCCGCACCAAACCAGAACGCGTGACCAGGACAGCCAAAACTTTTTGATCTCCGAGCCGTGAAAAATACACATGCTCGAGTGCGTTCTTGGGTCCGCCGATGGCCACGGTGACCCCAACATTGTGCGAGATCAGCGACAATACATGGGAAGTACGCTCCATGAATTCCTGCACATCGGCCACACCATGCAGGGATTCCTGGATCATCCCCTGATCCTCTTGCGAAAGATTGTCCGACAGACTCGCCTTCCCCGTAAGTTGTTCAACATAATAGCGATAAGCTTCCGTACTCGGAACGCGACCGGCCGACGTATGGGGCTGCTCAAGAAACCCAGCCTCAGCCAGATCAGCCATCACGTTGCGAATTGTCGCCGGACTGAGTCCTTCCTTATTTGAACGAGCAAGGGTACGAGACCCTACCGGATCTCCAGTAGCAATAAAGGTCTCAACAATGGCGGTGAGTATTTGTCTTTCTCGATCACCAATTGACGGGCCAGCTGGCATATTAAGTACTTTTAATCCAAAAACTTAGGTCGAATCATTCGACAGATATCCAATTTTGATTTTAGGAAGGTAACGCCCCCCTGTCAAGCGTTAGCACTCTCGACTCAGGAATGCTAATACTTGACCTTATTCTTGTCATGTCATAGGTTTGGTGCGCCTTTGCAGCCATGTCCGAACCGCCCGACCAGCGTTCCGATTTGTCCCGCCGTAGCCTGCTGAAAGCTGGCGTCGGACTCGGTGGAATAAGGATTTTCAGGAATTGGTTTCATCATCTCGGGCAGGCTGAACCCTCAAACGAACTCGGACAGGCGAATATTTCAAGCTCACCTCAACCAAAAATAGTCGCGCGAGGAAAAATGCCGGCGAAAACTCACGTTGTCGTAATTGGAGCAGGTGCGTTCGGAGGCTGGACCGCTCTATATCTATTGCGCAGGAACCTACGCGTAACCCTGGTGGATTCTTGGGGTCCGGGGAACTCTCGAGCTTCTTCGGGAGGTGAGACCCGCGTAATTCGGGGGACTTACGGATCGGATCAGCCCTATACAAAGATGGCGGCGCGGGCCATACAACTGTGGAAAGAGAACCAGCAGAGTTGGAAGATGAAGCTCATGCACCAGACTGGGGTGCTCTGGATGGTGACCGCCGGGGACGATCATTTCGAGCGTAACTCTATGCCTGCGTTACGCGAAGCCGCCATTCCATATCAAGAATTATCGGCAAAAGACATGGCGTCACGCTGGCCACAAATAAATTTGGAAGGCGTTCACTGGGGTATTTACGAGCCTGAGGGCGGTTTTCTTATGGCACGCGTCGCGTGCCAGGCCGTACTCGACGGATTTCTTGCCGAAGGGGGCGACTACAAACAAACTGCCGTCGCGATGGGCGATCTTGACAACGGTTCATGGGAGAGCCTGACGTTTTCCGATGGCTCAAAATTACAAGCAGACCAATATATTTTCGCGTGCGGACCCTGGCTGGGCAAAATGTTTCCTGAAACGATCGGCAATCGCGTCCGCTCCACCCGCCAGGAAGTATTTTTCTTTGGCACTCCCGCCGGCGATCAGCGATTCAGTGAAACTAATTTGCCGGTATGGGCCGACCATCGTGACAGATTTATGTATGGCATTCCCGGAAATCAGGGGCGCGGCTTCAAGATCGCTGACGACACACGTGGCCCTGAATTTGATCCGACTTCAGGGGAAAGAACGGTCAGCGCGGATGGACTTAAGTCCGTTCGGGACTATATTGCCTTGCGTTTTCCCGCGCTGAAAAACGCGCCGTTACTTGAGTCGCGTGTCTGCCAGTACGAAAATAGCCCGGACAATAATTTCATCATCGATCGTCACCCGAAACACCAAAATGTCTGGCTGCTGGGAGGCGGGTCAGGTCACGGATTCAAACACGGTCCAGCGTTGGGTGACTTGGTGGCGGGGTTGGTGGTTGAGAACAAATCTCCGGACGCGACTTTCAGACTCGATAGATTGGGAAAATAAGTACGTCGAGTTGGCTCGATGAGTACAGCGGTTGCTCGTACGTTTTACTCGATCCCATGGCCGTTACTTCGGTCAACTGAGCCGACTAACGAATTCTGCTACTGAATCTGGATGACGCTTTCTCCTGCGGTTGATTTGATCTCATCCACCCTGGTCACTACCTTGCGAGCGAACGCGTAGAGAGATTTTGCGGCTGCAAACTCTTCTCCGGCGAGAACCATAGGCTGACCACCGTCACCGGCCTTGCGGATCGCCGGATCGAGTTCCACGGCACCCAGATAAGCCACGCCAAACTGGTTGGCGGTTTTCTCGGTTCCACCGCGAGAGAAGATGTCAGTCTCATGATGGCAGTGTGGACAAACGAAGTAGCTCATGTTTTCAATCATGCCAACTAAATCCACTTTCATCTGACGAAACATTTCGATGGCCTTGCGCGCGTCCTGCAAGGAAACGTCTGACGGCGTTGAAACAACAATGGCACCGGTGAGCGGCACTGTTTGAATCAGTGACAACGCCACGTCTCCCGTGCCAGGGGGCAAATCTACGACCAGGTAGTCGAGTTCTCCCCATACCACCGAGCCCAGAAACTGCCTAATGATGGAATGCAGCATCGGTCCTCGCCAGATCAGCGGCTTGTCTCCTGGATTCAAGAAACCGACGGAGATCACTTTCAGGCCGTGTGCCTCCAGGGGCTCAATACGATTATCGGCAAGAACTTTTGGCTGGGCGCTGATTCCCAGCATAAGGGGTACGTTGGGACCATAAACATCAGCGTCGAGCAAGCCGACCTTGAATCCCAGTTTGGACAGAACGATGGCAAGATTGACCGCCAGCGTGGTTTTACCGACGCCACCCTTACCGGAACCGACCGCAATAATGGCACCCACTCCCGGCAAAGGCTGCGGAGAAGGCGGCTGCTGGGGGTGTCCGGGACGAGGGGGAAGAGGAGTACTCATACCCTGATTATACGTCGAGTGGAGGTCAGCCGAGAGCACTCAGCGTACAGCGGCCAGCATTCACTGTTCCGAAAATAGAGGCTTGGCGAGTTGTTTCCGCAAAAAGCACGGTCCCTTCACTTCGCTCGCTGCGCCGCAGTCGGGATGACAATTTGGCCGGTTACCGGGACTAGCGTCCCGCCAGCTTCTTGCGTTCCATTTCGATACGCCTGATTTCACGCCTGCGTCCAGCATCGTCATAGCGGCGTTTCTGCTCGTCGGTTTCGGGAATTACTGCCGGGACCGGGAGGCGGCGACCGATGGCATCCACAGCCACGAACGTCAGGTAAGCCGAGCTCACATGTTTATTGCTGTCGGCCACATAACTTTCTACCCACACCTTCACTCCCACTTCCATGGAGGTGCGGTACACGCGGTTCACGGAAGAGCGCAGGATGACTAGGTCGCCCACTCGGACCGGAACTCGAAAATCAAGATGATCGATGGAAGCGGTCACCACATAATTGCGCGAGTGGCGGTGCGCGGCCATAGCGGCGGCGAGATCAATCCAGTGCATCAGGCGTCCTCCGAGAAGCGCGCCCAGCACATTGGAATCGTTAGGCAGAACGATCTCGGCCATCTCCGATTGCGAATCCCGGACAGGCCGAGGTATCGCTATATCTTCGCCGTGTGTCATAGATTTGTGCTCGAAACCGATTCGGGAGCGGGTTGGATTTTGCGTTGTAAATAAGTTTCGACGTAACACGCCGCCATTTTCTGAATGCGTTCGTCGGAGTGAGAGGAAATCCACGCACTCTGCAGAACATCGTATTCCAAGGTGCCATGTGTAGCGGGGCGGTGGGCACGTTCGCCGATAAACCAGAGTTGCAATCGCGAACCTTGATCCCGGCAAACCGAGAAGCGAACCGCATCATAATCGCGATGGGCCGGCATGCGCGAACATTTGGTCGCGTAGCCCAGATTACAGTACTCGTGGAGTTCTTCGTTGGAGGGTTGCGCACCCTCGTGACCAGGAGCAGAACAGCGGCCGTCCCAGCCGCCGCCCAAAGGTAAACGCGAAGGATGCAGCCACGCGCCGTCTAGTTTCTCCGCGGGCATGAAGAAAGGGCAGGCCAAAGTTAATTTCTCTGAGGTCGAATGATGCACATTGTACTCATCGCGAAGCCGCCTCGCCAAATCAAAGCTAAACGACAACTCGAAGGGTGGCGATAATTTGCGTCAATGAATCTGGAAAGACGCGCTGGAATACCTTTGTAGTAATCTCATGGAGACTCAAATTTTTGAGCAAACCTTTTAGGTGCAAGCAGCCAGAAGCTGACCCCTATGGATCGTGTCGCGTTGCTTAACGAAGTTCTTTCGCAGAATCCGAACGATGCATTCGCCCGCTACGGCCTGGCCATGGAATATTCCAATACCGGAGAGATTGAACTGGGCCTTGAGGAATTCGGCAAGCTCTTAACCGCCCATCCGGATTACACTCCTGGATATTTCATGGCGGCGCAGACCCTGGCCAAAGCTGATCGAGTAGGGGAAGCCAAAAAAATGCTGATCGATGGTATCGATTCGGCTAAGAGAACCAATAATGGCCATGCTCAGGCAGAGATGGAAGCGATGCTCGAAGAACTGGGGTAGCGACACCGTGGAGTCGATCGTGTTCTTTAATTCTCTCTTTGATTTACCTACACGGGATTTGAATACACCTATTTGTTTATTCGACGGGACATCTTGATCATTGCCCGTTCCACCAGGCTCGGGAATAACTCGTAGATCTTGATCGCGGGATGCATCGTCCAGGGTACAACTACCTCCCGCTTCCCTTTAACATAACCGTCGAGCACGGCACGAGCCACGCGCTCAGAACTTATTCCACGAACGGACGACGGTCTCACCGTTTTGGCTTCCCTTCCCTTGAGGGCATTCGCGCTGAATTCGGTTCGCACGAAACCCGGGCATACCGTCAGAACCTTGATTCCGGCATTCTTAAGTTCTATACGCGCCGCCTTGCCAAAGGCGTTCATAGCGAATTTGGTGGCGCTATAGACAGCATGAAATGGAAGCGGAATATGACCGGCCACGCTTGAAATATTTACAATCGTCCCGGAGGCTTGTTGCTTCATCACAGCGAGCGCAGCTTGCATGCACGCAACTGTGCCGAAAAAGTTTGTATCGAAAGTTTCGCGGCAGGCGGCCATATCGACGTCAGCCACAGAATCCATCAAACCATGCCCTGCATTGTTGATCCACACGTCGATGCGCCCGTAGTGATGCAAGGTTAGGCTGACCACGCGATCGATTTCTTCAGGATTGCGAACATCACAGGACAATCCCAAAGTACGGTCGATGTGACCGATTCGGGCGCGGGCAGCTTCAGCCCGGCCAGCGTCGCGAGAAAGCATTACGACGATCGCGCCGTGATCAGCAAAGATTTTAGCGATCGCCTCGCCAATGCCCATCGACGCACCCGTCACGACCACCACTTTGTCTTTAAGGTCTGCGCGGTCTGAATTCATGCTTGCCCTTTTGGCCCTGCCCGCGCCGTCAAGTCAATCGGCGGAGTACAATTCTGAAATCGGGTTTTGCCGCGAACAGCAGAGTTTTTTTGGTGAATCTTCTCCCGCTATTTCCGCTCGACTTAGTGCTTTTCCCTGGCATTCCACTGCCCTTGCACATTTTTGAGCCCCGGTATCGAGAAATGATTTCCGAATGTCTGGCCCGGAAGAAACCGTTTGGTGTCGTCCGAGCGAAAGAGGAAGGCGTCGCGGAAATCGGATGCACAGCAGAGATTATCACCGTTGCCAACAAATATCCCGACGGGCGGATGGATATCGTGACCGAGGGCCGTGAGCGCTTTGAGGTCATGCAAGTTAACCAGGAGCGACTGTTCCTGCAGGCTGACGTGCTTTATTTACGCGATGAACCCAGCCAAACCTCTGCCGAGGACATTGCGCAGGCAATGAAGTTGCAAGGGGAAATCATGCACCTGGCGGGGTCAGCCGCCGACGCGCGGCCGCCATCCGAACACTCCAATCTTTCTTTTGTACTGGTCGCCCCGCTTCCACTTGATCTGGATTTCAAACAGACACTGTTGGGGATGAAGTCTGAGGCCGAACGCATGCAGGCTGTCATTTCATATTTCGAAACGATTCTGCCGAACCTGCGGCGTACAGTGCACGTGCGGCAGAAAGCCGGTGGAAACGGACACGTTCATTGAGCCGATGCTTTCATGGCTCGAAATGGGCTTGAGTACAGAACGGGCGCCCGGCGCGACATGGCGCTGCGTCGTTCAAACTGGGCTTCTCTTTGACGGCGTATAATCCAACTCGGAAACTGTTTTCGTATGGGGGTTTTTGTCATGAGTCTGCCGCGCACGCTTGGTGAACTACGCCCAAGTTCTTTTAACGAGCAACGGCTGAGTACACGGCGCGTAAAGGACGAGATGCGCGACAACCTGATGGTTAAGCTGCGTCAGGGCGGTCCCATATTTCCCGGCATCATAGGATACGACGATACAGTTGTGCCTCAGATCGTGAATGCCATCCTCTCGCGTCACAATTTTATTCTGCTCGGACTGCGCGGTCAGGCTAAAAGTCGAATCCTGCGGGCATTAACCACACTGCTGGATGCGCAAGTTCCCTACGTGGCGGGTTGCGAGATTCATGACAACCCTTATGCTCCCATTTGCCGTCGCTGCCGCGACGAAATTGCCAGGTTGGGAGATAGCATACCGATTGCCTATCTCACGCCTGATGACCGCTACGTGGAAAAGCTAGCGACCCCCGACGTCACGATCGCGGATTTGATTGGTGATATTGACCCCATCAAGGCGGCGCGCGGCGGACACGAAATCAGCAGCGAACTGACCGTGCATTACGGATTGTTGCCTCGCGCCAATCATGGCATTTTCGCGATCAATGAACTGCCCGACCTCGCAGGGAAGATTCAGGTTGGTTTGTTCAACATCATGCAGGAAGGTGACGTGCAGATTAAAGGCTACCCGATCCGCTTGCCGCTTGATGTCGCCCTGGTGTTCAGCGCCAATCCGGAAGATTACACGGCTCGCGGAAAAATCATTACGCCGCTGAAAGATCGGATCGGATCCGAAATTCGGACGCATTACCCGGCAACTGTCGAAGAAGGCATCACAATTACCGCTCAAGAGTCGTGGACGCGACGCGATGGATACAAGCTGCACATGCCGAAATATGTACAGGAAGTCATTGAGCGCATCGCGTTCGCCGCTCGTGATGACAAAAGGATCGACAAGCGGTCAGGCGTGAGTCAGCGCTTGCCGATTTCCTGCACGGAAAATGTGATTTCCAACGCCGAACGGCGTGCCATTTATCAGCAGGAAAAGCAGGTTGTGCCGCGCATTGCCGATATTTATGCTGCCATGCCGGCGATCACCGGCAAACTGGAGCTTGAATACGAAGGTGAGATGAAGGGCGCCGACCACGTCAGCCGCGAACTGATCCGGGCAGCCGTGGCGAAGACGCATGACGGGTATTTCAAAGGTACTGACATGCAGCAGATCGTGCAGTGGTTCGATCTGGGCGGAGAAATTCAATTGGCAGACACGGCTGGCGCCGCCGAAGCCTTACAGTCTCTGCGCAGCATTCAGGGCTTGATGGAGAAGACTGTGAAGTTGGGTGTCGGGCCAAAAGACAGTACGGAAGTACAGGTTTCGGCGGCGGAATTCATTTTGGAAGGCCTGCACGCCCACAAGCGTATCGGTCGCAACGAAGAACGCATCTTCACGGCCGGAGACAAGCAACCGAAACAGACTGAAAAACCATTCGAGCGGGAAGAACTACCCTTTCGCGGCAGGCGGCCTTATAACTAGTCGTCTTAATAGTGATCCGCAGTCGGTCTTTGCGGAAAACTGCGGGGAGTGCTTTCCCCCAGGTCTTCTGAAGTCCGACTACTGTCTTGAAACTATCTAGTGATGCTGGTCGTGGTCGTCTTCGTTCACCACAAAACGCAGCCATGGATGAATACAACACGGATGCGGACTTGATCGCCCCGCCGGGATGTTGACGCCATCGCGGTACTGCCGGCGGGGATAAACAGATTATCTGCCCCCTGGCGCCTGTGGAGTTAGAACTCCGTTCACGAACTGGGCACATTCCGGGGCGGCACCGGATTTCCCGAGGCCTGGCTCAGAGCAGCGACAAAGCCGCCGCCGAACTGCTTCACCTGGGTGAAAGTGTGAGCCTCTCCTCCCATATTTTTCAGTATGACGCTAAGGGTCGATGATCAGGGCTGACTTGGGATCCGGCGAAAACCGCCATGCCCCGCCGATTTGTCCGACGCCACCTCACCAAGGAAGCCATTCAACTTGATCGGCCCGGTAGTGGTATCGCGCTTGTAAGTTCCATCTCCTAACGCTGCGTTAAAAGTGGCTGGATCGCAATAGTCCCACACATGGATGCTGATCTGTGATGGGCCTCGATCATCATGTTCCTCAGCAAATACAGAAGACAATATGAACATTGATGCCAGGGTGAACAGGACCAACCGTCCTGCAAACAATTTCACGCTCGACGCTTTCTTGTATGCCCCTTCCGATATGTGATGTAAGCCGCACCCTGTCGGCCGGAGCGAGCATTTACGCGGAACAATCCGCAGCATCAGAACCCGATCTGCGGTAAGCTAGGCTTTAGTGAAGCTAGAAGAAGCGATTTCGGCTGTTGTCATGATCCTGTCTGCGAGGTGCAAAAAAACTGTCTGCCCGATTCGCATCCCGGCTCGCAAGATAACGGCTCTCAATGCAGAGTCTGGTAAAGACTGAATAGACGACCGGTTCTCACATGAAGCGCATCCGTTACAGCAAATACGTTCCTGATCCCGCCGGCGAAATGAGCATGGAAGACCTGCTCAGCGCGCTTTCTGACCACCTGCTGCAAAGTGGATTTCACAATTACATGTTTGACGACCTTATGGAGGGTGACGGCGAGCAGACGCTGGACGATCTGCGGCGTGCGATCGAGCAGGCATTGTTAGAAGGAGACTTTCTCGATCAGGAAATGCGCGAACGGCTGCAACAAATGCAGATGGATGGAACCCTTGACGACCTCATCGAGCAATTGATTGAGCGGATGGAGCAGGAAGATTACATCAGTGTTGACGAACCGCACGATCCTTCGCGGCAATCCAGTGTTGGCGGGCAGACTGGACAGGCCCAGCAGGCTAAGTTTGAAATTACGGACAAGAGTCTGGATTTTCTTGGATTCAAAACACTGCGTGATTTGATGGGTTCCCTAGGCAGGTCCAGTTTCGGCAGGCACGACACGCGCGATCTATCCACCGGGGTCGAAGCCAGCGGAGCGTCGCGAACTTATGAATTTGGCGACACACTCAATCTCGATATTACGGCGACGCTTTCCAACGCCATCCAAAGGGAAGGTCTGAGGCTTCCGCTGAACATCGAATATTCAGATTTGCAGGTCCACCAGTGCGAATATCAGTCTTCATGCGCGACGGTGCTCATGCTGGATTGTTCGCACTCCATGATCTTGTATGGTGAGGACCGCTTCACTCCGGCCAAGAAAGTTGCGATGGCGCTTTCGCACTTGATCCGGACGCAATATCCAGGCGATTCCCTTTCGTTGGTTCTTTTTCACGATTCAGCCGAAGAAATTCCGCTCTCTCAACTCGCGCGAGTAAAAGTCGGACCGTATTACACCAATACCCGGGAAGGTTTACGCTTGGCCCAGCGAGTGCTACAACGCCAACGCAAAGACATGAAGCAGATTGTGATGATCACGGATGGAAAACCATCCGCTTTGACGCTGGAAGATGGACGCATTTACAAGAACGCTTTCGGACTCGATCCCATGGTGGTAAGCCAAACGTTGGAGGAAGTTTCCAAGTGCAAACGGGCAGGGGTCATGATCAATACGTTTATGCTGGCGTCCGACTATGGACTGATACAGTTTGTCCAAAAAGTAACCGAGATGTGCCGAGGTAAAGCCTACTTCACCACACCTTATACGTTAGGTCAGTATCTGCTGATGGATTACATGTCGCGGAAAACGAAGACCATTCATTGAGCGTTTGCGGGACGGGTCCAACCTTGTTTCAACCTGAAAACCGGTCTGCCTGAACGGTCGATCCCTAAAGCTTGATCTTTCCAATCGCTCAAAGGATCCTCGAAGTTCCCCTTTACGGGACATCGGCGACAAACCAGCCCCAAAGCTTATTGGAACGGCCATCGTCTGACGAGCCGCCGGAAATAAGCGCCAAGCGCGGATTGCTAGCTGGTTTGCTGAATGCAAGTCGATATTGGCTTAAGTATTCTCGGCTTTCTTAACGGCTAGTTCCGCTCCCTGGAATCCGATGCGACTATGAGTGCCATCGCAGAACGGCTTTGTTACCGAGCCGCCGCAACGGCAAAGAGAAAACGCAGGCTTCCCAGTGAGATCGTACTTAGTGCCTTCGGCGTCGAACATTTCGATAGAACCGTCCGGATCTTCCACTCTGTATGGTCCGTTTTTTCTGACAGTAATTTTGACTGCAGCCATGAAGCCTCCAATAGGTCTCTGTCTGACGAAGATAGCAGTTTTGGAAGCCAGTTTCAGCTTTAGGTTTCAGCCAGCGCAAACAAGGCGGAGAACGAGAGCGCGAGGAATTCAAGCGTTGCGCTTACGCAGCTGCCATTTTTGTTCCCAGCAGGCAACCATAGAGTTCAAGATATTGATCGATCATCCGCTTTGAGGTAAAGCACTCCCGGGCCCGTTGAAACGCACGATTCGCATAAGTGCGGCATAGATCGCGCTCTCCACTCAGACGCCGGATCGCGGACGCCAGACTGGCGGCGTCATTCTCGTGAAAATAGAGCACGGAGTCGCCCCATATCTCCCGGAATGCTGGAATGTCGTTGGCGACAATTGCGCATCGGGAGAAAGCTGCCTCCACTGCCGCCATGTCGAATGGCTCATAACGCGATGTAGCAGCATAAATTGATGCCCGGCTATAAAGCAGCCGCAGTTGAGCTTCGGTCTGCGGGCCTTTCAGCGCAACATTCATTTCGTCGACCGAAAGCCTTACATCGGCGCGTATCGGAACTCTACCCGGGAGGTGTACGGGTGTCTCCGCGCCGACGATACAGACAGGAAGTGGATGACTGTGTTGCGTGAGCAGGGACAACTGCTTCCCGGCATCCAGCAACCGCCCCACCGCCAGCACCGAATCATCTTTGCCGACGTAAGGATTGAAGAAAATCGGATTGCGCCCGTTGTAAATCACAGTGTCATAGTCTGCGCGGGTATAGCATTCGCGGATGGTGTCCCGCATCCACGCAGAAGGGGCCACGGCCACACTGGCCATCGCCAAGCCACGAGTAACCACCTGCTTATACCAGCGCAGCCAGCGGTCGTCTTTTGGCTCGCGTCCGTGAACCGCCTTCCACCATGTGATGAGGTCACCGTGTGCGACAACAACTCTTGGTACGGCCACCGGAAGACTGCCGTAGCACAACTGGTTGAGATGCAGCAGATCCGGCTTCACTTCCTTGACCAGCGCCGCGAGATAAGACGAAGACTCTTTCAAGCCCTCCTGGCCTTCATCCATCCAATCCAAACGAAACGCGGTGGGCCGGTAATCGAGGCCGTGGAGGTGCTCCATCCACGATGTCTGATCCGGCAGAGGAATTTCACCAAAGCTGACGAGTGTGACGCGTATCCCGCGACTCACCAGTCCCGAGACAAGTTCCCGGGTGTAGGTCCAAGTATTACTCAAAGTGTCTGAGGTGATTAAAACGTGCACGAGTTTCCCCTGGGAGAGCGCGAAGCGCCGAGGGAGACGGCATTCCACGTTCCTGACTGCTTCGCCATTGTATGGTGGAGCTAAAAGCCAGAACAGGATTTTCGACAGTAATCACCCACGATGCGCAAAAGATTGCACTTCAAGAAACTTAGGTAGCACATTCAACCGTGGACCCTCCCCGCTGAAGCAGGCTTTAGCGCCGACTTGGATTGGTCGTTTGTAGACTGTCCATTCCGGAAACTCTATGCCGACTCCAGGAAGCTGCTAAGTGCAGCGGTCACCCACCGATGTGACAGAACATTTGTGTCCCCTCTGTAATGGGCGACGCAAAAACGCCAGGGCGGGCAAATTGGTTGTGCAAAAGTTAGCGACAGAAGGTGAAGGGCAATCCGTCCGATGGCAAGGCGACGACCGTAACTCCAATGATCACAATCGTTACCTATGGATTCTAGCGCTCCCTAAGAATCCATCCGCAAATTGTGCTGGACCGCAGCTGGAGCCTCTTGAATTTCGAATCGAGTGTGGTAGATTGAAACTCCTTCCCCGATACGAATCCTCCAAAACAGTTTTGCCAAAGAGCCTTTGGCTGGGCCTGCTTTGCCTGCTGCCCAGCCAACGTGAAAATCCAAGTGCCATCGAACGAATGAATCGACATCGGGTTGTGGTAGCTGATTACTGGATTGATGCTGTCTAGCTTTCTTGCATGCGGCGGCGGATCCCAGTCTGCTAATCCGTCCCAGCCTTCCAATCCATCACAACCGTCTACCCCATTTGCACCAACCCTGCCCACACCTTTCCAGTAAACGTCGACGAATGCGAGCGGCACTCTCGAGAGTTACAGTCCGGGAGCAGTCGATCTCTCAGGCCCGTTCTTTCGCAAGCTGGGTACGAACGATGGGACTTGCGCAAGTTGCCACGATGCTAACGATGGATGGAGCATCACGCCGGCCTATCTGCAACAAAGGTTCGACGATAGCCAGGGAACGGATCCGGTTTTTCGGCCGGTTGATGATGCCAATTGTCCAAGCGCCGATGTATCGACGGTTGACGCCCGTTCTGCGGCCTACAGCCTATTGATTCGCATGTCGTTGGCCGTTGCCCGGCAACGCAGAGTTCAGCATCATCTCGCTCAACGATCCCTACCAGTGTCCAGAGACCACGCCGGGTCAGCCAGCGCTGTATCGCCGTCCTCTGCCTTCTACCAACCTGAAATTTTTGAACGGCATTATGTGGGGCGGCCGGGAGCCAGATTTGCAAAGCCAGGCCATGAATGCGGCGCTGATTCACGCGCAGGCGGCGCGATCACCGACAGATTCGCAGTTACAAACGATCGTCGATCTTGAGACCTCCGTGTTCACAGCACAGTCGGAAGACAATTTGGTAGGAGGCCTTACTTCGAACGCGAAGGGTGGCCCGATATTTCTTTCGATTCAACCTTTTTCTCAAGGGATGAACACGGGCTCCGGTTTTAATCCCAACGTGTTTGCCCTCTATTCAGGCTGGAGCAATGCCAGCGGCTCCAGTGCTGCGACTCAATAGTCGATCGCGCGCGGGGAGATGCTATTCAATAATCGACCGATGACGATCTCTTCGGTTCCCGGATTCAACGACGTTCGCGGCCAAACCGAGGTCGCGGGCACCTGCACCTCGTGTGACAACACGCCAAGTGCGGGCAATGACTCGGCGAATGAGATGATGAACATCGGAACTGCTTCTCCGGGTGCCGATTTGCCCTATTACGTAATGCTCTGCACCGACGGGACACAGCTGGCGACCAGCGATCCTGGACGAGCTTTGGTGACCGGCAAGTGTGTGGATATCGGGAAGTTTAAGGTTCCGAGCATGCGCGGACTGGCCGCACGCGCGCCATATTTCCACAACGGGTCAGCTGCAACGCTAATGGATGCACTTAACTTCTACAATCAGCGCTTCAACATGTTGCTAACCGATCAGGAGAAAGCTGACCTGGTAGCATTTCTGAATACGCTGTAAATTGGAAGGTTTATATTCCCAGCGGAAGTGGCTGAGCCAGACGGAAGGTCAAGCGCCGTTCAGCGGAAACGCCCACATCCCTGCTATCATCCCACTGCCGCTCAAGTGTGACGGGAGCCATCGTAGAAGCTCCGATAAGCGCAGGTCGACCACCGCCGACCACGCTCTTGGTCGAGACTCTGTCGATTGAAACGCTTCCCGTTGGTATCTTTGCCGTGGAAGCCCCTACAATCTGTACTCCGCCAACTGGTGTCCCCGGGACCATGGTTGAAGTCTGCCGATGGTGCGAGCTTCTCTTCATAAAGATGCTGGACGTCTGTATGGGAATGGATTGCCGGTTCAGCACAACCGCACTAAGCGCTAGACGTATGTAGCCAGATTCCTGAAGCTCACTGGCAGCCTTTGCATCCAAAACTTTTCCTCTTACGCTCGTGCCGCGCGGAGCAATCACTTTCCCGCGTACCACAATAGCTTCATCGAGCACTGCCTCAAAAGAGTCGCCGGGCTGTGAGGTCGCACTGGACAAGGAAGATCGCAAGCGGATCGCGAGAGGCGTTCCCGCGGGAATGGCTTCCGGGGTAAGCGATCCGGTGGGAAAAATTCCGCCGTTGTCGGATTCACGATCGAAAGGCAAGTGTTGATCTGGGCTGGCGGGTTCCTCGGATATTGCCATGCCGTCATGTCGCGCGCAGCCCAGCAAGCTGAAGTTTGTCAGTATCAGGCTTATCAGGAGGAATCGGACGGAGTGCCCCTTCCTACCATCTCTACGATTCATACAATTATCCTGCCGTGAGCGCACACTTCAGAGCAAGTCGCAAGACGGATGCCATTGTCCGACTTTGGCTGGTCAGCCACTTACCGGTGTGAAAAGGTCGATTCGTGTACTTTTTGCATGTAATTCTCGGTGCACTGCAAGAAAAAACGGAGGAGCGGGCTGGCTGCTCCTCCGTGTTGACCGATTTTCAGTTTCAACGAAAGCTAGTTAGACGAGCCTCCGAAGCTGGCGGATGCGCTCTCTGCTTCGTTCTCGGGCTGAACGATTACTCCATCGAACGGGGTTGCTCCGATGAAGCGCCCGTGAACTACGCTGATTCGGCGCAACGGATACCCGGAATCGGGTCCGCGATGCCAGGTACGGCCGTTGTCCTTGCTCTCGAAAACTACGCCCGAAGCGTTGCTGGTGGCCAGTAGCCGCTTCCGGCCCTGATCGTAAACAATCGAACTCACGTTCTTGTCGGGAATCCCGTTCACTATGTGTTCCCAGCTCGCGCCTGAATCTGCGCTACGGAATGCGCCTTCCCGGGAAGCCACCAGGATTTGTCCCTCGGGCGTAACGGTCACGCCGTGGATACTGGTGATAAAGGAAGACAAGGGAGCCTGCTGCCAGGTCGTTCCCCCGTTTTTCGAATAGAGCACGTTGGTTCGGGTGGCGGCGACAACCAACTCGCCTTCCGAGTCGACTGAAACGAAATCAGTCTTGCCGAGCACCGCTCCGCCCGTCCAAGTTTTGCCCTGATCTGAACTCGTGAACAATCCGGCAGACGTTGCTGCCAGCCAGTGGCGGGGTGTGACTTCGATATCGCTTACGCGCGCATCCAGAACCGAGCGAACCACGACGGCGGCAACTTTCGTCGGTTTCGCGCCCTTCTTGCCCTTCACAACGCGAGCCGCACTCTTTTCGGTCACGATTGTGTTGATCGGACGCCACTGTGTGGCATTGTGATCAAGCAAGAACATGCCTTTGTTGGTGCCGGCGATGAGAGCCCCATCGGAAGTCTGCTGCAGCGCGAAAACATCGCGTCCGCCCAGTCCGGCGCTCTTCTGTTGCCAGGTCTGCCCGCCATTCCTGGTTGAGAAGACCCCACCCCACTCCCGGTCGTTGACCACCCCGACCAAGATGGCGTTGGAATCGCGCTGATCAGCCAAAATTGAGCTGACATAACGATGAGTGTAACCGTGATTGGAAGGCTCGAAGCTTTGCGCGCCATTGTCGCTGGCCAGAACCCCACTGCGATCAGTCGCCAGCAAAACTCGATTGGGGTTACGCGGATCTACCAGAACATCGTTCACTACGACCTCGGAATTGGTAACGTGCTTCCACGTCTTTCCTCCGTCGAGAGTCTTCCAGAGGCCTTCAGTAGTTCCGGCGTAAACCGTGGCCGGATTACTGGGGTCCTGCTTCAACACGCGAGTACGGCGTGCCGAAAACGGAATGCCCTGCAACTTATGAAACAGATCGCCGGCGCTTTCGCTCTTGTAGATTCCGGAGCAGGCGCTCGCATAGACGATGGCAGAGTTTGTCGAGTCCACGATGACCGAAAACACATCCGAGTCATCGATCATGCCCTTGTTGATGTGATGCCAGTTCGCTCCGCCATCGTCCGTCTTCCAAGCCAGATGCCACGTTCCGGCATAAACGATATCGGGATTCTTGGGATCGACCGCAATTGACTCGATATTCTTGACCTCGGCGCTGGGAGGAGAAATCTTTTCCCAATGGTTGCCACCGTTCCTGGTGCGGTACACGCCGTCAAGCGCGCCCACTACGAGAGTCTTAGAATCGGAAGCCGAAATCGCCAGGGCGCGAACAGATTTTCCATGCATGTCGGGAAGTATGTCCCAGTTATTGCCGCCATCATGCGTACGATAGACGTCGCCCGCCTGCTGGTTTTCAACGCTCCACGCTGAAACATAAATGTGTTTCGGATTCTCAGGATCGATGGTGATGTGATCGAGGACGTTGTCGTCTCCCCCCAGGTGCGCGAGTCGCGACCAACTGTGCCCGCCGTCGTTGGAAAGATACAGGGTGCCGGTGCTGGTTCCCAGGTAAATACGGTCGGGATTCTGTGGGTCAAAATTCAGACTCCGGACATCGCCTCCGTCCGGTCCCAGGGCAGTCCACTGACCTGCCCATAGGGTAGTGGCAGAGATCGTCGCAACCGCCAATACAATCAATGCCTTACGTGAAAGCACTCGAATCACACGTGAAATCATAAGTAACTTTACCCCTAGCGAAGAATTATGCGCTTGCGGGTGAGATTGACAGTGTAAGCTTCCGCGTTCAAGTTACGTTAGGCCAAACATAAGAAGGGCCGGTCGAGCGTGAACTCGACCGGCCTCGGTTTAAAGCAAGTATCATTGAGCCTTAGGCTTAGCAGCCTTCTTTTTGGCCGCTGCCGGATGATCCGGCACAGCCTTTACCTTCGACTCATCGACCGTCTGGGTACCCTCACCGGTAAAGTTAGCTCCGGCTGGGACCACCCAGTACTCGGCGGTCTTGGTACCGGCATTACCTGTGCGGACCTCAATCCGGCTGGCATCGATGGCTTGTTTCGCTTCGCCACCTGACAGATATGCCTTCGAATTGACTGCGCGTTCACCAGCCAGATTCTTGCGTTTCTCGCCGGGTTCAGCGTTGCCAACAATAACCAGCTTGGAGTCGGGATCGTGCTGCAGCCGCTGGGCAACATCGTCCAGGATGGCTTTGCAGGTATTATCCACGCGCCAAGGCTTTACTTTGTTGGGGAATTCGCACTCGCTCAGTTTGCTGGCTTGCGGCGGCGGTGGCGGTGGAACCTCCACGTTCACCGTAGTCGAAGTAGCCGGAGCAGTGAGGCCACGGGAGTCGGTACATGTAGCGCTTACTGTTATGGCGCCAGCAGGTGCTCCGGTGGTGTTCAGGGTCGCGGTATTTCCTTCGCCGGAAATGCTTCCCGCGCTCGCGGTCCAGTTGCTGACCGTCACCGGAACGTTATCCGGACTAGTGCAAGAGCAGGTAACGGTAGACGGTGTGCCCGCCTGCACTGACGCCGGATTCGCCGAGCAGGACATCGTCGGCGGATTCTTCGGCGGCTCTTTCACCGTGTAGTTAGCGGTGCAACTGGTTTCGTTATTCTTCTTGGCCTTTGGATCAACTACGTGAGCGGTCACGGTATAGCTGCCGCCAGCAACTCCGTTGGTATCGATGCTCGCGGTGTTATCTTTACCTGTGACTTTTCCACCCGTACCACTCCAGGTATAAGTCACCGTATGTTTGGGATTGAAGTTGGTAGCGTTCGCAGTGACGGTTACTGGCTCACCAACCATCACTTCGCTGGGTTGGATTGAACAGCTGGCGGCTGGGACCAATGGGGACGGGTAGCCAAAGTTCAGAACGATACCAGTGCGCAACCGAATCCCTTGCAAGTCGGGACGAGCCAAATCGGAAAACGATGGCGACACTACATCAGAAAAATTGTGGTGTGCCCAAACGTAGTCGGCCTCAAATAAGCGGAGTGAGAGGTGACGCCATACGGAAAGATCCATGCCCCCACCAAGAACGGCACCGATGCCGTTGCTGGTTGCCACAAGCGGAACGGTGAGTCGATTGTAACCAAGCATGGTGTGAGCGAAGAGCATTACTCCCTCGTTCCGCCAGGCGAGGCGCGGTCCGATGGAAACGGTGTTCTCCGTTCCAAACTTGTTGGAGTTACCGCCGTAGTCGGCTTCCAGACCCCAATGCGGAGTGAAATTATAGGTAGCGCTGGCGCCGGCTCCTTGCGGAATGTCGCCTATCTTCTGTCCCACGGGCGCATTGCGGGGCGTGAATGGCGCGGGTACGGTGCCCCCCGGATGCAACCATTGATAGCCCAAAAAGATGTCTACTTTGGGGGTCTCTTCCTCTTGCGCTACTGCGGCTGTCGATAACAATCCGAGAGCTAGCAAACTACAAGAAGCCGTTAGCAATAAACGTGCAACACCTCTACCACGGCGAAGTGACATTCCATCCTCCAAAAAATCTTATGAACAATTTTTGCATTCACGCTCAGGTGCAAAGTCAACACTGGGAGCTGGCGTGTGAAACCACCCTCTTCTTTTGTGGTCACTAATTCTACCCCAGCGTAAGCTCAAATCAAGAGTAGTCGGTTAACTTGTGTTAACGGTCGAGAGGACGCGTCGTCTCAGATTGATACCTGACAAAATGCGGTTGCGGCTGCCATTTCGAATCGGAGATCGACGAACGGAATCGGTACAGTAGTCTTGCGGGCTCAGATCTATTTCAGGACCATGAGCCTCCGAACACCAAACCGCTTCCAAGGAAGCTCCAGACGCTGCTTGCAGTCGGGCTGAAAAGCCTAAATAATGGCTGCGAACCCAAACTATGAGCAACGAAAAGGTATTGATCGTCGAGGACGAGGAAAATGAGCGTACGGGGCTAGCCGAGCTCATCGTCAGTTGGGGTTACCGCGCCGAGACGGCGAAGGATGGAGCGGAAGGCCTGGAAAAGGTTGCCGCCTGGGCGCCCTCTGTGGTAATCACGGACATGAAAATGCCGCGCATGGGCGGCCTGGAACTACTGGACAAACTCGCTACCGACTCTCAAACCATGGCCGTGATCGTAGTAACGGCGCAGGGCACAATCGACAGCGCTGTGCAAGCGATGCGCATGGGAGCCTATGACTACATCACTAAGCCCATTGACACAAATCGCTTACATACCATTCTTCAAAACGCCTCTGCCTTGCTCGGAACTCGCGCCGAACTGGAAGTCACTCGGCGCAAACTGCGGGATGCCGGTTCCCTAGGCAGCCTAATCGGGTCGTCCAAGAAGATGCAAGAGATTTTTCATCTCATTGAGATGGTGTCGCCAAGCACCGCTTCGGTTCTTATCACCGGCGCCAGTGGCACGGGGAAGGAATTGGTAGCGCGCACGGTCCACGAACTCAGCCCGCGCCGCAATAAGCCTTTTGTGCCCATCAACTGCGCGGCGATACCGGAAACCCTGATTGAGAGTGAGATATTCGGTCACGAAAAAGGTGCCTTCACCGGGGCGTTGGAGCGGCGCACTGGCTGTTTTGAGTTGGCGGAAGGCGGAACGCTTCTGCTCGATGAGATTGGCGAAATGCCGGTGGCCACGCAAGCCAAGTTGCTGCGGGTCCTGGAGGATAGCAAACTCCGTCGTCTCGGCAGCAAAGTAGAAACCACCGTCGATGTTCGTGTCCTTGCCGCCACCAACAAAGTTCCCGAGGAAGCGGTCGCGAGGGGCGAATTGCGTAACGATCTTTATTATCGTCTTAATGTTTTTAACATTCACATGCCTCCGCTCCGCGATCACAAAGATGACGTGCCCGAACTCGTACAGGCACTTCTCGAAGACATGAACCGGAAACATGGACGCAAGGTGGCGGGTGTTAGCGAAGCCGTGCTCAACGCATTTCAAACCTATTCGTGGCCCGGCAATGTTCGCGAGATGCGAAATACCCTGGAACGCGCGATTATCGTGTGCGATGGCGCGATTGTAGAAACCAAGCATTTGCCTCCCGGTTTTGGCCAATCCAGCCTGCGCAGCTCCGCTGAGGATGGCGATACCGTACATCTCGGCGTGGGAACCACGGTCGAAGAAGCCGAGAAGAGACTCATCCTGAAGACTCTGGAATCCACCAACAACAACAAAACCCGTGCGGCTGAAATTCTGGCCATAAGCCTTAAGACGCTGCACAACAAGCTCAAAGAATATGGAAGCAATACCGCGGATGCGGCGTTGACCAGGGAAGAATAAGAAAAAAGGGCTGTTGCCCTTGTAACGATTCAGGCAGTTCATGCGCCGAAAAACCAAAATCGTACTGGCCATCACTTTCATGGTCGCGGTGCTGGTGCTGGGATTTTCATACCTCTACATCTCTGAACTGCTGCGCCAACGGGTAACGACGGCGCATGAGTCGGCAGCCCAGTTGACCTCAAACCTAGCTTATCTCGCGGCCAATGCCGTCCCGGATCTCAGCAGTACCAAAGTGGACACCACGAATCCGGAAGCTATGCGACGGGCGGTGGCCTACTACCTTGGAACCGATCGCGACCTCAACAACTTCTTAGAGTCGGTAGTGGGCACATGGCCCATCATCTACGACGCGGCCATCGTCGATAGCGACGGTAAAGCTATACTCCACACCAATCCCGATCTGGTGGGGAAACCAGTTCCGGATCGACCGGACTTTCAGATGGTGGAAAATGCCAGCTTTCGACGGCAATTCCACATGGTCTATAACCCACCAACCGTGTACGACGTACGCATACCGCTGCAATTGGACGGGTCGCATTTCGGCAATATTCGAATGGGAGTCTCCACCGTCTTTCTGAAGAACGAGCTCACTCCCAGGTTGCGCCAGGCAGTAGTTTTTTCCAGCATCGCGATTCTTCTCTCCCTTTTGCTGGCCGCTGGACTTTCTCATCTCGCACTAGGTCCGCTGCAACAAATCAGCCAGAGCCTTGATAGGGTCACTTCCTTCAATGGTGAAGGCGGAACGGAGCGTGACACGGGACACGACGAGTACGGAATGGTGAGTCTGAAGATCGCGCACTTGGGCCGTCAGATGCGTGATGCCAAAGAGATCTTCTCCGCCCTGAAAGACAATGTGGACCAGATTATGGGCAACTTGCTGGACGGCCTGATGTTGTTCACTCGCGACTCCCGGGTCGTGCTGGTGAGTGCTTCCGTCGAACGGTTTCTCGGACGTCCAAGACGGGAACTGCTGGGCCACTCCGCCCGGGAAATCTTCTCGCCGGAGTCTGAATTCGGGGGGGTGATACGGCAGGCCTTTGAACGGCGGATTCCGGTGGCACAACGCGAGATTGAGTTTCCGAGCGGCAAACGAGTACAGATTTCATTGGACTTCATTCGCGAGAAAGAAACTCAGATCGGAGCGCTGCTGACCATGCGCGACGCCGATTCGGTACGCCGGATTGAGGACGAAATCGAGATGTCTCGCCGATTGTCCGCAAGCGGCCGCATCACGCGCGGGGTGGCACACGAGGTGAAGAATCCAATTAATGCGATTGTGCTTCACTTGCAGTTGTTGCAGGGCAAGTTAAGACAGGTTGACCCGGACACGCGCCGGCACATGGACATCATCGGGAGCGAAATCCATCGTCTTGATCGAGTGGTGCAAATTTTGGTGGATTTCACTCGTCCACGCGACCTGCATTTGGAAGAAACCGATTTGCGCCGCCTGCTGGAGGATGGAGTTCAGTTGGCCGGCCCCGATGCCAGCCGTCATGGCGTAACCATGACTTGCGAACTTCCTTCCGAACCTCTGATGGTGAAAGTAGACACAGACTTTATTAAGCAAGCAATGTTGAATGTCATGCTCAACGGACTGCAGGCCATGCCGGACGGAGGCAAGCTGACGGTTTCAGCCAGACGCGAGGACGACATGGTGGTCACAGAGATTCGCGATGAGGGCGGCGGGATCGCTCCGGACGCGCAGGACAAAATTTTCGAACTATATTTCACAACTAAGAAAGAAGGAACCGGGATCGGACTGGCGCAGACATATCAGATTCTGCAGTGGCACTACGGTTCAGTAGACTTTGAGTCGGTGGAAGGGGAGGGCACAGTCTTTCGCCTGCGTTTGCCGCTGATTC
>Ga0207693_10000214_pt1 | contig 53256 bp, 51 predicted proteins | sample LARL81metaG_FD_184347 | JGI IMG/M metagenome (GOLD analysis project Ga0207693, IMG submission 184347) | Corn, switchgrass and miscanthus rhizosphere microbial communities from Kellogg Biological Station, Michigan, USA - LAR L8-1 metaG... | ecosystem: Host-associated > Plants > Roots >... | reverse complement strand
AGACTCGCGCTCCTTCCCAAAGTGAAGGGTCTGCGCCACGCTATCCATGATGAGCCCGATGACCTATTTGTACTGCGCGACGATTTCAATCGCGGGGTAGCCGAGCTAAAACAATTTGGCTTGAAGTACGACGTTCTGATCTTCGAAAGGCACTTGCCACAGACGATTGAGTTTGTCGATCGCCATCCGGATCAAATCTTCATCGTCGATCACATCGCCAAGCCGAGGATTCGGGAACAGGCGCTCTCGCCCTGGAAAGGTCATATTGCTGAGCTGGGGCATCGGGAAAATGTCTACTGCAAGGTGTCGGGCATGGTGACCGAGGCATGGTGGGATGCGTGGACCGATGAGACCCTGAGGCCCTACCTGGACGTGGTTCTGGAGGCTTTCGGACCTAAGCGGTTGATGTTCGGGTCTGATTGGCCAGTTCTGACTTTGGCTTCCACCTATGAACGCTGGGTAAGCACCGTCCAGCGAGCCATTGCCACGTTGTCTCCCTCTGAGCAGGAATGGGTATTTTCGAAAGCGGCTACTGAAGCATACGGACTGGAATAAGCGGTTGAGATACGAAAAATCCTGAGATCGGTGGTCGCCGGAGTTTAACCCATGATTAGTGCTACGTCGCAATGTCGCGAGGTAAAGGTCCTGTGGGTTTTACTGACCGGTGTTATCTGCCTCTTTACCCCTACTGTTAGCCTCGGGGCTCAAGATGAGCAGCCATGCGCACCCGAGAAGAACTTTGCCAAAGTGGGATATCTTCTCGAGAAGAAAGATTATCAGGGTGCAAAGATTCTGCTTCGACGTCTCGAAGCTTGTCCACATTTGTCACCAGTTCAGCGCTTCAATGTGGGCTGGCTGTACGGTAAAGCGCATGATTTTCCTGAAGCCCTCAAGATCTTCAAGTCTGTGCAGCACGACGTGCCCGACCGGCTGACCCATGCCTACGCCATTGCATTAGTGCATTTCGATCAAGGACAGTATCAAGCGGCAATCGACACGCTAACCACACTTCGTTCGAAAGGAATTTCCGACGCCAAATGCGCAGACCTGCTTAGCGTCGCATACTCGAAGCTCGGCAGGTACCCGGAAGCCTACGCTGTCATGGTTGAGAATCTGAGGCAGGACCCATCCAATCCCTACGCATACTACAACCTCATAACGCTGTTCGTGGATACAGGAGAGCTAGACAAGGCAGCACAGGTAGCGGATAAGGCTGTTGCCGCCCTCCCCCAAAACGCGGAAGCGCTCTCGATGCGAGGCTCGATCGAGCTATCCCAAGGCAAAACCCAGGACGCCTATCGTGATTTCGCTTCTGCGGCGCAACTCTCCCCCGGTTCTCCTGATCCTCCTTTTTTTATGGCCCTGGCCGAATATCGGCAGTCGAAGTTTGAGGAAGCCGGGCAGGTCTTGAAGAATGCCATTGCATCCGGAATCGTTGATTCCGATCTTCATTATCTGCTCGCAGAGTGCCTGATTCGGATCGATGGAACGGATTCTGCAACTGTCCTTGCGGAACTTGATCGGGCTATCCAGCTCAATCCGAATTCCGTTTCGGCGAGAGTGCTTCGCGGTGAGAGATTGCTCGCATCAGGACGTCCACAGGATGCGCTTATCGATCTGAAGATCGCGCGAGAACTCGAACCCAATCCTCAGCGAGATGCAAGGAATGCGACGTATTTGCTGGCACGCGCCTATGTTGCCGTCGGTAAGCGAGAACAGGCAAAGGTGCTTTTCGCGCAGTTGAGTCGTCGATTCAGTTCTGATAAGGCCGATTCTCTAAACCGACTCAGTGACCACAAGATGCAAGCCGCTTTGCACCGATAACTGTTTTCTTGCAATTAGGAAATTTGCAATGGGAAGACGCGGCTTTCACCGCATAGGGAGAAAGATCTCGATGTTTAAAGAGCTATCACGAAGGAGCTTTGTTCGAACCGCCACAGGCCTCATTGTTGCAAACTGGGGAGGCTTGCGTATTCTGGCCGGCCCGGCATCCGCGGAGACTCAGTCTTCGGATGTTTCAGATTCAATTCCTGCTCGTCGGGAATTCATTTATGGCGCAGAGTTTTTTCGGCCGCCAAATCCTCCGCGTGCGTTACGCCATGAGATGTTGAAGGCAATCGCCGACGAATACAAGTTCAACATCATTCGAATTTACTGTTCCTGGGTGTATCTCAATCCCGAGCCGGGGAAATTCGACTTCTCTGAAGTCGAAGAGGTCCTTGCTGACTGCGACCAACTGGGTTTGAAAGTACTGATGGGCGCGGTCATCGAGGAAGCTCCCTATTGGCTCGAAGCAGCGCATCCGGAGTCGCGGTTTGTGGACGCACTGGGAGCACCGCAGCGTTTGCAGACTGCCTCCATCAACATGAGTGGCGGTTGGCCCAGCTTGTGCATGGACTGGGCTCCCGTTCGCGATGCCGCAGAAACCTTCCTTCGCGAGTTGGCAAAGGTCGTTTCGAAGCATTCCTCGATGTACGCGTATGACGTGTGGAACGAACCGCATCTGGAGCCGTCCGGCGGACACCAGTTCAATGTATCGACTGACCAAAGGCTGTACTGTTACTGTGCAAAGACCATAGCCTCCTTCCAAAACTGGCTCAAGCAGCGCTACGGCACGCTTGAAAAGCTCAGTGAAGCCTGGGTGAGGCGCTATCCGAGCTGGAACGTTATTGATCCGCCTCGTGGCCCTGGATCGTACATTGATTGGGTCGACTGGCGGCGTTTCATGATAGAGCGAAGCACAGAAGAGATGAGTTTTCGAGTCAAGACGCTACGCTCGGTTGATACTCGAAGCATTCTGGAAAGCCATGTGTTTAGCCAAGCCGCGATTCTTCCGCTTGCACTCCAGGCCATTAATCCCTGGCGTCTGGCTGAATTGATGGAAACTTGGGGACTATCGGACTTTCCTCGCTGGCAGGAGTCCCCCATTTACTTCAGCGCCGCGCAGATTGAATTGACGCGGGCAGCTGCGGCAGGCAAGCCATTTTGGATCACCGAGTTACAGGGCGGCCACGGAAGCAATGGCATCCGGCGCAGCAGGCAAATGCGTCCGAGAGATATTCGCCTATGGAACTGGATGCTGGTAGCGATGGGCGGAAAGGGCATCATCTATTGGTGCTATTTGACCGAGGCAACAGGAACAGAGTCAACCGGCTTCGGCCTGGTTGAGCGCGACGGATCGGCAAGCGAGCGTGTTCTGGAAGCTGCGCAGGATCACAAACTGATTCAGGCTCAGTGGGACATCATCAAGGACTACAAGCCAAATCCACAAGTAGCAGTAATCGTGGATATAGACAACGCGCTCCTGACATTTGCTATGAGCGGGAAGGAAGATGCGTCGACCAAGTCCTTCTCCGGCTACTACAAGGCGCTTTGGAACAGCGATGTGCTGGTGGATTTCATCGAGCCTCAAAGCCTTGTTCATAGTGAGAAATACCGGGTCATCATTGCTCCATGGCACCTGATCGGCAAAAAGGAAACCGCCGATCGTTTGCGACAGTTCGTGGAGGATGGAGGCACGCTTCTCTTAGAGACTGGTTTCGCTTCCTACGATGAGCACATGGTTTATAACCCGGTCGTCCCAGCGTTTGGGCTTGCCGGCGTTTTCGGGTATCGCGAGCAAGAGAGCCTGTACATGATGCAAGACGATGCGAATAGTCCCAAACCTGAGGATTTGCCTCAATCAGAGAGGATTTATGTTGAGGGTCACCTCACCTTCACGGAACCCATCTCAGCGTCGATCAAGGCTCATACATTTCTAACGCCAATTACGCCGTCATCCGCCAGAGTCATCGCAACCTATGAGTCGATTCCAGTTGCGACAATGAAGAAGGTCGGCAAAGGGCTGGTGTACTACATCGGGACCAATCTTGGTGCGAGCATCGACGGAGGTTCTCAACCAGGTATGGAACTCGTGCGCGCAATCGTGACTCAAGCCGTCCAACAAGTTGTTGCGTCGGATAAAGTCCGGCCGCGATTGATCGAGTCACCGAACGGCAGCCTCCTGATCGTGTTCAACGACAACATAACCGACCAAACGGCACAAATTCGAGTGCCGGAGCGGTACAAACAAGCTGTCGATGTTTATAGCCAGCGATCTCAAACTATTCAGGACAATAAGGTCCAGGTAATCGCACCTTTTGAAGGGGTGAGTGTTTTTCGGCTGTCCTGATCCGACGTTAGGGCGCTTTGTCTGTCGACAATCGCGATTGCAGCCCGGGTAGAGCCTCGAACATTTGCAAAAAGATAGTTTACTGCCGATTCCTGGCGGCTGGGAAAAGTTGGGACACACGCATATTCGCCTGGCGGCGGCGAGCGAGGATGTACTGACGGGCGCACTCCGAACGGCGTGGAAGCTGCGAATTGAGAAGAACGCAAAGACAAGCCGGCGAAGACCCATGTGGCGGCGCGCAGCGGAGCAGCACATAAGAAACGCGGGAAGCGATGACCTGTGAGGGCAACAAGAGGGCGCGGATCGCTAGATGCTCTCGTGACCAAAATACTAAGGCAACTTCGTGAGTTGTCCGCAAACAAGAAGCAACCCGTTTCGTCCGGTTTGCTCGTTAGTCAGGAGTTATGTCTCGCACAGCACTTTTCAATAGACGATTGCCGCAAGGTCTACCGAACATCTACGCGAACCTTCTGAATGGCATTGTTCCCATAGCCGAGCCGATTCCACTCTGGCGAGTCGGGCTGTGCCCGGCTTGCCATATCCGTCGCCCGGGCGGAAATCACCATGGAACCAGGTGCGGAAGCCACTCTCGGACACTAGATCCTGCCAGATCGCCATGGCATTGCGATCCCGGCTCAGACCCAGTTCGATGGCATCACGGAACGGTTCGCAGAAACTGGTGGACGGAACAGGTTGGGGACTCTTCTGTTCTGAGTCGCTTAACCCTACGCCAAACCCGGTGATCACCCCATCCGCATTGGCCGGTTTTGCTTCTGCTTTTGCCTTTACCTTATCAGGAAGGTTTTCAGGTTTGGGGTTGGTGTTGGTGTTGGGGTTTACCGCATCCGACCCGGTGGTGACCTCGATGGCCGGTTTTGCTGGCGCTCGTCGTCCCCACGCCCCCGGTGGCCGCACTCCGATCCCGGCAGCTTTCAGGTAAGTACCGGCAGTCTCCCGACGCACCCCGGTCTCTTGCTCGATGCGCCGCAAGGGCCACCCAAGTCATCCGAGGGCTATCACTTGTTGTTTTTTCGCTTCGCTCAGGACGTTGCTCATATCGACGAAGGCTACTGCCTTGCGTCGGAATCAACGTCCCCATGCCCTATTCTCGTTGGCCGGTTTTGAGGTGACCCTCATTGGCCGCTTTTGGGTGACCCCTGAGGGCTGGTCGCAGCAGGCCGTGTTTCACAGCACAAGATGCGACATTCCTTTAGCAAACCAAATTTCTTTTCTGAGTCGTTCGGATTTATATGATAGTCTAATGACTATCAGCTAAGTTTGATTCACCCGCAGTTAAAAGTCGGTCTCGCCAACCAGCGTCACCCCTTCTCACCGCAGCGACTCTTCTCAGCCGAAATTCAAGATATAGAAATAGGAATACCAATTGGAACAAGGAACAGTAAAGTGGTTTAACGACGCCAAAGGCTATGGTTTCATCAGCCGTCAAAATGGGGAGGATGTATTCGTGCATTTCTCCGCCATTCAGGCTGGCGGATTCCGCAGCCTCCAAGAGGGGCAAGCCGTGCAGTTCGACGTGACCAAAGGCCCGAAGGGCTGGCAGGCGGAAAACGTTCAGGCTGTCTAAGTTGCAACCAAAAGGATGCCCGTGATCCGAGAGGATTCCGGGCATTCCCTTTCTTCGCTGGTGCGATGCCGGATTAGGCTCTGACCTGAACCGATACCAACTCCGGATTGCACCGAAGAGTTTGGATAGATTTGACGGCATCTTCTGCCGTTAATCTTCCCATTAGCAGCGCTAGCTTACGGTCGGATGTCATCTGAATAGGGGTTCGATCAATCCGCTGGACATACTTAGGTTTGTGGATACCTCCACGGTTTACTTTCACAACAAACTTTGTGGTTTTCATAGTTTTTTCGCTGTTTTTATTATACGCCGATGAGCGTCCCTCGATCTCCGAGAGCGCATACCTCGATTCAGCGCCCATAGCATTCAGTCCGGGGAGAGCAGTACAGATGAGGTAAACTTGGGTGTGTTCGATTGGGTACTGGTAGGGGGTGATGAGATTGGCAGAAGTTAGACTGCAAGAGGGTGAATCCCTCGAAAACGCATTGCGTCGTTTTAAGCGTAAAGTGCAACAGGAAGACATTATCAAGGAGGTCAAGCGCCACTCCTTCTACCTGAAGCCGGGCGAGAAGAAGCGCGTCAAGGAAGCGTTAGCGCGAAAGCGTGCCCGGAAAAAGAGCCGGAAAGAATCAGACTAAATTGCAAAGTATGGTCGCCGCTGCTGAGCAGCGGCCTTCCGTTTCACTGGGCAAGGTTTTTCCGCTGGACAATCGTTCTATTCTGGTGCGCTTCGGCTTTACGGCTGTACTGAGTTCAATCCAAGGTAGACAGCCCAGCCCGCGATTACCAAGATCATCAGGCCCGAAGTTGCGCCTACCAGTTTCACCAGAGGATTTATTTTATTCACCTTGGCGATGAGTTGGCTTTGTTCGGTTGCCCGTGATGAGGAAGACTCATCAATGAAAAGTTGGTCGTCCTCTTGCCTAGTCAGGGTGCTGCGATAGAAGAGCAGGATGAGAAGAATTCCAGTCACAACGCCCCACGCAATTAGCAGCCATTCCATTCCTTGGGTCATAGGTCGACCTCCACTATTAATTTCGGGAACTAAAAATGCAAAACGGCCTAGTCAGGCTATTCCTGGGTCTCAGCAATAGTCAATGCGATTTCGGGTTTGTTTCCCACAGGCTGGCGAATATCTTCGCCCTGAGGGATTCGGTGAAAACAAAGCACCTCTGAAATTCCTCGAGTCGAGGGTGGCAAAAATCTGCGGAAGATGTGGTGTTTACCACGTAACGACCGAATGCATGCGAAAACCAGTCCGAATACTCGGTACGGTCCGAAGGAGCACCTCCCAAAGCAGCCAGGTCCCCAGCTCTCCCACCCAGACATGGTGATTGATGTAGTCCGTAGCGCCGCAAAAGCGGTTCAAACAGCCACGGTAGCAGCGGAAGCCCCATTGACTTTCCGTCGGAGTACCAACAGCCTTGGTAACTGTTCAGTTGGGTTGCGATGATTTCTCGTCCAGTCCGGCTGAACAGTTACATGGATTCCGGAGATCAACTCACGAAGCGCGCTCCTTTGTCGAGCTGAAACGCGCAGTCTAACGCCGCTGCCTGAAAAACTCCTGCAACACTTCAGCGCAACGGCCTCCCAGTACGCCCCCGCGAACCTCCATTCTGTGGTTTAAATTGGGGTGGTTCAACACCTGCATCACTGAACGGACGGCTCCCGCCTTCACATCATCCGCGCCGTAAATCAGCCGTTTCAGTCGGGCATGAACCAAAGCCCCGGCACACATCGCGCACGGCTCAATCGTAACAAACAGCTCGCAGCCCTCTAGGCGGTGGTTGCCGATGGCAGCGCCCGCTTCACGAAGCGCGATAATTTCGGCATGAGCCGTGGGATCCGACTTCGCGAGGTTCCGGTTGCCTCCACGCCCAACAATCTTGGCGCCGCAAACCACTACCGCGCCTACTGGAATCTCTCCCGCTTCGAGCGCGCGTCGAGCCTCGCGCAGAGCCTCTTCCATGAAAAGTTCGTCGGCGTGGTTTCCGGAGTTCGGTGAAAACGGGTTGGTCGCGGGGGAGTCCAAGGTTGGTCAGTTTGTGATCAGCATGCAAATGTAGTGATTCCTTAACTTTCATTCCATCCGATGCTGTGCAAGTAGAGACGCCAGCAGGGGCAGGTTCGGACGCAATGGCTGATTTACAAAAATGTATTTGCCGGCACTCTCCGCCAGAAGATAAGTGGAATCCGGAGGCAGCCGCGAAAGCGCCTCCTTGCGAAATTCTTCCGGGACAAAGATGAAAATTCGATTCGGACTGTTCCAGAAAGCAGTGAACTGCTTATCGTCCAAAAACGTTGGTGGCACGTCAGGATAGTTCGATCCAATCTCAAGATTCGTGCCGAAACGCCCGTTGTAAATCCACACATGACGGTGCGTATAAAACGGGATACTTGACCCGGAATTGAAATCGCCGTACTGAATGATCTGGTCCTGTGGACGCAAATACGGAAGTATCGCGTCGGCAAGCGCCCGCGACGACATTCTCGGTTCAAACCGTTTAAACGCCCAGTTTGCCGCAAAGAAAAATAGTCCCATGGCGAAAGCCAGCGTCAAAGTCGCCGCGGAATTCTTCCAGTTACGGCGCAGCAGCCACGCTCTTCCAAATCCTACAATGAAGAGCAGCATGGCAAAAATAGCTGGTCCGCGCAGCGCGGCGAACGTCTGTGGCGTCAGGTCGAAAATATGCGCCATAGAAAGGCGATACGTATCGAGGTCGTGATATTGGAGCAGGTGCGAAATGCCCCCCTTTGACGAGATATCCAGCGACGAAATCACCAGGTAACCGAGACAAATCGTCGCCAGCGCTCCCACCACCGCCAGCCCGGCTTGCAGGCGTGGCAACCAACGGTCACGTAAGGCTTCGGCATCAGCCAGACCCACCGCCAGAAGGATTGCAATCGCCGGCCACGCCCCAAAACTGTAATACTCCATCCGTGAGCCGCTAGTGAGAGAAAAGAAAAACAGGATCAACCCGGCCCAGATGAAAAGCAGCAGCCGCGCCTGTTGTGCCGGCTCCATTGAGCGTCCCCACATCTTAGGACTCGGAAATTCACGAAATGCATAGTGGATGAAGAAACTCCACGGAAAGAACCAAACCAGATGCAGCGCCCACCACAGCACTAGCGGGACAGCTTCGTAGTCCGGTGGGTAACGCGTGCCCAGCGCGCGTTTCAAATGCTCATTGATAAAGTAAGACCACAAAAATCCGGGCGAACGCTGTTCCGCCAGCGCATGCCAAGGCACCGCGATCACAAGAAAGATCAGCCCGCTGGAAAAAATTCTCAGTTCGCGCCAGCGTCCCCAGCTTCGCGTGAACAGAATAAAGAAGAACACCACGCCCAGCGGGAAAAGTACCCCAATCAATCCGAGCGTCAGCGCGGCCAGCGCCATCACCACGGATGCGCCCCAATATCCAATCCGCGGGCTTAGGGTGCCGGTCCACGCGCGCAGAAAAAGGTAGAAAAGGGCAGTCAGTTCTGCCGCAAAGATCGCCTCTGGCACCATCACTCGGGTGAATAGCCAGGTTCCAACACTGGTACAAATAACCAGCCCGGAATAAAACGCTGCCGTCTCGCCAAACCATCGCCGAGCAAAAAAATAGACCATCAACACCAGGCCAACAACTCCCAGAACCAGTGGTAGCCGGGTCTGGAACGCGCCCTGTCCTAAAAGCCTGTAGCTGACCGCAACCATCCAGTAATGCAACGGCGCCTTTTCGAGGTAACGGATCCCGTCCTGATACATCACAACCCAATCGCCTCGTTGCAGCATCTCGCGCGACACCAGCGCATGTGAGGCGTCGGCATCATCGAGCAACGCCGGTTGAGCGGCGGTAGCGACGTAAATTCCAAGGGAGAGCGCAAGAAGAATAAGGATGGAGAATCTAGATTTCATCTAGGGTAGGAAACTTAGTGCACCTTTCTTCAAGGAGGCCGGGAAATAGAGGATCAAGAACCCTTGGGACGAAACCTTTATCATAACATTTGAGCGACAGACGTTTCCGCTGAAGGCCCCCCTTTAAGCTCTGCTTAGGCGGCTTGGTCCGGGAGACAGAGCTTCGCTTTTCAGAGTGTGCCGAGTGAGCGGCTGTCAGGGCATGAGGGACGAATTGGGTTCAAGCGCCGGGGAAACTTAGTGCACAACTTCTATCATGAACCCGCCGGGCCCGTTGAAATAGAACGTCCAGGAGCCGTGCAGGCGAGACGGTTTTGGGACGTTGTAACCATCGTCAAGTAGACGCTGGTTGATCTCATCTACCCGTTCAGCGCTCTCCTGAATGAAGCCAATATGAAAGCCCGCCGGATATTTCAGTTCGGCGCCTTTTGCTACGCGGAACAGCGCCAGTACCAGGCCGTTGTCGTCGGACATGAAGCTCACCGCTTCGCTTGGTTTCGTGCCTGCAATACTCTTCAGGCCAAAGTACTTTTCGAGGAAGCGATGGGTTTCAGGAACGTTGGAGACGGTGAGATTCAGGTGGTTAAGTTTCATGGGCAAGCCTTGGCGCGGTCACTGGCCACCGCACTATTTTTGATTCGCAATCATGGTCGCCGGTCGCAGCTCTTTGCCTGTGATCAGAAGGACTGGACCATCAACTGCCTCGACGGACAGGTTAGCGGGCCCGACACAGACGTAATCTCGCCACCGCTTCAACGGTTCGGTAAGATCAGCGCGTCCTTCGGGAGATCCACCATGTACCGCATGTCGGCAGGTGATCCGGCGACGTTCGACATGGCTGCCAAATAGTGGCGAATGCCCTCGGGGTTCACTCACTAGATGCCATACCGGCGCGGCGAATCGATCGCAACCATTCTGCCCCTAAGCCAGCGCGGCGTGAACTTCGAGATACTCCGCCTTGATGATTGTGTGATTGGCATCACCCAGATTATTTTTAGCCCAATGTTGCGCAAGTTCGTCCGCAAGCGCCTTCTGCGCGGACGGGTCCAATCGCGCAAACGTGGTCTGGGTGGGGCCAAAATATTTTCGGAAAAATTCCACGGTATCAGTGGGGCTGAAGGGGTAATCAAACAGAAGTTCTTGCTTAGTGGTCTCAAAACGCGCAATCTTTCTTTCCCCCGCGCCCAGCCGCTCAACAACAACTTTCCCCACTCCCCACAGCGACGGCGGCTGCATTCCTGGCGGAGGCGGCGCGTGTCGTGCGGTAATCATGAACATCTGACCCACAAAGCCTTCCGGCGTCCAGTTACCCATCGCCACCATGCCCCCTGGGCGGCACACGCGCTTGAGTTCAGAAGCCACAACCTCGGGACGCGGGGCGAACATTGCGCCAAACATCGAGAGCACAACATCGAACTGCCCATCGGGGTAGGGAAGTTTCTCCGCATCTCCCTCGACAAATTCGATTTCGAGATTTTCTTCCGCTGCACGTTGCCGGGCCTGTTCCAGCAAATTCGGCGCGATATCGAGACCGGTGACCTGCGCGCCTGTCCGACCCGCAGGAATCGATTGGTTGCCGGTGCCGCAAGCCACATCCAGCACCTTCATGCCCGGCTTGAGATTCAGTCGGGCGACGAAGCCTTGTGCCTCTTTCGCGTTGAGCCGTGCAATCTGACCGAAGTCTCCGGCCATCCAGCTAGCGCGCAAATTGTTTTTCAATTGTGCGAATGCTTCAGGTGAACTGCCCATGTTACCTCCCAAGCAAGGATGTAATGAGATTATAGAGGTCGATACCCGGCTTCGCGTCAAGGTCTCCTATTCAGGGATCCCCACCACCAGCGTCCGCCTGCGAGGCAATTCAGCGTCCGACACTTCTGCGGCGAACGGCACCTGGAGACCTAGCCGGTCGCACTCCGCAAAAGCTACTTCGTTGAAGAAGTACACCACGTCGCCTCCAAAGCGATCCTTCAGTCTCCGCCGTTCATCCAGGTCGAACGGGCTCGCCGAATATACTTTGACGTCTTTCACTTCGCGCACAATGGCGCCCAACCGGCGCTGAAATTCGAGCGCTCCAGTCCGGACCTGCGCCATGGTGAGAGCCACCACGTGATATGGCATGGAATAGATTATGCGGGGAAGAACCTGAATCGCACAGAAAAAATGGATGGCCAGCTTGGCCGTCCACGAGAGCGCTCTCGAGCGGGCCAACCCCTAGTTTTGCATCTGTATTTGTAGCGTCTCGCCCGGCAGCCGGGTCATTCTGCTTCTCACCGGCACTTCCGACGCACGCTCCTCGCTTCGTTTCCGCTCGCGACTTTCCATCGGAGAATCATCCGCGCGCATTCTTTCCATCCGAATGCCCAGCGTACGTTCCAGTTGATGCAAGTCGGTTCGTTGGTCTCTGGTGAACAGGGTAGACGCCACGCCCAGGTTCCCGGCGCGTCCGGTGCGGCCCACGCGATGGATAAAATTCTCCGCCACTTCCGGCAGATCGTAGTTAATCACATGAGCAATATCTTCGACGTGAATACCTCGTGAAGCCAGGTCGGTTGCCACCAGAATCTGGTAACGTCCCTGCTGGAATCCCGTCAAAGCCGCGGTCCGCTGCGATTGCGAGCGGTCGCCATGAATCATGGCCGCGGCAAATCCCTCGCGATTCAAAGTCTTTGCCAGCCGTTCCGCGCCGCGCTTGGTACGCGCAAATACCAGACAGCGATTCGTCTCCTTCGAAAGCAATCGGTGCAGCACTTCCTGTTTGCGATCGACAGCCACTTCATAGGCCTGCACCCGCACATTCTCCGATGGCTTCAACGTCGACCCAAACGCCAGCCGTACCGGATTCCTCATGTAGTCATTCACGAGGTGCACCACCGACGCTTCCAGCGTTGCTGAAAAACACAACGTCTGGCGCTCTTTCGGCAGCACCGACGCAATGCGTCGAATCGCCGGAAGAAATCCCATGTCGAGCATGCGATCAGCCTCATCCAGTATCAGCATCTGCAAACTTCGGAAATCGATCAGCCTTCGATCAAGGAAATCCTCCAACCGTCCCGGCGTAGCCACCACCATGCGCGCGCCTCGGCGCAGCGCCGTTAACTGCTGTCCTTCCGACAGCCCGCCGACCACCAGTACCGCGGGGGTCAGCTTATTTCCGCGAAGTGCGTTGTATTGATCCACCACTTGCATGGCAAGCTCGCGCGTGGGAACCAGTACCAACGTTGAAATTCCAGGCGTAACTTTTCCCAGCAGCCGTTCGATCACCGGGATCAAAAATGCCAGCGTCTTGCCGGTTCCGGTCTGCGCCGTAGCCAGTACGTCTTTGCCGGCAAGCGCCTGCGGAATGGCCGCCGCTTGAATGGGGGTTGGCATTAAAAACTTGGCCAGCGACAACCTCTCCTGCGCATAGGCGGAGAGCGGCAACTCTGTGAAACTCTGCATTGATAGTTATTCTCTTTTTCTGTTGGCGGAAGTCATCGCGGCGCACACACCGGCTTCCGGGCGGGCACAGCAACTTGCATTGCCAGTTAATTTACGCCGAAAACAAACGGGAGGGACGAAAGGCGGGACTTCAGATACAACCAGAGCAACCGCACCACAACCGTGGTATTAGACGCAACACCATTGTAACACAAGCGCTATTAATTCCCAGGTAACTTCAGTGACTCCGCCAAGAATGACCGAGGGTGCCTCGTCCAAGCTCCGCCTGGGTGGGGGTCTCATGACACAAAGGTGGTGCGCCTCGTGTGCTTCCAGATTTGCTAGGGCTGAGCCACCCGCCGCCCAAATCTCCCGTGCCTTGTCATCCCGAGCGAAGTCGAGGCACCTGTGTTTCTCCCGCTAACACCAGCGCACCGTAGAGGTAGATTGCCGGGCTCTAGCGCTAACGTGTCCGTGCGGCCGTTCCGAGCAACTATTTTGAAACAGTGCTAGTGCCGAAATCGTACATTGCCGATATGCGAATCCGATTGGCCCTGCTTCTGAGTGTCATACTTATCGCCAGCGTGGCGTGGACTGCCGACCTGGCACTGACTGGAGCAAAGATTTATCCCTCGCCCACCGATGCACCCATCGAAAACGGATCGATCGTGATACGCGCCGGCCGCATTCTTTCCGTTGGTCCCAGATCGACGATCAAAATCCCGCAATCGGCGACAGTCATCGACTGTAAAGGACTCGTCGTTACGGCAGGATTCTGGAACAGTCACGTTCACATCCTCGCTCCCGCTCTGCTTCACATACAAGACTCGGATGCCAAGCCGCTTGATCAACAACTGGACACGATGTTCAACCGTTGGGGTTTTACCACCGTATTCGACATCGCCTCAGCCCTGGACAATACCCTCGCACTGCGGCGCCGCATCGAAAGCGGTGAACTGCGCGGTCCACGTATTCTCACGGTCGGAGAGCCCATCTGGACGATTGAGCCGGTGTATGTTCGTGATTTTCTCCGCCAAAATCATATCCATATCGAGAACACGGAGACCCCGGAACAAGCGATCGCTCTCGTGCGTGCTCATGTCGCAAGAGGTGCAAATGGGATCAAGTTGTTTACCGGCTCCGACCAGGGACACGGCCAAGTGGCCCTCCTACCCGTTGCCACTGCCAAGGCTGCGGTGGACGAAGCACATCGTCACCATATGTCGGTCTTCGCCCATCCCACGAATGTAGAGGGCGTGCCTATTGCTATCAATAGCGGCGTCGACGTACTGGCCCATACTCTGCCGCAATCACCACCATGGACTCCCGAATTCGCCCAGCAACTGAAGCATGCGAACCTGAGCTTGATCCCAACTTTAACCTTGTTCGAAGTCGAGGGGCGCAGGCAAAACATCCCCGACCAGCAACGCACGGCTTGGATCGGCGAAATGGTTGACCAACTCCGGGCTTACTCAAAGGCGGGCGGCGATATTTTGTTTGGAACGGATATCGGCTACACCGACCACTACGACACGACGCTGGAATTCACTTTCATGTCGCAGGCAGGCATGAACTATAAGCAAATTCTCGCTTCTCTCACGACAAAAACCAGCGCAAAAGTTCGGAGATTCCGACCGTACCGGCCACATCGCGAAGGACATGAAGGCCGACCTGGTTATCCTAAGCGCCGATCCTGCCGAGGACGTCACGGCATACTCCAGAGTGCGCTTCACGATCCTTAACGGCAAAGTCGTTTACAAGGAAAGATGATCTCAACACGCTTCTCAATGGCGGCCCCAGCAAAGCTCACATCGGCCACCGTAGGAGGGAACACCAACGTCTTGAGTTCAACCGAACAGGCTCGCGTCTAGGTTTCTTCCACCCCCGACGGCGCCGATATCGAAGTAGACGGTAGCTTCGTCGGCAATACTCCATCGACAATCGGAGTCTCCGCCGGAGAGCACAAACTCTCAGTAAAGAAATCAGGTTTTAAACCTTGGGAACGAAACATCAGCGTTTCGACAGGTCAGGTCAATGTGAATGCGGCGCTAGAAGCAGAGGCTAAATAGTAGCTCCCTTGGGAACGCCCCTCAATTAACATGCAGCCTTTTCGTAGGCAAGAAGAAAGGGTCTCATGGATGGGTTTCGCTGTTTTTGCTAGCTCGATCCACACCGTAGGCCTCTTCATCCAGTTCTTGTATCGGCTCGCGTCTTTGATCCACGCTTCTTTCAGACTCGCCTCGTGACGACGCCCCTGCGTTTCTCTAGCCCTTCACCTCCACCAAATTGGGCAAGGGACTTTCACCCCAAGCTGTCGAACATGTTCGGCCACAAAGCAACAGCCCCGCGCCTCACCCCGGATATACGCCATGAAAAAATGCCCTCGCTCCCGCGAGGGCATTTCCTGATTCCTTACTCGCCCCGCCTAGTGTTTCGTAACAGACTCTTGTGCTCGGGGCTTGATCTAGCTGATAGCTTCTTAGTACATGCCTTCCATACCGCCGCCGTGGCCGCCGGGCGCGGGAGCTCCCTTTTTCTCTTCCGGGATCTCCGCTACCAGGGCCTCGGTGGTCAGCATCAGGGATGCAATCGATCCGGCGTTCTGCAGTGCGGTGCGCACTACTTTGGTCGGATCCAGCACGCCCGCCTTGACCAGGTCTTCGTAATCGCCGGTCAGGGCGTTGTAGCCGAAGTTCGTGTCCTTGGCATCGTTGACTTTGCCCAGAACGATTGCGCCTTCCTCTCCGGCATTCTCGGCGATCTGACGCAACGGCTCAACTAGGGCGCGCTTCACGATATTCACACCGATCTGCTCATCGCCTTCGAGCTTCAGCTTGTCCAGGGCGCTGACCGAACGGGCCAGGGCCACGCCGCCGCCGGGGACGATTCCTTCTTCCACGGCCGCACGGGTTGCGTGCATCGCATCTTCGACGCGAGCCTTCTTCTCTTTCATTTCGGTCTCGGTCGCGGCTCCGACCTTGATCACAGCTACGCCACCGACCAGCTTTGCCAACCGCTCCTGCAACTTCTCGCGGTCGTAGTCGCTGGTGGTCTTGTCGATCTGGCTGCGGATTTCCTTTACGCGGCCTTCGATGTCCGCATGCTTGCCTTTGCCTTCGACGATCGTGGTGTTGTCCTTGTCCACCGTGATCTTCTTGGCCTGGCCGAGGTCCCCGATCTGGACGTTCTCCAGCTTGATGCCCAGGTCTTCGGTGATGGCCTTGCCGCCGGTGAGGGTGGCAATGTCCTGCAGCATGGCTTTGCGGCGATCGCCGAAGCCGGGAGCCTTGACGGCCGCGACTTGCAACGTGCCACGCAGCTTGTTGACGACGAGAGTAGCGAGCGCTTCGCCTTCGACATCCTCAGCCACGATCAGGAGCGGCTTGCCGCTCTTTGCGATCTGCTCCAGAAGGGGAAGCAGGTCTTTCATCGAGCTGATTTTCTTTTCGTTGATCAGGATGTACGCGTTCTCGAGCGAGACTTCCATCCGCTCAGGATCGGTCACAAAGTAAGGAGAGAGATACCCGCGGTCAAACTGCATGCCTTCGACGACGTCCAACTGCGTCTCCAACGTCTTCGCCTCTTCCACAGTAATGACACCATCCTTGCCCACCTTCTTCATAGCCTGAGCAATAATGTTCCCAATAGTTTCGTCATTGTTGGCGGAAATTGTGCCTACTTGGGCAATCATGTCGCCGGTTACTGGTTTGGAGAACTTGTCGAGTTCGCCCTTAACGCGGTTGCCTTCTTTATCGAGGCTGCCGCAGATGGCGGTGATGGCCTTTTCGATGCCACGCTTCATGGCCATCGGGTTAGCGCCGGCTGCGACGGTCTTCACGCCTTCGCGGTAGATCGCCTGGGCCAGAACGGTGGCGGTGGTGGTGCCGTCGCCGGCTACGTCGGAGGTCTTGCTGGCGACTTCGCGAACCATCTGCGCGCCCATGTTTTCGAGCGAGTCTTTGAGTTCGATTTCCTTAGCTACGGTGACGCCGTCTTTGGTGATGGTGGGTGAACCGAATTTCTTTTCGATGACGACGTTACGGCCCTTGGGGCCGAGGGTGACCTTTACCGCGTCAGCCAAGAGGTTGACGCCGCGGAGAATCGCCTGTCGCGACTCCTCGCCGTGTACGATTTGCTTTGCCATAGTTCTTTTCTCCTCACGAAATTTTCTGGTCGCAGGAGACGCCTGCGATATGGATGTTCGCGTCGCGCTTTATTGTTCCGTTCGCTTCGCTGACGGAACGCGCGGTCGCTCACTAGGATGACAACTAAAGATGACAACCAACAAACAGGTTAGCGGCGCGATCCGGCGAGTTCTTTCTTGGCTGCGCCGGTAAGGATGCCCAAAACTTCTTCTTCGCGCATGATGATGAAATCTTCACCATCGAGTTTGATTTCGGTGCCGGAATACTTGCCGAACAGAATGCGGTCGCCCTCTTTTACGGCCAAGGGGAATACTTTGCCTTCATCGTTGCTCTTGCCTTTGCCCACGGAGATGACTTCTCCCTCCTGAGGCTTCTCTTTGGCGCTGTCGGGAATGATGATGCCACCACGGGTAGTCTCGCCTTCTTCAATTCGGCGGACTAGAATGCGGTCGTGTAGCGGGGTAAATTTAGCCATACGTGCATACTCCTTTCGTTCGGTTAGGTTTTGATGGGCCTGGATTTGATAGCCAGGGTCAGGTTTTTGGATTGTTAGCACTCAGTGCTTACGAGTGCTAATTGTAGGGGGGGCGCGGTTGCTTGTCAAATGAGGATTTCGGAGAATGCTAATAAGTTGTTTATATTTAATATGTTACAAATACATGCATACGACCAACCCGGTCAGAAGTTGCGTTGATAGGATGGTCGCGTCTACATTGATTCGTCGAGACTCGGTTATGAGAAAAATCTGGTTGAGCTTCGCAATGACTATGGTTTTCGCCGCGGGAGCGGCCTTTGCCCAGGATGATACGGCCGTGCTGAATTTTCAGGTGCTACGCGATTTCAATGGCAAGCCGATCCGCAACGCCAGCGTGGTGATGCATCCGGTGCAGAAGAATGGGAAACAGGCGAAGGGTGGACTGCAGATCAAGACCGATGCGGAGGGTAAAGCCAGTTTCGATGGAGCGCCTTATGGAAAACTGCGAGTGCAGGTACTGGCGCAAGGGTTTCAGACTTACGGAGCGGATTACGACATCGACAAACCCACGCTCGAAATCACGGTGAAGATGAAGCGCCCAGCCGGACAGTATTCGATTTACGAAGACCATCCGGGCGAAACGAAGGATGAGAAGCCGGCAGAACCCGATTCGAAAGACAGGCCGCAGTGAGCGAATATCGGCGGCTGACGCTGCGGATTTCGCGCTTCGGGGTAGGGTAATTGCGCAACGAGGACACAGTATGGACTATTTGTTGAAGACTGAACCGACGGTTTACTCATTTGCCGACTTACAACGTGACAAGAACACGGTCTGGGATGGTGTGACCAACCCGGTCGCGGTGAAGCATCTGCGGGAGATGAAGGCGGGCGATCGGCTGGTGATCTACCACACGGGCGATGAGAAGAGCGCTGTAGGGACGGCGTCGGTGGTTTCTCTGAATGCTTCAGATCCCAAGACTCCACTGGTGAAGATCAAGGTGGGAACTGTGGTGAAACCCGTGACGCTGGCGCAGGTCAAGGCGAACCGGGTGTTCGCTGATTCTCCGCTGGTGCGTCAGGGAAGACTCAGCGTGGTGCCTTTGACTTCGGCCCAGTATTCGTTTTTGGCCGGAGAGTGATCTCGTTTTCGTTCCGAGCCGAATTCGAGCTCGCGAGGCGGGCGAAAGAGGGGGCTGCGTGCGGGGCACACCACATCCGCCGACACCTCTGACCGTTCTCAGCGACCGGCTAATGGCTTCTGCACGTCGCGACCGGCGAATTTGTCTGACCATCGGATCCTTCCCGTGGCCTGCATCACCGTGAAGAGGGTGATTACGGAAATAGTGGTGATCGCCAGTCCAGTGAATCCCTTCCAGAAGAAGGCATAGGAAAAGACAATCAGGTAGATCAGCTGCGCAGTCCCCGCCTGCAGAGCTGCGAAGCGAATCCCGACGACCAGCCGGAGGTAGCTCACAACAAGGGTGATCGACACGAGTGAAGCGATCATCATGGCGGCATGGATTGAAATGTGATCCACCAGGTAAGCCAGGAGCAGGTGGAATGCGAAGAACGCGGTGGCGAGGAAGAAGTAGTTGACGGAATGAAGGTCGATGTTCCGCACGGTGGTGATGATGAACATCAGGAAGAAGAAAAAGAACAGGGACACGGGCGCGGCGTAGCTGATTTCGCCGGCCAGAGGCCCGGGCTGAAGTTTTTCCGGCATGGTCATTCCGATCTGGAAGCCGGAGATCAGGTCGGCATAGTGCCAAGTAAGATCCCAGCCATTTGCCGTCTCCTGTTTGGCGGTGGGGGAGAGGGTGTCATCGGCAAAGTCGATGTCTTTGAAATTGGTTCGCATGTTGAGGGTGAAATCGTGGGCGTGCGCTACGCCCTCACCCAGTTTGTATTTCCAGCTGTTCAGGCCCTGAGTGCGGTAGGCGACGTGGAAAACGGCGGTCTCCTTCGGCCCAACGACGGCGTGAGCGGTGGCGCCTTGATTGTCCGTGGTGGGAGAGACGTCGGCGCCGTTCACCTGTATCGCCAGGCCGTCATAGACCGCCTTCTGGGCAGGAAAGCTGAAACGAAGACAGAAGGTGCGAGGCTCAGCGCTGTCATTACGGAAGTTGTAATCGCCGGCAAACTGGACCTGATAGGTGCTGTACCACAGCAAACCCTTCTGCCGGGGATCGAGATGGAAGTCCACCTGAACCCGGCTGGAGTTCAGCCGAACGGGGATTTCGGTTTGAATCTTTTCGGCATGAACAACGGTCTTTCCGTCTTCCTTTCGGGTCACGTTTCTAAGCTCGGTAATGGTGTAGGCAGCGGTTGGTGGTGCCTGCTCCTGGGGTGTCCCCCAGGTCGAGGCGACCCGGCCCTGAAGCTGTTCATTGCTGGAGTTGGTGCGGGACGCGATGGTAGCGCCCAGTATCATCCAGGCGATAGTGGTGCAGATGAAGATAAATACCAATGCGGCGATTTGGCGGATCAAATGATCTCCCTCCCTCGTTGGTTCTAGTTGGTGAGAGCACGTGCCATTCCCGGGAAGGGAAGGATGAAGCAAAGGGCTTAGTCGCGAGTTGGGGGTGCGGTTGTGTCAGTGGGGACACGGGTGTGTCAGGGGATGGACGAAAGTGACGGCGGCGGGTAAAGCAGGTCCCCCCACTATGCTTGCTGAGCTGCGTTCCGGTCGGGGGTGACAATACTGTTTAGGATTCGTAGGATACGGTTTTCTTAAGCTAGTTCGCCGGTTAGGCTTCAGCATTTTGCCTTCGACGCCGCCGCAGCATGGGTTTTTGACGGGCGAGTGATTGGCCAGTTTTTCGTTATTACAAAATCCCCCATCTTTCACAACAAAAGAGGCCCAAAGGTGAGGCACCAGGCTTTGGTGCGGGACCCCGCTTCGAGGGACTCTCGGAGTTAGGACGGTTTTTTACCAGCAGGTCCCTCCACGGCACTTGCTGCGCTTGGCTCTGGCCGGGCTGACAATATCTTTTAGCTGGCTAATTTGCGTAGGAATTCGCGTTCGTCCATGTGGTATTTGAAGGCTTTGTGACCGTCGATGAAGACGACTGGGACTTCATCGGTAAAACGGCGGCGCAATTCGTCGTCGGTTTCTACGTCGATGTCGCGCCAGGCGAAGCCGCCACGGCGCTCCAGCTTGGACAAGGTTTCCTTGACGATTTCACAAAGATGGCAGCCTTTGCGAGAGTAAACGACGACTTGTCGCAAGACATCCATGGGCGGAGTCTAGCAGGTTTGGTGACTCGCGAAAAGCACCTAAGACCTTTCAAAAATCAAGCTGCCTAGACCCATTTTTACTCCCCAACCTTAGGATCGGTTGCGGCGATTTACAATCTCCTGCATGGCGCATGATGGCGGCAAACCTCTTTCCGGCAAGGCTGTGCTCATAACGGGCGGTGCAAAACGACTGGGACGCGCGATGGCATTGGCGCTGGCGGAGGCTGGAGCAGATGTTGCCATCACTTTTCGGAATTCCGCGCGCGAGGCGCAACATGCCGTCATCGACATTGGGAGTTTTGGCGGGCGGGCGGTGGCTTTGGGCTGCGATATCACGAACGAGAAGAGCGTGAAGACGGCGATTAAGGAGACGGCCAAGGAGCTTGGAGGGATCGATATCCTGGTCAATAGTGCCGCCAATTATGAAACTGTTGAATTCGATCAGCTGACAGTGAAACAGTGGGACGCGATTTTTGCTTCCAACACGCGGGGGCCGTTTCTGGTATCGCGCGAATCTTTAAAGCATCTGCGGGAACGCGAGGGAAGAATCATCAATATGGGGTCGTTGGGAGGATTGCGTCCATGGGCTAGTCATGCGCACTATTGTTCTTCGAAGGCAGCCGTACACATGCTGACGAAAGTGATGGCGAAAGCTCTGGCGCCGGAAATCGCCGTGAACTGCATCGCGCCCGGCATGATCGATTTAGGGGAAAAGGCAGCGGCCGGGTTTATGAGGAAAATGGCGAAAGAGACTCCGATGCGGCGGAACGGGAGGGGGGAAGAGATTGCTGCTGCAGCATTATTTTTCGCCACTGCGCCGAAATTTATTACCGGGCAAATATTGGCGGTGGATGGCGGGTTGGGCCTTTAGGTTGAAGCGGCTTTCCTGTTCCGGCCGGCTCGCGGGCGCGGGCGCCCGCGCCACATGCGCCTGGTTTGTCATGCCCGTATGTTTGCTGTATTGTGGCCAGTCTTGCCGATGTATCGTGCTGGTTGAACACTGATGAACAAATTTCTGGGGATCATGTTGTTGCTGTGCAGTGCGCTCACCTGGGGCCAGTCCCGCATTGAAGACGGCGGTCACGAAGTGCAGGTGTGGACCGGGGGCGGGTACTCGGTTCCAGGTGGTACTTCCCACACCGGCGTGTGGAACGCTGGACTCCGCTACGGATGGATCCTTACGCGGCCACACGGGCCGGGCTTCCTCAACGGCAGATTCGAATATGCGCTCGATGCGGTACCGGCCTTTGTCGTATTCCAGCCCGCGAATACGGCGTTCGGAGCGGGATTTAATCCGCTGAACCTGAAGTGGAACTTTGCCACGCGCGGACACATTGTTCCTTATCTCGAACTGAGCGGCGGAGCGCTATTTACTAATCACGATGTTCCGACCGGAACGAATAGTGTGAACTTCACTTCTTCCGCCGCGCTGGGGGCGCATATTCTGCGTAATTCCCTGAACTGGAGTGTTGAAGCGCGGTATATGCACATCTCGAATGCGGGCTTAGCCGACCGGAACTCTGGCATTAATACTGTGCAGGTGCGGCTGGGTATCGGAAAGTTTTTTGGGAATGGGAAGGCTGGTCAGTAGTGAGTGACCTGAGAAAGATTATCTTAAGCGGGAGGGTTGTTTTGAGCACCATAGGTGTCCTGATGAGCCTGTCCGCGAGTGCGCAACCACCTACACCTGACTGGATTGCCGTCAGCAATAAGTACACGCAGATGCTGCTGGATATCGAAATGAAGCACAGTCCCGAAAACGGTTCTGACGAGGGGCTGAGCCAGTTTGATAGTGAGGTGTCGCAACCTACACTGGCGGATGAAGATCAACAGCGACGAGAAACCGAGGCTGTACTTCCCACCTTGAAAAAAGCGTTGAGCCAGGCGAAGCAAAAAGAGGTCAAACAGGACCTGGAGATTGTGATTCGCAAGGTCAACCTGCGATTCAGAGAGCAAGACTTTGAACGCGCTCGTAAGGTGAGATTTTTTAATGCCAGCGAGATGGTCTTCAGCGGGGTTCGGGTCCTTTTAGATGAACAAACGCCCACGGCACGACGAAGCGCGGCCGTGGTTCGAATCCGCAAATATGCGGGACTGGAATCCGGTTACAAGCCGCTGACCGAGATTCTGGAGCAGCGAACGATCGAGCAGATGGCTAAGCCTCACATGGTTTATCCCGCACGCACCCAAATTGAGACTGAGCTGTCGCGGAATTCTAATTACCTGGAAGGAATCGCAACACTTCTGAAGAAGTACAAGCTGACGGGTTGGGAAGAACCCTATGACAGGTTGAAATCTCAACTGATCGAATACGACGCATGGGTGAAGGCAGATGTGTTGCCCAAAGGCCGCGCTGACTTTCGCTTGCCTGCGAAAGAATACGCGCTCAATCTTGAAAATTTCGGGATCGATGTCCCACCGGCACAACTGGCCGCCATGGCGCACCAGGCATTCAGCGATCTTCAGGCAGAGATGAAGCCTATTGCGGCCCGAATCGCGAAGGAAAGCCATCTACCGTCGAGCGATTATCGCGATGTGATACGGGAATTAAAAAAGCAACAACTGGTGGGCGACGCGATCCTTCCGTTCTATCGGGACCGGCTGAAACAGATTGAGAAGATCATTGTCGAGCGGGAGATTGTCAGCTTGCCGGACCGTCCGGCGCGCATCCGGATTGCGACCGCGGCCGAAACAGCGCAGCAACCGGCTCCGCATATGGTGCCGCCACCCTTTCTGCACAATACCGGCGAAAAAGGTGAGTTCGTACTGCCCTTGAATATTCCGGCGGGGCCCGGCCAAACGACGTCGGAGAAGTATGACGACTTCACGTTCGACGCCGCGGCGTGGACACTCACTGCACACGAGGCTCGTCCCGGACATGAGTTGCAGTTTGACTCGATGCTGGAGCACGGGGTTTCGTTGGCGCGCTATATGTATGCGTTTAACAGCACGAATGTCGAAGGATGGGGACTTTATTCGGAGTATCTGATGCTTCCCTACATGCCACTGAAGGGCCAGTTGATTTCTCTTGACTACCGGCTCATGCGGGCGGCGCGGGCGTTTCTCGATCCGGAACTGCAAGCGGGAAAGATCCAAACCGCCGACGCGTTTCGGGTGCTTGAGCAGGACGTGGTGCAGTCTCATGCATTTGCCCAGGAAGAAGTGGAGCGCTACACGTATCGTGCTCCGGGGCAGGCTAATAGCTATTTTTATGGGTACACGAAGCTCATTGCCTTGCGGAGAGAGACCGAGGAGAAGCTGGGAGCCAAGTTCAATCAGAAGAAGTTCCATGATTTTTTGTTGTCGCAGGGATTGCTTCCACCGGACTTGATGCGGCGGGCGGTCCTGGAAGAGTTTGTGAAAGGACAGTGATGTTAGGAGCTGCCTGATGACGCAAGGTCCCTGCACTGCGCTCGCTTGCGCTTCGCTCCGGTCGAGATGACAAGGCCGCGCTTTCACCAGGGAGATGGTTTCAACAAGGCGCCTCCACTTTGAACATCGTGAATATCCCTCAGTGATATTCTTTTTCGCTTATGTCAACTCTTGTTGAGTGTGTTCCTAATTTTTCTGAAGGGCGCGACAAATCCAAAGTGGATGCGATTGTCGAGGCCATGAAGATGGATGGCGTCTACTTGCTGGATCGAGAGATGGACAAGGACCACAATCGCTGTGTCATCACACTGGTGGGGGAGCGCGAGCCGATACAGGAAGCGGCTATTCGAGGGGTGGGCAAGGCGTCCGAGTTGATCGATTTGACGAAACATCAGGGGGCGCACCCAAGGATGGGGGCGGCGGATGTGGTTCCATTCATTCCCATTGATGGGGTGACCATCGAAGATTGCGTTGCAATGGCAAGACATGTGGGCCAGCAGATATGGACGCGATACCAGATTCCTGTGTATCTGTACGAAGCGGCGGCGACTGCGCCGGAGCGACAGAATCTGGAAAATATCCGGCGCGGGCAGTTTGAGGGCATACGCGCAGACATCGCGACCAATCCGGTGCGCCGGCCTGACTATGGGGAACTGCGCGTCCATTCCACTGCGGGGGCGACGGTGGTTGGCGCGCGCAAGGCGCTGATTGCCTACAACGTTTTTCTTAATACAGCGGATGTTGAGATGGCGAAGAAGATTGCCAAGGCCGTCCGCTTTTCGACGGGCGGAATGCGGTTCGTAAAGGGCGCGGGGTTCCTGGTTCGAGGGCAGGCGCAGGTGTCGATGAATCTGACCGATTTCGAACAAACTCCAGTGCACCGAGTGTTTGAAATGGTGAAGCGAGAGGCGGCACGGTATGGGGTGATACCCGTCAGCAGCGAGATTGTGGGATTGATTCCGAAGAAAGCACTCGAAGCGGCGGCGGAATGGTTCCTGCAGGTAGAGAATTTTGATTCGTCGTTAATTCTGGAGAATCGGCTGACGGCGGTCATGGGCGGGAAGATGGTCGTGGGCGGACTACGAGCGGGAGTGGAACCGTTCGTGGAGCAACTGGCCGCGCCGACCGCGACGCCCGGAGGTGGCAGCGCGGCGGCGGCGAGCGGGGCGATGGCGGCGGGGTTGGCGACGATGGTGGCATCGATGTCGCGCGGCAAAAAAGCTTATCTGCACTACGAACGGGAATTGAGCGAGGCGATTGCGCGGCTGGCGTCCTTGAAAGAAGATTTGAAGACGGCAATCGATGGCGATGCGGAGTCATACAGCGCGGTGATGAAAGCGTATAAGGCAGCGAAGGAGCCGGGTGGAGCGGATGACTTGGTCAGCGCCGCATTGAGACAGGCGACGAACATTCCTCTGGGAGTGGCAGAGCGGGCGAGGGAAGTCGCGGATATTGCCGAGAGGTTGAAGCCGATTACGCATCCCAATATGAAATCCGATCTCACGACGGCGCTGGCATTGGCCGGGGCGGCTATTGAAGGAGCACTGGCGAATGTTGAGATCAATCTGGAGTCACTACAAGACAAGGATGCGGCATTTGTGGCGCAGACCCGCAAAAGAGCAGCATTATTGAAGAACTGACCGTGCCGGTCATGCACCCTCCTGGTCACAAGACCTGCCCTTTCGTTTGTCCTTTTGCCTTCAATGTTGACATACAATGAGGGGATAGACCGCATCTAACCGCATAAATTCTGATTGAGGTAGGGACAATGATGAAGGTATTCAACAGTGGCATCTGTGTTCTGCTAATGCTGAGCGCCGCCGCGTGGGCTATGCCGCTCGGCAGCTCGGCGCGGACAGTGATTCCTTCCGATATTCAACAGATTATTTCAGTGGACTATCGCGCTCTGAAGAATTCGGATACGGCGATGGCATTGAAGCAGCAGGTTTTGCCGCCCAGCCTCAAGGAATTTGAAGGCGCGTTGCGTGGCGTCGGTATCGATCCGGATAAGGATGTCGAGCAACTTACCTTCGCTTCTTACCGGAGCGGCAAGCAGGGAGTACGAGTGGTGGGGGTGGCGCAAGGCCAGTTCCCAATGACAGCTTTCCTGAAGAAGATGCGGTTGCAGAAAGTGAAGCCGATCAAGTTGAGGAACTCGGATATCTATGCGATGCCGGCCGGGATGCAAATGACTTTTCTGGACGACAACACGCTTTTGTTTGGCGACAGTGGCGCTTTGCGCGGAGCGCTTGATGCCCGTGATGGGTACTCATACAGCCTGGACAGCAATACGCAGGTGGCGGACATGATCGGTTCGGTGGAATCGGGAACGGTGTGGAGCGTACTCGATCAACAGGGAACACAGAACATGCTGCACTCAGCTTTGGGCGACGCGGCTGGCCTGGCCGACTATGACACGGTGAAGAAACGGATCATGGGGTCGCGTTACACGATGAATTTTCAGAGTGGCGTGAATTTCGATCTGGATGTGATCACGTCAGATTCGATGACGGCGACGACGTTGTCCTCGCTGCTCAAGGCCGGGATGCTATATAAAAAGATGTCCGCAACGCCGACGGAAAAGCTGGCGCTGGACAACGTGACGGTGAACTCAGACAGTTCAAACCTGCAGATGCACTTCAAGGCAGATGACAAGCAGTTTCAAGGGCTGATGCAGTCGCCGTTATTCGCCGCGGTGTCGAAGTAGGGCGAGTGAGGGCAGGTCCCTCGACTTCGTTAGATGATTCGCAAGCGAATCATCTAATTCCGCTCGGGAGGACAAACAATTATTGCTAACTGCTATTTCGCTTTCTGGGCTTTGGCTTTTTCGCGTTTTTCCCTGGCCCAGCCCTCTTTGTTGATCTGGCGGGTACGACCCACGGCCAGGGAATCTGGCGGGACATCTTCAGTGACAGTGGTAGCGGCGGCGACGTAGGCGCCTTTGCCGATGCGGATTGGGGCGACCAGAATGCTGTCGCTGCCTACGAAGACGCCGTCCTCGATGATCGTCCTGTGTTTGTTGACACCGTCGTAGTTACAGGTGATGGTGCCGGCGCCGACATTGACCTTCTCGCCGATTTCGCTATCGCCAAGGTAAGTCAGGTGATTGGCCTTTGAGCCTTTGCCGAGACGGCTCTTCTTCAGTTCCACGAAATTTCCTACGTGAGCCTCCTCACAGATTTCGCAGCCGGGGCGCAGATGGCTATACGGACCCAATGACGCGCGAGCTCTGATCGTGGAGTGTTCCAGCACGCAGCCTGTCTGAACGAGCACCTGATCGGCAATTTCGCAATTGATGATCACGCTGTAGGAACCGATACGAGTATCGCTGCCCACTCTGGTGTTACCGCGCAACTGGGCGAAAGGCTCGATGGTTGTGTCAGCACCGACTTCGACGTCGTTATCGATCAAACATGTGTTAGGAAAAAGAATGGTAACACCTTCAGCCATAAGCTTCTGGCATTTAGCCATTCGCATATGCTGATCGATCTCGGCAAGTTCGGCGCGCGTATTGCCGCCGAGAACTTCGTGCGGATTGCCGGCCCGCACAGCGACCACGCGCTGATGGTCCTTGGTGAGAATCTTGGCCAGATCGGTGATGTAGAACTCTCCGTGAGGATTGTCGTTGCTGAGCTTGTCGATGTTGCTGAAAAGCGCTTTGGCGTCAAAGGCGTAGAAGCCGGCGTTGATTTCGCGAATTCTCTGTTGTGCCGGGGAAAGGTTCCTTTGCTCAACGATAGCCTGGACGTCGTCACTGCCAGCTTTCTTGCGCAGGACCCGCCCGTAACCGCCGGGATTCTCTAATTCTGCCGTGAGCATTGTCATTGCCGCTTTTCTGGAAGTATGAAAGTCGCGCAGGGCAGAGATGGTTTCGGAGGTAATCAGCGGTGCATCGCCCGACAGGACGATTACAACGTCGTAGGGAGCTAAGGCATCGCGGGCAACCATAAGTGCGTGGCCGGTGCCTCGCTGCTCGCTTTGCAAAACGAATCCTATGCCGGAGGCGGCGACGGCGGCGCGGACACGGTCGGCTTCATGGCCGACGATGGCATAGATATCGCTGGGCGGAACTACCTTGGTGGCGGCTGCTATAACGTGCCCTAACAGAGGTTTGCCGCCAACCTCATGCAGCACTTTCGGATGCTTTGACTTCAGCCGTGTCCCTTTACCCGCAGCCATGATTGCGACGGCAATGCGGATGGGTTTTGCGTCATTTGTGTTCGGCATTTGATTCAAATATACCGCGAGTGGTTCGGTCCGGGCAGTGGTTGATTACTTTCGTTACTGGTGTGGGTTTTGGAGGGGGATTTTGTCACCGATACCGACTTTACTGCGGTGGGCAAGGGTCCCGCCCTGCATGAGAACTGCCCAGCTTTTCTCGGCTAGGCAGGTGGGACACCTACCGCTACGTGATTGTTACGTGATTGTTACGCGATTGTTGCGTGGGGTTTATGGGGTGGCGGCGCGGCTGCCGCCTGGGGCTTGCGCAGCCAGGTCCATGAGGTCGGCGGCGATGCGATCGGTAGCGTGGCGGGCTACCATGCCGGGCTCCAGGTAATCGCCGAGCACAGGAATGACACCCAATTCCTCGATCGCCTCCAAGTCGGTGACGATCTGATTGGCGCCTTCCAGAGCGTATTTCGCCTTCAATTCAGGTGGCACGGGGCTGCGATTGATCAAGGCAAAATCGAAAATGCGCTTGCTCTGGGCGTGACGATTCAGGGCGCGAATGTGATCGGAGGCGGTCAACCCGAGACTTTCGTTAGCCTGAGTCATTAGGTTGCCGACGTAAACCTTTACGGCCGCTGAATTCACGAGGGCCTGAGCAATGCCAGGTACGAGCAGATTAGGAATGAGACTGGTAAAGAGTGAACCTGGGCCGACGGTGATCAGGTCAGCGCGTGACATCGCTTCCAAAGTCTGCGGCAGGGGCTGAACGTTCGGTGGATCGAGAAAAAGTTGTTTAATTCGTCCACTGCTGGCAGTGATCTTGGTTTCACCGCGTATCCGAGTACCATCCTCCATCAAGGCTTCGAGTTCAACGTGGGAAGTGGTGGCGGGATAGATGTGACCGCGCGTGAGCAGAATTTCAGAAGAAAGCCGGACGGCTTCGCCAAAATCACTGGTGATGGAGGTCAAAGCCGCGAGAAACAAGTTGCCGAAGCTGTGGCCTTCGAGGCCTCCCTTCACAAAGCGATGCTGAAACAGGCGAGAAAGGAGCGCCTCATCTTCGGAGAGGGCGACGATGCAGTTGCGTACGTCGCCCGGCGGAAGCATGTTCAGCTCTTTTCGCAAGCGTCCGCTGGAACCGCCGTCATCGCTAACCGTGACGATCGCGCACAATTCGGAAATTTGAGGGGAGTCAACGGATGAGACGGTGCCGGGACGAATGACGTAGCGCTTTAATCCTTTGAGGAGAGTAGAAAGACCAGTTCCTCCGCCGATGGCTACAACATTAAGACCGCGTGCCATGGACGGCTTGCGTCTCGGATGACGGCGCGAACCCGGTTGGGGATCTGCCATTGCCACGGCTAACCGTCTTCCTCAGGAGTGGGTGATTCCGGCACAAAGTCGCCCGCGGGATCAGGATAAAGGAGCTCGGTGAAGCGCGGATCCTCAGCCAGGTTTTGAAAATCGGAGTCGTTACGGGCCTGAAAACGCAAGGCGGCATTGATACGGATGGCAGAATCCAGATGGCGCAGGGAGTCTTCCAAGTGACCGGTGAGGCAATCGAGGGCGGCTAGTCCGTAGGCGACGTAATCGGCTTTCGGCACTTGCTTGGAAAGCTTGTCCAGATGCTCGCGAGCGGTCACATAGTCGCCGACATTCATCAGTGATACCGCAAAGTCATAGTGCTCCTCTGGGCTCTTGAACTGGTTAGCTGAGCGCTCCAGATTCTGGTTGCAGGTGTTGAGATGCACCGACACGCGATCAGCAAGTTCCTTACTCGACCCAGTGACCGCTTTTTGAAGGAGGGCCTTGGCTTTTTCGAATTTGCGCTCCTGCATAGCACGCAAACCGGCCTCGTAGTTTTGCACAGCTTGTGCAAAACGAGGATCTTCGCTCATCGGCTTTTTGGCGGTCGTTTTTTGAGCCATCCGCAAAACCTTTCCTGAACTCTTCGTAAGTTCTCCTTTTTTAACTACTTATTGCAACTTTACTAAAGCGACGGTACGAAATTTTGCTGGATAAAGTTGCCATCGGCATGACCGTTAGTCAATGCGATCTTAAGGGGCCCTGTGGAAAAGTCTTAGATTACGTGAATCAGCAGGTTATACGCGGTTTCGGCGATTCGTCAACCCAGCACGAACTGCATCAGGCACCGTCCCGCCGTTTTGCCAGGCGTCGCCTGGCCGCCGCGGAAGCTCGCCCGCCGTGTCTTGGATGCAAGCAACACCCACAGGTTCTTCTAATTGATGGACGCTGCCGTGTGCAGGTCTACTTGTTTCCAGTCACCCTTCATGATCCCCTGACGAATCTGCGCCGCTGTCTTTTTCTGCTGGTGCATGGAGTAGGTGTAGTAGGCCTCTTTTAAGCAGACCGAGCATTGAGCCCCGTGGGTCCCTTCGAAACAGCTATGCAGGCTGTTATGCCCCATCCCTCGATCGCAGTAACAATAGCAGGGCTGCTGGTGCAGTACGGCGGGGATCTTCGCCGCCAACTCATAAGCATGAGTCTGGTAAGGATATTGGGCATTTTCGCCCCACAGTTGCTCCTTGCCGAGGATGGGAGGCAGCGTGACACCCTTGGCAGGCGGGCCGGCGTTATAGGCGGGCGTTTCTCCTTGCTGCTGGGAGGTCGCCCAGGGTGCGGAAGCGACCAAGACTGCAAGCGCTAACAAGGCGAGGGAAGCTCCCCGTTTAATGAAGTGTCGAGAGTGCGGGTACAGGCTAGGCATAGTACTGGGTTCCTTGTTTGACGATTGTAACCCGGATCGATGGACGCCGGCAGTAGTCCTGACGTAACCACTGGGGAGGGACGGGTACGCTTGAACCGTGGATTCAGAGATACAGGATTAACCGTATAATAAATGGCAGTATGCCCGAACAACCGAGTCTAGCGGAAGCGAGTTCCCGCAAGGTAGAGACTCGGGTCGTGCCACACACGCTTCCCATGCTTTCGGTGTGGTTGCGAGATTTGATGATCTCGCTGGCGATTTCCGCATTCATCATCATCTTTCTATACCAGCCGGTGAAAGTGGAAGGCACTAGCATGATGCCTTCGCTCGACGATCAGGAACGCATTTTCGTCAACAAGTATGTATACCGACTGGAGCCGATCCAGCGCGGCGACATTATCGTGTTTCGCTATCCGCGTGATCCTTCGAAGAGTTTTATCAAGCGGGTGATCGGGCTTGCGGGAGATGAAATCCGCATTGAGGGTGGCGAGGTTTTCGTCAACGGGCGCCCGCTGGAAGAAGATTACGTTCCGGCGGCCTATGCCGACCAGCGATCCTATCCCGACATTATTGTTCCGCCGCATTGCTACTTCGTATTGGGCGATCATCGCACCATGTCGAACGACAGCAGGGACTTTGGGCCGGTCGACGTTGGTTTTATCTACGGCAAAGCGGTTTTCGGGTACTGGCCGATGGACAAGATGGGGCGAGTGCGGTGATCGGTTGTGTCGTGGCTATCACTGCATGAGCTTTTTGACGGAAAGGTTCGCGAAGAGGCTGCAGAGAAAATCGTTGCCATCGAAATGATTTGTTTCGCGATTTAAACATCCCTGCTAAAATCTCTAAAATCCACTCCATGGAGAAGGAATGCAAGCAACGCTTGCGCTCGAAGACGGTAGAGTCTTCCGAGGCAAAGGTTACGGCGCCAAAGGCGAATGTTACGGCGAAGTAGTTTTTAATACTTCCATCACCGGCTATCAGGAAATTTTTACCGACCCTTCATACTGCGGCCAAATTGTAGTTCTCACCAATCCTGAAATCGGAAATTACGGGACGAACGCGGAAGATAACGAAGCTACGCGTCCTTATATTGAGGGATTGATCGTGCGCGAGTTTTCGCGAGTGAGTTCCAACTGGCGCTCGTCACAGGTGGCCGAAGAATATCTCGAACAATTCAAGATCCCGGTCCTGGCGGAGATCGATTCGCGGGCGCTGGTGCGGCATTTGCGCGATCACGGCGTGATGCGCGGCGTAATCTCCACGTTGGAGACCGACGCGGACAAACTGGTGGCGAAGGCGCGTGCGATTCCTAAGATGGATGGGACAGATCTGGCGAAGGTCGTTAGTACCAAGAACACATATGTTTGGGAAACGGGCGAGCGATCGCATTTGCCCGATGAAGTGGTGGGCTTCAAAGACGAGCCGGCACGGTTTCACGTTGTGGCTTACGACTATGGAATCAAACGAAACATTTTGCGCAAGCTGCGGGGCGAGGGCTGCAAGGTGACCGTCGTTCCGGCGCAAACGCTAGCAGAAGATGTGCTGGCGTTGAAACCGGACGGAGTGTTTCTCTCGAACGGGCCGGGCGATCCTGAGCCGTGCAACTACGCTGTGGATAACATCCGGCGCTTGATGGGACGGCAGCCGATTTTCGGGATTTGCCTAGGACATCAACTGACGGGTATTGCTCTAGGTGGGAAAACGTTCAAGCTGAAGTTTGGACATCACGGAGGCAATCATCCGGTAAAGCAGTTGCACTCTGGGAAGATTGAGATTACGGCGCACAACCATAACTTTGCGGTGGATCCGGATTCTTTGCCGCAGAGCGAAGTGGATCTGACGCATATCGATTTGAACGATGGCACGCTGGAGGGATTGCGGCATAGGAATTTGCCCTTGTTCTGTGTGCAGTACCATCCGGAGGCGTCGCCGGGTCCGCATGATTCGCACTATTTGTTCAAGGATTTTGTGAAGATGATGGAGGAGTGGAAGGGGTAGCGCTACGAGATGGGAAACTATATCCCTCAACTGCGCTTCGCTCGGGATGACAGGTCGGCTGACGAGAAGGTCGGCAGGTTTATTTTGACGAAAGAGTGAAGATCAACGACTAATGCCGAAACGTACTGACATATCGAAGATCCTGATCATTGGCTCTGGCCCGATCATCATTGGCCAGTCGGCGGAGTTTGATTACTCCGGGACGCAGGCTTGCAAGGCGCTTAAGTCCGAGGGGTTTGAGGTGGTGCTGGCAAATTCCAACCCGGCGACCATCATGACTGATCCGGAGATCGCTGACCGCACTTACATCGAGCCGCTGACGCGAGAGTATCTGGAAGAGATTATCCGCGTGGAGCGCGAGATGTCTTCTAGCGCGGGATTCGCGATCTTGCCTACCGTGGGCGGACAGACGGCGCTGAACCTTGCGATTGAACTTTCTGATGGCGGTGTGCTGGAGAAATACAACGTCCAACTTATCGGCGCGAATGTGGCCGCGATCAAGAAGGCGGAAGACCGTCTTTATTTTAAAGACGCGATGCAGAAGATTGGGCTGGACGTTCCCAAGTCAGCGCTGGTGAACAATCTTAGGGACGGACTGGAATTTGCCGGTAAGATCGGCTTCCCGGTAATTGTGCGCCCTTCGTTCACATTGGGAGGAAGCGGTGGCGGCATTGCTTACAACCGTGAAGAACTGCTTGAGGTCCTAGCGCGGGGGCTTGATTTTTCGCCGGTACATGAAGCGCTGATCGAAGAATCGGTGCTCGGCTGGAAGGAATATGAACTTGAGGTGATGCGCGATCTGCGCGACAACGTCATCATCATTTGTTCGATTGAGAATTTCGATCCCATGGGCGTGCACACGGGAGATTCGATTACGGTGGCGCCGGCGCAGACGTTGAGCGATCGCGAGTATCAGGCAATGCGTGACGCGGCGATTGCCGTAATTCGCGAGATTGGCGTCGAGACTGGCGGATCGAATATTCAATTCGGCATTCACCCAATGACGGGCCGCATGGTTGTGATCGAGATGAACCCGCGGGTTTCACGGTCGTCGGCGTTGGCTTCGAAGGCGACCGGATTTCCGATTGCCAAGATTGCGGCGAAACTCGCGGTGGGTTATACGTTGGACGAAATTCCGAATGACATCACCCGCAAGACGCCGGCCTGTTTCGAGCCGACTTTGGATTATGTTGTCGTAAAGATTCCGAAGTGGCAATTCGAAAAATTCCCCGGCTCCGACGAGAACCTGGGGCCGCAAATGAAGTCGGTGGGCGAGGTGATGGCCATCGGACGCACGTTCAAAGAGGCGCTGCTGAAGGGAGTACGAGCGCTCGATACCGGCAAGAAAGTAGGTTCGGAGAGGATCGAACCCAAGATTCTTACGCAGCGGCTGGTGACACCACACCCGGAGCGGCTCTCTTACGTGCGCTATGCATTGCGGCAAGGGCACACCGTCAAGCAACTGGCGAAGATGACTTCCATCGATCCGTGGTTCTTGTACCAGCTGAAAGAAATAAATGATATGCAGCTGGAGGTGGAGAAACACCCGATGGAGTCGATTCCCACCGAGGTCTTGCGGGCGGCGAAGCGCATGGGTTTTTCCGATGGACGGATGGCCGGAGTCTGGCGGCTTGACGGCAAAGGAGCGCAGGAGAAAGTCAGGCACTTGCGAAGGAAGCATGGCGTCATGCCGGTGTACAAGCGGGTGGACACGTGCGCGGCGGAATTTGAAAGTTTCACGCCGTATCTTTACTCGACATACGAGGAAGAGGACGAGGCGGCACCGACCGATAAAAAGAAAGTCATCATCCTAGGGAGCGGGCCGAATCGCATCGGGCAGGGAATTGAGTTCGATTATTGCTGCTGCCATGCGGCATTTGCCCTGCGCGACGATGGCTACGAGACCATCATGATCAATTGTAATCCGGAAACGGTGTCGACCGATTACGACACCAGCGACCGATTGTATTTCGAGCCACTGACTTTGGAGGACGTGTTTGCCATCTGCGAGCACGAAGCTTCTGCGGGCGCGCCTGTGGGGGTGATCGTCCAGTTTGGCGGGCAGACGCCTCTGAATCTGGCACTGCCGTTAAAAGCGGCCGGCATCAGCATTATAGGAACCACGCCGGAATCAATCGATCTGGCGGAAGACCGAAAGAGATTTGGGAAGTTGCTGGACGAGTTGGGAATTCCGCAGGCCCCGGGTGCAATGGCCGCGTCGGTGGAGGAGGCGGTCGAGGGTGCGAAGCGGGTGGGATTCCCGGTGCTGGTACGTCCTTCGTATGTGCTGGGCGGGCGGGCCATGGTCATTGCCTACGACGAAGAGATGGTCGTTCGCTATATGAAAGAGGCGGTGGAGTATTCGCAGGATCGTCCGGTGCTGATCGATCACTTTCTGGAAGATGCAATTGAAGTTGACGTTGATGCCCTGTCCGATGGCGAAGATGTTGTGATCGGCGGAATCATGCAGCACATCGAAGAAGCGGGAATTCATTCCGGCGATTCCTCCTGTGTGTTGCCTGCAGTGGATATCCCGCAGGAACTGCTGGCACGCATGCGCGACTACACTTTTCGCCTGGCGCGGGCGTTGAAGGTTGTGGGATTGATGAATATTCAGTTTGCCATTCCGCGAATCACCGATGGGTCGTCCGCCCGGCCTCACACGGATGGCGGCACTGTCTATGTTTTGGAAGTGAATCCACGGGCGTCGAGGACTGTGCCGTTCGTTTCGAAAGCCACCGGGATTCCGATGGCAAAAATCGCGGCGCGGTTGATGACCGGTCGCAAGCTACGAGAGTTTCTGCCGGACTTTATCGAGCAAAAGACTGATCTGGATACCGGGCGCTGCTATCACGTGAAGTCCCCAGTGTTTCCGTGGAACAAATTTCCAGGCGTGGATACCGTGCTCGGTCCGGAGATGAAATCTACTGGCGAAGTAATGGGCGTGGCCGACAGCTTTGGTGAGGCGTTCGCCAAGGCGCAGGCGGCGGCGGGTCAGAAATTGCCTACCCAAGGAACGGTATTTATCAGCGTGACCGATCATGACAAACCGAACGTTACGGAGTTAGGCCGCAAATTTGTGGACATGGGATTCAAGCTCGTGGCGACGGCAGGAACTGCGGACATACTGGAGTCAGCCGGAATGTCGGTGGAGCGAGTTTATAAAGTGAAAGAGGGACGGCCGAACACGGTGGATCTGATCAAAGGCGAACGAATTCATTTGATCGTCAATACGCCACATGGGGTTGATCCATGGTTTGATGAGCAAGCTATCCGCCGAGCGGCGGTGATGGCGAGAATCCCCACGATCACCACGCTGTCGGCGGCTCGAGCGGCAGCGGAAGGGATCGCTTTCCTGCAGCGCGGCGAACTTCACGTACAGGCATTGCAGCACTTGCACGCTGAGCGTACAGTGAAAGGCCAAAGCGGGTAATCCGTCCGCGGAGGTGTGGTATGGCGCAAGAGAATAGCCTTCTGATCCGGCGCTGGTTCGATGAGGTGTGGAACAACGGCCGCATGGAAGCAATCGACGAGATGGCGTCAGCCGACGTGGTCGGTCATGGACAAGCCCAGCATGCGACCGACATCGGACTCAAGGAATTCAAACCTTTCGTGAAATCCCTGCGTAGCGCGTTTCCCGACATGCAGATCAGGATTGATCACGTCATCGAGCAGGGCGACAAAGTGGTGGCGCGCTGGACATCGACCATGACACACAAGGGTGAGTTTCTGGGATTCGCCCCAACCGGGAAGAAGGCGACTATTACCGGCACTACTATTCAACGAATAGCCGGCGGAAAGATTGTAGAAGGTTGGGACAACTGGGATCAGTTGGGATTGCTGGTGCAGATTGGCGCAGTGCCGGCGGCGCATTTTGTGGCTCCGGCGGAAGAGCGGCGAAGAGCGTAGTGAGTTATTTGATTTCGCTTTCGTTTTTCGACGGTATTCATCAGAACTGGCGACCTTCGGCGAATCTTCGGTTCGCAATGGAAAACTGGGCGACTTCGTGCCTTAGCGCGAAGGTTTCCACCAACGGAGCCTTCGTTACGATTTGTTTGGCGTTTTGACGGAGATGAAACCCGGCTTCTCGATTACAGAAGACTCCAGAGAGCTGGTTATGAATATAGATTCGGGTGACGGATGTCGGCCACCAAAAGATATATGTTACTTCAAGGTATTTTCCCTCCTATCACAACGCCGTTCTATCCGGACGGCAACGTCTACTTCAAGAAGCTCGAGCACAATGTCGAGCGCTATTCCAAGACTCCCATCGCGGGCATGGTGGTCTTGGGTTCGACTGGCGAAGCGGTGATGCTTTCGGATGAAGAGCGGCGTAGCGTGCTGAAAACTGCGCGCGAAGCGGCCGCACCGCACAAGGTGCTGATCGCCGGTAGCGGCATTGAGTCGGTGATCGAGACTCTCCGGCTTACCGAGTATGCGGCGGAACTTGGTTATGATGTCGCGTTGGTCCGCACTCCGTATTTCTACAAAAGGGTGATGCACCCTGCCAACATGCTGGCCTTCTATCGGACGGTGGCGGATCGCTCTCCGTTGCCAGTGATGATTTACAATGTTCCGGGATTTACCGGGTACGACATTCCAGTCGAAGTAGTCATCGAGTTGGCGGATCACCCAAATATTATCGGGATGAAGGAATCCAGCGGCGATGTGGAGAAGATCCGCAGGATGGTGGAAGGCACCCGGCATATAAAACGAGCTGTTACGGTGACTGAAACTTTCGATGCGGTGACGCCCCGCATGCTTGAGGCCTCTAGCGGCAGCAGCGGGCAGGGCGGAGGGCTGGTGCAGGTGGGAGGAATGGGCGGAACAAAACCATCTTCTCCTGCGGTCAGTGTGGTGAGCGGAATCAAAACGCGGAAAAAGGAAGTTGGCTTCCAGATAGTGGTAGGGCTGGCGCAAAAGCTTGAGCCGTCACTACAAGCCGGCGCGGTCGGCGGGATTCTTGCCTTTGCCGATGCGGCACCGACAGCATGCTACGAGATTTACGCAGCGTGGAAAGAAGGCAGTAGAGAGCTGGCGCAATCAAAACAGCAGCGCATCGTGGAAGCTACCATGAGGGTCTCGGGTGAGCTTGGCATTCCAGGTTTGAAATACGGGCTGGACCTGAACGGTTATTTCGGCGGCCCGTCGCGGCTGCCGCTGTTGCCGCTGACCGCCGCGTTGAAAAATGAGGTGGAGCGGCTGATGGCTGATGTTCGGAATTAGCGTCAGCAAATCCCCGGTTCGCACTCTCAATACCAAACGGGGCTACATGATCAACATACGAACTGATCGCCCTGCCTTCCCACCCTAGCCAATTGAAGTACGCTTGTCTTGCCACGATCAGTGGAGAGGGTATAATTTGAACGAACGTTCGAACTATGGCCAGCGTATCTCCTATTAACTTGCCGCTTGCCGAGCGTCGCCAAACTGGCGCCGGTACGCGTACAGAGTCACGGTTTGACCGCAGGTTAGCCAAGATCCTGATGCACGCTACCGATGTGTTCTATGACAAGGGATATGCCGATGCATCGATGCGCGATCTTTCGCGCGCCAGCGGTGTCTCGTTGTCCGGCCTTTATTACTACTTCGAATCCAAGGAAGAACTGCTGTACCTGATTCAGAAAGATACTTTCACGACGATTATCGGGCGACTACGAGACCGGCTTGAGAGAGTGTCCAGTGCTGCGGAACGAATTCGCGCATTTATCTTCAATCATCTGGAGTATTTTCTCGCCAAGCAAAAGGCAATGACCGTGCTTTCCCATGAAGATGACGTGTTGACAAATGGATTTGGGAGTGAAATCGCCGCCATCAAGAGGGAGTACTACCACATTTGTCTTGGATTGGTGGACGACTACAAACTGGAAACCGGATTGGAATTTTCCAGCCGGACGGCTGTACTCACCTTGTTTGGAATGACGAACTGGATCTATACCTGGTACAACCCACGGATAGACGCGGGCGCATCCGAATTGGCGCGACAGATGGGAGATATTTTCCTGCAAGGGATCGGTGCTTCCGCCGGTAAAGAGCCAACGGGAAAGAAGCACGCGAAATCGAATCATAACGCGACATCACGATTACGAAAAGGAGTTTGACCATGGCAACTACAGTACAGCCAGCGAGCCACGAGACAACAAAGCAACTGATCAACTATCGGGTCGAAAGCGGGGTAGCGGTGATCGAGTTGTTTGATCCGCCGGCGAATACTTACACCTACGAGATGAACCGGCAGTTGGACGAGGCGATTCTCAAGGCGCGCATGGACAACGATGCACATGTGATCGTGCTTACAGGAGCGGGCGATAAGTTTTTCTCTGCCGGAGCCAATATCAAGATGCTGGCGAGCGTGGATCCGACGTTCAAGTACTACTTCTGCCTTCATGCTAACGAAACGTTGCTGCGACTGGAGCACACTCCGAAGCTGGTGATTGCCGCAATTAACGGGCACTGCGTGGGGGGCGGCCTGGAAATCGCGATGGCAGCCGACATTCGTATCGCGCGGCAGGATGCGGGCAAGATCGGATTGCCCGAGGTCAACCTTGGTGTTTTGCCGGGAACCGGCGGCACGCAGCGGCTTTCGCGGCTGGTCGGCAAGAGCAAGGCGATTGAGTTGATGGTTACAGGAAACACCTTTTCGTTCGAAGAAGCGAAAGAGATGGGCATCGTCAACGATATTTACCAGCGCGACAATTTCATGGAGAACATCATGGAATATGCGCGCCAATTCTGTCCGCCGAATAAAGCGGCCAAAGCCGTGGGACGCATCAAACGCGCAGTACAGACCGGTTGGGAAATTCCGATGGAGTCTGCGCTGGCGGTGGAGCGGGAGAACCAGCAGTTACTTTTCCAGAGTGAGGATGCTAAGGAAGGGCTGGCAGCCTATGTGGAGAAGCGGCCGGCGACGTTCAAGGCGAAGTAGGCGGCTGGTTTTACTGTGAATGACGATGACGGTGGGCGGGACGCCCACAGGGCTGCCGGCAAGAGGCCGGCACTACAAGTGAGCGAAGAGGTTTTTATGCCGGGAAAAGTCGCGAAAATCGGAACGTTTAGCGATTGGGTTGGACTATTCGACGACTGGCGCAAAGAGATTGGCGTCAATCACGACGAGATCGCCAGCTTCAAATTCGACACGCTGTATGGCGCAATTGAAACTGACGAGATCCAGTTCGGTTCTTACAAAGGTCGGCGAAAGTGGGAGAACCTGCGGCAGGTGCCGACACAACAGATGCGCGATGCGATGATGAACATGATTGTGTATCAGGGCGATACCGAGTTTGCCAGCGTGGAACAGCAACGCTACCTATTCGAGAGCGCTCCGACGGACTGGGACCGGCGGGCCATCACACGGGTGATGATCGAAGAGATGCGGCACGGTTGGCAAATGTGCGCGCTGCTGGTCGACCACTTTGGTTATTCCGGCAAGGTGGAAGCGCAAAAGATGCTGGAGCGCCGGGCATTCGAAAATAAACGATTGCTGGGCGCGTTCAATGTGGATGTAGATAACTGGATGGATTTCTTCACCTACACCGACTTTGTGGATCGCGACGGTAAATTTCAGTTGCAGATGTTCAAGTACTCCGCGTTCGCGCCGCTCGGGCGCTCCATGTCGTACATGTTGCGGGAGGAAGCCTTTCATATGGGAACGGGTAATGACGGATTGCGCCGCATCGTGCAGGCTGGAGTGATTCCGGGATGGCTAATTCAGAAATATCTCAACAAATGGATTTCAAGTTCTTATGATTTGTTCGGCACGGACCATTCTTCGTCCGCTCACTGGGCTTACATTTGGGGAATCAAGGGTCGATATGACGAGCCCAAGAACGATCAAACGGCCGATCTGGATGATCTGAACGATTACAACCGGCAGCTATATCGAGACGAAGTGTCGGGTCTGATCGAACGTTTCAACAGCGTACTGGCACCTGGCCAGCCGCGCTTGTATGCGCCGCATATCAAGTTCAACCGGCACATCGGACAGTGGGCAGGGCAAAAGTTCCACGCGCAGACAGGCGAAGCGGTGGACGACGGGACCTGGGATGAGCACGTAAAAGAGTACATGCCTTCAGCCGATGACAAGAAATTATTACTGGACATCATCAATAGCGAGAAGAAGTGGATTGCGCCCAAAGAAGGGGCGCGTGATCCGTTGGCTACGATTGGCGAGGTCCGGAAGTCGGCGATTAATTTGTGAGATGCGATTAGTTGTAATCTGGAAACAGTAATCCACCCACCCATGCCTGACGCTACTTTGGAGAAACGGGCAACTCCTTACACACTTGGCGAATTGATGGTAGCCAGCGCGGCGCGTGAAATACGCGACGGCGAAGTGGTGTTTGTTGGAATGCGACTGCCGCTGATCGCTTTCGTTGTAGCGAAGAAAACACATGCTCCCAATGCAGTGGGGTTATTTGAGAACGGCGTGATTCGCGCCACCCCGGCACCGGAATTGATATATACCATGGCCGATCCTCCAAATATTCTGGGGGCGACGCTGTGTCTGGACATGCTTGGGGTGATGAGCCTGTTGCAGTCGGGACGCGTAGATCTCGGTTTTCTCGGAGCAGCAGAGGTGGATCGCTTCGGCAATCTGAATTCGACGGAGGTTCGGGGTCCGAAGGGGATAACGCGTTTGCCAGGATCGGGCGGGGCGTGTGATATCGCTTCGCTTGCTCATCGTTTCGTGGTGTTGCTGGAGCACAGTAAAGTGCGGTTGCCGGAGCGAGTTTCGTACGTTACCAGTCCGGGAAACGGCGATGGGCAGGGATGGCGAGAATGTGTCGGATTGCCGCGCGGCGGTCCGTCGGCCGTGATTACTACCAAAGGGATCCTTCGATTCGGCAAAGATGGTGAAGCCTGTCTGGCGTCGGCGCATCCGGGAGTGGGGACTGACGATATCGTCGACAACACGGGTTGGAAATTGCGAATCCCTAACCAACTAGAATTTACGCTGGAACCGAGTGTTGAGGAATTGAAGGTGATCCGCGAATACGATAAAGAGGGATTCTGGACCAAACAGATTGATGGCCGGGCAAAGTGAGATGACAGCCGAACCTTCGAAGCCCTCAAAGATCACGGTAGAAGTCCGGCCTCCGGCTGCGCGGGTTTGCTTGCATAATCCCCCGCTCAACGTGATCGACGTGGACATGATGGAAGAACTCAGGGCGACGATTAAGGAACTTGAAGGCCGCGAAGATATTTCCACATTAGTGTTAAGCGGCGCGGGAAAAGCCTTTTCGGTTGGAGTCGATGTCGCCTCCCATAGTTCCGACAAAGTAGCAGATATGCTGTCGAAGTTTCATGGCGTGGTGCGGGCTGTGGTCGGAATGAACAAAGTAACGATTGCCGCGGTGCATGGTCATTGTCTGGGGGGAGGGGCGGAACTCGCGATGGTCTGCGACTTCGTTTATACGGCCGACGATGCGAGTTGGGGGTTTCCGGAAATCCAACTGGGATGTTATCCGCCGGTCGCTGCGACGGCGCTCCCTGCGTTGGTCGGGCAGCGGCATGCAGCGGATCTAATCCTTACGGGCCGAACGATCACCGGCCAGGAGGCGGCGGACATTGGCCTCGCCAATCGCGTGCTGCCAGATGTGGAAGTGGAAGCGGCGGTGCATGAAACCATGCGACAGATTGCGAAACTCAGTCCTGCGGCGCTGGCGGTGACCAAGAAGGCGATATATGGCTGGGACTCGATGCACTTCGATAAAGGACTCGCGCGGGCAGAAAAGATTTATCTGGATGAACTGATGAAGACCGAAGATGTGCAGGAAGGCATCAATGCGTTTTTGCAGAAGCGGGCTCCGGTGTGGAAAGGAAAGTAGAGATAATGCCGTCGAAGCTGCGATCGATGCGCGACGCTATCGCCGAGCTTGTTCCGGATGGAGGTTCCGTGGCACTTGGCTTGCAGATGGAGCAGATGATTCCGTTTGCTGCCGGCCACGAGATCGCGCGTCAGGAGAAGCGCGGGCTCACGCTGATTGGTCCCATTTCTGACATCTTGTTCGATCAAATGATCGCTGCCAGATGCGTGGAACGGGTGATTGCTGCGTGGGTGGGGAACGTGATGATGGGCTCGGCGTATAACTTTCGTCGAGCGGTCGAGTCAGGCAGCATTAAGGTAACTAACATGACCAACTTCTCCGTGGCGCTGGCTCTGCAGGCTGCGGCGATGGGCGTACCGTTTCTTCCGACACGGAGTGCAATGGGGAGCGATGTGGCGCGAGGGAATGAATTCTTCGCAGAAATTGACTCGCCGTTTGAACCGAATGAGGTCAAGTCTCTAGCAAGCTCGAACGGCGTAGGGGCGTCTTCAACCCGATCGAGGAAATTACACGCGATTCGGGCGCTTTCGCCTGATGTAACTATTGTTCACCTACAGCGGGCGGATCGAGATGGCAATGCTCACTGCTGGGGAAACTTTGGCGTGATGATCGAGGCGGTCAGAGCCGCAAAGCGAGTCATCGTGGTTGCCGAGGAAATTGTAGAGGGGGATGTAATCGCGAGCGATCCGAATCGTACAGTCATTCCGGGATTTCTGGTCGATGCCGTGGTGGAGTGCCGGTACGGCGCGCATCCCTCGCCGGTGCAGGGCTACTACAAACGCGATGACGCGTTCTTCCGGCAGTATCATGAGCAAACGAAATCAAGAGCCGATAGCGACGCGTGGCGGCAACGCTGGATTTACGGAGTTGCCGACCGGTTCGCATACGTGAGCCAACTTGGAGCGTGCCGAGTGGAAGACCTGGGAGTAAGACGCCACGCTTACGCGGCGCAGGCGGATTTTGGATATTGAAACGCTTCGGTCAGCTGGTGGTGCCAGGAAAATTCAAACCCTGGCGCGAGAATAGAAGGCAGGAGATCCTGTGGACTTTGAAATCAGTGCTGGGCAAGTGAAATCCATGCTTAAGCGTGGAGACAAATTCACGCTGCTGGATGTTCGCGAGCCTTGGGAGCTAGCGAAGGCGAGCCTCGAGGGGAGCACCAATATTCCCATGGGGGAGGTGCCCACGCGGGCGCATCAGGAGCTCGATCCCGAGCAACATATTGTGGTGGTTTGTCATCACGGCGTGCGGTCATTGAGTGTTACGAACTGGCTGCGCCAGCAGGGATTTGAAATGGTGCAGTCGATGCGGGGCGGGATCGATGGTTGGGCGCGGACGGTTGATCCGAAAGTGCCGTTGTACTGACACGAGTTGTCAGTTCAGAGTGTTCGGTTCAGCGAGATGTGAACAGGTGGCCCAGTTTTTCTTTCTTTGTCTTTAGATAGTCTTCTGAATGTTCCGACGCCGCGACTTCACAGGGAATGCGCTCGGATACGACGATACTGCCATTTTCTAAAGCAGCAACTTTATCGGGATTATTGGAGAGCAGGCGCACGCTTGAGACACCCAGCGCCTTCAAGATGCCTGCGGGGAGCGCAAACTCGCGGTGATCAGCTTTGAAACCCAGACGCTCGTTGGCTTCCACGGTATCGAGCCCTTGATCCTGAAGTTCATAAGCCTGCAGCTTGGCCATCAAGCCGATGCCGCGTCCTTCCTGCTGTTCGTAAATCAGAATACCGGCTCCTTGTTCGGAAATCATCGATAGAGCCATTTCCAATTGTTGCCGACAGTCGCAGCGGAGCGATCCAAAAACATCTCCGGTGAGGCATTGCGAGTGAATGCGAACAAGGGGCGGCGAAGAATGAATGTCCCCCATCACCAGCGCAACAGCTTCCTCATATTGTTGGCGGTCCCCGGTGCTGGATTTTCCTAGGAAACCGTGGATGCGGAAGGTTCCCCATCGAGTGGGAAAGTCAGCGGAAGCAATTTGTCGAACCTGAAAGGCCACAAAACATTATAGCGGGATGTGCGGATGGATCGCTGCACTGCCGCTTGAGACTAGCCTTTACCGAGTCGGGGAAAGTGGTAGAACACGTCCTGCTTGGAAGCGATAGCGACGCCGTTTCGCGTGGCAGGGCGAAAGCGCCAGTTCTCGAGTGCTTCGAGAACCTTGCTATCAATCGACGGCGCCAGGCTTTGCAGAACGACTTTCTGGATGATATTTCCTCTTTCGTCGATCGTGACCTCCACAATGACGTCGCCCTGGAGACCATTCAGGTCGCCTGCCGGAACCTCCGGATCAGGCGAGGAAACGGGAAGCGCGGGACGGACCTCCTCTCCGCTCAGCGGTCCTTCGAGAACCGTGCCCAGCGGCGAACCGGCCGGTCGAACATTCGAAGCTTGTCCGGGGACAGAGGTCTGGTTCTCAGAGCCGAGTTTGGGTCGAGCCTGATCGCGCTTGGCTGGCTTCTCCACTTTGGCCCGTCGTTTCCATGCGATGTGCGCATTCAATTGTGGCTCGGTGGCAGACTCGGAAGTTCCGGAAAAGTCATTGATCAACAGTGTTTGCTGGGAGGGCCAATACAGGTGTGCGATTTGCGTGCCATGATCGCCATTCACAACAAAAGAGGAGGAGACAATCCTTGGCGTCGGCGGATGCAAGAGCCACAACAGGAACACACAGTGGAGGCCGACCGAAGTCAGCTTGACCACGGGATAACGAGGAGCGTCGGATTGGGGCGCGGTAAACACTCAAACCTGTCGGGCCTTGGTTTATTAGACGTTGAAAAGGGTGCGAGGTAAACACAATTGTTGCAGGAGGGATCTAACGTTTCGTGGCGTTTCGAGGAGAAGCCTTGACGACCTATTGGAGCGATGCGTCATTCTCGGGTGGTAGTTTGGATAAAGGGATCCTCCTGATATAGATCGGCTCGGAATGGCAAGAAGACAGACAGCGACTTCGTGTTGGTGCAGCTTGGTCTGGACCGGGAACGCTGCTAAAATTACACAGCAGAATCCTGAAGTGGGGCTATAGCTCAGCTGGGAGAGCGCGTCGTTCGCAACGACGAGGCCGTCGGTTCGATCCCGACTAGCTCCACCAAGACTCCTTCGCTTTGAATCATGGAGTTTAGCCAATGCCTTCTCCCGCATCGTACGGTAATCGTACGTTCGCGGCCTTAACCTATTTAATACTCGCCGGGATCGGGCGGAGGAGCTTTCCATGCTTTCTGTCTATACCCGTCACTACCCTCCCTGCCCTCATCATGACCTTCACTACCGCCGCTGCCACTGCCCCAAGTGGGTAGGAGGCGTTTTCGAAAACCGCGGCTTCGTCCGTCTCAGCGCACACACACGCAGTTGGGCCAGGGCCGAAGTGAAAGCGCGGGAAATGGAACGCAAGGTTGAAGAACCATCCATGACGATCGCCAGTGCGGTCACCGCCTACCTCAACGATGAAGATGGGCGCAAATTGCAACCGGAAACGGTGCGACCGAAAAGGGCGTTTCTCGAAGGCAAGTTTCTTCCCTGGTGCGGCCAACGCCAACTCCTCCGTCTCGACCAGCTCCTGTTGCCTGAGCTGCGGGAGTTTCGCCAGACCTGGGATCTTGGGGCCAGAACCGCAGGACGCACGCATCAGCGCCTGCGGACGTTTCTTGCATTCTGCGTCGCCAATGGATGGCTACCCAGCAATCCCACCGACATGCTGAAGAGGCCCCTCATCCCGAGGACCATTCCTACCAACTACTTCTCCCGGCGGGAGTTTAAACACATCGTTGTTTCGATACGGAGGCGGTTTCGATTGCTCGTACCGAGCCCGACGCCTCCTGACCTTGGTTTTGCTGATGCGATGGAGCGGCTTAAGTATCAAAGATGCAGTGTCGTTCTCCAACCACGGGCTTGACGAGAGCGGGGCTCTGTTCCTGCGCCGGGCTAAAACCGGCGTAGCGGTGTTTGTGCCCCTGCCGCCGCTGGTTGTTACCCTGCTGCGCTCTCTACCCCCGATCAGTTCTTCCTATTTTTTTTGGAGCGGCAAGGGAAAGCTCTCCAGTGCGCTGCAAGGCTATCATCGCAGTTTCCGTAAACTCTTCAGCCTGGCCGATCTCCGTAACCCCGACGGTACCCGCAAGCCTTGCCGTCCCCATATGTTCCGCGACACTTTCGCCGTGGAAATGCTTCTGGCCCGTGTTCCCATCGATCAGGTATCGGTGCTGCTTGGCCATCGCAGCGTCAAGATGACGGAAAAACATTACCTGCCCTGGGTCAAAGCTCGTCAGAGACAACTCACAGTCAGCGTTCGGCACGCCTGGTTTCCGGAGGTCAGGCAAACGCCGGCAACTCAAGGGAAGCAATCAATGGACTTGCAGACCACCTTCCGAGCCACCAAAGGCCATCAATTCAACCTAAATGTTTGTGTGAGTCCGCCGTTGGCGCATCCGTTTTTCTTGTGTTTATGATTTCCGAAAGGGAATTGCCCATAAGGCGACGGCAGAGCCATGGAGCCGATTTGTCCAAAATAAGAACCAGTCCTTAGGCCCTGACTCTCTGAATCCCCTGTAGGGGCTGAATTCAGAACCAAATCTCCGGTCGATCATTTCCTATTATGGGGTTTTCTTCGAGGTGTTGATTCTATCTTGAAGGATCTGCAATTTCTTCATGATATCGTCGAACTCCAAAATCTTTCCTGGAAACATTTCTTTCATCTGTCGGTAGTCATCACGGAGAACCTTCTGGAGCGCGTCGTTGGGGACAATTTTGAGTGTTCCCGGAACCGCTGTCTCATAGTTTGCCCAATTGGCCGAAAAATAGGTCTTCTTGAAAGCGATCACAACGTCTAGCAAATCAAAATCTAGTTGAGCAAAGCGCTCGGCAATACTCATGCCGGCAATATCTGCCCAATGCCGCGACATACGAGGCTTGAAATTGGTGAGATCAGTGTGGTGATTCTCAGCGTGAAGCAGCGTTACCTTCTCCCAGAAAGTGCGCTCGCACGCTAGAACCAGCACTCTGGCACCCGGTTCCTTAAACGCATCGGGAAATTCCTCAGCAACATACGGAATTACGGTTACGGCTTGGCTCGGCTGTTGGTCGCCTCGTCCGAATTCGATCTTGATGCTGGGACGAAGATATTCTCTGTATTCGAAAGCTGGAGGATAACTGAACAGCAAGGTCATTTCCTCGTTGGGTTCCTTGGATTCGGCGAGCGTCCATCCTTGCTTTCCGATGATTGATTCAAAGCGTTGCTGAAGTTTAGGAAGGATGTTGGTTTTAATTTCTTTCTCGATAGCAGCGCGGAGTTCCTTATCGAGCGCTTTTCGTTTTGTTGTGGACAGGTCGGGATTCGCCAAGTCTCGCCCTCCCGTAAAACCAAGAGCGGCGCGGTCAAGAGATATGTCTATGTCTTCAGAAAACCGATCAATCAAATTGAAAACTTTGGAGAGAGACGTTCCTCCTTTAAAGCGCAGTTCAGGAATACCCTCAAGAGCGAATAAGTGTTTGAGAGTCCAGCAGACCCAAAAGTCCTTCTCGATAGCAGTATGTGAAGAACTGCGGCGGCTGGCAGTCTCCTCGAAATAGGGCTTTCGTTCAGCCGCCGTGAGTTTTGCGAATGCGTCCATGGCTACGCCTAGGCCGCGAGGCGCCTTAGAGTCGCTTGCGACCATGCCGGCGCAGCAGAAGTAAGCCGCCGCAATTCGGATTTGACGGATACTGGTAGCCTTCGCGACAACGACTCTATTGGAATTCCCCCGACACCCTCAGGGCCAAACGAGCGAACGGCCTGGATAACAGCACCCGCCTCCGATCCTGCTCCAATCATCTTTGAGGAGGCGACATGCTTGAGCACAATTGTCTGGTTGCCAATCTGAACCGTGCGGGAAGGCCCATCGGTCAAGAAGACATTTTGAGCCGGAACTTGCGTCGAGAGCCCAAGCAGATTTGCAGCCTTAGCTTCAGATATGAGAAGGCGACTATGGGTTTTTGAGGCGATTGCCTTCGCGATCGCTTCAACGGATGGCGAAAGAATGCCAATACGCTCATGTATGCGTGGAAATTCGTAAAGCCCCCTGGCCAACCGACGGATTTTTCCTTCACGCTGCAATCTGCACAGAGTCTGATCCACAGCGGCTCGAGAGCCGAGATTCGAGAATTCCTGAGGCGTAAAGACCCATCCGCGATGCTTTGCGTTAATCCGCTTCCGTATTGCATTACTGATCATCCCCGCCATAATGAAAGCCCCCTACTGTCAGAAATAATACCATAATTATCTGACACAATCAAAGCAATTTAATTATTCCAAGTAGCTGTTTTTTCAGTTGCTTGAGTCATGGATATTCTATATAGTCGTACTTGTCCATAGCAACAACGAAAAATCAGAATTATGGTGTGCCTGCAGGTTGGCTGTCCGGCAGCGAATACAAAGCGAAGAACGATAGAGAGCTCCATAAAAGCTGAGAACCAGAAGTTGCCGCACTCCCCTGTCGTTTAGGTGAGCCACAGGTCCGGCCCAAAAAGATCAAAGCTGCTTTCCGGGTAGGCTCCCGACCTGCAATTAAGGTTCCGTGCTCCAGAATTTGTGCCCCCGGCAGGGCACGCCGAGGACTTAGATGGCTCAAGCGTTGGGTTTGACGTTGATTTTCGATCCGAACTCGGCCGGTACTTTGTCTGCGAATGCAAGGATTGGAGCGACGTGGCCGATTTCACAACGATGGCTAAGTTTTGCCGCGTGCTCGACTCGTTCAAGGCTAAGTTCGGGATCTTGTTCTCCAAGTCTGGAATCTCCGGGCAAAGTGATAGCGCCTTTGCCGCACGGGAGCAACTAAAAATTTTCCAGGACCGCGGGATCGTAATTGTAGTGATCGACCTCAAAGACCTGGAGTCTGTGGCTGCGGGTCAGAATTTCATATCTCTACTAAGGACTCGCTACGAGTCGGTTCGACTCGATATAAGGTGAAATGCTGCGACCACGAAGAGTCAACTCGCTCGCACAATCGCGAGAATGATTCGAGTCATGCGTGTCGTGAGAAGCTGGGATATGCCAGCCCGGTGAAAGGCCGCGCAGGGAAAATACGACGGGCAAGTGCACAGCGTACGTCCAAAAGCGACGAAGGCCGGAGCCTTTTTGACCCCAGCCTTCGCCCTAAACATCTTCGTTTAGTTTTGGCTTGCCACGAGAGACACCCTAAAGTCCCTGTCGGGGCACGTCCGTGGACCTTGCCACGCGGACGGGAAGTCCCTTGTACGCGTACGCGATCTTTCTACGCTTCTTCCTGCTGTCGAGTCAATGCCCGTTTTTGGTGCAGCATTTTTCAGGCTGCAGGCCGCTTACGCATCGCTCGCCACGAGAGGGCGCCGAAAATTCGAAACTCATTTGCTGCTTCTAATAGAACGGCCGCGCCGGGATACGGAATACCCATGTATTTCCAGAACGCGGTTCCCCAAGGATCCGGAGTCCCTCGCTCCGCTTCTAAAACGCAGAGCTTGGCAATTCTAAGATCATCGCGCAGCCAGATATCACGTTCGGCTTGTTCCGCGTCTGATAGGTACTGCCACACCCGATCTGCTATTAAGTTTGGCACGACCAGCGTTTGATGTTGATTGCAAATGGTGTGCCACAAACCCAGCAGTGCAGCAGTCAGACTGTTTCTTTGCTGCAAGTTGATGATTTTGTTAATTGGTTGCCACTCGCGTCACCCAGAATGAAGACCAAGATCATCTGAGCGGGGTGACCCTTTGGTAGCCGAACGGTTAACAAAATGCTAGCACTCGGGTTAATCGAACCATGACGTGCGGCCGGAACTTCCACCACACCTCTTGCCCCGGGGGCTCTCAGACTGCAAGCCGCTTTACCGCACCGGTTCGCTCTAGCCCGCCCGTACCATCGCCAGAATGATTGAGTAAGGCCAACGCGCGAAAAGGGGGGGAGGGGAGCGTGGTCTGCCGCACCTCCCCTCGGAACCGCAGCCACGCCCCATCCCATCCCAGGGCGGGAAATCTTTCACCAACCCTGATGGAAAATACCTGAGTCTGAGTTTGCCGTGAATGGCTCAAGAGTCATAAAAAGCGGTTACCTCCGCGCAACGAAGTAACCCGCGCAAACGGGCCGTTGCAGGAACTGACCTGTCGCGATAGTATCCGCAAACTTTGAATATCACTGCAGTCCGACATGTGCTCATCGTAATCGCTGACCCGCTCGCAGCAGTTTCCATCACAAGGCTTCTTGCTATTGCCTATTTCCTGTTTCTAGATGCGCGCTGTTGCAGTAGCAGAGACAGAGCATCCCAAGCCTAGGAGCTCCTAGCAAGACCGGAAAGGGGCGGGCGGCGATGCTGCCATCGCTTGCGCACACCGAGTCGCGCATCTCGCCTCGAAAGTACCGTCTGACACGGCGTTCCGCGTCTCCCCCGCAATAGTGTGACTTGACAACAGCCGTTCTAGGCATAAACTTGCGGCTGGGAGGTAAGAGCTGGACGTTTAAGAGAAACGGAGCTGCAGTAGCAGTTCCAGAAGACACATTGCGGGACGGCGAAAGCCGTCCCTAATTTTTTGTCAGTGAACCGGCGAACGGAGAGAAGTACCGAATATGAAGCAAAACTATGAACCACAGCCCGAACGAAGGCGGCGGCGACCTCCGACATCTGTTTCTTGTAAGGGGAATGGATCTGGCTGAGAACCGAGACTATTTCGGAAACTACGTCTACAACCCGAACGGCAATCTAGGGAAGAAGCTGGAGCAAGGGACAAAGTACCCTTTTCCTACCCCGTTCGTGGTGAGCAATTACCAGCCTGGTGTGCAGATGGGTGAACCAAAAACGGCCTGGCTCAGCGCGTTCGGATTCTCCCGGGCACCAAGCAATCTGGACTTCACACCGGCGGAACGTCTAGCGCAAAGCCTTTTCAAAGCCCGAGAAGCACCCACACACGCCGGAAGAGACGGAGGCGTGGAGAGAGAAGCGGCAATCCTTTGAGAAGGGCGAGCTATCGCCAGCGGCGGCCAGAAGCTTCGTCAAGCAACAGCAAGAATCGTATCTAGAACGCCAGTTCAAGCACCTTCAATATACCGAAGCCGTGAAAGTCTATGAAGTTGCAACTGAGCAGGAAAAGCCGCTGCTCAGTCGTTTGCTCAGAGAGAAGCGGCAAGGTCTTATCGAAAGACACGCCGCGATTCCCTCGGGCAGCGATTAACTCCCACGGCACTAAGAGGCATTCGAAATGTTAGGACACGAGCTACATTGCGTCTGGGACGCCAGAGGAATACCCGAAGAACGGGCACGCAAGGCAGCGATAACGTGCTGTGAAGATGCAAGAGGCAATATGCCAATTATCGCCGCAGGATTCGCGCACAAGCAAAGTGTCGTCTCTGTGGCAGGGGAAGACGGCAAACGTCGAAATAGACCCTGTGCTCATGGAGCACACTGGAATTTATGCGACGCTTGGAACGCAGTGAGTGGAGTTGTCCCGACTCTGCCGGCTGTGAATTTCCAGGGGCATCGCTATCGAGTGACCGTCGGGTGCAAGCCCTCGATCAGGGCCGTAGTACACTTTTCGAGTTTGTCATTCCGTTCCTTGAGTTGGCTGTCGAGCGCAGCAATTCGTGTCCGGTCCGCTGCGCCAGATGTCATTGAGTGCAACAGCGCACCCGAGACTACACCCACCAAATATATAAGCACCAGTATCCCAATTCGCCTCATAATTTCGACCCCCATCCGTGACGTAGGCACTGGGCAGAGTACTACGCTTCGGAGTCTGAGGAGCGGTTACGGCTCTATAGGCGGAGCTGTTTATCGGCAGAGCATCGGGAAAAACCCTCAGTTTGCGAATCGCTAAAACTATGCATTGAACCGCTAAAACTATGAAGGAGGAGGGCGCTGCGGACGAGATTCAAACCAGCCAGAAAATACGGTGGTGGTGCGGTTTGGTTCCACAGGGTTAGAGAAGCGCTAGCTGTGGTCGCGATACCCTGCCTGCCAGCTCGACAGTCCAAATAACTGCTCACCTAACCGACCCTTCCGGACCATAGTTCAGCCATAGTTTGAGTATAACGATCTGAAAGAGCCGCTCGTGAAGGCCATGCGTTGGGGTTGGATGCGTGTGGCCTCCGAGAAATCCTTCCAAACCGAGTCCGCTTCAGCACACAGCACTTGATATTGGTAATCGCCTACCGGCAGCGAGTTTGACTCGTGACCGGCGGCGGCTGTGAGAATCTCTTCGACTTGTGATTCGAAAGAACGCTTT
>Ga0207693_10000211_pt1 | contig 53479 bp, 46 predicted proteins | sample LARL81metaG_FD_184347 | JGI IMG/M metagenome (GOLD analysis project Ga0207693, IMG submission 184347) | Corn, switchgrass and miscanthus rhizosphere microbial communities from Kellogg Biological Station, Michigan, USA - LAR L8-1 metaG... | ecosystem: Host-associated > Plants > Roots >... | reverse complement strand
GCCACAAGATTCACGTCGAGTTTCCCGGACGCATCGTGTTCGTGGGCTTTGGCAGCATCGGTCAGGGGCTACTGCCTCTGGTGCTGCGGCACATCGGCATCGCTGCCGAGCGCGTCACGATCGTCAGCGCCGAAGACAGGGGGAGCGCGGAGGCCGCCCAATACGGCATCAAGTTCATCACCGAGCGCCTCACGCGCGAGAACTTCCGGCGCATCCTGAACCCGCTCATCGGGCGCGGCGACTTCCTGATCAACGTGTCCGTCGAGGTTTCGAGCATCGCCCTCATCAAACTGTGCTGGGAGAAGGGCGCGATGTATCTGGATACCTGCATCGAGCCCTGGCCCGGCGGCTACACCGATCCCACGGTGCCGGCGGCCAAGCGCACCAACTACGCGCTGCGCGAGGAAGCCCTGGCGCTGCGCGCCACGAGCGAGCGCGCCCCCACCGCGGTCCTCACCCACGGCGCCAACCCGGGACTCGTCTCGCATCTGGTGAAGCAGGCGCTGCTCAACATCGCCGGCGACACCGGGGTGGACGCCGGCGCTCCCGCCACGCGCCTCGAATGGGCGCAGCTCGCGCGCAAGCTCGGGGTGAAGGTGATCCACGTCGCCGAGCGCGATACGCAGATCGCCAGCAAACCGAAACAGCCGGGCGAGTTCGTGAATACCTGGTCGGTGGATGGCTTCGTGAGCGAGGGCTGCCAGCCGGCCGAGATGGGCTGGGGCACGCACGAGCGCAACTTCCCGCGCGATGGCAAGCGCCATGACGCCGGCTGCCTGGCCGCGATCTACCTGATGCAGCCCGGCGCCGGCACGCGCGTACGCACCTGGACCCCGAAGGCCGGCCATTTCTACGGCTTCTGCATCACCCACAGCGAAGCCATCTCGATGGCGGACTACTTCACGGTGCGCGAGGGCATGCAGGTCGCGTACCGGCCGACGGTCCATTACGCCTACCACCCGAGTGATTCCGCGGTCATGTCGGTGCACGAACTGGGCGGGCACAACTACGTGCAGCAGGAGCGCCAGCGCATTCTCAAGGACGAGATCATCAGCGGCATCGACGAGCTCGGCGTGCTGCTCGCGGGTCACAAGAAGAACGCCTACTGGTATGGCTCGCAGCTGTCCATCGAGGAGGCCCGCAAGCTCGCCCCTTACAACAATGCGACCAGTCTGCAGGTGTGCGCCGCGGTGGTGTCCGGGGTCATCTGGGCCATGGAAAACCCGAACCTCGGGATCGTCGAGCCCGACGAGATGGACTTCCGGCGCAACCTGGAGATCTGCCTGCCGTACCTGGGCCCGGTGGTCGGGGAATACACCGATTGGACCCCGCTGCACCAGCGCGAGCGGCTCTTTCCGGAGGACCTCGATAAGAGCGATCCGTGGCAGTTCAAGAACGTGCGCGTGATCTGGTGAGCCCTGCGCTAGCGGCTCACTTCGTATTCGATCGCGACGATGACGAACACCCGGCCGCCCCCGGGGGCCGCGACGCTCACTTCCTCGTCCAGCCGTCGGCTCAGCAGCGCCCGCCCGAGGGGTGAATCCATGCTGATGTAGCCGGGCGCGAGGTCGAATTCATCCGGCCCCACGATGCGGTGACGCGCGCGGGTGCCATCCTCGGCCTCAAGCTCGACCCAGGCGCCGAAGAACACGCGCCGCGGGTCCGCCGGCGGCTGCGAGACCACCACCATGCCCTCGAGGCGCTGACGCAGGAAGCGCACGCGCCGGTCGATCTCGCGCAGGCGCCGCTTGCCGTAGGTGTATTCGGCGTTTTCCGAGCGGTCACCCTGCGCCGCTGCGGCGCTCACCGCCTGCGTCACCCGCGGGCGCTCCTCGCGCCAGAGCTGTTCGAGCTCCTCGCGCAGCCGCCGCTCGCCTTGCGGTGTGATGTATTTCGAGCCGGCCGGCTCGCGCGGCCGGTAGCGGCCCATAGGCTGAAATTCCTGTGAATTATGTCGCAATCTCTTTTACCGAAATCCGGCTTTCTGTGGAACATTTCACGGACGTTTACCGGGCTGCGGCCATAACCTGCAGACGTGGCTACCAAGTACTACACGCACTTCGTGACCCAGGCTGACAAGGCGAAAAGCGCCGGTCCGGGCAATGAATGGAGCGGGGTGGTGGAGCTGCGCGAGCCGCTGACGCAGACGCGGGCCAACCGCGAACTGCGCGCGCTCCTGGCACAGAGTTTCGATCTGGATTCGGACGACATTCGTATCCTTCATTGGGCCCGATTGCACTGACGTATCCCCTGGCGGACTTCCTTCCCTTCATCGAAGGTCCGCCCTTACCAACCCCAGGCCTCAAAACCTGGGGTTTTTTTTGGCACGTGTTGCGCCGGGTTGCGGCCGATGGCATGTACCCGCCGCACGGCAGCCACAAACCCCCCCTGTCGTAGCCTCTTGCGTCCTCCGTCGGCGCCTCGCCGCCCGGCAGCGACCCCCCGTCTGCTGCGCTGCGTCGGCGCCGGTTTCCGCCAGACCTGGGGCTTGGGTGCGAAAATCGACGCGACTTTCGCGGCCATGGGACAATTCAGGTCCCCCGACATGGGGCGGGGCCGAATCAAAAGGAGAAGCTCGATGCGTGCGTGGTCGTATGCCTTGATGGCTGTGACGGTCCTGTGTCTTTCGGGTTGTGGTTACAACACTCTGCAGCAGAAGGACGAGGGCGTGAAGGCCGCCTGGTCGGAAGTGGTCAACCAGTATCAGCGGCGGGCCGATCTCATCCCGAACCTCGTCGCGACGGTGAAGGGCTACGCGGCTCAGGAGCAGCGGGTGCTGGTCGAGGTGACCGAGGCGCGCGCCAAGGTCGGCTCCATCCAGGTGACGCCGGAGGTGCTCAACAATCCGGAGCTTTTTCAGAAGTACCAGGCCGCGCAGAATCAGCTGACCGGCGCCCTGAAGAGCCTGTTCGCGGTCTCGGAGAACTATCCGCAGCTGAAGTCGGACCAGAACTTCCGCGACCTGCAGGCGCAGCTGGAGGGCACGGAGAACCGCATCACGGTGGCCCGCAACCGCTACATCCAGGCGGTGCAGGAGTACAACGTGACGGTGCGCTCCTTCCCGCAGAATCTCACCGCCAAGATCTTCGGTTTCCAGGTGAAGCCGAACTTCACGGTGGCGAACGAGCAGGCCATTTCCGCCGCGCCCACAGTGAGCTTTGACACTTCGACCCCGGGCACGCCGGCGGCGACGCCGCCCCCACAACCCACGAAATGAGGGGCGCGCCGCGCGGCACCCGCCTGCTTGCGGGCTTTGCGCTGCTGTGGCTGCTCGGCCTCGGCCTGACCGCGGCTGCCCAGAACCGGCAGCCGATCCCCAAGCTCGCCGCCCGCGTCACCGACCTCACCGGCACGCTGACCGCGGAGCAGCAGACCGCGCTCGAGCAGAAGCTCACCGCCTTCGAGGCCGCCAAGGGCTCGCAGATCGCCGTGCTGATCGTGCCCACCACCAAGCCGGAGGAGATCGAGCAGTACTCCATCCGGGTGGCCGAGCAGTGGAAGCTCGGCCGCGGCGTGGTGAACGGAGCGCGCGTCGATGATGGCGCGCTGCTCATCATCGCCAAAGATGACCACCGCCTGCGTATCGAGGTGGGTCAGGGCCTTGAGGGCGCCCTGACGGATGCCACCTCCAACCGCATCATCTCCGAGACCATCACGCCGGCATTCCGCGAGGGCAGTTTCTACGGCGGCATCGAGGGAGGCCTTGACCAGATGATCAAGGTGATCGACGGCGAGCCGCTGCCGCCGCCGGAACACGAGTGGCGCTCCGGGCGCCATGGCGCCGGCCCCGGCGTGTTTCCGCAACTGCTGTTCGCCGTGCTCATCGGCTCGGTGGTGCTGCGCGGGATCTTCGGGCGCACGCTCGGCTCGGCCTTTACCGGCCTGGGCGCGGGCTTTCTGGTTTACCTTGCCGGCTACGCGCTCGCCCTGGCAGGCCTTGCGGCCGTCGCCGGCTTCCTCATCACCCTGCTCATGGGCTTTGCCGGGGGCGGTAGCGGCTGGTCGAGTGGACCGCGCGGCGGCCTCGGCGGTGGCTGGGGTGGACTTGGCGGCGGCTTCGGTGGCGGTGGGTTCGGGGGCGGCGGGGGCGGCTTCAGTGGTGGTGGGGGCGGCTTCAGTGGCGGCGGCGCCTCGGGCAGCTGGTAAGCCATGGGAATCGGTCGGCTGTTCCGTCATCTGTTCACGACGCGCTGGAGCACGCGCCGGCACTTCTCCGCGGCGGTGCTGGATGCGGTCGCGCAGGCCATCAGCGAGTGCGAGGGCCGTCACGGCGGCGAGCTGCGCTTCGTCGTGGAAACCGCGCTTGACGTACCCGAGCTGTGGCGCGGACTCAAGCCGCGGCAACGCGCGCTGCAGGTGTTCGGCCAGTTCGGCGTCTGGGACACCGCGCACAACAACGGGGTGCTCATCTATGTTCTCATGGCTGATCACGACGTCGAGATCGTCGCCGATCGCGGCATCGCGCAGCACGTGGCGCAGGCAGAGTGGCAGGCCGTATGCCGGCAGATGGAATCGCATTACCGCGCGGGACGCTTCAGGGACGGCTCGGTCGTCGGCATCCTCGGGGTCGGCGCGCTGCTCGGGCGGCATTTCCCGGGCAACAAGAGCAGTGACAACGAGCTGCCGAACCAGCCGGTACTGCTGTAGCCCATCGCCGACAATTGGTCCGGGGCCGACTTGGGTCATAATTCGGGTCGCATGAGTACTTCTACTACCCGCGCCGCACTGGCGGCGCTTGTGTGCGCCAGCCTCGCGGCCTGCTCGATCTTCGGCGGTCGCCACAAGGCACCGCCGCCCCCGCCGCCCGCGCCCGCACCGCCGGCCGAACCTGCACCAAGCGCGAACCAGCGCTTTGAGCTCTCGCCCGCGCAGGATGTGGTGGGCACGGTGCAGGTGGTGAAGGCGAGCAAGGAGGACACGCTTACCGACATCGCCCGCCGCTTCAACGTCGGCTACGACGAGATCGTGCGTGCCAACCCCAAGATCGATCCGTGGCTCCCCGGGGAGGGCACCGAGATCGTGGTGCCCTCGCAGTTCGTCCTGCCGGATGCGCCGCGCACCGGAGTCGTCATCAATATCCCCGCCATGCGCGTCTTCTACTACCCGACGCCCAAGAACGGGGAGCGGCAGCTGGTCTACACGCACCCGATCGGCATCGGCAAGGTGGGCTGGCGCACCCCCGAGGGCGTCACCAAGATCGTGCGCCGCCAGAAGGACCCGACCTGGCGCGTGCCGGTCTCGGTGCGCAAGGAGCACCACGAGAATGGCGAGGAGCTCGAGCCGGTCATCGGCCCCGGTCCCGACAATCCCCTCGGCCGGTACGCTTTTTACCTGCAGTGGCCGAGTTACCTTATCCACGGCACCAATAAGCCCGCCGGCGTGGGCTTACGCTCGAGTCACGGCTGTATCCGCCTGTATCCGGAGGACATCGAGCAGTTCTTCAACATGGTGCCGGTCGGTACCCAGGTGCGGGTGGTCAACCAGCCGTTCGTGTTCGGCTGGCGCGACGGGCAGCTGTACATGCAGCCCTACGACGTGCTCGAGGATGACTCGCGCGACTGGGCCAAGGCGCAGCGCAAGCTCTTGACCAAGTCCCTCGCGGCGCGCCTGCAGCACCAGGTGCAGGAGCATCACGAACAGGTCGACTGGAGCCAGGTCTCGGCTCTGGCGCGCAGCCCGCGCGGCATCCCGGTGCCGATCACCGCTGCGGACGCCTCGCTGGAGCAGATCCTGGCCGCGGCGCCGCGCGTGCAGAACACGTTGCCGGAAGGCTCGACCTGGGATGGGCAGTCGGACCTGCCGATGGACGAGGCGACCTTCAAGCAGATGGCTTCCGAGGTCGAGCCGGGCACGGGCGAGACGGCCGCCGGCAGTGCGGCGGCGGCAACGCCCACCGCTGCCGGCAGTCCGCCCAAGACGCCCCCCGCTGCGGCGCCCAAGAACGGCAGCTGAGGCGCGTGTGAGCCATGAACGCGCTCTCGGAGTGGTTGCAGCTGATGCTCGCGGAGATCACACGCAAGCAGGATGAGTCAGAACGCGCACGCGACGAGGAGACGCGGCGCGCCGCGGAGGAAGATGTCACATCGGCGCAGCGCGAGCCCCAGGAGCGCACGCCGCGTCGATAAATTTTCCACTTCGTAGCGCTGACGAGAAGATCCCAACCCACTGACACGCTGTGTTAGAGTCGCGCGGGCAAGATCCCAAGAGGCGCATGAGTGGCAGACAGCCTCGCGTCCGGCGTACAACTCGAACACAAAAGCCGCACGGATCACGCGATTGAACGCGTGCCAACCGGAGTCGTCGCTTTCATCGGCCGCACGCTCAAGGGGCCGGTAAACCAGCCACTGGCCGTCAGAAGTTTCGTCGAGTTCCAGCAGCACTTCGGCGGCCTGTGGCAGCCCGCCACCCTGTCCTACGCGGTCGAGCAGTTCTTCGAGAACGGCGGTCGCGAGGCCCGCATCGTGCGCGTGGTGAACGGCGCGCGCCCCCCGACGATCACCCTGCCCGCGGCCGGCGGCGCCTTGCGTCTGGTGGCACTGAATCCGGGCTCGCGCGAGTACCTGCGCGCCTCGGTCGACTACGACGGGCTGAGCGCCGCCGAGCACGAGCGCTTCAACCTCGTGGTGCAGCGCGTGCGCACCGCCGGCTCCGAGCTGGTCGAGGACCAGGAGATCTACCGCCGCGTCTCGATCGTGCCGGGCGCGGGCCGCTTCATCACCGACGTGCTGCTCGAATCGCGCCTGGTGCGCGTGGCCGGCAGCGTGCCGGCGCAGCGTCCCGACCGCTCCGCCGGCGGCCCGGGCGGTGTTGCGGTCGGTTACACCCTCTCCAACCCCGACGGGGATGACGGCGCGCCGCTTACCGATTACGACATCATCGGCGCCGCCGCCGCCGGCAGCGGACTCTTCGCCCTCCACGGAGCCCGTTTCAACCTCCTGTGCATCCCGCCGCTGGCGCGCGAGCGTGACGTGGGACTCTCGACACTGCTCGTGGCCGCGCGCGTGTGCCGGGAGCGCCAGGCGCTGCTCATGGTCGACCCGCCCGCCAGCTGGAGCACGCCGCGCGCGGCGCTGGATGCGCTGCGGCTGTGGCCGTTCCGCAGCGATTGTGCGGTTATGTACTACCCGCGCGTGCAGGCTTTCGACCGCCTGCGTGGCCGTGTCGAGGTATTCGGCTCCTGCGGGGCGGCGGCCGGCATGATCGCGCGCTCGGACGAGACCTGGCCGGTGTGGAGCGTGGCGGAGAACGAGGAGGCGGTGCTGCGTCCGGGCCTGCGGCCGGCGGTGCCGGTGAACGAGGCGGAGCGAGCGCGTCTGTCGCAGGCCGGTATCAACACGCTGGTCTCGGTGCGCAACGGGGCGCGCACCGGCTTGAGCCCGCGCACGCTCGCCGCCGGCGGCTCGGACTGGCGTTACCTCTCGGCACGCCGCCTGGCGCTGTTCGTCGCTGCGAGCATCGAGCAGGGCACCCGCTGGGTGCTGCTCGAGCACAATGGTCCGCCGATCTGGGAGCGGGCGCAGGCGCAGGTCGAGGCGTTTCTCGATGAGCTCGCCGCGCAGGGAGCCTTCGCGGGGGCGGCGCCGGATGAGAGTCACTTCGTGATCGCGGATGAGCGCGTCAACCATCCGCAGAGCCTGGCCGAAGGCAAGTTCAACCTGCTGTTTGGTTTTGCGACCAGCAAGCCGGGTGCTTTTGACACCTGGCTCGTGACGCACCGCGCCGGAGCGAGCCGCGTGCGCCCGGTGACGGTGAACCGCAGCGCGACCTCCAAGAACCGGGTCGAGTGGGAGATCGAGACCGCGATCCTGCGCTAGCGCGCCTCACTCGGCTGGCCCGTAGCCGCCGCCACCGGGGGTAAGGATGCTCAGTTCATCGCCCGGCCCCACCGCGAAGCGCGCCGTCGCGCCCAGGGTCTCGACCTGGCCGGCGGCGCGGCGTATGTGCGCCTCGCCGCGCGCCCCGCTGCCACCGCCGTCGACTCCGAAGGGCGCAATGCGCCGGTGGTTGGCGAGCAGCGCGCCGGAGAAGGGCGCCCGGAACTGCAGCCGTCGCAGCGTGCCATCGCCGCCGTGCTGGCGCCCGCGGCCGCCGGAGCCGCGGCGGACCGCGAACTCGCGCACCAGCACCGGGTACTCCGCTTCCAGAATCTCCGGGTCCGTGAGGCGCGAGTTGGTCATGTGCGTCTGCACCGCATCACAGCCCTCGAAGTCCGGCCCGGCGCCGGCGCCGCCGCAGATGGTTTCGTAGTACTGCAGGCGCTCATCGCCGAAGGTGAGGTTGTTCATGGTGCCCTGGGAGGCGGCGAGTATCCCGAGCGCGCCGTAGAGCGCATCCACGATGCATTGCGAGGTCTCGACGTTGCCCGCCGCCACCGCCGCGGGCGGCTGCGGGTCGAGCATCGAACCTGCGGGGATCACGATCTCGAGCGGCTCAAGGCACCCCTCGTTCAGCGGGATCGGCGCATCGGTGAGCGTGCGGAAGACGTACAGGACCGCGGCAAGGCACACCGCCCGCGGCGCGTTGAAGTTGTGCGCTCCCTGGGCGGAGGTGCCGGTGAAGTCGATCCGCGCCCGGCGCGCGCCGTGATCGATGTCGATGCGCACCACGATGGCCTCGCCGTTATCCATCTCGTAGCGGAAGCTGCCGGCGCGCAGCTTCGCGATCGCCTCGCGCACGCAGGCCGCGGCGTTGTCCTGCACCGCGCGCATGTAGGCGTGCACGCTCGCGAGCCCGTGGCGCTGCACCGCACGCCCGATTTCGGCGATGCCGCGCGCGTTGGCCGCCAGCTGCGCCTGCAGGTCCGCGAGGTTCTGCCTCGGCCGGCGCGCCGGCCAGGCGCCGCCGGCGAGGGCTGCCAGCACCTCGCGCTCGCGCAGCTCGCCGGCGGCGAGCAGCTGAAAGCATTCGAACAGGATGCCTTCCTCTTCTATGGTGCGGCTGAAGGGGGGCATGGAGCCGGGGGTCACGCCGCCGATGTCGGCGTGGTGGGCGCGCGAGGCCACGAAGAAGTCCGGCTGTGCGCCGCCGCCCAGAAACACCGGCGTTACCACCGTCATGTCCGGCAGGTGGGTGCCCCCGTGATAGGGGCTGTTGAGGAGCCAGGCGTCCCCGGGCGCAAGGCGCGGCTGCGCGCCTCTGACGGCCCGCACGCTGGCTCCCATCGAGCCCAGGTGCACCGGCATGTGCGGGGCGTTGGCGACCAGGGCGCCGTGGGCGTCAAACAGTGCGCACGAGTAGTCGAGGCGCTCGCGGATGTTCACCGACTGCGCCGTGGCCTTGAGCACCTCGCCCATCTGCTCGGCGATGTGCATGAAGAGGTTATTGAAGATCTCCAGGCGGGCCGGGTCGGTGGCCAGGCGCGCCGCCGGTTGCGCCGCACCCTCGTCCGTCAGCAGCAGCACGCCCGGGGCAGGCGCGGCAGCGCGCCAGCCGTCCTCCACCACGATCGTGGTGTGCGGGTCCACGATGAGCGCCGGTCCGGCCAGGGGTTCTGCCAGGGCGTCGAGGGCCACCAGCGGTACCTCCCGCCAGGCGCCGAACCAGGCGCGCGCGCGCGGCGGCAGGGTTGCGTGGTGGCTGGCGCGGGGCATCGTCAGCGCGGCGGCATCGATGGAGGCGACGCGCGCCTCGGCCCGCAACGCCTCGATGATCACGTTCAGGGCCCGGGAGGCGAAGCCGAAGCGTCGCAGGTGTTCGGCATGGAAGCGCTCGCGCACCTGCGCCAGCGGACCGTCCGGCACCGACAGCGACACCTCGCTGTCCCCGGCGCGCAGCTCCAGCAGGTGCGTGACCCGCACTCCCTGCGGCTGCTCACCGGCGGCCGTGAGTTCCGCGCTCGCCTGCGCCTGCAGTTGCGCCAGGGCGTGGCGCGCGGCGGCCAGACCGGCCTCATCGAGGCTCACCCGGAGGCTCGCGCGCCGCACGGCGAGCCGATCGGCGACTCCGATGCCGAAGGCGGACAGCACGCTGGCGAGCGGATGCACCAGGATGCGCCGCACGCCGGCGGCACGCGCGACGCGGCAGGCATGCTGTCCGGCGGCGCCGCCGAAGCAGAACAGCGTAAAGTCGGCCGCATCGAGTCCCTGGCGCGTGGAGACCTGGCGGATGGCGTTGGCCATCGACTCGACCCCGACTTCCAGGAAGGACTCCGCCACGGTTTCCGCCGAGCAGCCGCCCGCGACCCGCGCGCTCACGTGCGCGGTGAGCTCGGCGAACTTATGCGCCGCCAGCTGCGCATCGATGGGCGAGGCGCCGTCGTGCCCGAACACCCGCGGCAGCGTGTCGACACGCAGGTGCCCGAGCATCACCTGCACGTCCGTCAGGGTGAGCGGCCCGCCGCGCCCGTAGCAGGCCGGCCCCGGGTCCGCAGCCGCAGAGGCCGGCCCCACCGCGAAGCGCCCGTCGCGGTAGGCGAGGATGGAGCCGCCGCCGGCGGCAATGCTGTGCACGTCCAGCATCGGCTGCGCCAGTCGCACTCCCGCGATCAGGTGCTCGAAGCGCTGCGGCAACTCCCCGTCGAGGAGCGACACGTCCGTGGAGGTACCGCCCATGTCAAAGCCGATGAGTCGCGGGAACCGCAGCTGCTCGCCCACCCAGCGCATGCCGATGAGGCCCCCGGCGGGCCCCGAGAGCACGCTCGACATCGCATGGAAGTGCTGCGCTGCCGCCAGTCCGCCGTTGCTCTGCATGAGCGCCAGCGTTGCGTCCGGGTCGAGGGTTCGCAGCTGCTGCCGCAGAGCGTCCAGGTACGCGCGCAGCGGCGGGGCGAGGTAGGCGTTCAGCACCGTCGTATCGCCGCGCGTCACGTAGCGCACCAGCGGGGACAGCTCGTGCGAGACTGATACCTCCTCGAAACCCAGTTCGCGCGCGCACGCGGCGGCCAGGCGCTCGTGCTGCGTATGCCGCCAGCCGTGCAGGAAGACAATGGCGACCGCGCGGCGTCCGGCCCGCCGCGCGCGGGTCAGATCCGCGCGCAGCCGCGCCACATCGAGCGGCGTCAGCACCCGCCCTGCGGTGTCGATGCGTTCCTGCGCCTCGATCACGGTCGCGTAGAGACGCTTGGGCAGCGTGATGTGGCGCGCGAAGATGTCCGGACGGTTCTGGTAGCCGATGCGCAGCCCGTCGCCGAAGCCGGCGGTCGTCACCAGCACCACCGGTTCGCCGCTGCGGGTGAGCAGCGCATTGGTGGCCACCGTGGTGCCAACCTTGAGCGCCGTGACGCTCGCGCCCGCCGCGCCCGCGGCGCGCAGGATCTCCCCCGCCGCCTGCAGTCCCGGGTCCCCGCGCGCGCTGCCGGGCGCCGCGGAGGGCACCTTGCGCACGTGCAGGACGCCTGCGGGCGACACGCCGATGACGTCCGTGAAGGTGCCGCCGCGGTCGATCCAGAATTGCCAGCCCGCGCGCGCGCTCCCCACGGTGCTGTCTGATTGGCGTAACGATTCCATTGCCTGCATTATTCGCGCATGCGAGGAAAGCTCCCAGCGACCGCGGTGCCGCCATGCAAGAGCCGGTGATGTCCCGCCACGTTGTCTTCTGCCACGGCAAGGAAAGCGGCCCGTGGGGCCGCAAGATCTCCGCGCTGGCGGAAGTGGCGCGCTCGGAAGGCTACGATGCCCATTCGGTCGACTACCGCGGGCTGGACGAGCCGCGCGCCCGCGTCGCCAAGCTGGTGGACTTCTGCAAGGAACTCACCGGCGATCTGGTGCTGGTAGGCTCCAGTCTCGGCGGCTACGTCGCGGTCGCCTCGGCTTCGCTGCTGCACGCCCGCGGCGTGTTCCTCATGGCGCCGGCGCTCTACGTGGAGGGGCTGCCGGAACTGCGCGCCGGGGTGCTCGACTGCCCGGCCTCCGTGATCCACGGCTGGCGCGACGACGTGGTGCCGTACGAGCACAGCGTGCGCTTCGCGCACGCCAACAAGGCCGCGCTGCACCTGCTGGAGAGTGATCATCGGCTGCACAACCAGCTGCGCGTGATCCAGTACCTGTTCGAATATTTCCTCATCGCTCTTGACCTGCCCGCGATCGCCTTCGAGTGAACCCGTCAGCGCCGTTCACGGATGGCGCGCGCGGCCAGAGCATCCACGCGCCGCGGCAGCAGCAATCGTGCCCAGCGCACCAGGCGGCCGCGCGCCGAGGTGATGAGGAGCCGCTGGCGGCGCCGCATGGCGCGCGCGATGAGCTGCGCGCAGCGCGCGGCGCTCATGAGGCGTGCCTCCTGCATGGGCGTCGCGCCCAGCGGCCGCCCGTCGGGGCCGGTGGCACGGCGGTGAATCTCGCTGACCACGAAGTCGGGGGCCACGAGGGTCACGTCGACCCCGCTGCCGGTCAGCTCGATGCGCAGCGACTCGAAGAAGCCCACCATCGCATGCTTGCTGGCGGCATAACCGGTGCGCTCGGGCACGCCGGTGAGCCCGGCGATGCTCGCCACCGCTACGATCAGCCCGCGTGAAGCCTTCAGGTGCGGCAACGCGGCGGCCGTCATGTACACCGCGCCGAGGTAGTTGACGGCGAGCAGGCGCTCGTACACCGAAAAGTCGCTGACTGCATCGAAACGCGCCCACATCGTCACGCCCGCGTTGTTCACCAGTACGTCAATGCCGCCAAAACGCTCCACCGCCTGCGCCACGCAGGCCCTGCAGTCCGCAGCACGCGCCACATCCCCGGCCACGGTGTGCACCGCGGCGCCGCGCGCGGCGCACGCGCGCGCCGCCTCCTGCAGCCGCGCCTCATCGCGCGCCAGCAGCACCAGCTTGACGCCGGCGGCGGCGAGCTCGAGCGCCAGCGCGCGCCCGATGCCCTCGGACGCGCCGGTGATCAATAGTGTCTTGCCCGCGTAGCTACCCATTTGCCACCATGCCGCCTAGCAAACGCCGCGCGGCGGCGATGGGCCCATCTTACCGGCGATGAACTGGCTGTTGCGGCGAGTGCTCGCACTCGGGGTGCAGTTTCGGGTCCGGCCTGAGAACGCGGCGGCCCTGCTGCAGGGCTGCAGCCATCCGGTCTGCTATGTGCTCGAGCGCCGCAGCGTCACCGACCTGGCGGTGCTGCAGGAGGCGTGCCTGGCGCTGAAGCTGCCGCGGCCCGGGCGGCGTCTGGGCGGCGCGCTGAAGGACCAGCGTTCCTACTTCTATCTGACCCAGCCGCGCAGGCTCTGGAGCACCCGTCCCGCGGCGCATCCCCCGACGCAGCTGGCGCAGATGATCCGCGTGCTGCGCGCGGACCCGGCGGCGGATTTCGCCCTGGTGCCGGTGGCGGTCTACTGGGGGCGCGCCCCGCAGCGCGAGGCATCCTGGCTGCGCCTGCTGCTGGTTGAGGACTGGGTGCTCACCACGCGGCTGCAGAAGTTCCTGCAGGTGCTCGTCAACGGCCGCGACACGCTGGTGGAGCTGGATGAGCCGCTCTCGCTGCGCACTCTGCTCGGCGCGGACCTGCAGGTCGCGCAGCGCGGCCGGCGCGTGACGCGCACCCTGCGGGCACTGTACGCGCGCCGGCGCGCCGCCCGCATCGGTCCTGACCTCTCGCACCGGCGCACCATCGTGAACGAGGTGCTGCGCACGCGGGCGGTGCGCGCGGCCGTGTCGCAGGAGATGCGCGGCAAGGCACTGACGCGCCGCAAGGCCATGCTGCGCGCCCGCGCGTACGCGCTGGAGATCGCGGCGAACTACTCGCACGCCTTTGTGCGCTTCATGGAACGCGCGCTCACCCGGCTGTGGAACCGGCTCTACGACGGCGTCGAGCTCGGCCACGCGGCGACGCTCGAGCAGGTCGCCGAGGGCAACGAGATCATCTACGTGCCCTGTCACCGCAGCCACATGGATTACCTGCTGCTCGGTTACGCGATCTACGTGCACGGCTACGCGGTGCCGCACACCGCCGCCGGCGTCAACCTCAATCTGCCGCTCGTCGGGCGCCTGCTGCGCAAGGGCGGGGGCTTCTTCATCCGGCGCAGTTTTCGCGGCAACCTGCTCTACACCACGGTGCTGATGAAGTACCTGGGGGCGATCATGGCGCGCGGCCATCCGATCGAGTACTTCATCGAAGGCGGCCGCAGCCGCACCGGGCGCCTGCTGCAGCCGAAGACCGGGATGCTGTCGATGACGGTGCGCAGCTTCCTGCGCGATCCGGTGCGCCCGGTGGTGTTCGTGCCGGTGTACTTCGGCTACGAGCGCCTGGTGGAGGGGCGCACCTACATCGGCGAGCTCTCCGGGCGCCCCAAGGAGAAGGAGAGCGTGCTCGGCCTGCTGAAGTCCTGGCGCGTGCTGCGCGAGCGCTTCGGCAAGGTATACGTGAACCTCGGGGAACCGATCGCGCTCGCCGGCATCCTCGATCGCCACGACGGCGAGTGGCGCGCGCGACGGCCCGCGGACGATGGACGCACCCCCTGGCTCGGCGCCGCGGTGGCGACGCTCGCCGATGCGATCATGCGCAACATCAATGCCGCGGCGGCGGTGACGCCCATCAACCTCATCGCGGTAACGCTGCTGGCGATGCCGCGCCAGGCATTGCCGGAAGCGGATCTGGTGCGGCAGCTGGAATTGTATCGGGCGCTCTTGAGCGCCTGCCCCTACAGCGAGCGCGTCACCCTCACGAAGCTCAGCGGCCCGGAAATGGTCGAGTACGGCATCGCGCTCAAGCTCATCAGCCGTGAGGCGCACGCGCTCGGGGATATCGTGCGCATGAGCGAGGCGAACGCGGTGCTCGCGACCTACTTCCGTAATAACATCCTGCACCTGTTCGCGCTGCCCTCGCTGCTCGCCTGCGTGTTCGTCAGCCACGCGCAGGTGTCCACCTGGGACATCCAGCGCCTGGCGCGACGCATCTACCCCTACATTGCGGCGGAGCTGTTCCTGCGCTGGAGCGAGAGCGAGCTTGCGCAGCTGGTCGACGCGATGCTCGCCGCGATGGCGGCCGCGGGGCTCATCGAACCCGAAGCGGCGATCGACGGCTGGACGCGCGCCGCGCCCGCCTCCGCGCAGGCCATGCAGCTGTCGCTGCTCGGCCAGGCGGCCGTGCAGACTGTCGAGCGCTACTACATGGTGGTCGCCCAGCTGGTGCAGGCCGGCAGCGGCTCGCTGACGCAGGCAACCCTGGAGGAGCGCTGCCAGCTCACGGCGCGGCGCATGACGCTGCTGTATGGACTGAACTCGCCGGAATTCTTCGACCGCACCATGTTCGGCAACTTCATCGGACTGCTGCGCGAGCGTGGCGTGATCCGCGCCGGCGGCAACGACAAGCTGGAATTCGACGAGGTCCTTACCCATGTGGCGCAGGACGCACAGTTTGTCCTCAGCGAGCAGCTGCGCCATAGCATCCTGCAGGTCATGCATGCCTGAAACACCTTGCCGCAGCGCCGCGCCGAGTAATAGACTGATCCACACGGGCCATTTGTATTACGGCAACAAACAAGAATGGATTCGGTCTTGAACTGGCAAGTGACAGCGCGAGCGCGTGAAGCTGTTGGGCGGCCCGGGCGTGAGGCGGCAGGTTGAAGGGACGACGGGGTCTCTCGCCACCAAGGGAAGCGGGGGGTACATGAGGAAAGTTGCTACCGGGCGACGGCCGCCGTTCGCGGCGTGCATGCTCGCGGCGGGTCTCGTTGTCCTGAGCTGCCCCAGCGCCTACGCGATCAACTGGCAGAGCGACACCGGCGCCTGGAGCCTCAGCTGGGACACCACCATCGGCTATGGCCAGGGCTGGCGCGTCTCCGGGCTTGACTGCCGCCTCATCGCCATCGCCAACGGCGGCTGCGGATACTCGCCGAACATCGACGACGGGGATTTGAATTTCCCGAAGAAGGCCGCCTTCAGCGAGGCGGTGAAGGGCGTCACCGAGCTGTCGCTCAATTTCCGCGACAAGATGGGCCTGTTCGTGCGTGCCGATGGTCTCTATGACTTCGAGATCATGGACAACCAGGAGGGCCGCCGCATCCCGCTCAACCACGAAGCCAAGAATCTGGTCGGCAGCTACACGCGCCTGCTCGATGCCTTCGGCTTCTGGCGTTTCGACCTCGGCAGCATGCCCGCGGAGCTTCGCCTCGGACGCCAGGTAGTGAGCTGGGGCGAGAGCACCTTCATCCAGGGCGGACTCAATCAGGTAAACCACTTCGACGTCTCGGCGCTGCGGGTGCCGGGGGCGGAACTCAAGGAAGCGCTGCTGCCGGATGAGATGGCGGTGTTCAACCTGCAGCTCAGCAAGAACCTCAGCACCCAGCTGCTGTACCTGTTCGACTGGCACGAGACGCTGCCGGAGCCGGCGGGCTCGTACTACAGCACCAACGACTTCGGCTCCCCCGGCGGCAACCGCGTGTTTCTCGGGTTCGGAACGATTTCGGATCTGGGCGTCGACTTCCGCCCCCTCGGCGGCTCGCTCATCACCGACTTCCAGGCCGTCAACCGGCTCCCCGACCACAAGCCCCCGAATTCCGGCCAGTACGGGGTCAAAATCAAGCTCAACCTGCCGGATCTGAACCACGGCACGGAGCTCGGCTTTTACTTCCTGAACTACACCAGCCGCCTGCCGGTGGTCTCCACGCAGACCGGCACGGCGGCGGGCATCGGCACCGGTTTCGGTGCCGCCAATGCGGTGGGTGGCGCCGCGCAGGCGCTCGCGGCCGGTTTACCCTTTGCAGCCGCCGTCGCGGTGGGCGCCGCGGCCGGCCAGCAGGCGGCCGCACAACACGGCGGCAGTCTGAGCGCCGCCCTGGCGCAGCAGTACGCCACCATCGGCGCCAACACGCTGCTGGCCGGCGGCAACGTGAACGGTCAGGCGAGCAGCATCGCGACCTACGAGTACGGCAAGACCGCCGGCTACTTCGAGGAGTTCCCGCAGAACATCAAGATGATCGGTGTGTCCTTCAACACCCAGATCCAGAAGACCGGCACGGCGCTGCAGGGTGAGGTGACCTACCGGCACGGCGTGCCGCTGCAGGTCGACGACGTGGAACTGCTGTACGCCTCCCTCACCCCCTTTGAGTCCGCGATTGCCACAGCCCTGCACCAGCCGGTCACCCCGCCGGGCAACTGCAAGCCGACCTCGGCCACCCCGGTCACCGGCTGCAACCAGCTCGGGGCCTTCCAGCCGGACCAGACGATCACGGGCTGGGAGCGCCACGACACCTGGCAGGGCCAGTTCACGGCCACGCAGGTGTTCGCCAACGTGCTCAAGGCCTCGCAGCTGGTGCTGCTGTTTGAAGGCGCGATCGACTACATCCCCGGGCTCGAGGACAAGTACGACGGGGGCCCGGTGGGACGCGGACTGCGCTACGACGGGCCGGGCACCAACCTCAGCGGCAATCCGGAGCTGGGGAGTTACCCGCAGTTCCCCACGCTGTACGAGCCGGGTTCGGCGTTCCCGACCCGCACCTCGTATGGCTACGTCGTCGCCGGACGCCTGGAATACTCGAACCTGATCGGTGCGTGGAACATCCTGCCGCACTTCACCTGGGAGCAGGACATTCACGGCACCTCGCCCGGTCCCGGCGGCAACTTTGTGGACGGCCGGCACGCGCTCACGCTCGGCATCGGTGCCAACCTGCGCGCCAAGTGGGACCTTGACGTGGCGTGGACTCAGTACGGCGGCGCCGGCCAGTACAACCTGCTCAACGATCGCGACTTCGTTGCAGCCAGCATCAAGTACTCATTCTAGAACGCGGTGCGCGCCCGGCAGGTGTGCGGTGCGCGGGTGATGGAGGGGCTGTAATGAAGACGCTGATCCGCTTTGCCGCAGCAGGAGTGCTGCTCGCGCCCGTGGCCTGGGGCGCGGTGAGCCCGCAGGAAGCCGCGCACCTGGGCGATGACCTCACGCCCCTCGGCGGCGAGAAGGCGGCCAATGCGGACGGCAGCATCCCGGCGTGGACCGGCGGCATCAAGTCCGCCGCCGACGCCGGTTTCCCCAACTACAAGTCCGGCGACCATCACCCCGATCCGTACGCGAACGACAAGCCGCTGTTCACCATCACCACGGCGAATCTGGCGCAGTACGCCGCCAAGCTCACCGAGGGACACAAGGCGCTGTTCAAGACCTACCCCGACTACAAGATGGAGGTCTACCCGACGCACCGCAGCGCGTCTGCTCCGGAGCGCATCTACGAAGGCACCAAGCGCATCGCGACGACCGCGACCCTGGTGCCGGATGGCAATGGCGTGACCGGCGCGGTCGGCGGCATCCCGTTCCCGATTCCGAAGGTGGGCGTCGAGGTGTTCTGGAACCACCTGCTGCGCTATCGCAGCATCGCCGCCGCGCGCCAGGTGGGCCAGGTGCCGATGACCGCGGGGGGCAGCTACACGGTGGTGAACCTCAAGGAGGAGTTCTTCTTCCCTTACTACGTACCGGGTATGACCGAGGCCGGGCTGGAGAACGTGCTGGTGTACTTCATGCAGGAGACCACCGCGCCCGCGCGCCTGGCGGGCGAGGTGCTGCTGGTGCAGGAGACGCTCGATCAGACCAAGGATTCGCGCCGCGCCTGGATCTACAACCCCGGGCAGCGCCGCGTGCGGCGCGCGCCGCAGGTGGCCTTCGACAATCCGGGCACCAACTCGGACAACCAGCGCACCGATGACCAGTTCGACATGTACAACGGCAGCCCGCAGCGCTACGACTGGAAGCTCGTGGGCAAGAAGGAGATGTATGTGCCGTACAACTCCTACCAGCTGCAGAGCGAGAAGATCAAGTACAGCGAGCTGCTGCACAAGAATCACATCAACCAGGACTACGCGCGCTACGAACTGCACCGGGTGTGGGTCGTGGACGCGACCCTGAAGAAGGGCGTGAGCCACCTCTACTCGCGCCGTACGCTGTACGTGGACGAGGACTCCTGGCAGATCCTCGCCGTTGACTGCTACGACGCGCGCGGGCAGCTGTACCGCGTCCAGGAGGGCCACGTCATCAACTACTACGACGTGCCCACCCTGTGGACCGACCTTGAACTGGTGATGGACCTATCCAACGGGCGTTACCTTGCGCTCGGTCTGCAGAACGAGGAGCCGAGGTCCTACGACTTCAGCATCAAGCGCACCGCTTCGGACTTCCAACCGAGCGTGCTGGAGCGGCGCGGAGTGCGCTAGGAACCGCTTCATGGGCGCCCGCGCGCTGCTGCTCCTCGCCGTGCTCGGCAGCGCGCCCGCCGTCCTGGCGGCGCCCGAGCCACCGCGTGCCGCGGAGCCGGCGCGGCTGGCCGACCGCTCGCTGCTGACCGCCATCGCCGCCGCGGGCGAGCGCCTGGTGGCGGTCGGTGACCGCGGCATTATCGTTTTCTCGGACGACGGCGGGCGCAACTGGTCGCAAGCCGCCAGCGTGCCGACGCAGGCGCTCCTCACCGGTGTGTGTTTCCTCGATGCCCAGCACGGCATCGCGGTGGGTCACGACCTCGTGGCGCTGGCGAGCTCGGATGCGGGCCGCACCTGGCAGCTCACCCACTACGCGCCCGAGGCACAGCGGCCGCTGCTGGACGTCTGGTGCGGCAGCGACGGCCGCGCCATTGCGATCGGTGCCTACAGCACCTACCTGTCAAGTGCGGACGCCGGTGTCACCTGGAGCGAGCAGCCGTTCACGCCGGCGCCCCCGCCCGAGGCCCCTGGCGCCAGGGTGGCTAGCGCCGAGGGTGCGCGCGGCGCTCAGGGCGGGGGCTTTCACCTGAACCGCATCGCCGCCGCGAGCGCCTCGCGACTCTACATCGCCGCCGAAGCCGGGCACCTGTACCGCTCGGATGATGCGGGTGCGAGCTGGCGGCAGCTCGCCTCCCCTTACGAGGGGTCCTTCTTCGGCGTGCTGCCGCTGGGTGCGGACGCGGTGCTCGCGTACGGCCTGCGCGGCAACCTCTACCGCTCGGAGAACGGCGGCGTTGACTGGCACAAGATCACCAGCGCAACGCTGGCGATGCTCGATGGCGGCACGCGCTGGGGCGAGGCGGGAGTGGTGCTGGTGGGTCTGTCCGGGGTGGTGCTCGTCAGCCGCGATGGCGGCCGCACCTTCACGCTGCTGCAGCAGGCGGACCACAGCGGCCTGGCGGCGACCCTCGCCCCCGGGTCCGGGACGCTCGTCGCCGTGGGCGAGGCGGGCGCGCGCGTGATCGAGGTCAGCGCGGCGGCAGGGGGCGCACGATGACCACGCCGCCAGTGGTGCTCATCCCGGAGGTTCGCGGTGGCCCGCTCGAGCGCTGGCTGGAGCGCACTATCTTCGGGCACCGCACGCTGATTCTGGTGCTGTTTGCGCTGTGCACGCTGCTCTTGGGGCTGATCGCCTGGCGCGGACTGCGCATCGATACCTCTTTCAACAAGACCCTGCCGCTGCAGCATGAATACATGCGCACCTACCTTGATCCGAAGGTGGCGGAGTTCCGCGGCGCCAACCGCGTGCTGATCGCGCTGATCGCGCGCGACGGCAACATGTTCACGCCCGAGTTCTTCGAGGCGATGCGCAAGGCGACCGATGAGGTCACGGTGATGGACGGCATCGACCGCGCCCGCGTGCAGTCGATCTTCACCCCCAACGTGCGCTACCTCGAAGTGGTCGAGGACGGCATCGAGGCGGGCAATGTCATGCCGGCGGACTTCACGCCCACGCCCGAGAACATGGCGCGCGTGCGCGACAACATCCGCAAGGCCGGCATCCTCGGGCGCCTGGTAGCCAACGACTTCTCCGGCGCCCTGGTGAGCGCCATCGTGCTCGACCAGGACGCCCGGGGCCGGCCGGTTGATCCCATCAGGGTCGCGCACCAGCTCGAGGCACGCATCCGCGACGCCATCGAGACCCCGCACTCCGGCGCGTCCGGCATCGACGTGCGCATCATCGGTTTTGCCAAGGTGATGGGTGACATAGCCGACGGCGCCGCCATGATCGTGCTGTTTGCGGTGATCACGCTCGTGCTGACGCTGCTGGCGGTGCGGGTCTATTGCCAGTCCTGGCGCGTGGCGTTCGTGCCGGTGCTGTGCTCGGTGATCGCGGTCGTGTGGCAGCTCGGAGCGCTGGTGCTGCTGCGCTACGGCATCGACCCTATCGGCCTGCTGGTGCCGTTCCTGATCTTCGCCATCGGGGTGAGCCACGGGGTGCAGAAAATCAGTGCGGTGGGTGAATTTGCCTTCGAGGGCCTGGACAGCATGGCGGCCGCGCGCCGCACGTTCCGGCAGCTGCTGGCGCCGGCCATCGTGGCACTGCTTGCGGACCTGGTGGGCTTCGTCACCATCCTGCTGATCCCGGTGCAGGTGATCCGCGAGATGGCCGTGACCGCCAGCATCGGCGTTGCCATCGTGATCCTCACCGACCTGGTGCTGCTGCCGGTACTGGTGTCGTACGTGCACTTCGACACCGGCTACCATGCGCGCGTCGAGCGACGCCACCGGCGACTCGAGCGGCTGTGGGAGCGCCTCGCCGGGGTCACCGCCCGCGGGCCCGCGCTCGCGATCATCGGCGCCGCGGCGCTGCTGGCGGTGCTGGGTTGGTGGCAGGGGCGCGAGACGCCCATCGGCGATACGCAGGCCGGGGTGCCGGAGCTGCGGGCCAACTCGCGCTACAACCGCGATAACGACGTCATCACCTCAAAGTTCAGCATCGGCGTCGATGTGCTGACCGCGATCGTCGAGTCCCGGGAACCGGTGTGCGTCAGCCACCACCTCATGACCGAGACCGACCGCTTCGCCTGGCACATGCGCAACGTGCCGGGCGTCCAGGACGTCGTCACGCTGCCCTTCATCGCCAAGATCGCGATCGCCGGGTGGAACGAGGGCAGCCTCAAGTGGCGCAGCATTCCGCGCGAGCAGACGCAGCTCACGCAGTCGACGCGTTACATCGAGACCAGTACCGGACTGCTCAACGAGAACTGCGACGTCGTGCCGGTGCTGATGTTCCTCGCCGACCATCGTGCCACCACCATCGAGCGCGTGGTGGCGGCGGTGAAGGACTGGCGGCGCGACAACCCGATCGCAGGGGCCGGCGTGCTGCTCGCGGCGGGCAACGTCGGCGTGATGGCCGCCACCAACGAGACCGTCAGGGCGAAGGAGCTGATCATCCTGCTCGGGGTGTTTGCCGCGGTGATCGTCATGTGTCTGCTGACCTTCCGCTCGGTCACCGGCATGATCCTGGTGGTGCTGCCGCTCGCCCTGGTGTCGGTGCTGGTGTACGCGGTCATGGCGGTGGTGGGTATCGGCCTCAAGGTCTCGACTCTGCCCATGGTCGCCCTGGGGGCCGGCATCGGGGTCGATTACGGCATTTACCTCTTCAGCCGCATGCAGGAATTTCTGCGCCAGGGGCTCTCGGTGACGGCCTCCTACGAGCGCACCCTGCACGTCACTGGCGCCAGCATCATCTTCACCGGCGTCACGCTCGCGATCGGAGTCGCCACCTGGGTGTTCTCGCCGCTGAAGTTCCAGGCGGACATCGGCATCATGCTCACCTTCATGTTCCTCGTGAACATGCTGGCGGCGATCATTCTGCTGCCGGCGCTCGCGGCCTGGCTGATCCGCCCGCGCGCTGCCGCAGGCTGAGGACGCCTGACTGCGGCGCGCGGCCTTAGTGGTAGCCGAAGCCGCGCGCCATCAGGGCCGCGCCGAACAGGATCACGAGGATGGCCGTGAGCTCGAGCATCAGGCACAGCCGCACGCGACGCGTGCGCTCGGGAGAGGGCTGCGGCGCGGTACCGCTGCCGAGCTCGCGCTTCCAGGAAAGGAAGGTGACGGTCGGGTAGATCGAGATGAGCCCCGCCACGACGAACGCCGACAGCTTGAGGAGAAAGTAGCTGTCGTGCCAGTAGTATGCCGGGCCCTTTTCGAAGTACGTGACGCGCAGCAGTCCCACGATGAGCACCAGTGTTGCCGCGGCGCCGAACACGGCATCGGTGCGCAGCAGGCGCCGCGCCTGCGCTACCGACAGCGGCGGCCTGAAGAGCGCCACCTCGACGGCGAGGGCCGCGACCAGCGTAAAGGCGGCCAGGTGGTGCAGGAAGGCCATGAGGGCAGAGGCATACACGGCGACGCTCCTTGCCGGCTGTCAGCGCGCGGGGGCGGCCCGCGCGGCGGCAAACCCGCGGTGACGACTGGCGCGGATTCTACCCGACGCCGGCCGCCGCACCGCCGGCGAGCCTCAGGCGTCCCAGCCGGGTCGGGAGCGCAGGCGCTTGGTCTTGCGCCGCTGGGTCTTCTGTTCCAGGCGCCGTTCGCGCGCGGCGCGCGTGGGACGCGTGGCCTTGCGCGGTTTGGGCGCCACGAGTGCGCGCTGGATGAGTTCGGCAAGCCGGCCTTCGGCCTCGCGGCGGTTGTGCTCCTGGGTGCGGTGGCTGCGCGCGATGATGAGGATCTCGCCCGCGCTCGTCAGGCGCCGCCCGCTCAGGGCGCGCAGACGCGCCTTCACCTCGGCCGCCAGTGCCACGCTGCCGGCGAGGTCGAAGCGCAACTGCGCGGCGGTGGCCAGCTTGTTGACGTTCTGGCCGCCGGGGCCCGAGGAGCGCACGAAGGACAGCGCCAATTCGCTGTCAGGAATCTCAACTCCCGGGGCGACGCTCAGCGGCACGGTGCTGCCTGTTCAGTCCGCCTGGCGGTCCTGTCCCGGCGGCTCCTGAGCCTCCGGGCCCGCCGGGCGCCGCGGACGTGACTCCAGCAGGCGTGTTTCCTGCTGCGCCACGGGGATGCGCACGCCGTGCGCACGGAAGATGCGCCAGATGGCGCGGTTGACGTCGGAACGCACGTTGTTTACCCCGTTGACCGGGTCGGCGATCCAGAAGCGGATCTCCAGCGCCATGCCGTTGGGCTCGAAGCTGATCAGGCGCGACACCGGCGGCGGGTCGCGCAGGATGCGCGGGTGATTTTCCGTCGCCTCCACCAGCAGCTTCAGCGCGATCTCGGGGTCGTCGTCGTAGCTGACCGTGACCGGCAGCTTCAGACGCACGCGCTGATCCGAGTAGCTCCAGTTGATGAACGAGGTGGTGATCAGGTTCTGGTTGGGTACCAGGGTGTCCACGCCATCGCGGTCGCGCACCACCACGTAACGGCCACGCAGCTCCTGCACCCAGCCGAAGTTGCCGGTACTGGCCCCCGTGTGGCCGGTGAAGCTGATGACGTCCCCCGGCTTGATCGACTTGTCCATGAGCAGCACGAAGCCGCTCACGAAGTTGCTGGCCACCGACTGCAGGCCGAACCCGAGCCCGAGACCGATGGCGCCGGTGAGCACGTTCAGCGTCGTGACATCCACCCCGGCGGCGTTGATCCCCAGGAGGATTCCCAGTCCCACCAGCAGGAAGTAGGTGAACTTCGACACCCCGACGCGCGTGGAGACCGCCAGCTGGTCGAGCCGCATGACGTGGCGTTCGACGGCGCGGGCGATGAGGCTGGTGAAGATCACGAAGGCGGTGACGATCACCAGGCCCTTCAGCAGTGCCCAGAGGCTGAACTGGGAACGTCCCGGCAGGAGGCTGATGCGGTTCAGGCTCGCCTCGATGAGGTCCAGCCAGCCGAGGGTGGCGATGGCCACGATCAGCCACAGGAAGAAGGTGATGCGCGCCTCGCGCGTGCGTACCCAGGAGGCCGGTCCGAGCAGCACGCCCAGCACATAGACCCCCAGACGCACCAGGACCAGCGCCACCAGCAGCCGGGCGGCGGCATCGACGACCTGGGTCGAAACACCCAGCGCCGCCACGAGGATATGTCCGGCGCCGAGCATGGCAAGCGCGGCGAACACCGGCGCGATCAGCACCGCGCCCTCGAGCACGTGGTCGAGCAGGTGCGGGGCGGTGGCGCGCGTGTGATGCAGCCGCAGCGCGCGCGCGACCACCAGTGCCACCAGGGCGGCCACTATGAGCATCCCCACGGCCGCCAGCGCCTGCGGCGAGGTCAGCTGTTGCAAGGCGTCCCGGAGTGCGCTCTCGGCACTGTCCATCAGGCGTTCAGATCCGGAATCAGCTGACTCTCCAGGCGGGTGATCTGGTCTTTGAGCATGAGCTTGCGCTTCTTCAGGCGCTTCAGCGCCAGCTCATCGATGTGCAGATCGAGCGACAGGCGGCAGATGACTTCGTCGAGATCACGGTGTTCGATGCGCAGCTGGCGCAGCTTTTCGATGTTGCGGAACAGCTCGCGATCAACGTTGTCTTCGATTTCCGCCATACGCGAGGGCCCATGATTCTCAGCTGATGGGCTTGGACGGCCTGGGGCTGTTGGCGGCGGCCGCCAAGGAGGCGAGCTTAGCCGAGCGGGCCCGTCAGCGCCACGGTCAGCGGCCGCGGCCGCGGTGCTGCGAGCGCCCGGGCGGGGCACCTTTGCGGCCGCGGCCGCCGCCGCCACCCCGGCTCCCGGGTCGCCCGCCGCCGCCGCCGGGGCGACCACCGGCGTGCGGGCGACGCGCTATCTGAGGACCGGCGACCAGTCCCGTGGCGAGCAGCTCGGGCGCGATCGGGGAGAAGGGGATCTTGTGGCCGACGTAGGTCTCGATGTCGGGCAGCGATACCGCGTACTCCTCGCAGGCGAAGCTGATGGCATCACCTTCCGCCCCGGCGCGCGCCGTGCGCCCGATGCGGTGCACGTAGTCCGGCGGATCCGACGGCAGGTCGAAGTTGAATACGTGGCTCACGTCCGGGATGTGCAGGCCGCGCGAGGCGACGTCGGTGGCGATCAGCACCGCGAGCTTGCCGTCGTGGAAGTCGCGCAGGAAGCGCAGGCGCTTGTTCTGGGGCACGTCGCCGGAGAGTGCCTGGGCGCTGAAACCGTTCGCCTTGAGGGTGCTCTCGAGGCGCTCCGCGGTGCGCTTGGTGTTCACGAACACCATGGTGCGCACGGCCTCGAACTGGTGCAGCAGGCCGATCAGCAGCGGCACCTTTTCCTCCATGGAGGGGTAGTACATCATCTGCCGCACCCGATCCACGGTCATCTTGTCCGGCTCGATGCGCACCAGTTCCGGGTTGTTCATGTGCTCATAGGCGAGCTCGAGCACCCGCTGTGAGAGCGTCGCGGAAAACAGCATCGACTGGCGCCGGTCCGGCGGCGGCAGGCGGCGCAGGATGTAGCGGATATCAGCGATGAAGCCGAGGTCGAACATGCGGTCCGCCTCATCGAGCACCAGCACCTGCGCGTGCCGCAGCTCGAAAACGTGCTGCTTGAAGTAGTCGATGAGCCTGCCGGGCGTGCCGACGAGCACGTCGCAGCCGCGCGCGAGCTCCTCGCGCTGCTTCTCGTAGTCGATCCCGCCGAAGACCACCATGTGCTTCAGCCCGGTGTGGGCGCCGAGCACCAGCGCATCGTGGTGGATCTGCACCGCGAGCTCGCGGGTGGGCGCGACGATCAGCGCGCGTACCGAGGAGGGCGCGCGGTTGGGGGCGGCCGGGCGCGTCAGCAACCCCTGGTACAGCGCCAGCAGGAACGCCGCGGTCTTGCCGGTGCCGGTCTGCGCCTGGCCGGCGACATCACGGCCGGCGAGCGCTATCGGCAGTGTTTGCGCCTGGATCGGAGTGCAATTCACAAAGCCGGCTTGCTTTACGCCCGCCATGACCTCATTAACCAGTCCGAGCGAGGCGAAGGTGACAGTTTCAGAGTGTGCTTCAGTCATCAATTAGTACTGGATTTGGGTGCGGAAAAACTCCCGAGACTTGCAAAAGCGCCCCGGAAGCGCTACAAAGTATCTTAAGTCAGCGGGCCAGCAGGTCCGCACCTGCCAGCCAGGTTTCCTTAATTCCCTAAGGTTTCATACTCAATCACGAGTTATTAGTGTAACCGTTTAGCGGGTGTCTCAGGCATCGCTTTTCGCTTACCACCGTTGCCGATCCGCTTCGGACCCCAAATTTTTTCCAATCGTATTGTCACGCTCCCTGCACTGACGGAGGTTCAACCGCGTGAGTAGCTCGCACATTGTGCACACCACGGACGCCACTTTCGCACAGGATGTCCTCAAGTCGGATAAACCCGTACTGCTGGACTTCTGGGCCGAATGGTGCGGACCCTGCAAGATGATCGCGCCGATCCTCGATGAGATCGCCAGCGAGTATCACGACCGCATGCGGGTCGCCAAGATCAACATCGATGAGAACCCGCAGACGCCGCCCAAGTTCGGCATCCGCGGCATCCCGACGCTGATCCTGTTCAAGAACGGCACGGTCGAGGCGCAGAAGGTCGGCGCCGTGTCCAAGTCGCAGCTCTCGGCCTTCCTGGACAGCAACCTGTGAGGGGCTACCTCGGCAACCAGGGCCGCAACCGCCCCAACAAGGGCCCGCGCCACGGTGGCGGCAACCGCGATGGCAACCGCGGCAACAGCATGGGCAACGGCGGTGGCCGCCCCGATGACATGATGCAGGAGCCGGAGCCGTTCGACGTCGACGATTCCGAGATCATCAGTCCCGCCGAGCTGACGCAGTCGCGTCACTCGATGAACCTCACGGAACTCAAGTCCAAGCCGATCCATGAGCTGGTCAAGCTTGCCGAGACCATGGGACTGGAGAGCCTGGCCCGTTCGCGCAAGCAGGACATCATCTTCTCGATCCTGAAGGCGCACGCGCGCAACGGCGAGAACATCTACGGCGACGGCGTGCTCGAGATCCTGCAGGACGGCTTCGGCTTCCTGCGCTCGGCCGATGGCTCCTACCTGGCCGGCCCGGACGACATCTACGTCAGCCCGAGCCAGATCCGGCGCTTCAACCTGCGCACCGGGGATACGATCTCCGGGCTCATCCGCCCGCCGAAGGACGGCGAGCGCTACTTCGCGCTGCTGAAGGTCGGCGAGATCAACTTCGACTCGCCCGACAGTTCGCGCAGCAAGGTGCTGTTCGAGAACCTCACGCCCTACCACCCGACCAAGCGCCTGAAGCTCGAGCGCGGAAACGGCTCCACCGAGGACCTCACCGCCCGCACCATCGATCTGGTGGCGCCCATCGGCAAGGGGCAGCGCGGCCTCATCGTCTCCCCGCCCAAGGCCGGCAAGACGATGCTGCTGCAGAACATCGCCACCGCGATCACCTCCAACCATCCGGAGGTCTACCTCATCGTGCTGCTCATCGACGAGCGGCCGGAGGAAGTCACCGAGATGCAGCGCACCGTCAAGGGCGAGGTGGTCTCGAGCACCTTCGACGAACCGGCCGCCCGCCACGTACAGGTTGCCGAGATGGTGATCGAGAAGGCCAAGCGCCTGGTCGAGCACAAGAAGGACGTCGTCATTCTGCTCGATTCCATCACGCGTCTCGCGCGTGCCTACAACACCGTGGTGCCGTCCTCGGGCAAGGTGCTGACCGGCGGCGTGGATGCCAATGCGTTGCAGCGCCCGAAGCGCTTCTTCGGCGCCGCGCGCAACATCGAGGAGGGCGGCAGCCTCACGATCCTGGCCACGGCGCTGATCGACACCGGCTCCAAGATGGACGATGTCATCTACGAAGAGTTCAAGGGCACGGGCAACAGCGAAATCCACCTCGACCGGCGTGTTTCCGAGAAGCGCGTGTTCCCCGCGGTCAACATCAACCGCTCCGGCACCCGCAAGGAAGAGCTCATCACCGATCAGGGCGAGCTCGCCAAGATGTGGATCCTGCGCAAGCTGCTGCACCCCATGGACGAACTCGCCGCCATCGAGTTCCTGCTCGACAAGATGAAGGACACCAAGTCGAACAGCGAGTTCTTTGAGGCAATGAAGCGCTGATACGCTGGCTGCCGGATTCTCGGCCGCTGCCGAGGGTCCGCGCATCACTGCCTCCGGTGGCGCGCGCCGGCCGGCCGCGCCGGCTTCCCGCCTTATGTTGCGCATGTGCTTCGCGTCACGTCGGCAGTCGGCGACGCTGGCACAGCAAGGCTGCCGGTCAGTAAGATCCGGGCAACCCGCGCCTGTTGCGCGAGGGAGCACCAGCTGCATGCGCATCCCCTTCACGGCCGCCGTGGTGATACTGGCGCTGTACGCTGCACCGGCGCTGGCGGACCGTGATCCGCAGTCCGGGGCCCCCCAGGCGCCGCGCAAACACAACAATGACAGCCCGATAACGGATCACTTCTTCATCCGCGCGTCCTTTTATAGCGCCAAGCTGGACACCAACCTGCGGGTCGATCCCTCCAATCCCGCGCCCGGCCAGAGCGGCACGGCCTTCAACGCGGAGAACGACCTCGGGTTGCCGGACAAGCTGCACAAGGGGCGCGTGGAGTTCATGTTCCGGCTGCGGGATCGCAACAAGGTGCGCGTCGATTACTTCGACGCCGACCGCTCCGGAAACAAGGTGCTCGCCAACGACATCGTCTTCAACAATCAGACCTTCGTCGCCGGGCTGGCGACCCAGAGCTCCTTCGACTGGCGACAGTTCGATATCACCTACACCTACTCGTTCATCCGCAACGAGCGCTTCGAGGTGGGCACGGGGGTCGCGCTGTACTTCCTGCAGCTGGAGGCGATCATGCAGCAGAACCCGCCGTTCGCGCTCGGCGTGCGCGAGGAGGTCTCCGCCGCGACCCCGTTTCCGGCGCTGCCGCTGGATCTCACCTGGCGCATCTCCAGCCGTTGGGCCGCCACGGGACGGATCGCGTACCTGAAGGCGATCGTCAGCGGCTTCAACGGCTGGTACGAGGACGCACACATGGACGTGCAGTACCGCTGGAACCCGAACTTCCAGATCGGGCTCGGCTATTCCCTGACGCGCGCCTCGCTGACGCGCGAGGGCGGCTCGTTTCCCGGCCAGCTCGGCCTGAACATCAAGGGACTCGAGGCTTTCGCGCGCTTCAGCTTTTGAACTCCTGCGGCCACGCCGGGCCGGCAACATAGGCGTGCATGAAGCTTGCGGGCATGCGCACCGGGCGCCCGCTGTCGAGGTTGATGCACACATAGTCCACCTGCGCGCGCGCCAGCGTCTGGGCATCCGCGCCACGCCACACCTGGAAGCGCCGCCCGACGCGCAGCCGCGCGTCGCTGCGCACTATCCAGGTGGCCACCTGCACCGCATCGTGCGCGCGCGCCGCGCGCAGGTACTCGATCTCGATGCGCTGCGCCGCCATGCCGCGCCGCTGCTCCACGCAGGTCTCCACCGGGATGCCGAGCGCTGCCGAGTGCGACCAGGCCACCCGGTCCAGCCAGGTGAGGTAGACGGCGTTGTTGACGTGGCCATAGGCGTCGATGTCCGCCGGCTGCACGGTGAGCTCGATGAGGTGCGGCGAGGGGAAATCCCACGGAGTCACTGCCCATCCTTCAGGCGGCGGGCGCCGCCGCGCGCGCGATGGCGCGATACCCGATGTCACGGCGGTAGTGCGCGCCGTTCCAGTGCACCGCGCCGGCGAGCGCGTAGGCCTCGCGCTGCGCGGCGGCCACGCTCTCCCCGAGTCCCACGGCGCACAGCACCCGGCCGCCGCTGGTGACGATCCTGCCGTCCAGCAGGCGCGTGCCGGCGTGGAAGATCTTGCCCGGCAGCTGCGCCGCCTGCTCCAGCCCCTCGAGCACGTCGCCGGTGCGTACGCTGTCCGGGTAACCGGCGGCGGCCATCACCACCCCGAGCGCCGCGCGCGCATCCCAGTCGGCGCGCACGCGGTCGAGCCGGCCGGCGAGTGCCGCCTCGCACAGCAGAGTGAGGTCTGAGTTGAGCCGCATCAGCACCGGCTGGGTCTCCGGGTCGCCGAGGCGGCAGTTGAACTCGAGCACGTTGGGCGTGCCGTCGGGGGCGACCATGATGCCGGCATAGAGAAAGCCGGTATAGGGCATGCCATCGGCCGCCAGCCCGCGAATGGCCGGTTCGATAACCTCGCACATGATGCGCTCATGCTGCGCGGCCGTGACCACGGGGGCGGGCGAATAGGCACCCATGCCGCCGGTGTTGGGACCGGCATCGCCGTCGTCGCGGCGCTTGTGGTCCTGCGAGGTCGCCAGCGGCAGGATGTGCTCCCCGTCGGCCATCACGATGAAGCTGGCTTCCTCGCCGGGAAGGAATTCCTCGATCACCACCTCGTGCCCGGCGGCGCCGAACTGTCCTGCGAACATCGAAGCGGCCGCCGCCAGTGCCTCCTCCAGGGTGGTGGCGATCACCACGCCCTTGCCGGCGGCCAGTCCGCTGGCCTTCACCACCAGCGGGGTGCGCTGCCGGCGCACCCAGGCGGCATCGAAGCTCGCGCGCGTGAAGGTCGCGGAACGCGCCGTCGGGATCCCGTGGCGCTGCAGGAATTGCTTGCTGAAGGCCTTGGAGCCCTCCAGCTGCGCCGCCGCGCGCCGCGGGCCGAAGCATTTGAGTCCGCGCGCCTCGAAGGCATCCACGACGCCGGCCACGAGCGCTCCCTCGGGCCCGATGATGGTGAGGTCGACGCGCTCGGCCACGGCCAGCGCCACCAGGGCAGGGATGTCCTCGGCCCCGACCGCCACGTTGCGCACCTTCGCCTCGGTGGCGGTGCCAGCGTTGCCAGGTGCCACCAGCACCTCCGTGACGCGCGCCGCCGCGGCACACTTCCAGGCGAGCGCATGCTCGCGGCCGCCGCCGCCGACGATGAGGACCTTCATCAGTGCCGGAAGTGACGCATGCCGGTGAACACCATCGCCATGTCGTGGGCATCGGCGGCGGCGATCACCTCGGCATCGCGCTTGCTGCCCCCGGGCTGGATGACCGCGCGGATGCCGTACTCGGCGGCGACGTCGAGGTTGTCGCGGAAGGGCAGGAACGCATCGGAGGCCATCACCGAGCCGGCGACGCTGAGCTTCTCATCGGCCGCCTTCATGGCGGCGAGACGCGTGGAGTACACGCGGCTCATCTGTCCGGCGCCGATGCCGACGGTGGCGCCGCCGCGCGCAAACACGATGGCGTTGGACTTCACAAACTTACACACGCGCCACGCGAAGCGCAGGTCCGCCAGCTCCGCCGCGGTGGCCTGGCGGCGCGTCGGCGTCGTAAGTTCGCTCTCGGTGAGGTCGGCAAGGTCGCGCGACTGCACCAAGAGCCCGCCGGTGACGCTGCGCAGCTCGTGCGCCGCGCCGGCCGCGGCGCCGAACTCACCCAGGACCAGCACCCGCACGCTCGGTTTGCCCGCGAGCACCTGCGCCGCCTGCGCCTGCACGGCCGGCGCGGCCAGCACCTCCACGAACTGCCGCTCGGTGATGGCGCGCGCGGTGGCGGCGTCGAGCTCGCGGTTGAAGGCGATGATGCCGCCGAAGGCGGACGTCGGGTCGGTGCGGTAAGCGGCCTCGTAGGCTTCGCGGATCGACGGCGCGACCGCCACGCCGCAGGGATTGGCATGCTTGACGATGACGCAGGCGGCCGCGGCGAACTGCCGCACGCACTCGATGGCCGTGTCGGCATCGGCGATGTTGTTGAACGAGAGGTCCTTGCCCTGCAGCGTGTGCGCGCTGGCGACCCCCGCACCGCGCGCGCCCGGGTCGCGGTAGAACGCGGCCCGCTGGTGCGGGTTCTCGCCGTAGCGCAGGTCCTGGAGCTTCTCGTACACGAGCGGCAACGTCGCCGGGAACTCGCCGGCATCCTCAGGGTGGCGTGCCGTGAGGTAGGCCGCCACCATCGTGTCGTAACGCGCGGTGTGCGCGAAGGCCTTGGCGGCAAGCCGTGCGCGCGTGGCGAACTCGCTGCCGCCGCCGTGGGCCGCGAGTTCGGCGAGCACGCCGCCGTAGTCGGCCGGGTCCACCACCACGAGCACCGCTTCGTGATTCTTCGCCGCGGCCCGCAGCATGGCGGGTCCGCCGATGTCGATGTTCTCGATCGCCTCCTCGTAGCTGCACCCCGCCCGCGCGACCGTGGCCGCGAACGGGTACAGGTTCACCACCAGGAGGTCAATCGGCGCGATGCCGTGCTCGGCCATGACGGCCTCGTCGGTGCCGCGGCGTCCGAGCAGTCCCCCGTGGATCTTCGGATGCAGGGTCTTGAGGCGCCCGGCCATGATCTCCGGGAAGCCGGTGTGCTGGGCGACCTCGCGCACCGGGATGCCGTTCTCGGCGAGCAGGCGCGCGGTGCCGCCGGTGGACAGCAGCTCCACCCCGCGCCCGGTGAGCCCCCGGGCAAGCTCGATGAGCCCGGTCTTGTCCGAAACGGAGAGCAGCGCGCGGCGCACCGGCAGCGGCATGGCCTAAACCCCCAGGTAGCCCTGCGCCGGCAGGGCGGCGGCTCTAGGAGCCGCCAAGTCCGAACTGCTTGAGCTTCTTGCGCAGGGTGCCGCGGTTGATCCCCAGAATGCCCGCGGCACGGCTCTGGTTGCCTTCCGCATAGTCGAGCACCACCCGAAACAGCGGCTCTTCGACCTCGCGCAGCACCAGATCGTAAAGGTGAGCCGGGCGGTGCCCGTTGAGGCTGGTGAAGTAGTCACTCAGCGCGCGCTCAGCGTGATTGCGCAGCGGCAGATCCCGTCCGTGGACTCTGGCGGCGGCGGTTTCACGAGTCCGAGTCTTCTTTTTTGCCGTCATGCGAGACCCCCCGAGAGAAAACCCATCTTCAGGCCGCCACGGCGGCCTCGCTCACCCAGTCGTCAAAATGCTTAACCGCGTGCGCGAACTGTGCGGCTGTGTTCGCGGCTCCCATCAGATCCCGGCGGACCCGCGCCGGGAATGTCAGCAGTTGCTCGCAATACCAGCCGAGATGTTTTCGCGCGATCCGGACTCCGGTCTCCTCGCCGTAAAAGAGATAGAGGGAGTCGAGATGCGCCAGAATAATATCACGCACATCGGCGCGCAGAAGTGTCGGCGTCGCAATTCCTTCTCCGAGGTGGGCGTTGACAGTGCGAAAGATCCATGGTGCGCCATGGCTCGCGCGCCCGATCATTACTCCGTCGGCGCCGGTGAAATCAAGTACCTCGCGCGCTTTTTCGGCCGAAGTGACGTCGCCATTGGCGAACACCGGAATGTTCACGCGCGCCTTGATGGCGCGGATCGTTTCGTACTCCGCCGCGCCTGCATAAAAATCCGTGCGCGTGCGACCGTGCACCGCGAGTGCTGCAATACCAGAGGCTTGCGCGATGCATGCAATGTTCACGCCGTTGCGATGCTCGCGATCCCAGCCGGTGCGGATCTTGAGCGTCACGGGCACGTCCACCGCGCCGACGACGGCTGCCAGGATGCGCGCGACCAGCGGCTCGTCGGTGAGCAGCGCCGAGCCACACAGCTTCCCGCACACTTTCTTCGCCGGACATCCCATATTCAGATCAATGATCTGCGCGCCAAGCTGCACGTTGATGCGCGCCGCTTCTGCCAGCGCAGCGGGATCTGCGCCGGCGAGCTGCACGACGCGCGGTTCGGGTTCCCCGGCATGATTCATGCGGTGGCGCGATTTGGACGAATTCCACAATCGCGTATCGGAGGTGATCATCTCCGAGGCCGCCAGTCCCGCACCGAAGCTGCGGCACAGGACGCGGAACGGGCGGTCGGTGACGCCGGCCATGGGCGCCAGCACGACCCGCGAGGGCAACACGTAGGGACCGATATGCACGCCGGGCAGCTAGCGCAGTGTTGCGTCGTTGGCGCAGGCGACGCCACCGCCGCGCGCCGGCAGGCAGGCGTCGATCTCGAAGCCGACCGCATCCGTGCCCGGATCGGCAAACCCCATCTCCGCATCGATGCGCTGGCCGGCCGACAGGAACGAGGAAGGCGGGATGGAACCGGGCAGGTAGGACTTCGGCTGCACGTCGCGCGCGGCGATGCGGTTGCCGAACCGGTCCTGCAGCGTGACGCGCAGCATCGGCAGCGGTTGTGGCTGCGGCGCACCGTTCTTGATGCTGGCCCGCACCGTGATCACGCCGGCGCCCTCGCTGTCGGCGGAGGCCCCCAGCTGGCGCACGTCGTAGGCGCGCAGGTCCCAACGCGGGAAGAGCTGCACGCCGAGGGATCCATAGAGCGCCGTCAGCGGGCGGTTGAAGCGCGCCGAGGCCGCGAGGTCGTCACGGTAGTGATTGAGGACCTGCCCCAGGAGCACGAACGCCGCCAGTGCGGCGCCGAGATGCCACGCGTGCCCCTGCAGCCACGCGACCGCCCGTGCGCGCGCGTCGGCGACCACCGCGGGCAGTTCCTGCGAGTCCTCGGCCGGGTCCTGCTCGGAGTACTCCCCCCTGAACTTCAGGTGCCCGTGCTTCGCGTAGGCAGTCGGGAGCTCTCGCGGGGAATCCGGCGGGGGCATCGCGGCGGCCGGTGCGGGCGGCCGCGTCGCCGCTGCAGGCATTGCGGGTGCGACCGCCGCCTCCGGTGCGGGCGCCGGGGCTGCGGTCGGCGCGCGCGGCGTCTGGGCCGCCGCATCGGGCGCGGCCGATGGCTTCGCGGCCGGCGGCGGGCCGTTCGCGGGGTCCGGCGAGGCGGGTGCCACGGCCGGGGCCGCGGTCGGCGCGGCGTCGAGGCTCTCCGCGCGCAGAATGGAGGCGAGGAAGTCCGCGTCGATCTCGACGTCGACCTGCGAATCGGGCAACTCGTGGCCCGTGTCCTGGTTGGCCGCGACCAGCGCCCTGAACGAGCCGGTGGCGGCCGCCCACTGCGGGTCCGGCGGCGGCTGTACGAACACGGAGTTCACATCGGTGGTGGTCGGGTCGAATTCGAGCGCGTCATCGGAGATCGCCTCCTCGCCCTCGGCTCCGGTGGCGGCTGCCGCGTCGGGGTTCGCGCTCGCCTCGGGGGCGCGCGGCGCGGCGGGGGCGGGCTCGGCTACGGCGGCCTGCGGCACCTCGGTGCCCGGCCCGGCGGCCGCCTGGCGTTCCTCGGTGAGGCGCGCGAGCGCGTTGAAGACACTCGAGCAGCGCCCGCAGCGCACGTATCCCTGGGCGACACGCAGGTCGGCGGCGGTTACCACCAGGGTCAACGCGCATTTTGGACAGACTGTGAACATGCGGGGACGAGTCTCAGCGGCGCCGTCCGGAAATTCCGGCCCAGCCGTCGCGGCCGCCAAAGCGGGAGACATCAAAGCACGGGGCATAAGCGGCTGTCACGTCCGGCACTTCGTGCTCCAGGATCCCGGCCAGCACCGCCTCGCCGCCGGGCCGCAGCAGGGCGGCGAACGCGGGCATGAGGCCGCACAGGGTGCCGGAAAGAATGTTGGCGAGTATCAGGTCGCACCCCGGCGGGAGCGTCGCGGCCTGCGCGTGCACGTGCACTGCCGTGCCCACCTCGTTGGCGGACGCGTTCTGCGCGGTGGCGAGCAGCGCCTGCGGATCGATGTCAAAGGCATGCACCGCACGCGCGCCGAGGCGCGCGGCGGCGATCCCCAGCACCCCGGAGCCGCAGCCATAGTCGATCACCTGGGCGCCGGGACGGAGGTGGCGGTCGAGCCACGTCAGACACAGCGCGGTGCTGGCGTGCGAGCCGGTGCCAAAGGCCAGGCCGGGGTCGAGGGCGACGATGACCGCGCCGGCGGCGGTGACCTGCTCGTGATGCGGGCAGATCCACAGCCGCTCGCCGAAGCGCATGGCATGGAAGTCCCGCAGCCACTCACGCTCCCAGGCGCGGTCGGCGACCGGTCTCATCTTTAAGAGCGCCGGCGCGAGCCCGAGCGCGCCGGCGAGCGCGTGGGTGAGCGCGGCGGCATCGGCGTCCTCGTTGAAAAGAGCCCGCAGCTGCGTGGTGCGCCACAGGCGCACTTCGCCGGGGAGCGGTTCCAGGACCGGATCGTCCGCGCCATCCATGAACGTCACCGCGCTCGCGCCGCAGGCAAAGCAGGCCTCCTCGGCAGCCTCAGGCCCGAGGTCGCCCAGCTCGAACGACAGCTCCAGGAACCCCGCCACGGCCCTAGCGCAGACCGAGTCGCCGCTCCAGGTAGTGGATGTCGGTGCCGCCCTTCTGGAACGCCGCGTGGTTGCAGATCTCCTGGTGCAGGGCCACGTTGGTCTTGATGCCCTCGATCACCATCTCGGCGAGCGCGTTCTTCATGCGCGCGATGGCGGTGTCGCGCGTGTCGCCGTGGGCGATCAGCTTGCCGATGAGCGAGTCGTAGAACGGGGGCACGTTGTAGCCGGAGTAGACGTGGCTGTCGACGCGGATGCCCGGACCGCCGGGGGCATGCCACAGACGGATCGGGCCCGGGGAGGGCATGAAGGTCTTCGGATCCTCGGCATTGATGCGGCACTCCATGGCGTGGCCGCGGATCTGCACGTCGCTCTGGGCGTACGCCAGGGGCTCCCCGGCTGCGATCAGCAGCTGCGCCTTGACCAGATCGATGCCGGTGATGAGTTCGGTCACCGGGTGCTCGACCTGGATGCGGGTATTCATCTCGATGAAGTAGAACTCCCCGTCCTGGTACAGAAATTCCATGGTGCCGGCGCTGCGGTAGCCGACGGCGCGGCAGGCTTCCACGCAGCGCTCGCCCATGAAGCGACGCTGGCGCACGGTGATCCCCGGAGCGGGGGCTTCCTCGATCACCTTCTGGTGGCGGCGCTGCATGGAGCAGTCGCGCTCGCCGAGGTGAATGACGTTGCCGTGCGCGTCCGCCAGCACCTGGAACTCGATATGCCGCGGCTTTTCCAGGAATTTCTCCATGTAGACCTGGTCGTTGCCGAACGCGGCGCGCGCCTCGGCGCGGGTGATGCCGATGGCGTTCAGGAGCGAGGCCTCGGTGTGCACCACGCGCATGCCGCGGCCACCCCCGCCGCCGGAGGCCTTGATGATCACCGGGTAGCCGATATCGCGGGCGACGCGCAGGTTCTCATCGGCATCCTCCCCGAGCGGGCCGCCGGAGCCGGGCACGCAGGGCACGCCGTGGGATTTCATCACCTTGATCGCCGAGACCTTGTCCCCCATCAGGCGGATGGTCTCGGCCTTGGGCCCCACGAACACGAAGCCGCTCTTTTCGACGCGCTCGGCGAAGTCCGCGTTCTCGGACAGGAAGCCGTAGCCGGGATGGATCGCCACCGAGTCGGTGACTTCCGCGGCCGAGATGATGGCCGGCATGTTCAGGTAGCTCTGCGAGGAGGGCGGCGGCCCGATGCACACCGACTCGTCCGCCAGCAGCACGTGCTTGAGGCTGTAGTCCGCGGTCGAATGCACCGCGACGGTCTTGATGCCCAGCTCGCGGCAGGCTCTGAGGATCCGCAGCGCGATCTCGCCGCGGTTCGCGATGACGAGCTTCTCGATCATGGGCGCATCATTCGACCACGAACAGCGGCTGCCCGAACTCGACCGGATCCCCGTTGCGCGCCATCACCGAGGTGATGCGGCCGGACTTGTCGGCCTCGATCTGGTTCATCATTTTCATCGCCTCGATGATGCACAGCACCTGGCCAACCTTGATCTCATCGCCGATCTCGACGAAGGCCTTGGCCCCCGGCGACGGGGAGGCATAGAAGGTCCCCACCATCGGCGCGGTGATGACGTGTTCGTTGCTCTTTGGCTTCGGTGGTTCCACCGGCAAGGCGGCGGCACTGGCCGCGGCGGAGGGTGACAGCGGCGCGGGCGCCAGGTGCGCAGCCTGGGGGGCGTGGGTCACCACACCGACCGGCATGCGGCTGATGCGCACCGCCTCTTCCCCCTCTTTGATCTCGATCTCTGCAATGCCGGATTCCTCCAGCAGCTCGATCAGTTTCTTGATTTTTCGAATATCCATGCCGGGAATGCCCCCAAGATCAGGAAGTCAGAAGTGTGCGCCGCGCGCTCAGGCGGGCCGCGCAAGGCGTTGCGCGGCGGCGCGGATCGCCACCTCGTAGCCGTACGCGCCAAGCCCGCAGATCACGCCGACCGCGATGTCGGAGAAATAGGACTGCCGGCGAAAGGCTTCGCGGGCATGCGTGTTGGACAGGTGCACCTCGATGAACGGCAGCGCGGTCCCCAGCAGCGCATCGCGCAGCGCAATGCTCGTATGGGTGAAGGCCCCCGGATTGATGATGACGAAGTCCACCGCGTCGCCTCGGGCGCGATGGATGCGCTCGATGAGTTCATGCTCGGCATTGCTCTGGAATGACACGAGCTCGTGTCCGGTTTCGCGCGCGACGACGGCCGCACGCTGCTCGATCGCCTCCAGCGTGTCGGTTCCGTAGACGGACGGTTCCCGCGTGCCCAGAAGGTTGAGGTTCGGGCCGTTAAGTAAAAGCACTCGGGCCATGGCCGGCTGGTCTTTTTGTACAGTCGCACTGCAAGCAACGCGTCGCGAATGTACCGCAATTCGCATGCATTACGGTACCTGTGGCGGCGAATTGCCACAAACTGGCAGGACTGAGTCTACTCTTTCGACGCCCCCCGCAGGGCGCGCGCGGCGTTCAGGCGGGCGATTCCGGCGGCGATCTGCTCCCGGGCGGCCGCCAGGTTCAGCTCGCCGCGGTCGAAGTGCTGCATGCGCTCGAGGATGAGGTGGGCTTCGTCCGCATGCAGCTCGCCCACCTTGAGGGTCACCACGCGACCCTGGCGGTCGGCGAACACCGAGAACGGCAGCACCGTCTCCATGCCGAACGCGGTGACGGCCTCCAGGCCGCCTTGTTCGCCTATCAGCAGCGGGTAGTCGATACCCTTCGCGAGGGCGTACTTTGCCACCGCATCGCGGTAATCAACGGCGATCCCCACAATTTCGAGGCCATCTTTACCATATTCCCGACGCAGGGCCTTCAGCAGGGGTATCTCGCGGCGGCAGGGCTCGCACCAGGTCGCCCAGAAATTCACCAGCAGAAGCTTTCCCCGGTACTCCGCCAGCGTGTGCTTCACGCCGGCCGCGTCCGGCAGCGAGATCGTCGGCAGGTCCTCCGGGATCCTGCGCGCGGCGACCGTCGCCGGGGCAGGAGTGGCCTCGCCAGGTGCGCGGACAACCTCGGGCGCCGGGGCGGGGGTCGGGGCGGGCAGGGGGACCAAGGACAGTGCGCTCCGGCGGGGGGCGCTCAGGCGATAGGCCACAAAGCCGCCGGCCGCACAGGCCGCCAGGATCACGATACTGAGCAGTGCCCCGGTCGCGCGCCGCGGGGGTCGGAGGTCCCCGCCGGCGCTCACGAGGTCGCGTTGAAGGCGGCGCGCGTGCGCTCGGCAAACGCCCCGGCCTTCATATAGCCCACGACCCGGAAGCGCGCACGCTCCTGGCCATCCGTCCCGTAGAAGGCGATGGTGGGAGGGCCGAAGATGCCGAAGCGCTTCAGCAGCGCCTGGTCATCGGCATTGTTCTCCGTGACATTCGCGCGCAGCAGCACCGTGCTGCGCAGTGCTTGCTGGACCGCCGGGTCGGTGAAGGTGTAGCGCTCCATTTCCTTGCACGACGTGCACCAGTCAGCGGAGAAGTCCACGAGCACACTGCGCCCCTGCGAGCGGGCCTGCGCCACGGCCTGGTCAAGCTCGGCGACCGAGCGGATGGGCCGGAACGGCAGCTCGTGGGTCTTGGCGGCAAAGGCCGGTATCGGCGCCAGCGGGTCGGTCCCGCCCAGCGCTGCGCCGGCGGCGAGCGCCGCGCCGTAGAGCGCGACGGCCACGCCGACGGCGCGCAGACCCAGCGCCACGGGCGAGCGCTGCCGCATCGTGCTCCACAGCAGCCACGCGAGGATGAACGCGGGCACGGCCCACAGCAGCAGCGCGAGGCGCTCGGGCACGATGCGCGCCAGCATCCAGGCGGCGACCGCCAGCATCATGACCCCGAAGAGCTTCTTGACCAGATCCATCCACGGTCCGGCCTTGGGCAGCAGCTTCCCCGCCGAGGCGCCGACGATCAGCAGCGGTGTTCCCATGCCCATGCTCATGGCGAACAGCGCCGCGCCGCCGCGCGCGATCTGCCCCGTCTGGCTGATGACCAGCAGAGCGCCGATGAGCGCCGGACCCACGCAGGTGGTGACGATGAGCGCCGAGAGCGCACCCATGATCGCGACGCCGCCGAAGGTGCCGGCCGACTGGCGGTTGCTGACGGCAGCGATGCGGGTCTGTATCGCCGCCGGCATCTGCACGGTGAACAGCCCGAACATCGAGAGGGCCATCGCCACGAACAGCGCGGCGAACAGCGCCAGCACCCACCACTGCTGGAACAGGCCCTGGATCTGGCTCCCCATGGCCGCCCCGGCCACCCCCGCAGCGGTGTAGGTGATCGCCATGCCGAGCACGTACGTCAGCGAGAGCATGAAGGCGCGGCCGGTGGTCTGCTGCTGGCCGCCCCCGGCAATGATCCCCGAGAGGATCGGCACCATGGGCAGCACGCAGGGAGTGAAGGCGAGACCGAGGCCTGCAAGGTAGAACAGCGCCACCATCATGAGGGGGCTGTCGTTGCGGATGACGGCGGCAAACCAGTTCTGGTCACCGTCGGCGCCCGTCGGGGAGGCGGAGGCGGACGCAGGGCTCGCCCCGGAGCCGGCCGCACCGCCGCCGCCCGAGAGCCGGACGGTGACGTTCTTGGTCACCGGCGGGTAGCACAACCCCGCGTCCGCGCAGCCCTGGTAGGTGACTTCCAGAGGCACCTCGAGCGTGTCGCCCGCCGGGTGCGCCACCGCGACGGTCGCGATCAGCTCGTGGTGATAGACCTCCTGGCGACCAAAGTACTCGTCGTTCTTCACCTGGCCCGCGGGCATCTGCGGGGACCCCAGCTGCACGTTCGGGGCGCCGGTGCTTACCTTGATGCGGGCGCGGTAGAGGTAGTAGCCCTCGGCGATCTCCCAGTTCAGGCGTACCCGGTCGCTGCCCTCGGGAAGGGCGTCGAACCGGAATGCCTGATCGGGAGGCAGGAAGGTGTCCTCCTCGGACTTGGGCGCCTTCAGCACCGCATCCAGCCCTCCTGCCGGCCGGCCCTGCGCCTCGGAGGCCGGGGAGGGGGTAGTGGCAGGGGTGGCCGCGGCGGCGGCGTGCGCCTGCAGCAGGAGCCCCAGCGCCAGGATGGCGCAGCTCGAAATATGTCTAATGGCTTTCACGGCCCATACCTTAACGTAGGATCAAGCGGGGGTTGGCCCGCGGCTCTTATAGCCCAGCTCTTTGATGAACGGCAGGAACTGCGGTTCATCTTTGCACGAAGCCCCCCGTTCCGGCCCTGCTCCCGCCTGAGGCGTCTGGCCGGTGGCGCGGGCGAAAAAAGTCGCGCGGGCAGCTTGCAATCGGGGGGCTCGCCCCTATCATTAGCAGCCGTAGCGGGGGAGTGCTAACAGCGCCCCCGTACAAAAACCAATTCACAGAAGTACCTAAGGAGCGTTCCACCATGAAGATACGTCCTCTTCATGATCGCGTCATCGTCAAGCGCCTGGATGAGGAGCGTACCTCCCCGGGTGGCATCGTGATTCCCGACACCGCGGCTGAGAAGCCGGTGCAGGGAAAGATCGTCGCGGTCGGTAAGGGAAAGATTCTTGAAGACGGCCAGGTCCGTCCTCTTGACGTAAAGGTCGGCGACAAGATTCTGTTCGGCAAGTACAGCGGAACCGAGGTCAAAGTCGACGGTGATGAGCTTGTGGTCATGCGCGAAGAAGACGTCATGGCCGTGATTGAAGGCAAGTAAGCGAGGATCACGACAATGGCAGCTAAAGAAGTTCGTTTCAGCGATGACGCGCGCTCGCGCATGTTCCGGGGCGTCAACGTCCTCGCGAATGCCGTCAAAGCAACCCTCGGCCCCAAGGGCCGCAACGCCGTGCTCGACAAGAGCTTCGGCGCTCCCACCGTCACCAAGGACGGTGTCTCGGTCGCCAAGGAGATCGAGCTGAAGGACAAGTTCGAGAACATGGGCGCGCAGATGGTGAAGGAAGTCGCTTCCAACACCTCCGACGAGGCCGGCGATGGCACCACCACCGCAACCGTTCTCGCCCAGGCCATCATCCGCGAGGGCCTCAAGGCCGTCGCCTCGGGCCGCAACCCGATGGACATCAAGCGCGGCATCGACAAGGGTGTGATCGTGGCGGTAGAGGAGCTGAAGAAGCTCTCCAAGCCGTGCAAGGATTCCAAGGCCATCGCCCAGGTCGGCACGATCTCGGCGAACTCCGACGATTCGATCGGCAAGACGATTGCCCAGGCGATGGACAAGGTCGGCAAGGAAGGCGTGATCACGGTCGAGGAAGGCTCGGGCCTGCAGAATGAACTCGAAGTCGTCGAGGGCATGCAGTTCGACCGTGGCTACCTCTCGGCCTACTTCATCAACAACCAGGCCAACCAGACCGTGGAGCTTGAGAAGCCGCTGATCCTGCTGGCGGACAAGAAGATCTCCAACATCCGCGAGCTGCTGCCGCTGCTCGAGGCCGTGGCCAAGTCCGGCCGTCCGCTGCTCGTCATCGCCGAAGACGTCGAGGGCGAGGCGCTGGCGACCCTGGTGGTCAACAACATCCGCGGCATCCTCAAGGTCGCCGCCGTGAAGGCGCCGGGCTTCGGTGACCGCCGCAAGGCCATGCTGCAGGACATCGCGACCCTGACCGGTGGCACGGTGATCTCCGATGAGGTCGGGCTGTCGCTCGAGAAGGCCACGGTCAATGACCTCGGTGAGGCCAAGAAGATCGTCGTGGAGAAGGAAAACACCACGCTGATCGACGGTCACGGTAAGCCTGCCGACATCAAGGCGCGCATCGAGTCGATCCGTCAGCAGGCCGAGGAGGCCACCTCCGACTATGACAAGGAGAAGCTGCAGGAACGCGTAGCCAAGCTCTCCGGCGGCGTCGCCGTCATCAAGGTCGGTGCGGCCACCGAAATCGAGATGAAGGAGAAGAAGGCCCGCGTCGAAGACGCGCTGCACGCCACGCGCGCGGCGGTCGAAGAGGGCGTCGTTCCCGGCGGCGGTGTGGCCCTGATCCGGGCCCAGCGGGCGCTCGAGAAGCTCGAGGGCGCGAATGAGGACCAGACGGTCGGCATCCGCATCCTGTCGCGCTCGATCGAGGAGCCGCTGCGCCAGATCGTGGACAACGCCGGCGAAGATGCCGCGGTGATCCTGAACCGAGTGAAGGAAGGTAAAGGTTCCTTTGGATACAACGCCGCCAACGGCGAGTTCGGGGACATGCTGGAAGCCGGCATCCTGGACCCGACCAAGGTGACCCGTCTTGCACTGCAGAACGCCGCCTCGGTGGCCGGTCTGCTGCTCACGACGGAGGTCATGGTGGCCGAGGCCCCGAAGGACGAAGAGCACAGCCATGGCGGTGCTCCGGGTGGCATGGGCGGCATGGGCGGGATGGACATGTAAGAACCTCTCTAAAGAGGTATCGATTCCGCAGGCAACACTCGATAGTCTTTACATAACAGTTAAGGGTTCGCGGCCGGCTACGCCGGCCCAGCCCCGAAAGACGCGGAACAAGACCCCCTATTCCGCGCATTCCTCGCAGGCCCCCTCACGGGGGCCTGTTTTTTTGGTGCACACGCCGCGACTCGGCTGCGCGCTACTTCCCCACGCACTGCAGCAGGTTTATCGTGATCGCCATGAGGAGGCTCCCCATGGCTACCGTTCGCTTCGGCGCCCTCAGTGGCCCTGCGTGTGCAGCCGTGCTGCTGCTCGCCGGGTGCGCACACGAGGGTCAGGACCAGATGAGTTGGGCGCGCGCCGCGCTCGAGCGCAACAGCCAGCTCGAGGTGGTCGCCGCCGACCCGCAGAGCCACACCTTCACGGTGCGTGTGAAGGAGAGCGGAGAACTGCGCGTGGTGCGCGCGGATCAGGTCATGGCAGAGCCGCTGGTCTCGGGCCCCGCCGCCGCGGCGCCGCCGGCCGTCGCGCCCGCCGCGCCGCAGGCGCTCAGCGCCGATTCCAACACCCCGAGCGCCGGCAGCGCGCCGGCCCCCGCCGATGAGGCCCCTGCGGCGGCCGATGAGAGTGTCGATGCACGCACCGCCGCCGCGCCCGCCAACCCGGCCGGTGGCGGCCTGCTCAAATCCGGGCCGGGTTACAGCATCCAGGCGGCCTCGAGCGCGGCGCCGGCCGTCATGCAGTCCGGTCCCGGCTACAGCATCAAGGCCGCCCCCGCGAGCCCTGCTGCCGCGGGCAGCAGCGCACGGCTGCGCGATGCCGGCGTCACCAGCGCCGTGGTCGAGCGCCGCCGCGAGCCGATTGTGTGCCAGGGCGCGCGCATGCTGCACATCGACAACCGCAATCTTGAATTCGACGGGGACGCGGTGAGCGCCGAGGACGGCTGCGAGATTCACATCACCAACAGCCACATCAGCGCGACCGGCGTCGGCGTCTTGGCGCGCCACGCCAACGTGCACATCGACAACAGCCTCATCGAGGGCGACGGTGGTTCCATCGATGCTTCGGAGGGCGCCCAGGTGTACGCCGCCTCCTCGCACTTCCGCGGTCTGAGCCGCCGTCTGGACTCGGCCACCTTCCATGATCTGGGGGGCAACATCTGGAACTGATCCCGCCCGCCGGGATCAGCACTGAGCTCTCGGCCCTCCTCGCACGCGCGCTGGAGGTGCTGCTCACGCACGAGGCTGCCAGTGACGCGCTCGCCGCCGCACCGGCGCCGGTACGCGCATCCCTGACGCACGTGTTCACCGCCAGCGACTTCGTGGCGCGCTCCTGCGCCCGCGACCCCGCGCTGCTGGTGAGACTGCTGCACTGCGGGGACCTCGAGCGCGGCCTTGCCCCGCAGGACTACCTGGCGCGCGCCCCGAGCGCGGCCGTGGCGCCGGAGGTTCCCGAGGCGGAGTTCCAGGCACAGCTGCGGCGCTGGCGGCGCTACGAGTACGTGCGCATTGCATGGCGCGACTTGGCCGGCTGGGCGCAGGTCCCCGAGACGCTGGCCGAGCTCAGCGCCTGCGCGGACGCGGCGATCATCACGGCGCTCGCATGGGCACGCCGGACGCTGGTGGCGCGCTATGGCGAGCCGCGCTCCGCGGCCGGGGAGCCCCAGCCGCTGGTCGTCATCGGCATGGGCAAGCTTGGCGGTGGGGAGCTCAATTTCTCCTCCGACGTGGACCTGGTGCTGCTGTTTCCGGAGCACGGCGAGACCGACGGCGCGCGCGGCATTGCCAACGAGGAGTTCTTCACCCGCCTCGGGCAGGCACTCGCGCGGCTGCTCGGGGCGCCGACCGCCGAGGGGTTCGTGTTGCGCGTCGACCTGCGCCTGCGGCCCTTCGGCGACTCCGGGCCCCTGGTCGCCAGCTTCGCCTCCTTCGAGGATTACCTGATGCGGCACGGGCGTGACTGGGAACGCTACGCGTACGTGAAGGCACGCCCGATCGCCGGCGTCGAGCGCTACGCGGAAGTTGAGTCCGCGGCGGTGCGCCCCTTCGTCTACCGCCGCTACCTGGACTACGGCGTCTTCGAGAGCCTGCGCGACATGAAGGCGCTCATCGAACGAGAGGTCGAACGGCGCGAGCTGGCCGAGCACGTCAAGCTGGGCCCGGGCGGCATCCGCGAGATCGAGTTCATCGTGCAGGCGCTGCAGCTGACCCGCGGCGGCCGCGACCGGCGCCTGCAGACCCCCTCGCTGCTACGCGCGCTCGCCCGGCTCGGCGAGACGCGCTTCCTGCCGCTGCCGGCGGTCGAGGAGCTGCGCGGCGCCTACCTGTACCTGCGGCGCCTGGAGAACTGCCTGCAGATGATGGATGACGCCCAGACGCACCAGCTGCCCACGGAGCCGCTGACACGCGAGCGTATCGCGCTTGCCATGGGTGCGGCGGACTGGGACGCACTGCTCGCCGAACTCGCCGTGCAGCGTGCGCGCGTCAGCCGCCACTTCCGCCTGGTCATCTTCGGCAGCGCCGAGGGGGAACAGCCGGCGGTACGCATCGACCTCGGGCGCTTCTGGGACACGCAGGCGGAAACGGCGGCGCTCGGGGAGTCCCTGGCGCACGCTGGCTTCAACGACAGCGCGGAGGTGGCGCGCCTGCTGCTGGAGCTGCGTGGCTCGGCGCTGGTGCGCAAGCTCGATGAGCCGGGGCGCCGGCGGCTGCAGACGCTGCTGCCGGTGCTGCTGGCCGACGTGGCGCACAGCAGCGCGCAGCTGCCGGTGCTGCGCCGGGTGCTCGCGATCATCGAGGCGATCGGGCAGCGCTCGGCGTACTTCGCGCTGTTGCGCGAGAACGGCGCGGCGCGCGCCCGCCTGGTGGAGCTGTGCCGCCACGGGGATTTTCTCGCCGCCCAGATCGCCGCCCACCCGCTGCTGCTGGATGAGCTCATTGACGAGCGGCTGCTGTCGCAGCTGCCCGAGCGGGCCGCCTTCGCGCGCGATCTTGATGCGCGCATGGAACAGCTGCGCGAGGAGGACCCGGAGCAGCAGGTCGAGGCCCTGCGCCAGTTCCAGCGTGCGGCGCTGTTTCGCGTGGCGGTGGCGGATCTGACGGGCGTGCTGCCGCTGATGCAGGTGAGCGACCGGCTCACCGATATCGCCGAGCTCATCGTCGCGAGCGCCATGGATCTGGGCTGGGGGCAGATCACCGCGCAGTTCGGCGTGCCGATGTGCGGCGAGGGCGTGCAGCGGCGCGCGGTGAACATCTGCGCGGTCGGCTACGGCAAGCTCGGCGGCATGGAGCTCGGCTACTCCTCGGATCTGGACCTGGTGTTCCTGCACGACTCGCACGGCGAGTGCCAGGAGACCGGCGGCGACAAGCCCATCGACAACCAGCTGTTCTTTGTGCGCCTCGCGCAGCGCATCGTGCACCTGCTCACCATGCACTCGGCCGCGGGGCGTCTCTACGAGGTGGACGTGCGGCTGCGCCCGAGCGGCAAGGGAGGCATGCTCGTCACCAACATCGCCGCCTTCGCCGACTACCAGCGCGAGGAGGCGTGGACCTGGGAGCATCAGGCGCTGCTGCATGCGCGCGCGGTGGCCGGCGCGGCGCCGCTGCGCGAGCGCTTTGCGGCGGTGCGCCTGGAGGTACTGTGCAACCACGTGCGGCGCGACACGCTGCAGTCCGAGGTACGCAGCATGCGCGAGCGCATGCGTAAGGAACTCTCGCGCGGCGATGCAGCGCGTTTCGACATCAAGCAGGACCCCGGCGGCATCGCCGACATCGAGTTCCTGGCGCAGTACTGGGCGCTGAAGTGGGCGCACGACTACCCGCCCGTGGCGATGTTCTCCGACACTATCCGGCAGCTGGAGTCCGTGGCGTCCGCCGATCTTGTGCCGCAGGCGAGCGTGGACGTGCTGACCGCTGCCTACCGGGCCTACCGCACCCGCACCCACCACCTCTTTCTCGCCGGGGGCGATGCGCTCGTCGCGGCGGCGGAATTCCAGGACACCCGTGCCGCGGTGACGCGCCTGTGGGATGCCACGATGGCCGCTGGCGCGGCGGGCGAGCGGCTATAATCACGCCGCCCGCAGGTACCGGATGAGAGCCTCCCCATGGCTGTGACCGCCAAGCCGCTGATCGAACCCAACGCGCAGAATCAGTACGAGGTGTCGGCCGAGGATCTGCCGCTGTGCTGTCCGATGCCGCAGATGTACCTGTGGAACTCGCACCCGCGCGTCTACCTGCCGATCGAGGCTACCGCTTGGGCGAAATGTCCCTATTGCAGCGCGGAATACACCCTGCGCCGCTGAGGCAGCCGCCGCCGGGCGCGGCCGTGGCGCGCACGCTGGGGGTGTTCGCCACTGTGGGTCTGGCGGTGGCGGGCTGCGCGCCATCGCCGGCCGCTCTCACCGCCGCGCAACGGCAGCTGTTGCAGCGTGACCAGGAATGGTCGGCGCTGGCGGCCGCGGGCCAGGACGTCGAGAAGGCCGCCTCGTTTTGGGCCGATGACGCGGTGATCATCCCGCCCGGCCAGCCGGTGATCGAGGGCAAGCAGGCCATTCGCGCCTTCGTCGCCGGGGCCTTCCAGACGCCCGGATTTCACATCCGCTGGAAGTCAGAGACCCCCGTGCTTTCCCCCGACGGCAAGCTCGCGTACCTGCGCGGCACGAACTGGATTACGGTGGCCGGTGCCAACGGCGTACCGGTAACCACGAGCGCGCGGGCCATGACGGTGTGGCGCCGCGAGGCGGATGGCCAGTGGCGCTGTGTCGTGGACATGTGGAATGAGGCGCCGGCCGCGGCTGCTGCTCCCTCACCCTAGCGGCGGTCACGTTCCCCGGCCGCCGCGCGCCGGCGCGGGCTAGCGGTACTGCTTGTAGGACTTTTCCTCGACGAGCCGGGAGCCGAGCTGCGAGTTGATGCGCTTCTTGATCGCCGCGCGCTCATCGTTGGAGACGTAGACCGCGCGCGCCAGCTCGATGAAGTCGCGGTCGAAGGACTGCTTGGCCTCCTTGTCGCGGATGCGGTCCTCGATGTCCCAGAGCCGTTCGTTCACGTGCTGCAGCGCGTGTTCGTCCGCGCTCACGTCCTGCGCCGCACAGCCGGACTCGCGCCACGTCTGCTCCAGCAGCGACAGTTCCAGCTTTACGTTGGCCAGCTTGACCGCATCCTGCATGCGCGCGACCTTGATCCGCAGGATCGTGATCTTGTCCAGCAGCTCCCCCGGGGACACGGGCACGAGGATGTCTTTCATGGCGGCGATCCTAGCAATTCATCGATCTTCCGGGTCACCTGATCGATGCTGATGAGTTCCATGACGCCGGGCTCCTCGATCTTGTGCGTCCAGGGCAGCGCCAGCGGCTCGATGCCCCGGAACACGCGCGCCGCCTCCGGGTAGGCGTTCACGCACCAGCGCGCCGACAGATAGGGTCCGCTGCGCGCCGGGTTGGTGGCCGCGTACAGCCCCACCACGGGCGTGCCGACCATGGTGGCCATGTGGGCGGGGCCGGAATCGGGTGTCACCAGCGCAGTGGCGCGCCCCAGCAGCGCCAGCAATTCCGGCAGCGTGTCCTTGCCGATCTGGTTGAGCAGGCCCGGGCAGGCCTGTTCGATGGCGGCTCCGGTGTCGCGCTCCAGCGTGCTTCGTCCCCCGGCGAGGATCACCCGCAGGCCGCGCCGCTGTGCGTACGCGGCCACGGCCGCGTAGCGCGTCGCCGGCCAGTTGCGCAGCGTGTGGCTGGAGCAGGGGCTGATGACGAGGGTCGGTTGCGTGTCCGGAATCAGTCCCCGGGCGTAGGCGCGCGCGCTCTCGGGCAGCGGCAGGTCCCAGCGCAACAGCCGCTCGCGGATGCCGAGCGCCTCGGTGAATCCGAAGAAGCTGTCGAGCACGTGCTCGCGGATGCGCGGCGCGATGCGCGCGTTGGTGAACAGCCACTGCAGCTCGCGGGCGCGCGCGCGGTCGAAGCCCAGTTTGACCTGGGCGCGCACCTGGCGGGCGATGAGGCTGGCGCGCAGCGCGAGCTGCATGTGCAGCAGCACGTCGAACTGCCGCCCCCGCAGCTGCGCTCGCAGCTCGCGCCGCGCGGCGCGACTCGAGCCCTTGTCCACGGTGATAAACTCCACGCCCTCGATGAGACTCATGAGGCGCGCTTCGCTCTTGCCGATGATCCAGGTCAACTGGGTCGCCGGCCACGCTTGCTGTAAGGTGCGCACGATCGGCACCACATGGCAGGTATCACCGATCGCCGACAGCCTGAGGATACAGACGCTGCGCGGGGCTTCGGCGAACGGCAACATCATGGAGACAGGTTTGTGAGTGGGCGTTTTGCGCTCGGCCCCGAAGTGAAACGCAGCGCGGTTGCGGGCGGCGCCATGCTATATGACACCTCGCGGGTCGGCAATTTGAACAACGACTGGTTCGAGCCGCGTTACTGGCAGGCGCGCGGTGAGATCGACGGCGCGGCGCGCGGTCGCGGCGCCACCTACTTCGTGAAGGCCGACGGCCGCAACTTCGTGCTGCGGCATTACCGTCGCGGTGGCCTGATGGCACACCTCTCCGGCGACCGCTACCGCTGGCGCGACGAGGAGAGCACGCGCCCCTTCGCGGAATGGCAGCTGACCTACCGCCTGCACCGCGCCGGCCTGCCGGTGCCGGTGCCGCTCGCGGCGCGCTACCGCCACCAGGGATCGACCTATAGCGGCGACCTCATCACCGAACGGCTGCCGACGGTGGGCTCGCTCACCGAATGCCTGCGCACCGGTGCCCTGTCGGTGGTCACCTGGATCTCGATCGGGCGCTGCATCCGCCGCTTCCACGACCTGGGTGTGTGCCACGCGGACCTCAATGCGCACAACGTGCTCCTCAGCGAGGAGAGCGTGTACCTGGTCGACTTCGACCGCTGCCAGCTGCGCAGGCCCGGGCTGTGGCGCGACGACAATCTCGTGCGGCTGCGCCGCTCGCTGGAAAAGGTGACCTGGGGAATGCCGGCCGAGCGCTTCGGCGAGTCCGACTGGCATGGCCTTCTCGACGGCTACCGCCAGCCCTCGGGCAAGACCGTACTGCCGCCGTAGACGCCCGGGGATTACTTGCGCCTCCTCTACCTTCTCGCCGTCTACCTCGCCGCCCCGATCATCTCGCTCATGCTGCTGTGGCGCGGCCTGTGGGACCGCAGCTACTGGCGCAATTTCGGCGAACGCTTCGGCTGCGGCCCGGCGCTCACCCCCGGCGGGGTGTGGCTGCACGCGGTGTCGGTCGGTGAAGTGCAGGCGTGCGCGGCGCTGGTCGGGGCGCTGCACCGAGAGCATCCGCAGCTGCCGCTGACGGTGACGACTTTCACCCCGACCGGGGCGGCGCGGGCGCGGGCGCTGTTTGGCAACGTGGCGCAGGTGCGCTACGCGCCCTACGACCTGCCCGGCGCCGTGCGGCGCTTCTTTGCCCGCGTGCAGCCGCGCCTCGCGGTCATCTTCGAGACCGAGCTGTGGCCGAACCTGTATCGCGAGTGCGGCCGGCGCCGCGTGCCGCTGGTGCTGGCGAGCGCGCGCATCTCGGAGCGCTCCGTCAGCCGTTACCGGCGGCTCGGGCGGCTTTTCACCGACACCCTGTCGCACGCCGCGGTGGTGGCGGCGCAGGCACCTACGGACGCGGCGCGCTTCCGCGCCCTCGGCGCGGATGCCGCCGCTACGCACGTCACCGGGAACCTCAAGTTTGATTTCGAGTTGCCGGCGGACATTCAGGCGCGCGGTGCGCGGCTGCGCGCGCAGTACGCCGCGCAGCGCCCGCTTTGGGTCGCGGGCAGCACGCATGGCGGTGGCGAGGAGGAGGCCCTGCTGGCCGCACAGCAACAGCTGCGCGCCAGTGTCCCCGAGGCGCTGCTGGTGATCGCGCCGCGCCACCCGCAGCGCTTCGCCGAGGTCGCGGAAGCGCTGACGCGGGCCGGGGTACGCTTCACGCGCCGCTCGCACAGCAGCACCGCGGCGGCCGACTGCGAGGTGCTGCTGCTGGATTCCCTCGGCGAGCTACTGGATTTCTACGCCGCCGCGGACGTGGCCTTTGTCGGCGGCAGCCTGGTGGCGGTCGGGGGACACAACCTGCTCGAGCCGGCGGCGCTCGGGGTGCCGCTCCTCACCGGCCCCTATACCTTCAACAGCGAGGATATTGCGCGTCTGCTGATCGCGCACGGCGCCGCCGAGGTGGTGCGCACCCCGGCGGAACTGGCCGCCCGCCTGAGCAGCCTGCTCAGCGATCCGGACGCCCGCGCCCGCATCGGCGCGCGCGGCCGCGAGTGCGTGGACGGCAACCGCGGCGCGCTCGCGAAGTTGCTCAGCCTGATCGAGCCGCTGCTCGAGCCCCCCAACGCCTAGGGTTGGTTGCCCGGCGGCGTCTGCGGCGGGGGCGTGGGGGGGGTGCCTTGCGGAGTGGCCGGAGCGGGGTTTGCTGGCGTGCCGCCCGGGGCGAACGGGGTGCCGGGCGGGCTGCCGGGCGGGGTGACCGGCTGGGTGGGCGGGCTCGAGGCGCCGACATTTTCCGGAGTGATTTCCTTCGGTGCCTCGCGCGAGACGACGGTCAGCCACTTGTTGATCTCGAGCAGCTGCGCACGGTCGAGCGTGCCCGCCGCTTCGCGCAGCTGCAAGACGCTCACGATGTAATCATAACGGCTGCCGGCGTAGTCGCTCTGCGCCTGCGCCAGCGTGCGGCGCGCGTTGAGCACGTCGACCGCGGTGCGGGTACCCACCTCGTAGCCCGCCTCGGTGGCGCGCAAGGCGGTCTCCGCCGATTCCTGCGCCTGGCGCAGCGCCTGCACGCGGGCGATGCCGCTGATGACGCCGAGGTAGGAGTCGCGCGCGGCGCGCTCCGTGGCGCGGGAACTGGCGACGACCGCTTCCTTGGCCGCCTGCCAGCGGTACTCGTTCTCGCGCACCTTCGACTGGGTGAAGCCGCCACTGAAGATCGGCACCGTGAGCTGCAGCCCGATCTGCCGGTCGTTGAACTTGTTGTTGACGCCGCTGAAGGCCTCGCCCTGCAGGACCTGGTCCGAGTTGCCCTCGGTGTAGGAGCGCCCTGCCACCAGATCGAGTGTTGGCAAGTGGCCGCCGATTGCTGAGCGCACGTTCTCGCGCGCCACGTCGGCGCCCAGGCGGCTGGCGACCAGCGTCGGGTTCTGCGCCAGCGAGATGTCCACCCAGCGGCTCGCATCCAGCGGGTCCGGGCCGGCGAGCGGCATCTGCGGATCGGGTTTGGACAGATGATCGTACTGTTGGCCGGTGATCTCCTGCAGCCGGTAAATGTCGGTGGCGAGGGCGCGCTTGGCGGCGATCACGGTCGCCGCGGCGGTGTCGTGGGCGGACCTGGCCTCCTGCACGTCGGTGATGGCGATGAGTCCGACCTCGAAGCGCTTGTTGGCCTGGTCGAGCTGTCGGCTGATCGCCTCCAGCGCCGCCTGATTGGCGAGCAGTGTGTCATCGGCCGCCAGCACCACGAAGTAGGCGGTCGCCACGCGCAGGATCAGGTCCTGCTCGGCGGCCTCGTAGGTCGCCTCGGCCTGCGCTACCTCCTTGCTGGCCGCCTTGATCTGCATCCAGTTGGTCCAGGAGAACAGGTT